>Ga0114996_10010026_pt1 | contig 10316 bp, 5 predicted proteins | sample ArcticOcean_MG_C_4_FD_87039 | JGI IMG/M metagenome (GOLD analysis project Ga0114996, IMG submission 87039) | Marine microbial communities from western Arctic Ocean - ArcticOcean_MG_CB4_134 | ecosystem: Environmental > Aquatic > Marine > Oceanic | place: Arctic Ocean: Canada Basin | collected...
CAGCGGAGGCAGCCCGATGGCGATCGGCGAACCGGCCGCCGTCAATCCCTTCAGCAAAGTTCTCCGGGAAATCCTAGGGCGCTTGGTGATGACTTGCGACATGAGTAGCCTCTCCTAAGTCCGACGACGCCCGTTCGCGCATGAGCGCCACAACTAGTTCTTTGAATCGAAAGTCCGAGTTGCGGAATGTGTCCAGCACTCTACGGATCATGGGACGATCCCCAGGCGATTCCATTCGCCCAAAAGTATAGCGAAAATATTGCTTTACGACGCACTCCTGGCACTGCTCACTTTGTGCGAGCACCGCCCCGAGCTGCGACGGAGAAGTGAACTCCGAAGCGGGCAGCCCCGCAACGTATCCAGCGGGGTCAATGTCGAGATCCACGGTCTTGACTTCCCGCTTGTCTTCGCCCGCGCGCCGTGGCGCGACAAACTGTAATTGAAACGTCTCACGCCTCGCGCCGATGGCGTCGAACCGTTCGAGACCAAAGCCGATCGGATCGATCAGCTTGTGACAAGTGGCACAACTGGGATTGGTAACGTGCTCGCTCATCCGGTCACGGTTCGTTTGGGGCCGGGCCTCTGTAATCGGAGGCAAGTTGGTGTTGACTCCGGCCGGTGGCTCGGGCACGTGCTGACATAGAAACTGTTCCCGCACGAAGAGTCCGCGCGCCGTGGGAGCGGAGTCTTCCGGCTTAGCCGTGATGGCGAGAAACAGGGCTTGGCCGAGCAAGCCCGCGCGCTCCGATTCGGTGGGGAACACAGCGCGACCGAACTCTTTGGCTGGCGCCGGCACTCCGTAAATCTCGGCGATCTCAGCATTCGGATAGCCGTAGTCGGCTGTGAACGCATCCATGAAGTTGCGATCGCTCCAAACCAAATCATTGACGAATAGACGCGCTTCCTCCGTCATGGCGACGGCCATTTCGCGCGTGAACTGCGGGTACCGCCGCCGGTCCTTGCTTGCCTGCAGGATGCGGTCAAAGCGCATCCACTGACTCACAAACTCGCTGAGGGACTCTCGCGCGCGCGAGTCATCGAGCATGCGCCTGGTGGTCTTTGCCACGCCTTCGGGAGTCTGGAGGTCGCCGCGCGCAGCGGCTGCGAGCAGGTTCGCATCGGGCATCGTGTCCCAGATCGCATAGGAAAGTCGGCTCGCAGTGGCGTACGGAATCCATTTCGGATCGGAGCTATCTTCGAAGCGAAAGAGAAAGCTCGTGGATTGGAGCATTACCTCGAGCACAAGCTGCGCGCCCCGCATGAGGTTTTCCTCCCCCGTCATCATCTCTTCAAAACGCCGTTGTTCCGACGGCTCAAGCGGGCGGCGGAATGCCTTGAGTCCTAACTCACGGACGAACCGAGAGCGGCAGGCGGCGGTGGCTTCCGTGCAGGGGATGAGCCCGTGAGTATCGCCGCCGCGGAAGGCATTTGCAGCGAGCCGCTCAGCGGCAGCGCTGTAGGCCTCGATCAGAAGGGGCGACAGAGATTGCGATTCGTATTGATTGCGGAAGCCATTGACAAAGTCCTCCGGCGGGAAACGGTTGGCGGGCGCGGTCTGGTCGCCGAGCAAGTCGCGGACCGTGTGATTGTACTGGCTATGCGTTAGACGCCTGAGCTCAGCCTGTGGAACCTCACCCTCGCGACCGACCGCCTCTTCCTCTCGATACTTCAGCGCTGACTCCAACTCGACGCTCGAAAGTTGGGTCAGCGTAGTGATCCACTCTCGGAGAACGGTTTCATCTTCGCTTCCCGAGACGATGCGTTCCCCTCCGGCGTGGGGGATGCGGTTCGTCGGCTTGTTTAACAGCAGCGAAGCGTCAGGGTTCCCGCGGTCGATCAGCGTTACAAGCGATCTCCCAAAGGCCTCGAGACGCTCCGGGGCGGCACCGAGTTCGGGGAAGTGGAGCCGGGTCGGCGATGCAACGCCGTCGGGATTGTGGCAGGCCCGGCAGTCGGCCTTTTCAAACACCTCGAACAAGCCCGATCCGAAGGGACCATTCTGCCCGAGAGCAGGCGTGATTGCCAAGGTGAAGACGAGAACAGCCAGACGCCTCATGGATATGTCCTACCCAATACAGTCGTACAGTTGCGTTTCGCGGTTCTTGATTTCGCTTCGCGTGGCTGCACGCCCATTGCTATTGGATACACTAGCAGTTTCGCAAGTCCGCAAAGCCTCGTCATGTGCCTCATATTTCGAATCATCTTTGCGCTCATTTTCTTTGCCGGGTTGGCACAGAGCTCCGAGCGGGAGATCGCTGAGTGGATCATCCGCTGGGAAGGCCAGTTCACCGCCGCGGGTAGCCGGCAGGTAATCGGGGATCTATCTGATATTCCGGAGGATGAGTTTCGCATCAGCAGCGTCGACCTAACCGGCACGGTGATGCCTCCCTCCGAGTTCGCGAAGCTCAGCCCCCTGGCATCGTTGCGCGAGTTGCACCTTCCGGGCCCGGTCTGGAACCCAGGCGGTGGCAGTGAGGACACCAACGACGCATTCAAGGCTCTCGCCAGTCTGACAAATCTTGAAAGCATCGGCGTCGGCTGGCATTTCTCGGCTCAGATCAATATTCAAGATGAGGGGTTCGAGCACCTGCTCGGCCTGAAGGAGCTGAAGCAAATCCGTTGCGCGCAGTGCCGCCTGACCGATATCAACCTCGCCTCTCTGACGAATCTCCGCAGCCTCGACCTGAGCCACAGCCCGTTCAGCGATACCGGCATGGCGGGCCTCGCCGGGATGACGCACCTGCGGCGTCTGATTCTTCCCGGCACAATGGTGACCGACGAGGGGCTGAAGCATATCAGCAGCTTGACGCAACTCGAAGAACTGAATCTGTCGGGCACGCGGGTCACCGGGCAGGGTCTCGAGAATCTGCGCGCGATGACGAAGATGCGTAAACTCGATCTGCTCGGAGCAGACGCGGGAGACGCCACCATGGAGATCCTGGCGAGAATGCCGGATCTTGAAGTGGTTAGCCTCTACCGAACCAAGATCACCAATGCGGGGTTGGTTCAGTTGCATGGATTAAAGAAGCTGACCGACATCGACTTGCGCTACAGCCGTGTCACCGCGAACGGCCTGGAGTCGCTGCGGGCCGCCCTGCCCGACGCCGCGATCGAGTTCGTCGGCTCCACGAATGTGCGAGCGATGCCGGCTGGGGCAGAGCGTCCGGCCGAGGATACAGATAAGGCGATCGGTGTGTGGGTGACGGCAATGGGCGGCCGGGTGGTATTCAGCGGCGACCAGCTCACAGCAGTTGATTTGTCCTCGACACCGGTAAGCGATGCGCAGTTGTCGCACCTCGCCGAGTTGAGCGCACTCGAAAAGCTCAACCTCGCGGTGACCCAGGTCGGCGATTTGGGCTTGCATGCGCTCGAAGGCTTGATAGGCCTCAAGGAACTCGATCTGAGCTTGACCACCGTCTCGGACGCCGGTCTGGATAAGCTCGCCGGGTTACGCCGCCTGGAAGTGCTCAAGCTCGGCGGAACGCTGGTGGAAGGGCGCGGGTTTGACATCCTGAAGCCTCTGACCGCTCTGCGAGAACTCGATCTCGGCGGCGCGCCGATCAATGACGAAATCCTCGCGCACGTGGGCAAGATGACGTCGCTCAAGCGCTTGCGGCTGAGCCACAGCGACATCACGGACGAGGGCCTCAAGCAGCTTGCGGATCTAGCCAACCTGCAGGTTCTCGACCTCACCGCCACCGATATTGGCAACGACGGCCTGCTCCAGGTCGCCGCGTTTACGAATCTGCGCGAACTCTATCTCAACCACACGCGTTTCGAGGACGAGGGGCTCACGGCCCTTGCACCGCTACAGAAGCTGGAACGGATCGAAATGTTCCGCACTCGCGCCGGCAACGTGAGCGCCGAATCTCTCGCTGCTTTGAAGAACCTGAGCGTCGTCAAGCTAGACTACACTTCGGTAGACGACAAGGGTCTGGAGTCGCTGCGAAGCCTTCCTCGGGTGCGGGAGCTGAGCCTGGATTCGACGGATATTACTGACAAGGGCGCGGCGCTGCTGAAATCGATGGTCAGCCTGCGGGACTTAAACCTCTATCACACGCTGGTGACGGAAGCTGGAATGAACGAGCTGAGCAACGCGTTGCCGGACTGTGAGATCACTTTCGACCGGGATTCGTCCCTTCCGAATCGAAGAAGCAGATGACTCGCTCCAGCAATCAAGACTCCAGCCTTGTCTCCCTTGGAATATCAGTGAGACAAATTGCCGCCGCGGCGTTGATCTGCCTGTTATGGGTCACTACGCTTAGGGCGTCCAACGCTACCTGGATAGACGACCTCGGCGGTGCGGTAACACGCGATGCGTCCGGTGAGGTTACCGGCGTAGACCTGCGAGCCACATGGGTCACCGACACTGACCTACGCAAGCTGGCACAATTCCCGAAGCTTAATCGTTTGGACCTCTCGCTGACGCGGATCACCGATCAGGGAATGCAAGAGATGAAGGGTCTGCCCGGCATCGTCGACCTCAATCTGCGTTTTGCCGAATACGTGACCGACGAAGGCCTTGCCGCTATCAAGGAATGGAGAAAACTCGAACGGCTCAACATCCACGGCACGAAGATTAGCGACACAACGCTCGACCACATTTCGGAAATCACCGCGCTCGAGACGTTGGACGTGGGCTCGTCGATGGTGACGGATGTTGGCCTGGAGCGGTTGAGTTCATTACCCAATCTCAAGAAGCTGACGATGGGAGGCATCGAGCTGGGCGATGCGGGGCTGCAAGCGCTACGGCTCATGCCCGGCCTCACCTATCTCGACCTGAACGGCCGGCAGGGGACGGACTCGAACGTGTGGACCATCAGCATGTCCGATCGGGGGCTGGAGGCGCTGCTTACGCTCAGGCAGCTACGAGAGTTGCGTTTAGGATGTACGACGCTGGGTGTCGGACGCGAGGGCCGGCGATTCGCCACGGTCAACATGATGAGCGTGACCTCGCGGTGGCTCGAACAGATGAAGGTCTTGACGAAGTTGGAGACTCTGAAACTGCAAGGCTGCGACCGCGTGGGCGACGAGGCGATGAATGTACTGGCGGAGTTCCCTTCCCTGAAGGAAGTGGATCTTAAGGGGTCTGGTGTCACCGAGAAGGGCGTCGCGATTCTTCGGGCAGCGAAGCCGGATGTCCGCATTCACTCGGGGCCGTGGGAAGCGGCCGCCGCGGCCTTCCGGAACAACTAGCGGTAGGCACGGCGGAAGCTTGTTTCGGGCGGGTTTGCCTTGGTTTTTCTTCGTTATGGAAGGACGGAATTGCGGAGGCGTGGAAGGGCTTCTGTCGAGTTTTCACGCCCACACCTTGAGACTGTTTCTACCCGTTCGAAGACTCCAATGAGGCCCGCTTCAGGATCGATAACAAGCCTGAACTCGCCACTCAAATTTCAAAATCGTCTTCGATCCAAATTAAAACTGGTGCCACTCGATATCAGGAAACAACCAGTGCCGAGGGATACGAACCGTACTCGATGCAAACTTGCACGCCCTCGATCGTGATGCCGCCCACCAGGCCGTCGGGCCGACCGTCCAGAGATATCTCCAGGAGATTCTCGCCTTTCCTGGGTCGAACCTGCCCTAGATGGAACTCGAGTTTCTGGCCCTGATAGGGAGCCACGTTCCATGAGAAGTCCCGCATGCAGACCTCCTCCGCAAGTGATTTCCCATTCAAGAACACGCCTAGGCGATCGGCGCTGACGAGGTTCTTGATCTCGAGGTACAGAGCGATGCGTCTGATTCGTTGCGCAGCGGCCACGACATCGTCCGCGATCGAGAAGGGTATCGAGTAGCGTTTGCCCGGCATGGCCTCTTTGATCTCGATCGGAAGGATAGCATCGTAACCCAGCTCGACCGCCTGCTGCGAGCGATGCCGTTGGACGTACCGCCTATTCCCTTCGGCAATCAAATCGGGATCACCCAGCTCGGTTAGAATCCGGCGTTCGCTGTCGCCGAGCGGCCAGCGCATGAACCAGGCATAGATCCCGTCGACACCACGAGCCCAGTGATTTGCCACGACGCCCCGCGCGGTTTCGGGTGTGGCGTAGATTCGGACGGGCGAGTCGGTCGCCTCGTCTCGCACGTAGGGCTGCAGAATTCCGTAGACGGGAACGTCCCGTGCGTGGGCCTTCTCGATCAGCCAATCAATCGGCATGTCCGGGTCGAGCGTGAAATCGAGATAGAGCATCGGGACGACATAATCCACCAGGCCTTCTTCGATCCACTTCGCCGCTTCGAGGCCCCGCTCGCGGCACATCGCCTCAATCGGATACACGCGTACGCCTACTTCCTTGCCCGACGCACGGACCATCTTCGAGATCTTTCGCACGTAGTCGGTCAGAACGGGCGTGTACTCGTTCACGTCCTCCGGCCGCAAACACAAAGGCATGCCACCCGGCGCCGCCGCGAAATCCAGCTCGACACCCTCCACGTCGTACTCGTTCGTTAACTCCTCCAACACGGCGAACTGATGATCCCGCACCTCGGGTTGAGCCAGTCCCCGCCCTTCCGGCACACGGAACTTCGGGGGCATGCGGCCAAAACTCGACATGCGCAGGCTGGTAAAGAAGTCCATCCCCTTTTCGTGAGCGCGATCGATCAACACCTTGAGCGGATCAAGCCCTCGAGCCTCGAGGCTCTTCATGTTCTCCCAAGTCCGCCAATAAGCAGCCATCGTGAAGGGCCGCTTGTCATCACCGAACTGCATCCCGACCTTCGACGGATAGAAAAGACCGTCTCCCCGCTCCACGCCGTAGATGAAAGTATCGACCGGTGTCCCCGCCACCTCGTCCACGGGCCGCCAGGCGTCCTCCATCGTCATGGGAGGCTCGAAGACGAAGAGGTAGTAATGGCGTGCATCGTTGAAGTAAATCGTCCGCTTCTTACGCTTCGACGTCCCGGCCTCAGCCGGTCCACCAGAAGCGGAGAGCGTTGAAGCGGAAGCCCCCGCGAAACCCTGCACGAACCTTCGACGAGTGAAACTCACAACACCTCCTTGATCCCCCAGTCGTTCACGACGATTCAATTCTACCTCTCGCTCCGCGGCGCCACAAATTTTACGTTGAGCAATGAACCCATGCAAAGTGGGAAGTTGCCGACCGCTTTTGGGAGCCGCCCCGCCTTGCAGAACTACTGAATTGCGGCGGTGTCAATGGCGGTACCCCACCGAAGCCGGTTAAGGCTATCATAGGCATCGAACCCTGCCTTGCCTTGCGTTTTAGCCTGAGGATTACCTATGGAGCGGCGACACTTCCTTCTCAATTCACTCGCAACGGCTACAGCTCTCTCGGCCGCCACCCCCAGTGTTCGGCTGGTGACACCCGATGAAGCGCGCAACCGCGGGAAGCTCACCGTCGGCATCGTAGGCTGTGGGCGCATGGGGCAGTACTTCGCTGAGATCTATCGCGCCTTACCTGACACAGAGCTGGTCGCCATCGCCGAATGGAATGACCATCGCCGCAAGGTCGTAGGAGAGCGTTTTGGCGTGAAGGCGCTCTTCAAAGACGTCAACGCAATGCTGCGCGAGTTAGTACCTGACCTCGTCGCCGTGGTCACTCCCACCAAGTTCATGAAGGAAGCGGTCATCGCTTGCGCCGAGGCGGGTGTCAAAGGTGTCTCCACCGACAAGCCCATCGCCGCACGCCTGTCCGACGCCGACGCCATGGTCGAGGCTTGCGAGAAGAGGAATATCGTATTTGCCGGCGGTAACCTGCAACGTGCGATGTGGGAAGTGCAAGACGTCGCGCACCGTCTGCGCACGAGCGAGTACGGCGCCCTGAAGGGTGTGGCAGTGCATCGGTTTGGCGGCGAGATCTCCGGAGGGGGTTGCCAGCACTTGTCTATCCTCCGCTTGTTTACGGGCGCGGAAGTCAGTGAAGTCATGGCCTGGGGACAACCCGCAGAAGCACTCCAGCAAGAAACCGACGAAGGCCTCGATATCAACGGTGTTTTCCACATGTCGAACGGCCTCGACTGCCAAGTCTTCGCGAGGGAGACACCCTATCGCGGGGTGGACGCCTGGACCGACAACACCTTGGTCCGCTGGGACTGGGGGGCACCCGAGATTCACCAGAGCATCCAGGGCCAGGTGTCTCGCCGGAAGATCGCCGCAAACTATCCTCCCTTTCCCTGGCGATATCTACTCGACCGTCCGACACTTCGCGCAACGGACAACTACTTGGTCAGTTCGATTCGATCTTTTGTTGACGTCGTCACGGCTGGCGGGAATCTCTTCGTCTCGGGCCACGATCTTCGCCAAGCGCTCGAGATCGCCATCGCATCGAAACTCTCGGCCAAGCTGGGAAATAAGCCTGTAAAGCTACCCTTGGAGGATCGTTCGCTAGCGCTTTACCCGCGCCCATACCGATGGCTCGGCGGCGACGCCACCGGCAACCCGCAATCCGGCGAAGAAGCCACCGGAAAGATGCCGCAAGCGTGATGCCCCACTGGACGCACCAACGTTCCCGCGCGATCGGCAGCAAGCTTGGCTGGGAGAAATATCTCATGCGCTACGACGGCGACCATGTACAAGCATAGAGTCCATCCTCTAATCCGTCTTCACTCCCGCTGCTCAGGGTGCCACAACCGACTAGGGTCGGTTCTCGCCGTCCTCATCTTGATCGCAGCGCTTCCAGCCTTTGCGGATCCCGCGGATCGCAAAGTCGCCGAATGGGCGCTTCGGCAAGGCGGTCGAGTCGCGCTCGACGGGCAACAAGAACATGTGCGTGATGTGAGTCACCTTCCGGATGGGGACTTCCGGCTGGCCATGGTGAGCTTGGTCGGCACGAATATCAGCCCCCCCGATCTCGTCGAACTAAGTGACCTGAAGTATCTTCGAGAACTGCATTTGCCCCAGCCAATGTGGACCAATAACCCGAAGCTGAAGGGCAACCAGAACCCTCAGATGGGTCACTTGGCGTCACTAACCTCGCTGCGACGGTTTACGTTCAGCTACTACTTCCGAGAGTTCAACGGCCGCTTCAAAGATGAGGGCATGGAGCAGATTGCGCCTTTGACGAATCTGGTGGAATTCCGCGTCCGAAGGGCCGCCATCCGTGGGCATACGCTCGGACCGTTTCGCAACCTGAAGTCCCTGGATTTGACTTATTGCCGGCTTGACGACGAAGGCATGCAAAACATCCAGCACATGAAGGGCCTTCAGAAGCTCTGGATCGGGGACACGCGGATTACCGATCAAGGGCTGGCCTATGTGCGGGATCTGAGTGAACTCGAAGAGCTGCATCTACACGGCAACAATGTTTCCGACGCCGGATTGGTTCACCTGCAAGACCTCGTGAACCTCAAGACGCTTGATCTGCGAAGCGCCGAGATTAGCGATCAAGGACTGGAACGATTGGCCCGGCTAACGAAACTCGAGGTTCTCAATCTCTACAACACGAAAGTGTCGAACGCCGGTCTCGAACAGCTCAAGCACCTTGACCATCTGATGGAAGTGGATCTGCGCTATTCGCGCGTGACCGAAGCGGGCGTGAAGATCTTGCAGTCCGCTCTACCCGACGCCAGAGTCTTGTTCCTCGACACCTCACCGCGTAACCCCGATGTAAGTGCCGCGCCCATCCCTACCGGTGGGGGCGAGGACGCGATTGCCCAGTGGGTCGGGCAAATGGAAGGTGAAGCGGAGACGGTTGATGGCTCATTGCGCGCGGTGTCCCTCGCCCGAACGGGTGTTACCGACAGCGGCCTGGAGAACTTCAAGGACCTACCGAATCTACGCCGCCTCTCCCTGGAAGCAACCGAAACCGGAGATCTCGGCGTGCGCTGTCTCGAGAACTTCCCGGGGCTCACTGAACTGGACCTCACGAGCACGATCATCTCCGATGCGGGGCTACGGCACCTGAAGAGCCTGGGGCGACTGAAGGAACTACGTCTCGACCAAACCTTGATCGAAGGACCAGGGCTTGAGCACCTTCGAGGGTTGGAGTCACTCGAAGACCTAAGTTTGGTCGGAGCGCCGGTTCGCGACGTCGGTCTGCCGCCACTCGTCGATCTGAAATCGCTCCGAAGGCTGTGGCTTGCCGAAACCGACATTACGGATGATGGGGTGCTGGCTCTAGCGGCTCTGCGAAACCTTACGCTGCTGGACTTGGCGGCAACCGATCTGACAAACGAAGGACTCGTTCACATCAAGGGCTTGACCAGTCTCAGATCGCTTTCGCTCAGCTACACACGGTTCACCGACGAAGGGTTGGTGAGCTTGGAGGATCTATCGGAACTACGGCAACTCGCCATGGTCCGAACGCGCCTCACCGACGCCGGCATGAAGTCGATCGGGAAGTTGACAAAGCTAACGGACC
>Ga0114996_10010027_pt1 | contig 10316 bp, 6 predicted proteins | sample ArcticOcean_MG_C_4_FD_87039 | JGI IMG/M metagenome (GOLD analysis project Ga0114996, IMG submission 87039) | Marine microbial communities from western Arctic Ocean - ArcticOcean_MG_CB4_134 | ecosystem: Environmental > Aquatic > Marine > Oceanic | place: Arctic Ocean: Canada Basin | collected...
GCCTCGTACTGACAGGCCTCTCATGCACTTTGCCTCGCCACCCGGTGAGAAATGCGGGCTAGGCGCAATACTGTCGATTTAGCAATTCCGCGGACAATTCTTGTTGGCCGGGGTGTCGTTTGTTTCGGGTGCAGTGGAACGCCCGCCGCGGATCGCGTTGCTCGGAGAGGAGGCGGCCGGTTTGCTCCCGCGCCCTTTCAGGGCTTGCCTCGTGGGGCTTTCCTGCCCAGGGTTGCGCTTCGCTCCACCCTGGGCTACGATCCTGCGCCGCTTCGCGGCTGAGGGGCTCTCGGCTTCCCGCTAGCCGATGTCAAAGTGCTCGCGGTGCAGGGAGACATCACTGCGGACGAGAACGTGCCCTCGCATGATCTGCTCGATTTCTTGAACGTAGTTGTTGTCACGCGACTTCAACTTACGGGCGACGTCCTGATTGACACGAAGCGTGATGTCTTTTGTGCGTTCTTCCGAGGTGACCATTTTCCTGGCTTCGCTCAAGATTTCCTGAATCACGGTTTGCACCGACTTCACGGTGGCTGAGCCGTGACAATAGGGACACGGCGTGCATAGCGCCCGCTCCAGAGACTGCTTGACGCGTTTGCGGGTGATGCAGACCAGCCCAAAATCGTTGAAGGGCAGCACCTTGGAAGGGGCCATGTCGTGTCTTAACGCTTTCTCGATAGCGGCCAAAACTTTCTGACGATTCGAGCGATCTTCCATGTCGATGAAATCGACAACGATGATGCCGCCCAGATCGCGAATCCGAAGCTGGCGGACAATCGCATTGACTGCTTCTAGATTCGTATTGACAATCGTATCTTCCAGCCGGTCCGACTTGCCGACATATTTCCCCGTGTTGACATCAATGGCAACCAGCGCTTCGGTCTGATTGATGACGAGGTAGCCCCCCGACTTCAGCCAGACCTTCGGACGCAAGGCTTTCGCCAGCTCGTCGGTAATATTGAACTGATCGAACATCGGTTTGGAGCGGGTATAGAGCTTGACGCCCTTGAGCAGATCCGGCTGAAAGCGCTCGACAAACCGCAGGATTCGCTCATATTCCGATTCCCCGTCCACCCAGATCGTTTTGAAATCGTCTCCGACGCGGTCTCGCAGGACCCGCTCGACAACATCGTCGTCGTGGTGCAGCAGGGCCGGTGCGGGACTGTCCTCGGAGCGGTCGCGAATGTCGAGCCACTGGTTGTAAAGGAACAGCATGTCGCCGCGAACGTCTTCTTCGCTGACACCATCGCCCGCTGTCCGCACGATGAAACCACCCGGCATTCCAGTGCGATGCGCCTGTACGATCTTTCGCAAACGAACGCGTTCCTTGTCGGATGGAATTTTCCGTGACACGCCGATGTGGTCTACCGTCGGCATGTAAACGAGAAAGCGGCCCGGCAGGGCAATATGCGAGGTGATGCGGGCACCCTTTTTGCCAAGAGGTTCTTTGGCGATCTGGACCAGCACCTCCTGACCTTTCGCCAGCATGTCGTTAATCTTTCGATCCGAGTCTCTGTCGCTTCTCTCTGATTCGACGATCGGAGCGGCGACCCGGGCAGACTGCTTTTCCGGCTCATCCCGCTGACGTTGCGAACGTCTGCGCCCGCGGCGACCACGGCGGTGAACGAAGCTCGAGGATCCGGCATCTCCTCGCACTCTCGCTTCACCGGGCGAATCGTTGCTGGCAGCGGATTCGTCGGCCTCTGTTGCTTCCTCGGACGGCTGGAAATCGCCGGAGTCTTGGGCCGCTGCGTCGCCGTTGCCGCTGGCGTTGAGCGCATTCAAAGCTTGGTCCCCATCAGCCCCCTGACCCTCGTCCGAATCGGCGGCGGGCGGTCCGGGATACCCCGGAAAACCGTGGTGCTCGTCGTCGGATTCTAGGACTTGAGGCGGTTCGTCCGCTTCATCCGGGGCTGCGGCCGTGATACTTTCGGCGGCTTCCTCCTCCAAAGATCGTTCGCTTGCCTGAGGCTCGGGCCCGCCATCCTCCGGCGCGGCATCGTCGTCCATCGCGACATCATTCTCCGGCGCGACATCATTCTCCATCGCGACATCATTGGTTTCTGCTTCGGTTTCCGATGCCGTGGCCGGCGTTTCCACTACTTCCTGATCTCCGAGAATGTTCTCGGCGAGAATGTTCTCTGCACGATCGGTCTCTTCCGCTTCCGCTTCTGCTACCGGCTGTTCCGCTGGTTGCGAGTTGGGTTCCGAATCGGGGGAAGATGGAGATTCCTCCGGCACCTCGAGAGCCGCGGCAGCAGTCACCGAGTCGGCGACGAGGTCTTGCTCGCTTGGCTGGGCGGTGTCACCTGGCTCATCAGCGACGTCTTGTACCTCGTTGCCACTGGCGCTTGTGGTGGCCTCTGGGCCGTCGCTGCTCTCTTCCGGTGCGTCGACCGCCACCAGCGCGGAAATATTGCTGTCGATTAGAGTTTCGAGCCTGACCGCTTCCTCAAGGTCGCGGCTCGGGTCGTCTTCCTCGCTGCTGCCCGAAATTGAATCGGACACGCCACCGGCGTACTTCGCTAAAGACTCACCGGGGAGAACGACAAAATCGGACTCCGCCGCTATGTCTTGAACCGAAGCTTCGAGAGCCTCGGCAGCCTCACCAGCTACGTCAGCCACCTCAGCTACGTCAGCCACCTCAGCAACGTCAGCCACCTGAGCTACGTCAGCCATCTCAGCAACGTCAGGGACGTCAGCCGCACCCGTCGTCTGCTCTTCTGGCACCGAGGTTCCGGTGGGTTGATTCTCGGCCCTGACATCGGCGTACTTGGTCGTCGGGAACCCGGAGGAACCTTTTCCTCGGCGGCGCCTTGAGCGGCGGCCGCGCCTCTCCCGCCTGCCGGACCCGCTGCCATCCGCCTCCGTGCGTTTCTCCCGCGACGAGCCGTCATCTTGCGGCGACCCGTTCTCTTGCGACGAACCGTTCTCTTGCGACGAACCGTTCTCTTGCGACGAACCGGCCTGCTCAGTGGCGACGCCGCCCGCAACCGTTGCGTCTGGACGGGAAGCCGCGGCGGACTTCGCTTCGCCCGCCTTGGTTGGGGCTAGGGGTACCTGGTCGAACTCTTCGTCGCTTTCATCAAAGAAGTCCGAGACATAGAGAAACGCGTCTCTTTCGAGTCCGATGTTGACGAACGCGGACTGCATCCCCGGCAGGACACGAGTGACGCGGCCTTTATAAATGCTACCGGCCAGGGCGTGCCGGGACTCCCCTTCGACGTGAAGTTCAACAAGCTGGTCATCTTCTAGAATGGCCAGCCGAGTTTCGTGCGGCGATGTATGGACTATAAGCTCTTTCGACACAAAATTCCTCCATGGGGAGGGGCGTCCGAGAGCTGGCGGGGCGGATCAGTTGGGTTCAGTCCTTCGGTTCCAGCGAAGCGGCGTCTCGCGCGTCATCGAAATGTGCGAAGTCATGGAAATGTGCGAAGTCATGTCTCAAATCAAACTCAGACTACTTGCACACTGCGCAAGTTCGAAAAATCGTTTGGCAAGCCGCCAAGCGGAGCGCTCACGTAAAGTTGCGCTCAACGCCTCGGAGCCGAAGGACTGCCCGCCGCGCCAGCGGTCTCGGGGCGTACGTCCTTCCCATCTACTTTCTCTATCTCAGTCGAGCCCGGCAAACCCTCCCGGACCCGCAAATCAAATTCTACGGGCATTCAACCCGCCGTGAAAAACCATCAGCCTGCCGTCAAAACCATCAATTGGTAAAGCGGCGAAGCCTGACATTATTCACCAAGCCCAACAGCATAAACGTGGCCAGCAAATTCGACCCGCCATAGCTCATCAATGGCAACGGCAGGCCGGTGACCGGCATTCGTCCAATGACCATACCGACGTTCACCAGTAAATGAAACAGCACTAACGCGCCGACGCCCATGCAGATATACATCCCGGCGCTATCCGCGGAGGTTTGAGCGTTTCCGGCGATCTTCATCAACATTGCTAAATACAATGCCAGGACCAAAGTGACCCCGACGAAACCTGTCTCCTCCGCATAGGCCGAAAAAATAAAATCCGTATGCGGAACCGGCAGAAACCTGAGCTGCGTCTGTGAGCCCCGCGAAAATCCGGAGCCCCAAATACCACCCGCTCCCACCGCAATCTTTGACTGGATCGGCTGATAACCTGAACCTCGCGGATCCCGTTCCGGATCCATGAAGGTAATCAGCCGCTCCTTCTGATAAGGCTGCAAATACTGCCATGCCAGCGGCACGAGCAAAGCGCCTGCCAGCACCAATACCAGTACATATTTCCAACGCAGCCCCGCCACAAACACGCCCATGAACAAAATGGGCGAAAAGCTCAGGGCCGTACTCAAATCCGGCTGCCGAGCAACCAAAAACATGGGCACCGCGAACAAACCCGCGATCTTCAGCAGATTCTTGACCGATACACGCTCTGGATGCAGGTCCGAAAAAAACCTTGCCATCAACAATACTAGCACCACTTTCACGAACTCCGAGACCTGCAGCGTCGTTCCTCCAGGCAAGGGGAGCCAGCGCCGCGCCCCGCCGATCACCTGCCCGAAAAACATGATCACCAGCAAGAGCGCCACGGCGATCGCGTAAAAAGCCAGAGCATGGCGGATCAAAATGTTGTAGTCCACGGCGGAGAAGACCCACAGCAGGATCAGTCCCAGACCAATCCAGACGATCTGCCTCACGTAGGCCTCCCGCCAGGGGGTGTTGCGTGTTGCGCTGTAAATTTCCAGCAGGCCGAGAACGGTAATCGCCATCGTGATCCCGAGAAGGACCCAATCGAAATCACGAGCCGAGTAGTGGCGGATCAAGGCCCGTCCCTCCAGACCGTCGGCGGCGGTGTTGAAAAGTTGCTAGCCCTCTGGTCGGAAGCAGATGTATTTTTCCGCTGGGTCCAGCGTGTTCGCTGCTGCTTGTCGAAGTAGGCCTTGATGACATCCCGGACAATGGGAGCAGCTATGGGGCCATGTTCGCCGTGCTCGTGGAGTGCTACGACGACAATCTCGGGCGCCTCGCAGGGTGCAAATCCGACGAACCAAGCGTTGTCCTTCGAAGATTGTTCATCCGCGTGGTCTAGTGCGTATTGCCTGGATACGACTTGGGCGGTGCCTGTCTTGCCGCAGACGTCATAGCCGGGGATTCTGGCGCGCACTCCGGTGCCCGCCTCGTTGACGACACCCCATAATCCACGGACAATCTTCCGCACGGCGGCCGGGTCCAGCTCGGCACGCCGCGGCGCGGGCGGCTGATAGCCGTCGCGGATCAATTGCATTTCGTCGTGGGGAACTAAATGCGGCTGGCGCCATTCACCACCCATCGCCAGTCCGCCGATTGCCGAAGCGATTTGCAAAGGCGTCGTGGTCAAGGCTCCCTGTCCGATCGCAACCGAAATCGTTTCGCCCGCGTACCATTTTTCACGGAAAAACCGCAGTTTCCACTGCTTCGAGGGCACCGATCCGTCTTCCTCATGAGGCAGGTCAATACCGGTCGGCTCACCGAGCCCGGCCAGCATGGCGGTCTCGGCGATGGGGTCGATTCCCAGCCGGTTCCCCAGCGCATAGAAGTAAACATCGCAAGACTGCACGAGCGCCTCATGGAGCGTAACGCGGCCGTGGCCGTCCGGCTTGTGGCAGCGGAAGTAGCGCCCATAGAAAGTCGCCCCTCCGGTACAGACAACACTGAAATCCTTTTCCACCGCCGAAGCGCGGTTAGCGGCTAACGCCACAATCGGTTTAAATATTGACCCCGGCGCTAACTGCGCCTGAATCGGCCGATTCAGCAGCGGCTTCCGCGGGTCATTAACGAGTTCCCGCCAGTCATCCACGCTAATACCGCCAACGAACTTATTGGGAAGGTAATTGGGCCTGCTCACAAGCGCCAGAATGTCGCCGTTTCTAGGATCCAGGGCAACGACCGCACCCGTTTTGCCCTCCATTGCCAGCTCGGAGACCACTTGCAGGTCGAGGTCGATTGTCAAGCGGATGCTGCGGCCCGGCTTGGCCTCGACGTTCCCCCTGACTTCCCGCTCGCGGCCCAGGCCATCGACCACCACAACCCGCCGGCCGTCCGACCCGCTCAAGACATCGTTGTACTCGCGTTCGATACCCGCCTTGCCGACCTCGGCCCCCGGTTCGTAGAGTGCGAATTCGAGCTGCTCGAGTTCGGTATCGCTGATCTCGCCAACGTAGCCCACGACGTGTGAAGCCGAACCGTCCGCCGGATACAGCCGCTTTTGAGAGCGAATCAGTTCGAGTTCAGGGAACTCCGCCCGGTGGGACTCCACGAACGCAATGTCGCCCGGGGCCAAGTTTTCCTTCAAAATGACCGCCTGGTATTCGGGCGTATTCGAGGTGCGCAGCCGCCGAAGCTGAGCGAGCAACTGCTCGTAGGGGATATGCAATCCCTCGGCGATCAACGGCAGTATTTCCTCCCGCATGGCGGCTCGCGAAAGGAGAACTTTAAACGTCGGACGGTTGTCGACCAGAATACGGCCGTCGCGGTCCATGATTTTCCCCCGCGGGGCCAGCAGCGGGAGTGATTTGATGCGGTTCCTTTCGGCGCGGGCCGCGTAGATGTCCGGGCTCTGCACTTGCAGTTGCCAGAACCCCGACAGCAGCCAAAGGCAGACAGTCGCCGCGACGAACTGAAAGACCGCAACTTGCGGGCGCCCGGCTGTCTTCCTGCTATTGGAGTAAACGTTCACGGCGTTTTCTTTAGGCCATCCAGCAAACGGAAAACCGCCAGAGACAACCCAGCGTGGGCCGCTGCCAGGATCAGTGTCAGTACGAGCTGTATTGAGATTTCGCTCCCCAGCAACACCGTTTCCACGATCCAGAAGAGAATTTGATGGATCAGGAAGAATAACGCGACGAGAACACTTCTGGCGCCGGGATAGTCGACCTCGATGTAGAGGCTGATGGTCCCGGCCAGGTAGCCAATCACCGTCTTGAGAATACCAAACACTCCCACCGGACCATCCGTCAGGCTGTCTTGCGCGATCCCGATTACGGCTCCAATCAACAGCCCGACAATTGCGCTGCGGCTCATCAGCGCCAGGTAGACCGCAACGAGCAAGGGGAGATCGAGATTGCCGATGAAACCGAAGTATTGCGGCAGGTACACTTGCAGCGCCAATGCCGCGACGACCGCCGCGACGGAAACCAGCGGACCTAAGCTACCCGCATCACGCGCTATGACCGGGCTGCCGGCGGCGTGCATCACGGGTCAACCCTCCAGCGGCGGAATATCTTCATTGCGGAGCCGGTGCCTGCGGAATACTCTGATCTTCCTCGATGGACCGCTCAAGCGAACTCTGAGCCGCCTGGGGTTCGACGCTTGAGCTGTTTGCGGCCGATTCGTCAACCGAACTTTCCGATGCCGCCGCGGAATCAGCCGGGCGATCGGCGGATTCGGCATCTCCATCGCCCGCGGTGGGGGCTGATGCCGGTTGGCCGCCAATTCCCGGTTGGTCGCCAACTCCCGGAGAAGCGGCGAGCCCAATATTAAAGTCCGGCGCGGGACTTCCCGGCTCGCCTTCGCCGAAACGATGGCCCTGGGCCGCTCCAATGGCGCGATATCGTTCCTTGAGCCGGTCGGCGTCGGTCATCGGCACGGGCCGCTTCCTGCGGGGCGATGGACCATCGGGCCGCGGCCTTTCCCCTCTCGACGGTTCGAGGTCGTTGCCGCTAAATTCACCCGCGCCCGCTCCGCCCTGGATGGGCGGGGGACTTGGCATCAGATAGTCCGGTGGCTGCGGCCGGGGAATCTCTGGAAGCTCTTGATGGATACCGGCTGTCAAGATCAGCACGTCGTCGAGACGATCCAGGGCGGCGAACGGCCGTACGTAAATTTGCTGAAAGTCAGTGCCCTTCCCCAGCCTTGTCACTTCGCCCACGGCCAGCCCCTTGGGGTAGATGCGGTCGTCACCGGAAGTGAAGACCTTCTCCCCGACCCGCACGGCGATCTCATCGCCTATGTAGTCGATTCGGCATTCGCCCGAGCCTGTACCCTTCATCACGCCGCGAGCCCGTGAATCCTCCAGAACAATTCCGACTCCGGCGTCCGCGTCGCTGATGAGCCGCACGAGCGAAGCCCCGCCGTACGCGGCCTGCACGTTCCCCGCAATGCCATCGGAGGTGATGACCGGCATGCCCGACTTCACGCCGTGCCTGGACCCCTTGTCGAGAAAGATCTCTCTGGAGTTTGGATTCGATCCTCGTCCAATCGCTTCCGCCAAAATGCTTTCCGAAAGGATTTTCGTCTGAAACTCGACGAGATCGGCTTCGCGCCCGGACCGCGTCAAAGCGCGTCGAAACTCCTGATTTTCCAGTTTGAGCCGGCTGACCCGTTCACGAAGCTGCTGGTTCTGCTCACGCGCATCCCCGAGCCAAACGTATTCCTGCCAGGTGGCGGTGACAAACGAAGAAACAGCGTTGAGAGCTATCTCGATTGGCGTGATTGCGGCGACTGTCCAAACACGCAATACCCGCACGTCGTCGTTTCTTTTTACTTGATAGCCCAGCAGAATAAACTGTAAAAAGAGGACCGCGACAAGCGCGGACACATTGCGATACCGGGAGAAGAATTCAAGCACAATCGCCGCTCCCTCTAACCCACGGGGCAAGCATTCTCACCTGTCCAGCAAACTTTGGCTTACGGCTATTCAATCGAAATACGGCGAAGCAGCTTAAAGTCGCTCAGCATGCGGGTGGTCCCTATCACTACAGAAGCCAGCGGGTCTTCCGCAATCGAGACCGGTAATCCGGTCTCTTCCCGAATCCGCACGTCCAGGTTTCGTATCATGCCGCCGCCACCGGTGAGAACGATTCCGCGGTCACTGATATCGGCACTCAATTCCGGCGGAGTCCTTTCGAGGGCAACGCGAATGGCGTTCATGATCGTGCTAACGCAATCGGCAAGCGCTTCTCGTATCTCCGAATCATTGACGGTGACAGTTCGCGGCACGCCCTCGATCAGGTTTCTGCCCTTGATCTCCATGGTGAGCGGTTTGTCGAGCTTATAGGCCGAGCCAATCTCAATTTTGACTTGTTCGGCGGTGCGCTCGCCGACTAGCAAGTTGTACTTCCGTTTCAAAAAGTTGATGATCGCCTCATCCATCTCGTTGCCGGCAACCCGTACCGAGCGCGAATAAACAATGCCCGACATCGAGATCACCGCGACATCGGTCGTGCCGCCGCCAATATCCACCACCATGTTGCCGCAGGGCTCGGTGATCGGCAGCCCGGCTCCGATCGCCGCCACCATCGCCTGCTCGACCAAATGCACTTCGCTGGCATGAGCCCGATAGGCGGAGTCTCGAACAGCCCGCTCTTCCACCGGCGTGATCTCGCTAGGCACACCGATCACAATTCGCGGATGAACCAGCATCTTACGGTTATGCGACTTCTGAATAAAATAGGTCAGCATTTTCTCGGTGACCTTGAAGTCCGCAATCACGCCGTCCTTCATGGGACGAATGGCGACGATGTTGCCGGGAGTGCGCCCGACCATTTCTTTGGCCTCTTTCCCGACGGCCTCTACTTCTCCGGTGTTCTTGTTGATCGCGACGATCGAGGGTTCGTTCACCACGATACCCTTACCCTTGACCGCCACGAGCGTGTTGGCGGTTCCCAGGTCGATCGCCAGATCTCGGGAGAAGAGGCTAAAAAGCGAACGGAAATTCATACTCAAGAAACTGACTCCTCAACGTTGGGCAAGCCGAGCATCGGTCGAGATAGACTGCCCCGGCCAGAAGGTTCCACGTGCTGGAAGCTGTCCGGGAGAGGGGCCGATGACTGATCCTGCCATTTTCAAGCTACCAGTCCAAGCCATTCATATGCAAGCGGTTAGGGTGTTGGAAGAGTAAGAAAAGTTGCTTTGGCGGCAATCCCACGCTTGTCTCACGAAATTCAGCGGCGACCAGATTGAAGTTTGGACTGGATTTTGGCGCCGCGGCGCCTAACAACCCGCGGCAAAACTGTACTTGGGCGAAAATGGGGGACTAGTTGGAATGGACCCGAAAACAGGAGCTGGAGTGAACCCCTCGGGTGAGACAGGGTAAAGTGGGACACCGAACCGTTGACTGTAAAAGTGTAGCGCTCAGCGCCGTTGTGGTGCATACTGCTGTGAGCCGGGGAAGCGGAGGCGGGCTCTGGTGGAGACCAACCCGCTGAGGAATACCCGGCCGGAGACTCATCGAAACGATCAGCGCCCGGGGCGGATACCGGGCCGCTCCGGGCGCAGCTCTGGGTCCAGCCTCGGCTCCCGACCCGCCCATCGGATCGATAGATCTCCCTATGCCTTGGAAAACTCATACTTCGGATTCCTCGC
>Ga0114996_10010030_pt1 | contig 10312 bp, 10 predicted proteins | sample ArcticOcean_MG_C_4_FD_87039 | JGI IMG/M metagenome (GOLD analysis project Ga0114996, IMG submission 87039) | Marine microbial communities from western Arctic Ocean - ArcticOcean_MG_CB4_134 | ecosystem: Environmental > Aquatic > Marine > Oceanic | place: Arctic Ocean: Canada Basin | collected...
AATTTTAATATAAAACTAAAAAAAATTTAATCAATGAAAAAAAATTATAATTTACACTTAATAGCACTATTAATTTTTTCAACATATTATTTATTGTCATTACTAATATTTAACGCAGTCGCGCTCAACCCTCATGATAATTTACAATTTGGTCCAGTTTTTAACCATGTAATTTCTAAGATAATAAACGGAGAGCTTGAAAGTTACAAAATATTTCTTGCCGGTGAATTTAAATGGTATTATTTAGATAAAATTTTTTATCCATTTAATATATTTCACTTAATATTTGACAATAAGCAATTTTATTTTTTTGAACAGATATTAAAGAAGATTATTTCTTATTTTTCTTTTTATTTATTTTCAAAATCTTTTTTTAATAACAAAACACACTCTATTTTTGGAGCTTTATTTTATGCAACTTTAATCAATGATATTAACAATCCTGCCCCAACAATTTTTTTACCTTTCATGCCTTACTTATTATATTTAGTAAGTTCGAAAGACGCACTCAAATTAAAACACCTGCTAGTAATATTTTTTATTGGATTAAATAGCTCCTTAATTTTTGATTATTTGTCAATGATTCTGATGGCTATCTTTTCATAATTTATAATGAGTCAAAAGAATTATAAAATTTTATTCAATTTTTTAATTGCAATATCTTTAGGCATGATAATTGTTGCAATACCCTTAGTACTTTCTGTTTTAGGTGATCCAGTGCATAGAACCGTTATGGAAAAAAACGGACTATTGAAAATTGTAATTTTGGAATTTAAAAATTTTTATGGATTGTTTTTTCCAAATAATATGAAAGAGATTTTCTATTTACCTGCTTATTTATTAAAATTATTGATTTTAACATCTTGTTTTTTAGTAAAAAATAAAAAAATAAATTTATTTCTATTATTCATTTTTTTAACCTATCTATTAAAAAATTTATTATCATCTGATTTGACACAAATAATGTTTAATAAATTTTTTACATTTTTAAAAGGATTTAACTTTTCTAGAATAGCAAATATATTACCGTTATTATTTTCAATTCTATTAGTTGCAATTCTAAAAGTTAATAAAAATAAAGTGTTTATAAACATTTTAATTACCTTAACTATTGTCACGTCAATTTCCTTTCAACTTTATTTCCCTGCATATGAATTTACAAAAGAATTTTTAAGAAAAAATCTAAAAAAAGAGAGTCTTGAATTAGTAAAAGTAAATTATCAAAACAAAAGTATTAAAAAAATTATTTCAATAATAAAAGATAAAAAAAGTTATAAATATGAAAATTTTACATATGATGTGAAAACTAATAGCTCTTTTGATTCTTATTATAAATTTGAAATATATAAAAAAATTAAACTATTCGTAGGCTCAAATAGAGTTGCATCAATTGGAGTCGACCCTATGATTGCGGCCATGAATGACATTAATGTTATTGACGGTTATTATAATATTTATCATCTAAGTTATAAAAAAAAATTTAGAAAAATTATTGAAGAAGAGCTAAATCAAAATAATGTATTAAAAGACTATTATGATAATTGGGGCAATAGAGTTTATATGTTTTATAATGATAAAAATAATTTGTTACTTAATTTCAAAGAAGCAAAAAATTTAGGAGCTGAGTATATAATTTCTTCCTTCCTTATAAAAAATGAAAATTTAGAATCTGATTGTTTATTATGTGATGAAAATAATAAAATTTATTTATATAAAATAATTTAGATAAAAACTTTTGTTTTTTGAATTAAAATAAAAAAAACAATTTATAAATACAATTTTAAAGATGTTGTAAAAACAATTAAAAAGAGTCAAAGGGTTTAAATTTTTTTACTGTAGTGTCTTACAACTCTAAAAAAAAATAAATTATTTAAAATTTTAGGCTACAAGAGTGATTATTATTATGCTACAATCAAATCTCTTAATTTATATTGACTTCATTTTAATTTGTTGTAATTTATAAACATGCTGTTTGACACTAAAGAAATTAAAAAGTATTGGGAGAATCTTGAGTCGAAGGCATCTGCCCCCAACAATGCAAGTAAAGTCTCGGTAATTAATTTCAAAGATTTAAAAAAAGCATGCAGGGAAAAGAATGAGTTTTATATAAAATCTCTAATAAAAAAAATGTATAACGGGAACGCCTTTATCATTAGAAATGCAGCAAAAAAAAATTTAAAAAATACAATTATCAAGTTAGCAAAGCAATATGATAAGAAATACAAACCATCATTTCACAAAATGTTAGATGGAACACCAAATTTTCATAGAATTTACGATAAAAATATTACAAAAAAATATAGTTTATACGCAATAAAACACTCTTATTTTTTTTACAACTGGAACATTAAGACAAAACTTGAAAAAGAATTAAAAGATGGTGTTTATAGACATTGGAGATATGTAAAATTTCTAGCAGGAAATAGCATGTATCAATATGAAAAAAATATACCAAGCGATGGTCAAATTGATAGATTACAAATAGTAAATTATCCTAAAGGTGGTGGGGAGTTAAGAGACCATGTTGATCCAAGGAAAAACCAAAGAATAGTGTCTGGTCTAATAATGAGCAAAATAGGAGAAAATTTTAAGACTGGTGGTTTTTATTTTAGAGATAAAAAAAATAAAAAAATTAATATAGAAAATCAATTAGAAATTGGAGACGCGGTTATTTTTTATGGCTCTATGGTCCACGGGGTTGAGCCAGTTGAAATTTATAAAAAATTAGACTGGAAATCTCATGAAAGTCGTTGGTTTATCGGGATGTTTGTAAATGATAGCAACCATGTAAAAAATAGAAGTACTGCAAAAGATTTGACTGGAAGCATTAACATAAAAAAAAATTTATTTACCAAAGGATTAAATGATAACGCCAACACTAATGCAAACTTAATTAAAAAGTATCATCAAGATTTAGTTTTTAATTATTCTGAATATCCAACCAAGGATCATTGGAACTTTGGCTCTAAAGATGAAGAATATAAAAATGCCTTAATAGATTGGTTACCAAATAACCAAGATAAGAAAATTTTTTTTTATGTTCATATACCTTTTTGTGAACAACTATGTTGGTTTTGTACTTGTAGTAAATTTATAACCAACGATTATGAAAAAGTTAAAGATTATTTAAATTATCTTTATAAGGAAATTGATCTTTTATTCAATTTTTTAAATGAAAAAAATTTAAAGCTGAACGTAGGCACAGTTTTTTTTGGCGGTGGTTCACCTACTATTTTAAATAAAGAAGATTTAAAAAAACTTGTTGACAAATTAAGAGGTTTATTTGACTGGTCAAAAATTAACTTTTTTACAATAGAAAGCGACCCAAGAAGAGTTGATGAAGAAAGATTAATATATAATCATGAAGTTTGTGGGGCAAATAGAATTTCATTTGGCATGCAGGATTTCGATGAAGATGTGCAAAGGAGGGTAAATAGAATTCAACCATCAAAGTTGTTTGATAATATATTAACAGAAAAAGTTAGAAAAATTTATAAAGAAATTGCATTTGATTTATTAATTGGACAACCAGGCCAAACACCAGAAGGAATGTCTAAAACTTGTGATGAGATTTTACGATTAAAACCTACATTAGTTCAGTTATCATTGATGGCATACAAACCTTGGGTCGCAAAACATCAAATTAAAATGGTGGCCGAGGGTCCCTTACCTGACTTTTTTGAAAGAAAAGTACTTCTAGAAGTTATCCATGAAAAATTGAAAGCTGGAGGATATATTAGGACAGGTTTTGAATGTTACTCATTACCGGACAGTCCAATGACCAAAGCTTTTGAAGAAGGAGAGGCTCATTATTCAGCCGCAGGTCATCAACCAGGAGGTAGAGTAAATTTTATAGCAGTTGGTAGTTCATCCATGAGCAATCTTGGTAATGATTATTATTTTCAAAATTTTTATGATCTCCCTTCTTATAGAAAAGCTTTGGACAATAAAACTCTTCCAAGTTTCAGAGGAATAAAATTATCTGAAGATGATAAAATTAGACAACATGCCACTCAACAAATAAAAAGTTATTTCAAATTAGATTTTAAAAATTTTAGAGATCAGTTTAATATTGATTTTCGAAAGTATTTTAGTGAAGAAATAAAATATTTAGATGATATGATTACAGATGGATTGTTACAAATTTCAAATGACGGCATACTTTTAACTGAATTAGGTAGAGATTTTACACAAAATATTACGAACGTTTTTGATAAATATGATCCACCGAATAAAAAATATAAAGATAGATTAGAAACAATCGAAAAAGCTAAAAGCTCACAAGCAAATATTTTAGAAAGATTGTAGATCTTAAAAAAATTATGAAATTTAGAGAATTTTCCAATTTAAAATGGAAAGTATCGGAGATTGGTCTAGGTTGTTGGCAAATTGGTTGGTGCTGGGGAGAGGTCACAGAAAATCAAGCAAGGAAATTATTAAAAAAGGCTTTAGATGAGGGAGTTAATTTTTTTGATACTTCAGACACGTATGGCGACGGAAGAAGCGAAAGGTTTTTATCTGAAATTATTAAATCATCAAATGAAAAAATATATGTAACAACAAAACTTGGCAGGAGAATAAGAGGTACCAATTATCCAAGGGGTTATAAACATGAACCAATGGAAGAATTTATAGATAGATCATTAATTAATTTAGGCATAGAACAAATTGATCTAGTTCAATTACATTGTCCGCCAGTTGAAATCTGTAAAAATTCTGAAACATTTGAAAAAATGGATGAAATTGTTAAAAAAGGCAAAGTAGCTAATTATGGTATAAGTGTTTATAATTTAAGTGAATCTTTTGAAGCAATTAAATTTAAGAATATAAAAAGTGTTCAGCTAGTATTTAATATTTTTAGACAAAAACCGATCGAAAAATTTTTAATCGAAGCACAAAAAAAAAATATTGCAGTTATTGCAAGAGGTCCCTTAGCAAGCGGTTTATTAGGTGGTGAAATAAATAAAGATACAAAATTTCCAGATAATGACCATCGAAATTATAATATTAATGGCGAAGCCTTTAATGTAGGTGATACATTTTCAGGAGTAAATTTTGAAAAAGGTTTACAGGCGGTAGAGGAATTAAAAAAAATTTTACCAAAAAATTATACTTTGTCACAATTAGCATTGAAATGGATACTCATGCACGAAGCTATCACAGTAGTAATTCCAGGTTCAATCAATGATATTCAAGTTAAACAAAACACAGATGTTTCAAAAATGAATGATATTAAGAATTTATTTCCTCAAATTAAATCTATTTATGAAAAATATATTAAAGATGATGTTCATCATAGATGGTCATAAATTTTGATGCGGTACAACAAATTAGGAACAACTAATTTAGATATAAGCATAATAGGCCTAGGAACCATGACGTTTGGTGAACAAGCCTCAAAAGATGAAGCATTTAAAATTATGGATTATGCTTTTGATAAAGGGGTAAATTTTTTTGATACAGCTGAAATGTATCCAGTGTATCCAAGAAAAGAAACCCAAGGTCTTTCAGAGGTAATAATTGGTGAATGGATAAATAGCAGAAATATCAGAGAAAAAATCACAATAGGTACAAAAATATCATCTTCTCATCCAAAAGGTATTGGATACACAAAATTATCTTGGATTAGAAATGGAGGTAATAATTTAAAGTTTGATAAAAAAAATTTAAACGAAGCAATTAACTCAAGTTTAAAAAGGCTTAAAACCGACTATGTTGACTTATATCAACTACACTGGCCCGAGAGGAACATTCCTATTTTTGGTAATCTAGATTATGATCATGATTATGATGAAAAAGAATGGACCCCAATCGAAGAAGTCTTAAGTCATTTGAATGATTTAATTAAAACTGGAAAAATAAGAAACTTTGGAGTGTCAAACGAGTCGCCCTGGGGAATTATGAAATTTATTAATGTAACCAAAAATAAAAATTTAAAACCACCTGCATCAATTCAAAATGTGTACAACTTAATCAATAGAGTTTTTGACATTTCTCATTCAGAAATTTCAATGAGAGAAAAATGTGGCTTATTGGCTTATTCCCCGCTAGCTAGTGGAAGGTTGACTGGAAAATATTTATTTGGAAAAAAACCAAAAAACAGTAGATTTTTACTTTGGCCCGGAAGATTTGACAGACATTTTACAAAAAAAGGTGAAGAAGCAATAAAAAAATACATTAAATTAGCCGAAGAATATAATATTAAGCCCAACATCTTAGCACATGCTTTTGTTTTGAGCAGACCTTTTTTAACTAGCAGCATTATGGGCGTTGCATCTTTAGATCAACTTAAAGAAAATTTATTTGCAATAGATGTAAAATTATCCAGTGAAATTATTAAAAAAATTAATGATATCCATCACTATGATAGAAATCCTTGCGTTTAAATATTATTAGTATAATTTTTTATAAATGATGAATCTTCAAGAACAGATAATTAATGGCAAAGGATATGCGATTCTTCCAATTGAAAATTTAAATAATTTTAACAAATTAAGAGATCAATTTATAGAAAAAATGCAATCTTTAACTAATGAGAAGAGATTAGAAAAAATGCGACTTGTAATAGCTAATATGACAAAATCTCAAATTAACGAATTAATGATATCTTTATTGGCATTTGATCAAGCTTCTGAAATTTTAATAGATTCATGTAAAAATATTGTAAAGTCTTTAAGTGGTGATAAAATATTTTTACAAAGAAGAGCAACTACAATTTTTAATATTCCTGGTGACAACCAAAGAAGGCAGTGGCCGCACTATGAATTAATGTCTGGTGTTTCACCTTTTACATTTGTTTTATGGGCACCATTTCACGATCTCGATGATAAGGGGGGTATATTTTATATAGATTTAAATAATTCCTATGAAATGATAAAGGAGGAACATAAATCTGGTATTGTTAATGGACCAATTATATTAAATAAAGATTATAATGAAAAACCTGCAAAGTTAAAATACGGTGAAGTGATAGTCTTTTGTCCCTTTGTGCTTCATGGGAATGTAAATTTTAAATCTGATCAAGCTAGAATTGCTTGTAGTGCCAGATTTCAAAGTATTAAGAAACCTCTTTTACAAAAAAATTCTGATTTCTTTAAATTTCATCAAATTTAAATAATGAGCGTAGCAACCGTAACCACAGATATTAATATTGGACCATTTAAAATACCAAGCAATGGTCAAAATATGATAATGAATAATTATACTCAAAGAAAAAATATTAAAGTAGAGTTTGTAATTCCTGAGCCCATGATGTCAGATCAACTTGCCACAACCCAGTGGTGTCATAAAGATTATGGATTTTCAAAAGTAATTTTGTGCTCAATTCATCAGCTACCAAAAGAAGAAAAGTATTTAAATGATCTAATTAATAATATGAGTGAAGTTGAATTCCATTTTGCATTAGAAGGCATAAGTGGTGCAGGTAAATTTTTTTTATTAGATTGTTCAAAAGAAGCCAAAATCTTTCTTAATGCAGAAAAATTGGATAGCTCAAAAACGGATTGGTTAGAGCTTTATGACTTATTTAAATCTAAAAATTTATAGATGTACAGTTAAAGCTTATTAGATACAAAGGTGATTATTATTTTTAACGAAAATTATTAAGATTAAAATGAGAATTAAGATCCCTGATTACATTGCAACTTTTTTAGTAAAAAAAACTAATTGCATATAGACGAAGGAAGTGTAAAAAATATTAAATGAATAAAACAATAAATTTTTCAAAATTTTATTTTAAAAATTTAATTGACGCTATTGAAAAAATTGATTCTATTAAAATTGAAAAAATTATTGAATCAATTAAAAACCTGCAGAAAATTAGAGGGAGATTATTTATTGTAGGTGTTGGAGGAAGCGCTGGTAATGCATCACATGCAGTAAATGATTTTAGAAGACTTTGCAATATTGATGCCATATCTCCCGTGGACAATTTTTCAGAATTTACTGCAGCAACAAATGATCAGGGATTTGAATTTGCTTTCACAGAGTCTTTAAAAATTTCTAATATTAACAAAAAAGATATTTTATTGGTAATGTCAGTAGGTGGAGGTAATGTAAAAAAAAATTCTTCTATAGGCTTGATTAACGCAATTAAATTAGCAAAATCTAAAAAATGTAAAATAATCTCTTTTACTGGAAAAAAAGATGGCTATGCAGCCTTAAATGCTGATTTAAATGTTTATTGTAAAGTAAAAGAAAAATCTTTCTTGACGCCATTTTCAGAATCTATGCAAGCTATTATTTGGCATTTTATTGTATCTCATCCAAAACTACAATCTAGAAAATATTTTTGGTAACATTAAATTATTTGTAATTTCTAAATGATAAAATTTCTATTCTATAGAATTCAAAGATTCGCTTTTGATCTACGTGTTCCACAAATTTTACTCCAATGAAAACAAAAGCAATTTTTTTTGATCGTGATGGTGTATTAAATAGATCTATAGTTATCAAAGGAAAGCCTAAGGCCCCAACAAAGCTTAAAAATTTTAAAATTTACAAAAATTTAGAAAAATATTTTATCAATTTAAAAAAAGAATATTTAATATACGTCATTACAAATCAACCAGATTTTTATGAAAAAAAAAATAGGCATATAATTAATGAAATGCATAATAAATTAAAAAAAAAGCTTCCAATAAATAATATTTTATGTTGTTTTGACAGAAAAGACTCATCAAAAAATAAAAAACCAAATATTGGATTAGTAAGACAAATCTTAAGAAAAACAAAAATAGATTTATCCAAAAGCTTTGTAGTTGGAGATAGGTGGAGAGACATTGATCTAGCTCACAATTTAAATTGTAAATCAATATTTATTAACAGAAAATATAAAGAAAAATTAAATAAAAAACCTGATTATGTTTGTACATCTACAATTGAAGCTATAAGTTTAATTTTAAAAAAATGAGCAAAATTCAAATATATTTAGATACAGCAGATATTGATAAAATTATCAAAACATCAAAAAATAATGATATCAAGGGATACACAACTAATCCTTCACTGATGAATAAAAATAAAATCCAAAGTTACAAAAAATTTATTGAATATTTGTGTTCTAAAACAAATAAACCATTTAGTTTTGAAATTTTTGCAGATAATGAAAATGAAATTTATAATCAGGCAATAACCATAGCTAAATTTTCCAAAAATATCTTTGTGAAAGTACCAATTGTAAATTCAAAAGGAAAAAGTTTGTGTAGAGTTATAAAGAAACTTTCAAATAAAAAAATTAAATTAAATATAACTGCTGTTTTTACTCTAAGACAATTCAAAAAAGCATATTTATCTTTAGATAAAAATACGCCAAGTATAATCTCTATATTTGCAGGACGAATAGCCGACACAGGTAGAGATCCAGAAAAAATTATAAGAAAATGTGTAACTTTTAGAAAAAATAAAAAAATAAAAATATTGTGGGCTAGCACAAGAGAATTTTTCAATATCATTCAAGCTCAAAATTCTAAATGTGATATTATTACTGTAACTCCAGAAATATATACTAAAAAATATTATAAAAACTTTAATTTAGAAAAATATTCAACTCAAACTTCAAAAATGTTTTATGACGATGCGAAAAAATTAAATTTAAGTATATGAAAACAGTTTTAATAACTGGTGGTGCAGGTTATGTTGGTACCTTACTTACAAAACAATTATTAAATAGAAACTATAAAATAATAGTTTATGATACATTTTGGTTTGGTGATTTTATAGAAGATCACAAAAATTTAAAAAAAATCAAGGGCGACATAAGAGATATTAAAAAATTATCAGATATTAAAGATAAAATTGACTCAGTCATTCATTTAGCTTGTATATCTAATGATAATACTTTTGAACTAAATCCAAAATTAAGTGAACAAATAAATTATAATTCATTTCAACCATTAATAAATTTTTTAAAAAAAAAGGGAGTAGAAAGATTTATTAATGCTTCAAGTAGTTCAGTTTATGGATTTTCCGATAGTCCTGATGTTACCGAAGAACATCCGTTACTGCCTTTAACATTGTATAATAAATTTAAAGGTTTATGTGAGCCAATATTATTTGAAAATCATTCTAATAATTTTGTTTGTGTAAATGTTAGACCGGCTACAATTTGCGGGTGTTCTCCGAGAATGAGATTTGACTTATCTGTGAATATACTAACGAATTTAGCAACGAGAAAAAAAAAGGTCACTGTATTTGGAGGAAAACAAATGAGACCAAATTTACACATAAATGATATGTGTAATTTTTATGAATTTCTATTAGAGGCTGATCCAATATTGGTTGGAAATAAAACTTTTAATATTAGTGACGAAAA
>Ga0114996_10010031_pt1 | contig 10312 bp, 10 predicted proteins | sample ArcticOcean_MG_C_4_FD_87039 | JGI IMG/M metagenome (GOLD analysis project Ga0114996, IMG submission 87039) | Marine microbial communities from western Arctic Ocean - ArcticOcean_MG_CB4_134 | ecosystem: Environmental > Aquatic > Marine > Oceanic | place: Arctic Ocean: Canada Basin | collected...
ATAGATTATCAGAATGAATTTTTAATTCATTCTGATTTAAATAATTATATTGGAGAAATATTTATTTCATATCCAACAGCTTTAAAACAATCTATTATTAATAAGCATTCAGTTCTTATTGAAGTTTTAATATTGACTATTCATGGTTTACTTCATATATTTGGCTATGATCATTATGAAAAAGAAGAAAAAAATATCATGCAATCAAAAGAAAAAATAATTTTTGATAGAGTAATTAATAATGCCTGAAGTTTATTACAGGAAATGGCGTCCTAAAACTTTTTCTAATATAGTTGGACAGGATACTGTATGCAGGATTTTAGTTAATAGTGTTAAATCCAACAGAATAGCTCATGCTTATATATTTTCGGGTCCTAGAGGTTCTGGTAAAACTTCTAGTGCACGTATTTTAGCTAAAGCAATTAATTGTATTAATTCTGTAAATGGAGAACCTGATATTCAATGTGAATCTTGTTTAGCAATAGAAAAAAAAATATCCCTTGATTTAATTGAAATTGATGCTGCTTCAAATAGAGGAATTGATGATATAAGAGAACTTAGTGATAAAATTAATTTTGTACCTAATAAGTCTAAATATAAAATTTATATAATTGATGAAGTTCATATGTTAACTGATCCAGCATTTAATGCATTATTAAAAACTTTAGAAGAACCGCCAAATCATGCGATTTTTATTTTAGCCACTACAGATATAGATAAAGTACCTTTGACTATAATATCTAGATGCCAAAGATTAGATTTTAAAAGAGTATCCTTACAGTCTATAATATTGAAATTGCAATTAATTTGTAAAAATGAAAGTATAACTTTTAATAATAAAGATTTAGATTTAATTGCCCGTCAATCTTATGGTAGTTTAAGAGACGCTGAAAATTTATTAGAACAAATTGTTATTACATATGGTAATAAACTTAATTTAAAAGAAATTAATGAATTTTTCCATACTGATAATTATGATACAGCATTTGAAATTATAAAACTTATTTTAAATAAAAACATAAGAGATTTATTAATAAAAATTGACTTTATCAATCAATCAGGTGTAGATATAAAAAACTTATTAAAATCAATTATAGAATCTTTAAGAGCATTTCTATTATTTAAAAATGATATTAATTCTGATTTAAGTTTTTCAACTGATAAAATTAAAAATATAAAGCCACTAATTCAAAATTATAAGTTAGATGAAATTATATATGCAATTACTAAATTTAATGATATATATGTAAATAATAGAGCACTAACAATATTAGACATTGAATTAACTGTTATTGATATTTGTAATTACAATAATATTCCAAATAATAAATTATTAAATTCAACTACGGATGCTGGTAATTTAACTAAAACTATAGATAAAAATTCTATAGCTTTAATTTCTGGGAACTCTGATTTATCTAAAAAAGATTTTAATAATAATAATGTAACGACTCCTCAGGATGTTAAAACTCCTCAGGATGTTAAAACTCCTCAGGATGTTAAAACCCCTCAGGATGTTAAAACCCCTCAGGATGTTAAAACCCCTCAGGATGTTAAAACCCCTCAGGATGTTAAAAATATAGAAGAAGAAAATTTCATTAAAGATCCTATTATAGAAAAAAACTGGGATGAAATAAAAAAGAAATTGCGTAATGTAGGAAAAAGATTTAAAATTGGAGCACTTTTGAATGTTTCTAAAGAACGTATAATTAAAGATGATACTTTAATTATAACTTTCTCTCATAAGTCGCATGTGGAAAGATTAGAAAATGAAATTAAAGATCCAATAATAGATAAAGAAATTGCTATTATTTTGCAAGATACTTTAGGTATAGTAAAAAAAATAAAGCCTAAAAATGTTGATAATAATAACCAGAAAAAACAGAGTATACATGATAGTCATTTAGTTAAATCTGCACAAAATCTTGGGGCTCAAATTTTTGAAAAAAAAGAGGTAAAAAATGAATAAGAAAATGATACAGCAAGCAAAAAAATTACAACAAGATATGTTGAAAATGCAAGATGAAATAGGAAGTTCAACAGTTGAAGGAACTTCAGGTGGTGGAGCTGTAAAAGTTGTTGTAAATGGTAAACTAAAATTAGAATCAATATCTATTGCTGAAGAAGTTGTAGATAGTAATGAAATTGAAATGTTATCTGATTTAATATTAGCTGCAGTAAATGAAGGTATTAGTAAATCTCAAGAAGAAGCTTCTAAGAAAATGAGTTCATTGACTGGCGGTTTAAATTTACCTGGTTTTTGAAAAATAAGAGTTTTATATGAATGAATTTAATAATTTAAATACAGTTCCTGAAGTAATATTGAAATTAGTACAAGAGTTTTCTAAACTACCAGGAATTGGAAAGAAAACAGCACAGAGATTAACTTATTATTTAGTAAGAACTAATACTGAAGATGCTAAATCATTAGCTGAATCTATTATGTCAGTAAAGAATAATATAATTCTTTGTAGTGAATGCTTAAATATAACTGAAATTGATCCGTGTAATATTTGTAATAATCCTCAAAGGGATAAGTCAAGAATTTGTGTTGTTGAAGAAGCCCTTGATGTATTAGCTCTTGAACGAACTGGTATTTATAAAGGATTATATCATGTACTTCATGGAGTGATTTCACCAGTAAATGGAATAGGACCGGAAGACATAAAACTAAATAAACTTATTGAAAGAATTAATTCAGGTAATTTTATAGAAATAATATTAGCTATGAACCCAAATCTTGAAGGTGAAGCTACTTCTATGTATATTAATCAACTTGTTATTGATAAAAGTATAAATATTACACGTCCAGCTAGAGGTATTTCTATTGGAAGTGATATAGAATATGCTGACGAAGTTACTTTAGGCCAAGCAATTTCAGGTAGACAAAAATTTTAATTATTTAATGTTTTATTAATTATGTTTAGAGAACGCAGCCGTATTTATAAAACTGAAGCAATAATATTAAAACAAATTCCATTTTTAGAAAAAGATAGAATTATTACTGTTTATTCTCAAGAATATGGTAAATTAAGATTAGTTGCTAAAGGCATAAGAAGTCCTAAAAGTAAATTTGGTGGTTCATTAGAAACTTTAAACTCTGTTTCTTTATCTATAATTAAGAGAACTAATTTAGATTTAATTACTGAAGTTTATACAAATATAACTTATGTTAATTTAAGAAATGATTTGCATTTATTATCAAAATCTATGTATTGGATTGAATTAATAGATTCATTTACTGTTCAAAATCAACCAATAGAAAATATGTTTCTGTTAACTGAATTTGCTTTAGATTTGATTAATAGTAGGCAATGTAATGATTTGTGTTTGCGATATTTAGAACTTAAACTTATAACTATTTCTGGATATTCTCCTGAAATATTTGAATGTACACATTGTAGAAATAAATTAGAACCTTCAGATCATTTATTTTCATTTAGTGATGGAGGAATATTTTGTGATAAATGTATAAAACATAGTAATTCATCATTAATAAAAATTTCTTTTAATTCTATGAAAATACTTAGAATGTTATATAGAGAAAAACATATTAATAAAATTCAAAATATTCATGTAGATAAAATTATAAAATTGGAAATAGAGAATTTTTTAATTAATTACTTAAGATATATTCTAGAGAAAGATATAAAAAGTTATAAATTTATAAAAAAAATATCAAAATTATTATGATTTATAAACCCTACTAAAATATTTAATTTATATTATATATTTAATCTTCATTATCATCGGAAATATTTTTTATTAAGTAAACGAATATACATGATTTATATTGTGAATTAATTGTTTAAACTATAAAATAAACTAATTAGCCCCTGTAGCTCAGGCGGATAGAGCATCGGTTTCCTAAACCGTGTGCCCCGGTTCGAGTCCGGGCAGGGGCACCAGATAAATTAGTTTTATACTATTATTAAATTTAATAATATAAAGGTAGTAAATGAAATACAAATGGTATAAAGGCAACATACATACACATACGACAAAATCAGATGGAGATGATACACCAGATTCAGTTGTTAAATGGTATAGAAAACATGATTATGATTTTCTAGTATTAAGTGATCATAATCATCTGACTTTATTAGATTATTCTCAAGGTAAAAGACATTTCAAAAGACCTTTAATGATCCCAGGTGAGGAAGTTTCAGCTAATATAGAAATAGATAACCAATTAATACCACTACATATTAATGCTATAGGTATTAATCGATTAATTGAACCTATTTATTCAGATAGTATTATATCTACTATTCAAGCTAATATAGATAATATTATAGAAGCAGGCGGAATAGCTTCAATTAATCATCCTAATTATAAATGGGCTTTTACTCATAAAGAATTAACTCATATTAAAGGAGCTAGTTTATTGGAAATATATAATGGTCATCCAACTTCAAATAATGACGGAGGACCTGGTAAATTTAGTACAGAACAAATTTGGGACTTTGTTTTAAGTTGTAATAAAAAAATTTTTGGTGTTGCAACTGATGATTCACATAATTACCATGATTTTATTCCTTCTAAATCAAATCCTGGTAGAGGATGGCTAATGGTTAAGTCAGATAAATTAGCTATTGATAAAATTGTAGAATCACTTAAACTTGGTGATTTTTATTCAAGTACAGGTGTTATTCTTGAAGAAATTAATATATCAAATAAATCTATTGATATAAAAATATGTCAAGAAGAACAATTTATATATAAAACTCAGTTTATTGGTACTAATGGCGAATTATTAGCAACGGTTCCAGGAATAAATCCTTTTTTTAAACTAGATAAAAATCAAATATATACTAGAGCAACTATTATTTCTTCTGGTGGTAAAAAAGCCTGGATACAACCTGTCTTTATGGACTATCTTTTTTGAATTCCCCAGCAAACATTCAGTGTAATATTTAATATCATATTGAATATGTAGTTTATTATTATTTTATTTAATAATAGATATTAATATTAAAATTAGAGTAGAATATAAAATGAAATATTTTATAAGTTTAAAATCATAATAATTAAATATAAAAAATATGGTGGAGAAATAAAAGTATGTTTATTCTGAATTTTCTTAAAGATTATGAGCGCATAGCCAGATTTAAATGGGGTAATTTTGATGGTATGAAAGGACCTGGACCAACACTTATGATACCTATTATGCATAGCGGAGTAAAAGTAGATCTAAGAACTGAAGTTATTGATATTCCTAGGCAAACTAACATTACAAAAGATAATGCGCCAATTGAAATAGATTTTCTTATATATCTTAGAGTTAAGGAAACTGAAGCGGCAAAATCAGTTTTAGAAGTTGAGAACTATAGAATGGCAGTAATAGGTTTATCAACAACTACTCTTAGAGCTGTTGTTGGTGAAATGACTGTCGATGAAGTTTTATCGCAGAGAGAAAAAATAAATACACTATTACGAACAAAATTAGATAATGAAACTGCTAGATGGGGAATAAAAGTTACAAATGTTGAAATTAAAACAATAGAACCTGCAGCTGATATACAAGCTGCAATGAATAGGCAAATGTCTGCTGAGAGAGTGAGAAGAGCTGTTATTATTGAAGCACAAGGAACTCGTGAATCATCTGTTACTGTTGCTGAAGGAAGCAAACAAGCAGCAATATTAACAGCTGAAGGAAAAAAACAAGCTGAAATATTAACTGCTCAAGGAGATAAAGAAGCATCTGTTTTAAGAGCAGAAGGTTATAGTGTATCCCTAGAAAAAATTCAAAATATAGCAAAAAATATTACAAGTAATACGATGAGCCTTCAGTATTTTGACACCCTGAAATCTATAGGACAAGGTGAGTCAACTAAATACATATTTCCTATGGAATTTACAAATTTACTTAAACCATTTTTAGATTCTAATAATAAAAATAATGACAATTAGGTATAATTACTCTATTAATTAAAGCTTTAATAAGTAATTCTTACAATAAGTAAAAAATAATCAAAGGAGACTGGTGTTGAAAAAAATCATATTATTAACTATTGGTTTATTTATATTAGTTGTAGTAGCATGTTCTGACCAACTTGATGGTGTAGCACTTGGTCAAGCAACTGGATCAGGTTCAAATAATGCAACTATTCAGCAAGAATTTGAGGATGTTAAACTTGAAGTTCAAAGATTTAGAGATCAATTTGGCAAAGATCCTAATGTTAATGCTGCCATAGATGAAGTTGAAATAATGGTCCAAGAAATGAAAATGTTGATGGAATCTAATAAATTTCTGGAACAAGAAATTCAATATTTAAGACAAGATAATGATGAACTTCGTAGTGATAATGAGCAATATATAAAAGAAATTCAACATATAGCTACTCAGTACGGCGAGGACATGAATCAATCAATGGAAGATTTTGAGACAATTAGAGAAGATATGGATAACATAAGAGATGATAATGATATGTTGAGAACTGAATCAAAGAGATTAAGAGACGAATTAATATTACAAGATAATCATATAGCTGAAATACTTGGAATTTTGACTGAAGTTGAAGATGAGAAATATAAATTAACTTTAGAGTATGATTTAGTATTTCAAAACATGTTAGATAAAGATTCTGAAATTGATAAACTAGTTAGCGTAAATCAAGAACTTGTAAAAATGAATGATGATTTACTTAAACTTTTATATCAAACTGATACTACCATTAAAACAAATCCATAATTTAGTTTAATTAATTGTAGGTATGGTTTTATATAAAATTATACCTACAATTAATTATTTTTATGCTGTCCAGGTTTCTTACAATTCCCATATATTTCAAATGAATGACCGGTAATATTTATTTGAAAATTATCTTCAATTTTAGAAATTACGTTATCTATCATTTTTTCTAAATCAGATTGAAAATCAATATCTAACATTATATTACATGATTCACAAAACAGATGGTGATGATGATTAGATTCATCTAAAGAAAGCTCTACTAACAATTTTTGATCTGGTGAATTAAATGTCTTTACAATTTTAGAGTCTAAAAGATCTGCAATTACTCTATAAATGGTAGATACAGCTAAACTCTTTTTTGAAATTTCAGCTATATCTTCTATAGCTATTGGTTGTTTTATTTCACTTAGGATTTTAATAATTTCAATTCTTGGATTTGTTATAGATAATCTATAACTTTTTAAAAGATTCTTAATCTCTTTTATTTCCATATTTGAGAACGATTCCTATTTATTGACATTGATGATTTTTAATTATAACATATATATCTAGAATGATTCTCATTTAATTTGAAATTTTTATAACAAATAAGGAAAATAATTTTGATTGACTTTATATATGTTATTATTGCTAGTACTTTAGCTGGTATTCTTTCTTTACTTGTAGCGATTATTTTAGTTCAAAAAGCTTCCTGGTCAGAATATTTGATTAAATATGGTACTCCTTTTGCTGCTGGTGTTTTATTAATAGCTTCCTTTAGGGATCTTATTCCACATGGAATAGAACAAAATGGAACTGTTGTTTTAAATGCAACTTTAATTGCTATAATCTTCTTTTTTTTAATTGAAAAAGGTTTTAAAACATTTCATCATCATCACGAAGAAGATCTTGAAAAGAAGGTTAATAAATCTCAAGGTTGGTTATTTTTAATTGGTGACTTATTTCATAATGCTGTTGATGGAATAGCTCTTGGATCTGCATTTTTAATAAATCCGAGTACCGGAGTAATTGCAACTATTGCATTGATTGCTCATGACATACCTTTAGAAGTAGGTGAATTTGGATTGCAATTAAGAAGTGGATTTACAAAAAAACAAACGATTATAAGAAATTTATTTGCATCTTCAACATTATTAATTGGTGCGATTTTTGCTTTTCAATTAGGTTCTTTTATTGATTTACCTATTGGTCATATATATGGAGCTATTGCTGGATTTTTTATATATATAGCTTTAAGTGATATTGTTCCTACTATTCATTCTTCAGAAAGCAAACGTTATGGTTTACAGACTGGTTTCTTAATTATAGGTTTGATTTTTGGATTTATTATAGCTAGTTATGCTCATCAATATATAAAAGTAGAGCATAGTCACAATTTAGAAGTAGAAAAAATAGAATATTCACAAAATAAAGTTAATAATTATTCACATTTAATCAACTAATAATCGGTATTTATAGCTAGTATTTGATGATTAAAATGATCTGAAACTAATAAGATATTTTTATTATAAAATTTTAAATTTTTCGGGAGAATTATTTTATTAAATGGATTGGTATCATAATGATCTTCAAATTTAGCCTTCCTTGAATTAATACCAAATAATGTTTGAAGATTTCCATCTTTATCTATTTTTCGAATTAAATTATTTTTTGTATCAGAAAAATAAATAATTCCATTTTCTGATATATCTATACCAGAAGGTGAATCTATATTTGCATTTATTGCTTTTATGCCATCTTCAGTAAAACCCTGGATTCCATTTCCAGCTAGTGTAGTTATTATTCCATTAATGTCAATTTTTCTTATGACATGAGCACCTTCATCTGCAAAATATAAATTTCCAAATTTATCAAAAGATAAATCAGCTGGACTTACTAATTTAGCTGAAATAGCTAATTTATTATCACCATCATAACCTGAAACTCCAATACCTGCATATGTTGTTATAATTCCAGTTGTATAATCAATTTTTCTTATTTTTCCAACCCCAGAATCTCCAAAAAAAATATTATCATTTATATCGTGAATGATTGATCTTGAATGAATTAAATTTGATGATAAAGCGGGTCCTCCATCTCCTTTATCCCACGGAAATGCAGATCCAGCAACATTATGAATAATTCCATCTAAATCAATCATTCTTATATGAGAATGTCGAGTGTCAGATATATATATCTCATTTTTGGAATTAACTGACACCCCATATGGGTTACCTAAATGTGCATCTATTGCTAATCCTTCATCTCCACCATATGCTCTCGCTCCAGTTCCAGCTATAGTAGATATAGTATTATCTGATGCATCTATTTTTCTGATACGTTGATTCCAGGTATCTGCAATATATATATCTCCATTACTCGACAAACTAATTCCAAAAGGACTAGCTAAAAATGCTTCTAATGAATCCTCATTATCATGTATAGATATACCACCCAAAATTGTTGATACATAACCTTTAGAATCAATTTTCCTTACTCTACCACTACAATCACTGTAAAATACATTGTCATCTTTTACATGAATTCCAACTTCAACAGAGTTACATTCTGTATCAGTAGCAATTACATCTTCTTTACCAAATCCTGGATTTCCATTACCAGCAACAGTAGTTACTATTCCAGTTTTTGATTCAATTTTCCTAATACGAAAACCATATTTTTCCCCAACATATATATTATCCTTTTTATCTATGCATAATGCATCAGGCATAAGAGTACTTGCATTTATTGCCAATCCACCATCTCCGTTTGAAGATTTATCTCCATTTCCAAATACTGTACTAACAATACCAGTTTTAATGTCTATTTTTCTTATCCTATCATTAGAGTTATCACATACATATAAATCTCCTGTAGAGTCAAATGCAAGGTGTTCAGGGTGATTGAACGCAGCAAGTTCTTTAGGGCCGCCATCACCAGAAAAGCCACCTAAGCTTAGCTTTTCAGCAATAATTGGTTTGTATTTATTAAAATCTGAAGAAATATTTTCTGAAAGATAACCCGCGTAAAGGGAAATTATCCCAGTTTTATTATCTATTATTCTTATATTATTAGACCATTCACTAGATAGATAGATATCTCCTTCTTTAGATATAGCTATTCCACAATAGCAATCCATTTCGGCGTTGATTGCTAATCCACCATCTCCTTTACGACCAATTTTTCCGTTTCCTGCAATAGTTGTAATAATTCCAGTTTCATAATCAATTTTTCTATACACTTGATTGTTTAAGTCAGAAAAATAAATATTATCATTTTTATCTATTACTAAATCATGTGGTCCACTAAGTTCAGCATTTATAGCTAAATTATCATCACCGCTATATCCATCCATGCCAGTTCCAGCTATAACATTTAATTGTCCTAAATTATTAATCTGCCAAATGATATTAAAAATATAATCAGCAATTATTAAATTACCATTAGATAATTGATCTATTCCTAGAGGCCATCCTGCATCAGAATTTTTAGCATCTAAATTTGTTTTTATTCCATTTCCAATAATAGGTATATATTTTTTTGATTTTAAATTATCTAGTTTAATTCTTAAACTCATATATTTTTCCTTAAATTAAGTTATAGTATTTTTAATTTATATTATAATAATATAATATA
>Ga0114996_10010035_pt1 | contig 10311 bp, 10 predicted proteins | sample ArcticOcean_MG_C_4_FD_87039 | JGI IMG/M metagenome (GOLD analysis project Ga0114996, IMG submission 87039) | Marine microbial communities from western Arctic Ocean - ArcticOcean_MG_CB4_134 | ecosystem: Environmental > Aquatic > Marine > Oceanic | place: Arctic Ocean: Canada Basin | collected...
TCTGCATCCTTCACGAACTGGCCGGCAACGAGGTCGACGTACTCGTGGAAACAGCCCGCGTCGTCGATCGGGTTGAGCATCGGCAGGCCGTGTGTCTGACCCGCCACGTAGTCGTCCGCGCCGAACGCCGGCGCCATGTGCACGATACCGGTGCCGTCCTGAGCGCTGACGAAGTCCTCACCGACGACGGTCCAGCCGTTTTGCGGATCGTCGGGCATCGGCACGACTTCCAACGGGCGACGGTAGTGCAAGCCAACCAGATCCGCGCCCTTGCAAGTACCGACGATCTCGGCCTCTTCCCCGAACAACGCCTCCACCCGCGCTTCGGCGACGACATAACGACAGTCGTCGCGCACGACCTCGGCGTACGTAAGCTTCGGATGTACTGCGAGCCCAGAGTTGGACGGCACAGTCCACGGGGTGGTGGTCCAGGCGAGCATCGCACGACCGTCCGGCGCGCCACCGGCGTCCAGCAGCTCCGCAACGAACGTCAGAGACGGATCCTCGACATCCTTGTATCCCAGTGCCACCTCGTGTGACGAGAGTGTCGTACCGCAGCGAGGGCAGTACGGAACGCTCTTGTGTCCACGATAGAGCAAGTCCTTGTCCGCGAAAGACTTCAAGATCCACCAGACGGACTCGACGTACTCCGGCTCGAACGTGATGTACGGCCGCCAGTACTCCAGCCAGTAGCCGACCCGCTCGCTCAGCTCCTCCCATTCCTTCTTATAGGTGAAGACCGAGTCTTTGCAGACCCGGTTGAACTCAGCGATGCCGAGCGCCTCGATCTCGGGCTTGCCGCTGATGCCGAGCTTCTTCTCCGCCTCGATCTCGACGGGAAGGCCGTGCGTGTCCCAACCCGCGATGCGCGTGATGCTACGCCCCTGCATCGCATGATAGCGGCACACGAGGTCCTTGATCGTTCGACCAATGACGTGGTGAAGGCCTGGGCGACCATTCGCCGTAGGGGGGCCCTCGTAGAAGACGTACGGCTCGCCGTCCTCGTTCGCGGCGAGCGTCTGACGGAAAAGATCCTCCTCACGCCAGCGCTCCAGCATTGCCTCTTCGATGACGAGGAGACTTTCGGGTCGTTCTGGGTAGCTCATACTCGTCGCTTGGGACAGGTCATAGTTGTTCGACCACGCGGGTGATCAGTCGAGTCAGGTCAGGCTCAGCCTTCATGGCGTTGGCGATAATCTCGGAGACCACGGCGACCTCCAGCGCATCCGGAAAGCACTCGTCCGTGATGATGCTGACCCCTAGCACGGGCATCCCCATGTGGCGCGCAACAATCACTTCGGGCACGGTAGACATGCCGACGATGTCGGCACCCATCGCGCGCAGCATTCGATATTCGGCGCGTGTTTCGAGCGCTGGTCCGGTCCATGCAACATAGACGCCGCGGTGGAGTTGGAGGGCTTGCTCCATGGCCGCCGCCATCGTGATGCGCTGCAACTCGCGGTCGTAGGGCTCGGACATGTCCGGGAACCGCGGCCCGAACGAATCATCGTTCGGCCCGACGAGCGGGTTGTCCCCAATTAGGTTGATGTGATCGTCGATCAACACCAGCTCACCGGCACGCCAAAGCGGGTTCATGCCACCGGAAACGTTGGTGACGATGAGCGTCTCGGCTCCTAGCCGCTTCAGCACCCGGATCGGGAAGGTCACCTGCTGAAGTGAGTATCCCTCGTATTTGTGGAAGCGTCCCTGCATGGCGACCACGGGGGTCTCTCCGAGCGACCCGAAGATGAGCCGCCCGGAGTGGCTCTCTACCGTCGGATCAGGAAAGCCCGGAATCTGCTCGTACGGGACCACGGCCTCCGTTCGCACTTTGTCCACGAGCCCACCGAGGCCCGTGCCGAGCACGATACCTACGCGCGGCTCATGCTTGGTCCGCTCGCGCACCGCAGCCACCGCTGCGTCCACACGTTGGCTCAAGTCTTGGGGTTCGGTCACGGTATCAGGCGTTTGGGATCCGTCGAGCGTCAGGCCCGATCGTCCTCGTCCGAGTCGCTAGAGTCGTCGTCCTCGTCCGAGTTGTCAGAGTCGGAGTCATCGGGATCGTCGGAGTCATCAGGATCGTCTGAACCCTTGCCGTCCGAATCGAGGGCGAGCAGTATCGCTGGGTCTGAGTCCTCCGAAGCCTGCTCCGCCCCCGTATCGGCATCCGGAGAGGAACGCCCACCCCCGAGGTCGAGGTCGATCGGCCGGTCTTCGAGCGGCGCCCGGTCGCCTTCGACCTCAACGACATCGAGCTCCCGCTCGAGCAGTTGGCGAAATGCCTTCAGGAACCGGGTTCGCCGCCTTTCCAACTCCTCGAGCGCATCCCGGCCCATCTCGAGCCTGCGCTCGGCGTCTCGAAGTAGGTTCCGCACATTTGCTTCGGCTTCCGCGGCAAGCCGGCGCGCTTCCGCCTCAGACTCCCTGACGAGGTGGTCCGCCTCGCGTTGCGCCTGGGATTGAATGTCGGCACGCAGCTCCTGCGCAGTCACGAGCGCTTCCTGAACCGCCTGCTCGCGGCCGGTTTGCGCACCCACCTGCCGGCCCAGCGTCTCGGAACGCTCTCGCAAGACGATGTTCTCGCGGACGAGCTCTTCGAGCCGCTCCGCGGTGATCTCCAAGAAGACATCCACCTCCTGGGGGTCGTAACCCCGCATCTGCTTCTTGAAGTTCCCACGCTTGTTTCGTACGTCGAGCGGCGTCAGGTCGATCATTGGTCGGCTCCTGATAAGGTCCTCTGGGCCCTAGGCCCAAAGAGCGCTGTTCCGATCCGCACCATGGTACTGCCTTCTCGGATCGCGATCTCCAGATCGTTCGTCATTCCCATGGACAACTCCGGCCCGATTCGGCCACTCTGAGCCCTCAACTGCTCGTGAATCTCGCGTAGCCCGCCAAAGGCTCGTGACAGAACAGCCTCTTCGGCACCGAAAGGCGCCATAGTCATCAAACCTTCGATCTTCAGGCCGGGGAGCTCCGCGAGCGGAAGCACCTCCTCCACCGCGCGAGAGAGTTCGAAGCCACTCTTCGAAGCCTCTCCGGAACTGTTCACCTGTGCCAACACATGTGCGACGCGCCCCTCCTCACGAGCGATCCGCGCCAATCGCAGCGCGAGCTTCGCCGAATCCACAGAGTGGATGAGGTCAGAGAACGCTAGCGCCTGTGGCGCTTTACGGCCCTGCACGTGGCCGATCATATGCCAGGTCGCGACCTCTCGCCCGAGCGCACCCACTTTGCCCTCGAGTTCCTCGATTCTGTTTTCTCCCAAGTCCGACAGACCGGCCTGCAGCGCTGCCTCAACGGCCGCGAGCGGATGCGCCTTGGTCACCGCAATGAGGCGCACGGAGTTTCCGTCGCGTCCGGCCGCAGCTACCGCCCGTGCGATGCGATCACGCACACCAGGCAGTGTTTCGGCTAATCGCTCGGAATAGACCGCAGTCATCGTAAAGTCAGTCGTCAGTATGAGGAGAGGTGGGTAACATACGAAAGGGACCCCGCCGGAACACCGGCGGGGTCCCTTTCAAGGGCCTTTCGGGCTCCGTGCTATCGGACCTGGAACGTAATCGGGAACGATACCCAGACCGGAACCTTCTTGTCGCGGTTCAACGCCGGAGTGAACCGATAGATCTCCGAAACCGCCATCGCCGCGTCATCCAACGCCTGGTGGCCAGAACTCGTATTGATCTGCCGATCCTGCACACGCCCATTCTCATCGATGAAGAAATAGATGAGGACCGTGCCACCGATGCCGGCATCCCGCAGAAGGGGCGGGTACTCCCGCTCCATCGCCCGCACAACCTCATTCCTGTTCAAGATGGACGGAGCCACCGTGAATGGTGTGAACGTCGGCGCAGCGGAAAGGTCGGTCGCGGCTTCCTCCGGGGGTGGCGGCAGATCCTCAACCGGGTTGTCCTCGAAGGTCGTGGGCGCAATCGTGATATCCTCATCGATATCAGCGGTCGCGATGATCGGCGTCGCAGGACGCGAGATCTGCTGTGGCGGCGGTGGGATCTCGATCTCGGGCGGGAGCTCGATCGCTTCGAGTTCCACGTCTTCGAACGAGAAGTCCTCTGCGGTTAGTTCCGGCCAAAACGCGAACGTGAAGAAATGCATCACGGTAGCGACGATCATCGACCCCCAGAAACGGGAGTTGAAACTCCGCTTGAGCCGCTCGTTCGCGGTCTCGCTCACCTCGGCCGGTACGGCTTCAGCTGTCATCGGCGTTCCCTCTGTATGCTTTGCTCCAATTGTGTGGCGAAGACCACACGCACTACACCAGCTGCGACCAACGCGGTCTGCAGCTGATCAATAAACCGGTACGGCACCTCACGGTCGCCCCGAATGGAAATCACCAGGGCACGTTCAGACGCAGCGTAGAGTGGCGCGACAACGGTCGTCACCTGCTCCATGGTGTGCGGCTGGTCGTTGATGAAGACCGTCCCGTTCTGCTCCATCCAGATGTTCAGGATGTTCTTCTGCTTCTCGTCGATCTTCTGTGCGGCCTGAGCCTCGGTCCACTCGATCGGACGGTCGCGGTCGGTCTGGAAAACCGTCGTGACCATGAAAAAGATCAGCAGCAAGAACGCAATATCGGCTAGCGACGAAGTGGGGACCTCTTGGGACGCCTCTGCGCTCTTTTTAAAACCACCGCCCTTGATCGACATATACCTAGTCCTCCAGAATCTGAAGCGAGACGCGTACAGCGTTAGCGGACTTCAGCGCGTCCAACACGTCGACCATGTACTTGTAGGGCGCGTCGGGATGCGTCTTCACCGCCGCGATCATGTTCGGGTTCTGCGACTCCTCTTGGCGCCATAGCCCCTCGATCTCACTCGCCCGCATCTGTACCACCTGCTGGCTCTCACCACGCTTCACATCAACGATCCCGCTCGGCTGAATGATCAGGTGCAGGATGTTCTTCTGGCTGACCTGAGCTTCCTCACCGGGCTCCGGCAGCACGATCGATAGCCCCTTGTCCTTTGGGAAGGTGGTCGTAACGAGGAAGAAGATCAGCAGCAGGAACGCAATGTCTGCCGTCGACGACATCGGGACGCCGTCACTGACCTTCCTCTTCTTATTTCCTAAAATCGACATAGCCGTGCCTTTCCGTGCCTTGGGTCTGGTTTCTCTGACTACCAGAGCTGTGTGCGAGAGATCCCTATAAAGCGTCCGCAGGGACGATCTCGATCTTGCCCTCTTTCTCGAGATCCCATGCGAGGTTCAGGATCTTCTGCGCACCCTGCTCCATGTCCACGATGAGCTGGTCGATACGGGTGATGAAGAAGTTATACGTGATGTTGATCGGGACCGCGACAATCAAGCCCGCCGCCGTCGTGAGCAACGCCACTTTAATACCACCGGCCACCAGCGTCGCGTCGACCGTTCCAGCCTGCTCAATCGAAGCGAAAGCGAGAATCATTCCCGCGACCGTCCCAAGAAAGCCCATGAGGGGCGCCACATTGGCGATGGTCGCAAGGATCACGAGGCCACGCTCGAGAAAACTGAGCTCGATCGTCCCAGTGGTCGCGACCGCGGCCTCCAGCTCGCCTTCCATCATCTTCCCGTTCTTGATGCGCCGTAGGCCAGCCAGAAGAATGGCTGCTGCCGGTCCCGGTGTGTCCCGAGCGATCTCGAATGCGCCATCGACGTCGCCAGCGAGAGTAGCCTCTTCGACCTCGCGCAGCACGCGTGCCGTACCGTGGTGAGCGATCCAGAGGGTCCAGAATTTGGCAATGATGACGCCCACTGCGATGAGAGAGCAGAGCACGAGCGGGTACATCATCCACCCACCGTCTGCGAACAGGGTCATTAATTGATACTGGGTTCCCACGGAGGCCCACTCCTGGAGAATGATATTCAGATCGGCGAAAGGTAGGCACCGAGTCGTAGAAGTGTCAATGTACGCGTGCCGACGTATCTACGTGCTAGAAATCAGAGGATTTCAGCGCCGATGCATGCTTCGTGTCAAGTCGGGGCGTGCCGCCGACCACGAGTTCGCGTAGCCGCTCCGGATTGATATCGCGATCCAGGCGCCCCTCCACGGCCAGAGAGATCTGGCCAGTCTCTTCACTGACGACGATGACGAGCGCGTCCGTCTCCTCGCTCAAGCCGAGAGCAGCACGATGGCGGGTTCCCAGCGAACGGTCCCCCACCGAGGACTGGGTGAGTGGTAGAATCACGCCAGCCGTCCGGATCTGGTCCCCCGAGATGAGGACTGCGCCGTCATGCAGAGGCGAGTACGGCGTGAAGATCGTGGTCAGCATCTCCGCCGAAACGCGGGCATCCACAGAGCTCCCGGTTTCGGCATACACTTCGAGTCCGACGTCCCGTTCGATCGCGATGATCGCTCCATGACGGGCGCGGGATAGTCGCACCGCGGCTTCGATGACCTCCTCCGCCACTCGGCCGTCTTCCTGGTGCTGGAAGACCCGGATCATGCGGCTGCGGCCTAGGCGAGCGAGCGCTGAGCGTAACTCCGGCTGAAAGACGACGAGCGCGGCGATGGCGCCGTACGCAAAGCCCGCCTCCAGCAGTCTGCGAATCAGGATCAGGTCCAGCAGACGTGCCAAACCATAGGTGAACGCGAGCAAGGCGACGCCCAACATGATCTGCATCGCGCGAGTGCGCTGGATCACGAGGAGGACCTTATAGAGCAAGAACCCCACAACCAGGATCTCGGCCAGGTCCGTCCATCCCGGCGTCAAGAATTGGAGCTGTTCCCAGATCCTGCTCACCACTGTGTCTCCTCGCTCGGGCTCCGCTCCCCCGATGTCGGGCCGCGCTGGGCCAATCGCATCAAGTCAGCGGGTCGTCCTCATCCCCGGCACATACGCCTGGAGCGAGCCCCGGAAGCGGCCCTTCGGCGCCGGGCAGCCCAAGTGACGACGCTTGCTTCTCCGCCGCCGGTGGTGACTCCGCAGCGACCGTAGCCAACGACTCCTGCTCTGGCACTTCAGGCGGAGGCAGCGGCTCGCCACGGTTCAGCATATAGATCTCTTCGCGATCGAGGGTCTCACGCTCGAGCAACGCCTGAGCAAATATCTCCAGGAGGTCTTCATTCTCTTGTAGAACTTGGCGGGCGCGTTCGTGCGCCTCGTCCACAATACGCTTCACCTCCTCGTCCACGCGCCGTGCGGTGTGTTCGGACACCGCGCGACGCTGGCCGATATCGCGGCCCAAGAAGACCTCATGCTCAGCCTCGCCGATCGCCACCAAGCCGATGACCTCGCTCATGCCGAACGATGTGACCATACGCCGGGCCATACCCGTGGCCCGCTCAATGTCGTTGCCCGCCCCGGTCGTCACGGCCCCGGGACCAAACGTCATCTCTTCCGCGACCCGCCCACCGAAAAGCATCGCGAGTTGACCCTCCATCCACTCTTTGCGGTACGAATGGCGGTCTTGTTCGGGCAGGCTCGCGGTGATGCCCAGAGCTCTACCCCTCGGCACGATCGAGACTTTGTGCACCGGGTCGAGCCCCGGAATCTTCAGACCGACGACCGTGTGGCCGGCCTCATGATACGCGGTCAGCTTCCGCTCGTCTTCGCTGAGCACCATGGAGCGACGCTCCGCTCCCAGCATGACCTTGTCCTTCGCCTCGTCGAAGTCATCCATCGAGACTTTGTCGCCATCGCGGCGAGCAGCCAGAAGCGCCGCCTCGTTGCAGACGTTCTCGAGGTCCGCGCCGCTCATGCCGGGGGTGCCCCGTGCGATGAGCTGCAGATGGACGTCGTCTGCGAGCGGAAGCTTCTTGGCGTGAACTCGAAGGATGCCTTCACGACCCCTTAGGTCAGGGACATCCACAACGACCTGTCGGTCGAAGCGCCCTGGACGGAGCAGCGCCGGGTCGAGAACGTCCGGACGGTTCGTCGCCGCAAGAAGGATTACGCCCTCGTTGGACTCGAAGCCATCCATCTCCACGAGCAGCGCGTTGAGCGTTTGCTCACGTTCGTCATGACCGCCGCCCAAGCCAGCACCCCGGTGGCGCCCCACCGCGTCGATTTCATCGACGAATATGATGCACGGCGCGTGTGCCTTACCCTGCTCGAACAGGTCACGAACTCGCGACGCACCCACACCCACGAACATCTCAACAAAGTCTGAACCGGACATTTGGAAGAACGGGCGCCCAGCCTCACCGGCGACGGCGCGGGCGAGCAGCGTCTTTCCGGTGCCCGGAGGCCCCACCAACAAGACACCCTTAGGCAGCCGTCCGCCGAGACGCGAGAACTTTGCCGGGTCCTTGAGGAACTCGATGACTTCCTGGAGTTCTTCCTTGGCTTCGTCCGCTCCCGCGACGTCCGAGAAGGTGACCTTGGGCGTGTCCGCTGAAAGCAGCTTCGCTTTGGAACGACCGAATTGGAACGCGCGGTTTCCGCCGCCCTGCATCGTTCTGAAGATCCAGATCCAGAACGCGATGAAGAGGAGCCAAGGAAGCACGCCGATGAGGATTGTGCCCCAGCCCGCCTCGGGAGACTCGGCCTTGATGATGACGTCATTCGCCTCGAACGCCTCGAGCAAGCCATCGGTCACGTCGCTCGGAAGCGTGACCTCGAACTGGGTGACCTCCAACTCTTGTTCCATGATGGGCGCGCGTAGCTCGCCCTCGATCTTGCGATCGATCACGGTGACCTCGAACAGGTTCCCCGTGCTCAGTTGACGCACGAAGTTCGTGTACGTGATCTCTGTGCGCGTCGGCTCCTGATTACGGACGAACTGCACCGCCAGCAGGAGCATCAGCACCATCATCATCAAGAACGCAGCGTTCTTGGACACCCGGCCTAGACGATTGTCGGCGTCGGAGCGGTTCGGATCAGGTTCTGGCATACTGCTTTCTACTCTTGTGTGGCACCGGAGGACAATGGCCCCTACAGGCTCGCAATATATGGCAAATGACGGAAGTCTTCGGCGTAGTCGAGTCCGTACCCCACTAGGAACTCATTGGGTGCATCGAAACCCACCCAACGTGCTTCTGGGTCCAAAGTGGTGAGTCTCTTGTGGAGCAAGGTACAGACTTCCAATGAGGATGGGCCACGGGCTTCGAGCCGAGGAATGAGGCGGCTGAGTGTGCTCCCACTGTCGATGATATCCTCTACGAGCAAGACGGCCCGACCCTTCAGGGAAGCGCCCGGATCGTACAGCAGCCGCACATCTCCACTCGAAACCTTGCCCGTGCCGTAGCTGGCCGCCACAAGGAAGTCCACGTGCAACGGCAACGCGATCAGCCGCACGAGGTCGGCCATGAACAAGAACGAGCCCTTCAGCAGCCCCAGCACGAGCAACCGGTCCGACGCGGTGTATGCCGCCGTGATCTCAGCACCCAACTCACGAACTCGGAGTTGAACGTCTTCTTCTGAGAAGACGACACGCTTGAGCGTCTGGCCACCCAGCTGCCCACCGTCAGAGAATGTCACCATCATCGATTCCAATGTGAATTACGTTCGCCCCTTCCTCCCCAGATGCCGGCCCCACGGAGATCGCAACACCGGGGATCCAAAGCACGTTTCCTCGCGCATCCACCAACACGGGCAAGCGCGCCCGTGACGACTCCGGAATCCTCGCCTCGAGCATCAGCTTCTTCAGCTTCTTGGACCCGTACGGTAGTTGAATGCGATCTCCGGCCTCCCGTGCTCGCACCTTCAGCGGAAAATGCGGAGCCGTCAGGGCTACCGAGTCGCCGGACGAGGCAGACAGATCGGGACCTCCCCAACACACTGCGAACGTTCGGCCACCGAGTGTGACGCTCCCAGCACCCGCTGCGGCGCCGGGAATCGTCAGCGGTTCATCTGGTTCGTCGTCCAACGGCTCACGGACCAGTGAGATCCGATCCAACTCGCGCTTCAGAACGAGTCCCGACGCCAGGTCCAACTGTCGGCCACTCTGACTAGAGTTGACGAACTCGGCCGCGGAGCGGGTCCCCGTCGTGTCGAGGCGCACCCCAAACTCGTCGCTCAACCACCGGAGCACACGCCCGCGAAGTGGCATCGGCAAGAGGAGTAGCTGCTTCCGGTCGATGGAACGCACGTCGCCATCCTGGCGGAACTGCAACGTTTCCAGAAGTTGCGGCATGAGATACTGCCACGTGTCGACATCATCACGAGCGTGCTCCGCCAAGCGCGTAAGGGAGCGCCGGGCGCCCGGCGCTACAGACGACTCCACCTCGGGAATGATCCGGTTGCGGATGACGTTGCGAGCGAAGGAAGACTCCATGTTCGATGGATCTTCCCGCCAACCTAGTCCCACGGCTACGGCATATTCGGCGAGTTCCTCCCTCCAGAACGGAAGCAGCGGACGCCAGAGCCCGGGCTCACGGAA
>Ga0114996_10010036_pt1 | contig 10309 bp, 7 predicted proteins | sample ArcticOcean_MG_C_4_FD_87039 | JGI IMG/M metagenome (GOLD analysis project Ga0114996, IMG submission 87039) | Marine microbial communities from western Arctic Ocean - ArcticOcean_MG_CB4_134 | ecosystem: Environmental > Aquatic > Marine > Oceanic | place: Arctic Ocean: Canada Basin | collected...
GCAGAAGTTCCTTTTCGATTAAAGTCCCCTTCTAATCCATGGCCGATTGCTTCATGTAAGAGAATTCCAGGCCAGCCTGGACCGAGCACAACAGGCACTTCTCCAGCAGGAGCAGGAATAGATTCTAGATTAACTAAAGCTTGCCTAATTGCTTCGGTTACAGCATTTTTCCAAACAGATTCTTCAGTATAGGGATTGTAATCTGTCCTGCCACCTATTCCATAGCTACCAGTTTCCATTCGGCCATTTTTTTCAACTACTATCGAGATATTAAGTCTAATTAGAGGACGAATATCTCCAACACGCTCATTCCCCACTCGTATTATTTGGATTGCTTGCCATTCCCCGCTGATCGATACTGATACTTGTCGAACGCGTTCGTCTTTGGATCGAGCATATTTATCTATTGATTCTAATAAACTTACTTTGTTTTTAAAAGATAAAGTTTCAAGTGGATTTTGGTCTGTATACAAACTTTGGTTCGTACTGTGAGGATTTATAATTAGTTTACTTGTATTATTACTTATGGTTCTGACAGTTTCTGAAGCTCTTTTTACCGCTTTTTTTGATAATTCTGAAGAATGTGAGTAAGCTGTTGATTCTCCAGAGATTAATCTGAGACCAAAGCCCTGGGATGTATCAAATGCTGCTGTTTTAACTTTTCCGTCATCAAAAACTATTCCTTCAGATTGCCTGTATTCTAAAAATAACTCTCCATCGTCTGAATTGTGTAAGGTTTTATTAACAATATTCTCTAATTCTAATTGATCTAACTCTGTATTAGTGAAGAATAATTCATTAGTTTTTGAAAGATCGGTCATTCTGAGAATTGCTCCTATGGAGGTTGTTACTAGCAGCTAATTAATCTAAATTAGTTTCAGCTAAAAATAAACAATTTTATAAATTCTGAGAGACTTTTTGTTACCCTAATATTATTATTAGTTAAATCCCAGAGTATTTTTAGCTTATTTCCTAGGCTATTAGTAAGGTTATTGATTTATCAACTTTGGGGGAAAGGTTGAGGGGAGTTGGTCTAAGTTTATGTACATTGAAATTGCAAGTGAGGAAGTTGTTTAATTTATAAAAAGGGTCAACACGATAGTTGGTGGCAAGCTATAAAGTTAATACACAGTGGTATTTCTAGGTCTAGCTTTGATGAAACTAGTGGGGCATTCTATTTAACATCTGGATCTATTCTTCAGCTAAAGAGGCGGGATCAGCTTTTAAAGGAGGGTAAAGAGTGTTTAATTTATTATCGCTGTTTGAATCCAACTATACAAGGAATTCAGAAACGTTTGGCAACTCTTGGGGCAGTAAAGTTTTGTATTACAATGACTAGTGGGATGGCTGCCATGTTTTTGTAAACCTTGTGTGTCAATTACTTGTGGTGATCGTTTAGTGGCATCACAAGCCTTATTTGAGTCTTGTTTGTATGTGATATGTAACATTTTTTCAAAATGGGAGATTAATATTGATTTTGTTTATGGGAAAAATATTGTCGTTGGGGAGAGGGCTCTCTCAAAGCCAACAAAGTGTGTTTTTATAGAAATTCCATTAAATTCGACATTAAAGACAATTGATCTTAAGCTTTATGCAGAGTTGATAATGTTTTTGCAACTCCAACCTTACAATGGCTACTAGAACATGGTGCTGGAATTGTTATGTGCTCTATCATTAAGCATTTTGATAAGTAGGGAAGGCCCTCTTGGAGGGAGTTTTTTAAATGAACAGATATATCTAGAGGAGTATTTAGAACCTTTTATACACCATACAGATCCAGTTATTAGCACTTTTAATGCTTGGCTGTTATTAAGCTGATGGGGTAGAAACGATGAAAGGTCTCATTAGAAATAGAGGCTTTTGGGGTTAAGTGAAGTCTAGTCTAGTCCTTTTCTTTGTTGGTTTAGAGGATAAAAATGATGTTTTTGATGATTTGAGTGGAAAAATATACGATATAATTTTTTATTAGTTTTATATTTTTTTTCTAAGTTTTTAAACGCTTTTGATTCTACGTTTGATCTTGATTAGAGTTCTTGTAATTGCAGTAGATTTTAGATAAAAAATTTATTATAAAATTCTAGAATATATTTGATCCTTTTTTTAAATTAGATTTAAGGTGACATATTAGTTTTAAACTATAATTTCTTTATTTGAAGTATAAAGTTGAGAGCTGTTGGAGGTGTAAATGAAGAAAGATAAAGATCTGCTAGATAAAGTCACGGATTTGGTAAAAAGGGCACAGGTTGCCGGAGCAGATTCTGCTGACGCGATATATGTTGAAGGAATATCACTTTCCATGGCATGTAGAAAAGGAGAGCTAGAATCTCTTGCTCGCTCAGAAGGAATGGATCTTGGACTTCGAGTCTTTGTTGGAAATCGCCAAGCTATGGTTTCTTCTTCAGATTTTTCTAATAGTGCGTTAAATAGCCTTGTAGAGAGAGCTATAGCTATGGCGCGGGTAGTACCTGAGGACGAGTTTTGTGGAATTGCACCAGAGACTTTGTTGGCGAGAGAAACGCAAGAATTAGAAAATTTCGACTCTGTGGAGCCGACAAAAGAAGATTTAGAGGAGCGAGCTTTAATAGCTGAAGAATCAGCTCTTGAAGTGCCTGGTGTAAGCAATTCTGAGGGTGCAGAGGCTAATTGGAGTCAGAGCTTTGCTGCTTTAGCGGCAAGCAATGGTTTTGCGTCATGCCGGAGGGGTTCAAGTCATTCGACTAGTGTTTCTGTCTTAGCAGGGGAAGGAACATCTATGGAGCGAGATTATGACTTTTCTGTTTCAGTTTATGGTGAAGACCTTGAAAAATCAGAAGTTTTGGGAAAATCAGCAGGAGAAAAAGCTGTTTCACGTTTAAATCCTAGAAAGGTGAAGACCTCAAAAGTTCCTGTTATTTTTGATCCTCGTGTTTCAAATTCGTTATTATCACACCTCAGTAATGCTATTAATGGAGTTGCAGTAGCTCGCGGAACAACTTTTTTAAAAGACAAGATTGGTCAAAAAATATTCGCAAGTGGGGTAACAGTTTGCGATGATCCATTAAAAGAACGTGGTCTGCGGTCAAGATCTTTTGATGCAGAGGGTGTCGCAACACAAAAGCGTAATTTGATCGAAGATGGTGTTTTAAAATCTTGGGTACTAGACCTTAGGTCTGGACGTCAATTAGGTTTGGAAACCACAGGACATGCGTCAAGAGGAACTTCTTCTGCCCCGTCACCTTCAACTACAAACCTTTATATGGAGCCTGGGTCTTTGTCATCGATAGAGTTAATTAAAACAGTAGAAAATGGATTTTATGTGACTGAAATGATTGGAATGGGTGTCGATGGAGTTACAGGGGACTATAGCCGTGGGGCTTCGGGTTATTGGGTAGAAAATGGTGCCCTGGGCTTTCCAGTAAGTGAAATGACTATTGCGGGAAATTTAAATGATATTTTCATGAATCTCATCGCAGCGGATGATCTTTCTTTTCGATTTTCTGTTAATTGCCCAACGCTTAGGGTCGATGGATTGACTGTAGCTGGAATTTAAATCTTTTAACCAGATTGTATAATAAAAAAAGAAGGTATAGATATTGCCTCAGCGATTGGAGCGAACAATTGTACCATTAAGATCAACAACATACTTAATGGGTCGATTGTGGAGCGAGAATATTAATAAGTATGTTGGTTGGATATTTTTAGCTATAATATGTATGATAATTATGGCAGCAGCTAATGCATTTTCAGCCTATATGATGAAACCTATAGTCGATGATGTTTTTGTTACAAAAAATGAAGCTATGTTATGGCCTGTAGGTCTTGTGGTTATTACAACTTTTTTTTGCAAAGGTATGGCTAATTATGGGCAAGCCATGTTGATGAACTTTGTAGGATTACAAATTATAGCAGATACTCAAAAGAGATTATTTTCTCATTTGGCGCTAATGGACGTTTCGTATTTTAATAATAATCCAACCGGTACTTTGATATCTCGGTTTACAGTCGATATAAATCAAATGAAACTTGCAGTATCTAATGGTCTTACTGGTTTAGGTCGCGATTTGATGTCATTAGTTGGCCTTGTGGGAGTCATGTTTTTTCAGGATTGGAAATTAGCGCTTGTGTCATTTTTTGTATTTCCAATAGCACTTTACCCGATAGTTCAAATTGGCAGGCGTATTAGGCGAGTCACTGCGGACACACAGCAGGAAATGGGATATCTCACGACTGCATTATCTCAGACATTTCAGGGTATAAGGATAGTTAAGGCTTACGGGATGGTGGTTTATGAAGGGATAAGGATTGGGCGTATTATAGACACAATTCGGGACTTGAATATGAAAGCAGCTAGAACACGTGAACTTTCTCGACCAATTATGGAAACGTTGGGTGGAGTAGCAATTTTTATCGTCATTATTTATGGAGGCTCTCGAGTGATAGCAGAAGTCACCACAGCGGGCGCATTTTTTTCATTTATCACAGCACTGCTCATGGCTTATGAGCCAATGAAGCGACTAGCAAATTTAAATGCCAGTATCCAAGAAGGAATGGCTAGTGCAGAACGCCTCTTCTCAGTTTTGGATTGTCAACCATGTATTTGTGAGAAGATTGAAGGGCGCACCTTATCGGAAGTCAAGGGGGAGATTGATTTAGTTGATGTTCATTTTTCTTATAGTAGTGGTGAAAAGATCTTAAATGGATTAACAATGCAAGTTGGGATAGGGCAAACCGTCGCGCTTGTTGGCACTTCTGGTGGCGGCAAGTCAACGATTTTAAATATGATCCCAAGGTTCTATGAGGTTGATCAAGGAATCGTATCTATTGATGGTGTAGATGTGCGAGACATAACCTTTGAATCGCTTTATTCAAACTTAGCTTTGGTTAACCAAGAGGTGACCCTTTTTGACGAGACTATTAGATCGAATATAGCTTATGGATGCCCTGGGGCAACTCAACAGGATATTGAGCAGGCGGCTCAGCATGCCGCTGCTCATGATTTTATTCTCAGTTTTCCACTTGGCTACGATACTCTGGTAGGAGAGCAAGGAGTCCGCTTGTCAGGAGGTCAGCGACAAAGACTTGCTATTGCAAGAGCTATGCTAAAGAATGCGCCAATTTTATTGCTAGATGAAGCCACTTCAGCTCTTGATACAGAGTCGGAGCGGTCTGTTCAGAAAGCACTTAAAGCGCTAATGAATGGTCGGACAACGTTGGTTATTGCACATCGGTTATCCACAGTTAAAGATGCTGATAAAATCTGTGTTGTTGAGAAAGGTAGAATAGTGGAGCAAGGCAAGCATTCTGAATTACTAATGCGGAATGGAGTTTATAAAAGATTGTATAATTTTCAATTTTCTGAACAAAACAAAAATTAAAGGATTGAATTATATAAACAATAGTAAAAAATAGGAAATGCTGAGTGAACTTGATTAAAGTAATTTTAAAGCTTGAGGGGATAAGGATCTTCATTTGCTGGCTTGGGTTTCTGTATATTAGATTTGTTTTTTATACGAGTACTTGGAAGGTGATTAGATCTGAAATTCCTAAATCATTTTGGGATAAAAAAATACCTTTTATTTTATGCTTTTGGCATGGGCGACTTTTGATGATGCCATATTCCTGGGATTTCTCTCAGACTATTAACCTCCTAACTTCAGAACATCGTGATGGACAATTAATAGCAAAAACTGTGAGTCATTTTGGATTTAACTCAATTTCGGGTTCATCGAGTAAAGGTGGGTTTTTTGCATTACGTTCTATGCTTAAATGTTTATCGTTAGGAAAAGTCGTAGGCCTAACCCCTGATGGCCCGCGAGGACCGCGAATGAGAGTATCTGATGGAGTTATTAATTTAGCACGTGTATCTGGGGCGCCAATTGTTCCGGTAACTTTTTCTGTAAATAATGGAAAGTTATTAGAAACTTGGGATAAGTTCTTAATTGCATTTCCTTTTTGTAAAGGGGTTTTTGTCTGGGGGCCTCCTATTTCTGTTGCCCGAAATGCAACTATAGAAATGAAGGAGAAAGCGAGAAAGGCCGTTGAAGAAGGCCTTATGGAAGTTACAAATGAAGCTGATACGCTTTTTGGGCGTACTCTTATTGAGCCTTCTATAGCGATTGATGGAAAAGAATAAATTTTATAATGATACTTAATCTTTATCGAATCATTGGAGTTATTAGTTACCCTCTAATTTTAGTTTATTTATTAATTCGCCGATCAAAAGGAAAAGAAGATAAGAAACGCTTTAATGAGCGTTTTGGTTTAACAAACAAATGCCGACCCAAGGGTTATTTGATTTGGCTTCATGGAGCAAGTGTAGGCGAGTCTTTATCTTTATTACCATTAATTGTTAAGTTACGTGAGTTGTATCCTGAATTTAATTTATTAATAACTACAGGCACTGTCGCCTCTGCCTATTTAATGAAGAAGCGACTACCTAGTGGTGTCATTCACCAATATATTCCTGTTGATCAGATTGTTTATGTAAGGCGGTTTTTATCGCATTGGAGACCTAGTTTAGCTCTATGGGCTGAATCAGATTTTTGGCCTAATTTAATTACTGAGATTGCTTATGAAAAAGTTCCACTAATACTAGTTCAAGGAAGAGTTTCCTTAAGGACACACGCGAGGTGGCGGGTTCTTCCGTGGTTCATTAAAATGATTTTATCGAAGTTTTCACTTTGTCTTGCGCAAACTGAAGTAGACCGAGTTCGATTATCTTCCCTTGGTGCTTCTTTGGTCAAGTCAGTTGGAAACTTAAAGTTAGCAGCCTCTCCCCTTCCCTTTGACCAAGAGCAGTTTTCGATATTAAAGACTAAGTTTGGTTCTCGTTCTATTTGGTTGGCAGCCAGCACACATCCTTCTGAAGAAGAAAAAATTTGGAAAGTTCATAGAGAGCTTGCAACTCATTTTCCAAACTTATTGACGATAATAGTGCCTCGGCATTCAGAGCGAGGCGTACTCATCAGAAAGGACCTTTCTAGATTGAAAGCAGTTGTTGCACTGCGTTCAGAAAATGAAGAGGTTGAAGAAAGAACCCAAATTTATATTGCGGATACGATAGGCGAATTAGGACTCTTTTATCGATTAGTTGATATTGTGTTTATAGGAAAGTCTTTTGTTGATTTAGGAGGGCAAAATTTAATTGAACCGGCTCATTTACAAAATGCAATTTTACACGGACCCTATATGTGGAATTTTGACTATGCAGTAAAGGGGTTACGTGAAAAAGACGCTATTATTCGAGTTGAAAATTGTTGTGAGCTAGTTGCTGAGTTAATTAAATTATTTTCAGATACTTCTTATCGATCAAAATTTCAAAAACGGGCTTTAAAATTTGCTGAAATGGAAGCAGTTTCTGTTGATAGAATTTCTAGAGAATTAGAGCCTTTCCTTAAGAAAATTGATAGAAAGTAAAAAATGATAGCCCCTGATTTTTGGAAGTCTGGTCGTGGTGGGGTCAGGTCAACTCTCTTAACGCCGGTAGGTGTAATAGTTAGTCTTGTTACGTATATTCGGCAGAGTATTGTGACTCCTTGGAAAGCACAAGTTCCGGTTCTTTGTATTGGAAATGTTGTTGTTGGTGGAGCTGGAAAAACACCTGTTGCGATAAGTATTGGTAAGGCGTTTAAAAAAAACAATGTAAATATTAATTATTTAAGTCGAGGTTATGGAGGATATGATTCTGGCCCGCATTTGGTTAATTTAAAAAAAGACACCTCTCATCGTGTTGGTGATGAACCTCTTTTATTATCTAAAGTTGCTCCAACATGGGTTAGTAGAAATCGAGTCCAAGGAGCCAAAACAGCTATAGCTAATAACGCTAAATTAATCTTAATGGATGATGGGTTACAGCATCATAGAATTCACAAAGTTTTCTCTATTTTAGTCGTTGATGTTAAGTATGGTTTTGGAAATGGAAAGATTATGCCTGCAGGCCCCCTTCGAGAGCCTTTAAGTCGCGCCTTGAAGCGAGTTAATCTAGTAGTATTAATTGGGGAAAACAGTCTAAAAGTTCGCTTGCAATTGTTAAGCTTAGATCCAAAGTTAATAATTCTTAATGCAAAGCTTATACCTGGACCAGAAATAAAAGATTTAGAAAATATACAGATAGTGGCTTTTTCTGGAATTGGACAGCCAGAAAAATTTTTCACAACACTCGAAGAAAATGGGTGTAAAGTTATATATAAAGGTAAATACCCAGACCATCATCAATACAGCTCTTCCGAAATTTGCGCTCTGAAGGCCCGAGCAAAAAAGAATAAAGGAATATTGGTTACAACTGAAAAGGACTGGGTGCGATTATCAAAAGATCAACGGCTTAATATTAAGTTCTTAACAGTCAATCTTGAATGGGAAGATGAGAACGCTTTAAACTTAGCTTTGAGTCGGTTCTATTAGTAGGTAATCATGCAGTACTTTGGGAAACTTTTTCTTCGCTATTTAATTTATTTTGTACAGGCAGTCATAGCTGTGGTGTTTTTCTCAATTTTCCGAGTGCTGCCAATTAAAGTTTCTTCCGCAATTGGAAGTTGGGTTGGGCAAATACTTGGACCCAGAATAGCAATTTCTTGTCGAGCAAGACGCAACTTGTCGCGAATTTATCCTAAAAAATCTAAAGTAGTTATTGAAGAGATAATACTAGGAATGTGGGATAACTTAGGGAGATTGGCTGGTGAGTTTCCGCATCTATCAAAGCTAAATATTTATAAACCAAATGGATTCGTAGAGGTTGTCGGAGGGGATATTATAGATCAGTTAAGGGATGATAAAAAGCCAGGAATATTTTTTTCTGCGCATTTGGGGAATTGGGAGCTTATTCCCCTATGCGGAATCCAAAAGGGACTCTCGATAAATAGAGTTTATCGGGCTGCTAATAATCCATTAGTTAAGTGGTTGTATAACTATGGAAGAGCATCAACTAGCGGTGTTTTGATTCCAAAAGGACCTCAGGGGGTGAGACTTTTATTAGATTCCCTTAAAAAAGGTAAACATTTAGGGGTGCTCATGGACCAAAAAATGAATGATGGTATTCCTGTACCCTTCTTTGGTATTGAGGCTATGACAGCATCTGCTATTGCTGAATTAGCACTTAGATTTGATTGCCCTATGGTTCCAGTTCACATCAAACGGCTGGGAGGCGTTAAATTTAGAATTATTTTTGAAGCACCACTAGTTTTAGAAAGGACAGGAAATCACGTCGACGATGTCCAATCTTTAATGATTCAAGTTAATAACAAAATTGAAGGTTGGATTAAAGCTGTACCAGAGCAATGGCTATGGCTTCATAATCGATGGCCAGATTAACTCATTTTATAAGTTACGCATCATTGAATTATTTTACTAGTAATGCTGGATCAAGGTGAGTCTTTAGGAGTGTAATTCCCCAATGTAGATGTGGTCCTGTTGCTCTTCCTGTCATTCCTACAGTTCCAATTTCTTGACCTTTAGTTATTTTCTCTTCGAGATTCACTGAAATACTATTCATATGAATAAAAATTGATGCCAAGCCATGACCGTGATCGATTATGACAGTCTTTCCTGACAAAAACATATTTTGGTCAACTAGTGTCACAAAGCCATTTGCTGGCGAAATGATTTTTGTTCCCACTGGTGCAGCAATATCTATTCCATTATGAGGTCTTCGAGCTTGTCCATTTAATATTCTTTGGCTCCCAAAAACCCCTGAAATACGGCCCTTTATAGGCCATAAAAATCCTGATAAAAAACTCTCATGAACTCGATTTAAGAGTCGCGTTAACTTGATTTTTTGATTATCAGATTTTATTCGTATTAGCTCGCTTTGGTTGGGGATAACTTTATTTTTTGGAAGGCCATTAATGTGACTTTTTTTATAGTTACGACGTTTGATCAAGAAATTATGAACTTCAATAATTCCACTAGGATGTGCAATTGAAACTCTAACCGAACTAGGAGCATCGCGTCCAAAGCCTATTAAGAATATTCCATTAGCTGATGCAACTGTTGTTTTCTCGTTATAAGTTACTTGAGAGTGCGGTTTTGTCTTTCCAATTATAAGACCTCCTTGTACAAACGAGCCATTAAAACTTGTTAAAGTTTTTGAAATTAGGTTGCTAGGGCTAAAAATTTCATGAAGAAAAATGACCAAGAGGAAAAGAGTTGTTTTTAGGAAGAAAGTTTTTATTAGCGTAAGCTTTTCTCTTTGAATGACTAATTGGATAAAGTTTGGTTGTCTTGTGATGGTAAAGTAAATTCGATTAGGAGAAGGATTTTTTTCAACTGAAATATTAATCATAAATTGATTATGATTAAGCAGAAAAAAATGACAATTAATAATTAAAGTTATTTA
>Ga0114996_10010038_pt1 | contig 10308 bp, 6 predicted proteins | sample ArcticOcean_MG_C_4_FD_87039 | JGI IMG/M metagenome (GOLD analysis project Ga0114996, IMG submission 87039) | Marine microbial communities from western Arctic Ocean - ArcticOcean_MG_CB4_134 | ecosystem: Environmental > Aquatic > Marine > Oceanic | place: Arctic Ocean: Canada Basin | collected...
CTTGCCGCTCTGGGCATGTCCTATTACAGTTTGCGTTTTATCGATCTGGGCAATGGGGTGAAAAACGTCATGAAGCTCAACAAAGTTGAAGTGCGCCGCCTCAAGAAATTACACGCCGAATTTGCTATAAAGGTATCGTCGATTGGCTCGCCCATAGGTAAAGTGAAACTGCTGGATGTCGACGACGGTAGCGCCAATGCTTATATCCCGTTTAAGACCTACCTCAAACGGGATGTGGCCCGGGCTATCGAATTGGCGCAGGAATTCGACACCAAGCTTATTCGCGGTTTTTCGTTCTACCACCCGCGCGGCACCCAGCCCGAAGATCACGTCGATCAGGCGGCCGACCAACTGGCCCAAATTGCCGAACTCTGCGCCCAAGCTGGCGTATTTTTCGGTTTAGAGGTCGAGGCCAATCTCATCGGCCAGAACGGGCATTTGTTGCGCCAACTATATCGCAAGGTGGCCAGCCCCCATCTCTACACCATTTTTGACGGCGGCAATCTCTCCAGCCAGAATATGTTGTCGGTGCAGACCGTTGCCGAGTACCACGCCATGAAAGATGGCATTGGTTGGGTACACATCAAGGACTATAAGATCGACCCGGATTTGGAATGGCAGGGGCATGTGGACGAAGAGCGTTTAAAGAATTTTGTACCGGCCGACCAGGGCGATTCGGGGCACGAGGAAATTTTGCGCGATTTTAAGGGGCGGATTCCGGCCTTGGAGCGCAAATTGCAAAAGCAGGGGATTCCCGGGGTATTTCTCGATTTGGAACCTCATTTGAAGGGCGGGGGCCAGTTTGGCGGATTTAGCGGAGTGGACGGCTTTGGGGTAGCTTTGCGGGCTTTATTGAGCTTGCTCGATTATGTGGGAATTGCTTATAAATTGACTGACTATGGGGATATTCTGGGGCAGAAGGGATAATATTAGCGAGGCAGGTCGAGTGGGACTTCGCTCGGTCTGCCTCGCTAGGTTTTATCGAAGTGATGTGGAAAATGGAGCGCATCTCTCCATAGCCAAATTGGCCAACCAAAAAATTAATGCCCGGCGTCAAGTAATTTGGCGTGGCTCTTCTTAAAACCGGCGCTGCCGTCGTTTTCGATCACCTGCAAAGACACCCCGCGCGTAAACCCCGGAATATTGCCCTGGTAGAATTGCTGTTGGTAGGCGCTTTCATGGGTGAATTCCCAGACGCGTTTTTTATTGCCGCCGCCCGACCAACTGATGCGCAAAATGCGTTTTTTGTTGCGGTAGAGTTGGGTGGGGGTGGGTGCGCCGGCATCGACCTGATATTTTTTTAGGGCTTTCTCGTCGACTTCCACACCCAGGCCGGGGGCATCGGAAACGGCAATAAAACCGTTTTCGACCTCGAGGCGCTGCTTGAGCAGATCGTGTTGCCACAGTTCGCTGCAGGTTATGTAGGGCAATTGGGCGTGTGAATGTACCGAGCCCAAGTGGGTGGCAAAGGCGGTGGTGAGGCCGGTGCCGACCAATTGCAACCAGAAAGGTTTGTTGAAGGAGGCGGCCAGAGACGCCTGGTTATGGACCGCGGAGACACCGCCGCCAATGACAAAACCGTCGGCCGAATGGTTGTGCAGGATCTCTTCGCGAAAATGCTCGACGATGGGTTTGCGCACGCGCTGGCGCAAAATGCGCGCGCCGGTGAGGTCGCGATATAGGTAGAATGGACTTTCGTACATGCCGACATTGGGCAGTTCGTCGAGTTGTTGCAAGATCATTTCGGCTCTGGCCTGGGTGAGCAGGAAACCGTTAAAATCGACGTCGAATTTGTAGTCGGCCGGCACCACCTTGGCCACGGTTTCGAGTTGTTCGATGATGTCGAACCAGGGGCGGGCCTTTAATTTGATGCAGGTGTGGCCGCGCTTGATCGATTCCTTGGCTTCGGCGGCCCAGTCCTGTGGCGGCATATCGATGTCCCACCAGGAGATGGGGCAACGATCGCGCAGTTTGGTGCCGAGCAGGGCGTGTACGGGGGTGCCGGTGGAGCGGCCCACGGCGTCGAGCAAAGCGACCTGGGGACCAGAGCCGATGCCGTCGTCGCGCAGCAGGGCAAGCGGGTTCTGACCGACCAGATTGTCGACGCTACCGGCTCCATCGCCATAGCCTACGGTTCCGTCGTCGAGTTCGACGCGGTAGACGTAGACGCGCTCGTTGTGGGTGTTGGCCCGCTGCATGGCGCGCACGACGCGGCGAGCGTAGAAGGGGATATTGAGAGTGAGGCATTCGGCTCGTTTTATTTTCATGGGAGCGCTTCTCCTGGCTAGCAAGGATAGGTGGTAGAACAGCAGAAGTGTACTATGAATCCGACGTTGAGACAACATTCTTTTGAGGAGTTTTTAAATGAGTGAAAATTATGAGAGATTTATGCAGAAGTTTGCAGAGTTGGCCGACATAGACCATGCCCAGGCTCTGCTGAGCTGGGATCAGGAGACCTATATGCCGGCCAAGGGAACGGCTATGCGGGCGCGCAGCCAGGGTACCCTGGCCGGTATCAGTCACGAAAGGCTGACACATCCCGATTTTGTCGCTTTGGTAGAGTATTTGAAGGGGCTCGATTTGACCGGCGACCAGGCGGTGAATGTACGGGAGATCGATCGCGCCCAGAGCCGTGCCCTGAAAATTCCCAAAGACCTGATAGTGGAACTGCGGCAGACCGAATCGCTGTCGCACGAAGCTTGGGTGGCGGCGCGAAAAAAAGCAGATTTTGCCACCTTCGCTCCGTGGTTAAAGAAAATACTGGGATTGCAAAAGCAGGTGGCTCACTTAGTAGGATTTGAAGGGTCGGTGTACAATGCTTTTCTCGACGAGTATGAACCCCATGCCCGCGCCGAAGAAATCGCCCCCCTCTTCGCCCAATTGCGACAACGATTGGTGCCCCTGGTCGAAGGTATTGCCGCTACGGGAAAACGGCCGGCTACAGGTATCCTGGATGGGGAATTCCCCCTCGAAGCGCAGGAGGCTTTCGGCCGCCAAATCATGGCCGCTATGGGGTTTGATCTGGAAGCCGGCCGTCTGGATATAGCGGTGCATCCTTTTTGCCAGGGGTTGTCCCCGGACGATGTGCGCCTGACCACGCGTTACAGTGTCGACAAATTGGCGGAAGCGCTCTTCGGCACCATGCACGAAACCGGACACGGCCTCTACGAGCAGGGGTTGCCGCAGGCAGAGGGCGGCACGCCGTTATGCCAGAGTATTTCATTAGGGATCCACGAGTCGCAGTCGCGCCTGTGGGAGAATATGATTGGCCGCAGTCGACCCTTTTGGCAGCATTATTTGCCACAGCTACAGGCGTATTTTCCCGAGCAATTGGCAGGCGTGGAGTTGGACTCCTTTTATGCGGCTATTAATCAGGTGGAAACTTCCTTCATCCGGGTCGAGGCCGACGAAGTGACCTACAATTTGCATATTTTGCTGCGCTTCGAATTGGAGATGGACATGGTCGAGGAGCGCGTACAAGTAGAAGATTTGCCTGCCGTGTGGAACGAGCGCATGGAGGAATATCTAGGGGTATGTCCGGCCGACGATGCACAGGGTGTCTTACAGGATGTGCACTGGTCTTTTGGTTTGCTGGGATATTTCCCCACCTATACCTTGGGCAACCTCTACGCGGCCCAATTTTTTGCTCGGGCGCAAGAGGATATGCCCGGACTGATGGAGCAGGTAGCTGAGGGTGAATTGGCGCCATTAAAGCGCTGGCTCAATGAGAATATCCACGCGCGCGGCCGGCGCTCGACTGCTGGTGAGTTGGTGCAAGAAGTGACCGGGGAGGCGCTCAGCGCCGAATATTTCATCGATTATCTGGAAGGCAAATTTAAACCGCTATACAGTTTATGAGTGTAGAAGCAGAATTGGAAGGTCTCATGGCAGGGTTTCCTCTGTAAAGGTCTCGCGGTATATGGTGATCTTCTCAAGTTGTAGATGCTGGGGCCCGGCGTAGCGGGCGAGGCACCAGACATCTTGAGTCATATCCAGCGAAAAACGTAAATCGTAAGCGGAACTGCCGACCAGGGGGATGTTCAGCCACCAGGCCGCTTGGTGGTTTTCGACCTGAGGGCGAATAAGAGAAAGTCTGTCGGAGTAAGGGCCTGGGTCAGCCAGGTTTTGACCTGGTCGCGCATCTGGCTGCTGTGCTCCGTTTGCCCATGAGCAGGGTAAATCGCGGTGCTGACAGGAGCCGACTTGCGCTGCAAGAGAGTCGCAAAGGCCGAGCCCGAGAAGTCGAAATGGGCCCTGTAGTGCCCCGGACTTAAATCCCGCACTATGAGGGCTGTAGAGATGGGCTTTTGCTCGTCGGTGGCAGGTTCCCGGTCGAATTTGTGCAGGAGTTCGCTGTGTCTATTTTCTATAGTTGGGTAGAAAGTTAGATGGCAAGTCTTGTATTGCAACTGGCCGACGCCTGAAAATTCGACATAGACATAACCGCTGCTAGTCCAGTCGATAAAGAAGGAGAGGGGGGCAAGTTGTGTTTCGGCGTCGGCGTAGATGGGCATACTAAAAGTTCGTGCCCAGTCGGAAACGGCGACTACTGTGTGCAGACTGGAGGCGACTATATGTCCGGCGATCTGCTCTGGGGGGTGCGAAAATTTTAGATCGGGCAGTTTTAACTGGTACCAACCTGGAGTCAGATGTATAGGGATGCGGTGTACAGCCAGGAAGCCAGGACCGTGTTGCGGCGCGCTGGCTTGGGAGAACTCGTCGGCTATTATTTCTCCTGTAGTCTGGCGCAAGCGGTTAGTAAATTCGACTCCGAGGGGATTGGGCAGATGTACGTCGCCGTTGTTCTCGACCCAGCTGAGATAGGGCGAACTGTAGGGTAGAAAACGGGCGGCGAGAAGATCGGATTTACTCCATAAAAAAGGCAGTAGGGCGGCCAGAGCAATGGTGGCCGGGCGCAGAAAACGGTGGTAATTGGGGAAAAATACCAGGATAGATAGATCGATAGAAACAAACCAGAAGAGGGCATCGCCAAATTCGGGAGCCGATGGTTCAGGAGAGAAATGGATATCGAATGGGTAGAAGAGGTTGACGGTGCGCAGGATTAAGTGTTTGCCATGGTAGGCCATTTCTGATCTGGTTAGGGCGGTTGCAATGCCGTCGATGCCAATGGCAAAAGCGCCGAATGCCAAGAATAAGCCGAGGGCAGAACGCTGCAGTGCGGCCAGGGCGTAGGCAAGCCCTAAGATCAGAGGCGGCAGGGCGACGACGAAGAAGCGGGCGGGCAAACAAAATCCCATGGTCCAATCGATGTTGTTGAGGCCATTGACCAATGCCGTAGCTCCAAAAAGAGCGGCGGCTATCAAAAATCGGCGGTCGCGTTTGCTGGCAAGCAGCGCCCAGCCGGCAAAGACGAGCAGAAATACGGGCGCGTTATTGAGCAAGCCCATTTGGCGAAAGAGCCATTGACCCGGCAGCGAGCGCCCCCAAGCAGAGACCGCTATGACATCTTCGGGCCAGGTATTGCCCGGGCGAAAATTGCCCATCCAATCCCCGCTGAAACTGTAGTTAAAGGCAATGAGGGCACCGAGGCTTATAACGGCGCCTGTCCCTATGGCAGCCAGGGCGAAGCGGCGCTGTGGACTGTGCCAGGCTTGCAGGAGAATGAGCGTTTGGATGACCACTACGATTGTCAGGTAACGCGGGTGCAAGAAGGGCAAGAAGGCCAAGAGCACCGTTAATACTAGGAGCAGAGGCAGTTCAAAACGGCCGAGTTGTTTATAAGCTCCGCCAGACACTTGCCAATGACTCAGTGCGGTCAGGCCAATCAAGGTGATCAGCAAGGCAGGTACTTCGGGGTAGATCTGGTTGCTATAAAAGAAGAGAGGGGCCGATAAAGCCATGATGGCGGTGCTGAGCAGGGCGGGGAAACGAGGTATGGCCAGGCGCACCAGCCAGACGAAAGTTAGGGCGACGCAGGCGGCGGCGAGCAGCACCATAAATAACGCCGTGCTCAAGCGTGGGTTTTGCCACCAAGTCAGTCCCAGCCAATAGGCCGGCACGGTCAGGGCGGATAATCCTATGGGATGTACGGAGAAAACTTTGCCCGGCGGGGAGGACGCGGCTTTATTGACGGCGAAATCGCGCACATGGAATTCGAGGATCTGCTCGTTATCAATATTATTGGCCAGGTCCATGTCGCCGTCGTGGAGCAGGCTCTGGGTGACGCGCAGGTATTGGCCCTCGTCGCCGTGCAGCATGGTGGTCTGGCAAAAGTAGAGTGCGTAGGTGCCGTACAAGAAAAAAGAGATAAAGAAGAGAGCTAGGGCTATATCCCATATCCGTCGAGGATTTTCGCCGATTGGTGCGTGTAAAAAAAGCAGCAAGAGCAAAGACAGCGCCCAGGTTGTGTGTGGGGCCCAAAGGAGGGTCAAATAGGGAAAGACGACCAGCAGTGGATTTCCACAGCGACAGCAGGCAGATGGCCAGGAGGATTGCCGTGAGGCGCAATATCTGCTGTAAACGTCGATGCAGTGCCGCTTGGCATTCTGGCATGGTAGGGCGGCGGAAGCGCCAATAGGCCAGAGCCAATCCTGCGGTGACCACCAACCAGGGCAACCAGGGCCAAGCGCCATTCCATTCTAAATACTCGATGGCTAGGCGCAAGGTGGTTCGCGAACTGCCGGTCAGCACGCGGAATGAATGCAGAAAGAACCAAAGAAAGAGGCCGGTTGCGGTCAGGCGCAGGTCGAGAGTAAATGGTCGCGATGGGTCTAGCGCTAGAAGATCTAGTAGTCGGTGGTTTTTTTTATTGGAAGAACGCGGGGGCATAATGGGCTAGGCTCAGGGGCAAGTTTCGTATTTGAGCCGATGGAGAGTAACTCTCTCCAAGCTTATTTCTTGACGGCCGTCTACTGCACGAAGAACCAGAGACGTCTTGTTTCTACTCAGCGGTCTGAGTCTTGAGCTATGCGGCTGCCGGTGGCCTGGCGTTGGAATTGGTATTTGCCCTGGTAGGGGCGTTCGGCGGTTTGGTCCATGCGGGCAAAGACCAATTGGCAGATGCGGCGGCCTTCTTGTAAGCGGATGGGCAAGCGGTTGGCGTTGAACAATTCCAGGGTGATCATGCCTTCAAAGCCGGGGTCGACCCAGCCGGCATTCTGGATGGAGAGGCCAATGCGACCAATGGAACTGCGGCCCTCGACAAAAGCCGTGAGATCGTTGGGCAGGCGGATATATTCTCTGGTGGTAGCCAAGAGGAATGAGTGCGGCGGAATGACTATTTCGCTCTGGGTTAATTCCTCGTAGTGGATTTCGTTGTCGAGCCGGATGACTTCGAGGTCGTTCTCGTTGACTTTGAGGAAGTGGTTGCCCAGACGCAGGTCGATGGAGGCGGGTTGGATCTGGTCGGGTTCGAGCGGTTCGACCAGCAGATCGCCACTGGCCAGCATGGTTTTGAGGGTGGCGTCGGAGAGGATCACTTTGAGGTCCAGTCGCGCGCTAATTGGGTCAGTAGACGCACACCGATGCCGACCCCGCCTTTGGGAATATACGGTGCCGATTTGGTAGATTTGGCCGTGCCGGCGATATCGAGGTGGACCCAGGGATAGTCCTGAGCAAATTCAGCCAGCAAGGCAGCAGCAGTAAGAGCCCCTGCGGGGCGGCCGCCCGAGTTTTTCATGTCGGCGACGTCGCTTTTGATTAAGTCGCGATGTTCCTCCCACAGGGGCAGAGGCCAGACGCGCTCGCGGGTTGTTTCGCCGGCTTGGCGCACTTGCGCGGCCAAATCGTCGTCGTTGCCCATCATGCCGCTGACTTCGTGCCCTAGGCCTACAACACAGGCGCCGGTAAGTGTGGCTAGGTCGATGACGCCGGAGGGTTTGTAGCGTTGGGCATAGGTTAGGGCGTCGGCCAGGATGAGGCGGCCTTCGGCATCGGTGCTAATGATCTCGATCGTTTTGCCGGCCATGCTAGTTAGTACGTCGCCGGGGCGAATGGCGTTGCCGTCGGGCATATTTTCAACAGCGGGCACTAAACCGACCACATAGCGCGGCACTTTTAGGGCGCCAATAGCCTGCATCGCCCCCAGGACGGCGGCCGCTCCGGACATGTCGCTCTTCATATCGCCCATGCCGCCGCTGGGTTTGAGCGAAATGCCGCCGGTGTCGAAGGTAACGCCCTTGCCCACCAGGACCAGCGGTTTGCCGCCGGCTTTCTTATTGTGCTCCAGCGTGATGAAGCGGGCCGGTTGGCGGCTGCCCTGGGATACGCCCAGCAGGGCGCCCATGGCGAGGCGTTTCATGCCGGCTTCGTCGATGACTTTGCACATAAGACCGTTTTGGCGCGCCAATTGGCGTGCAGTGCGGGCCAGGTAAGAGGGGGTGACGGTATTGCCGGGGTGATTAATCAAGTCGCGGGCTAGGACGGTGCCGGTGGCGATGTGCTGGCCCGCTTGGGCGCCGCGCCGCGCTGGCGCGATTTTGCTTTTGTCGAATTCTACAATAGTGAGTCGCCCGAGCTCTTTCTTGGTGTTCGCATTCGATTTGTAGTGGTTAAAACGGTAACACGCCAGCAGGCTGGCCTCGGCCACGGCCTGGGCTGCTTGTTCGACGTCAAGGCCGCCGGCACCGCTGCCGTGGAGGATGGTGCTGGCTTGCTTGACGCCCAGGTCCTGGAGCTGGCGAGCGGCCGTACCGGCGGCCTGGCGCGCTGCTTCTAGATCAAAGTCTTGTTCTTTGCCTAGACCGACGACAAGGACGCGTTGGGCGGAAATTTTGCCGTTGGGATAGAGCACTAAGGTCTGGTTGAGTTTGCCGCTGAAGTCGCCGCTTTTTATTACTGCGCCAATCAACCCACCCAGGGCTTTGTCGACTGCACCGGTGGCGCCGCCGGGTTTGGCACCTTTAAAGAGGTTGACGACAATGGCTTCATCTTCCTTCTTTTGTATCTCGTTTTGTTGTACTATAATTTTCATGTCCTACTCTCTCTGTTTTGCCGCGCTTGCGGCGAGAGTATAGAGAAAGGATTTTCCACTGTCAAGGAGTCGTATGGAACTATTTATTATTCGCCACGGGCAATCGTTCAACAACGCGTTAGAAGATGTTAGCCAGCGCCTTGCAGACCCACCTCTGACCGAGATTGGCGAGCAACAGGCCGAGCGCGTGGGGCCCTATATAGCTGCGGGTGGACATCTATTTCCGGCCGATCGCGACGGCCGGCCGATGCTGGATCATCTCTATACCAGTGCCATGATTCGCACCATGCAAACGACACAACCGATAAGCAAAGCCTTAGGCTTAGCGCCCGAAATATGGGTCGATATCCACGAACACGGCGGGGTCTATCTCGAACACAATGATGAGCGCGGCACGGTGGGCTATCCCGGTCTGGGGCGCGGCGCCCTCTTGGAGCGTTTTCCCGGTTATGTATTGCCCGATAATTTTAGCGAGGACGGATGGTGGAGCGCCGATAAAGGAGCGGAACCGGTCAACGTCGCCCACGGTCGGGCCATTGGGGTAGCTGCCGCTTTGTGCAATAGGCGATCAGAAGATAGCCGCATCGGTCTAGTTTCGCACGGTGGTTTTATTGATTCGCTGCTCAAGGCATTGTTCAATTTATTGCCCAGTCCAGCCCTTGCTCTCGAACATCAGAATACGGCCATTACGCGCCTCGCTTTTGCATCTGACGGCAAAATCGCCATGGATTTTATGAACCATACGGAGCATCTCACCGACGAGTTGCTCACTTGAGCGGACGGTTTTCGTTGCCTATTGCCCGGAGATAGGTTTTGTCTATTTTTTATTCATGACCGCAGTCGATTTTATAGCTGAGTTTAGACAATTTCTCAAGGCAGATCAGGTGCTGAACACGCCAGAGGACCTGAGCGTGTACGCTTTTGACGGTACCGCCACGCTGCACCAGATGCCTGCCTGTGTTGTCTTGCCCGAGCAAGTCGAAGACATCGCTCGCATTCTACAGATCGCCAATGAAAACCAGATCCCGGTGGTGACGCGCGGCTCGGGCACGGGGCTGGCCGGCGGTTCGGTGCCGGTAGAGGGGTGCATTGTGCTCTGTCTAGTGCGCTTAAACCGCATCTTGGAGATCGACCCGCGCAATCTGACTATGATGGTGGAGCCGGGGGTGCTGACGCAGAAGATCGCCGACGAAGCCGCCGCTGCCGGCCTGTTCTACCCACCGGATCCTGGATCGATCAAAATTTCTACCATCGGCGGCAATGTGGCCAATAATTCCGGTGGTTTGCGCGGCCTCAAATACGGTGTGACGCGCGATTATATCATGGCCTTGCAGGTGGTGTTGGCCGATGGGCAAGTGTTGGAGACGGGGACCAAA
>Ga0114996_10010039_pt1 | contig 10307 bp, 6 predicted proteins | sample ArcticOcean_MG_C_4_FD_87039 | JGI IMG/M metagenome (GOLD analysis project Ga0114996, IMG submission 87039) | Marine microbial communities from western Arctic Ocean - ArcticOcean_MG_CB4_134 | ecosystem: Environmental > Aquatic > Marine > Oceanic | place: Arctic Ocean: Canada Basin | collected...
CATTTATACCATATGGTCCTAATCTTCTGGCTATTACCTTCGTTAATTGAATTAACCCAGCTTTAGCAGAAGCATAATTTGCCATTTCTATATTTGATGACCCAAGCCCTGCAATAGATGCAATATTAATTATTTTGCCATATTTTCTTGCAATCATGTGCTTAGCTATTGCCTGACTTACCAAGAAAGGGCCCTTCAGGTCCACATTTAAAACTATATCCCAATCATCATCAGTCATTTCAAGGAAATCTTTATGCCTGAAAGTACCAGCATTATTTACAAGTATATCTATCTTATTCCAAGAATGTAGAGATCTAGATATTAATTCTTGGACATCATTTCTTTTAGATACATCTGCCTTTATAGTGATTACTTCTCTGCCTAAGTCTTGTATTTCTTTAGCTGTATCGTTCATTTCTTCTTCACGAAGATCGTTAATGATGATATTAGCACCTTCTTCAGCAAAACGGATGGCCATTGCCTTTCCGAATCCACGTGCAGATCCTGTGATTAAGGCTGTTTTATTAGTTAGTTTTTGCAATTCACTCCTCATTTAGCTAGGCTTACAGCATGAATTCAACTCTTAAATAGTTTCACACAAGGAATTCTAAGGATCCAACTATCTTTATATCTGATGGTTATAGAGGTAGTACTCTAGGCTATCAGCAAGCGCAAACCAGCTTGCTTCAATAATATTACCAGAAGATCCTACAGTACCCCAGATTTCTTCACCATCGGTAGATTCTATCAAAACCCTAACTAGCGCACCGGTACCTGTTCCCTGATCAACCACACGAACTTTAAAATCTACTAGTCGTATATCCACTATACTTGGGTAGAATTGAATCAAGGATTTTCTTAAAGCATTATCTAATGCGTTCACTGGGCCATTTCCTTCTGCTACCGTATGTACGATCTCTGAGCCAACTTTTACCTTTACTGTTGCTTCAGAGACGATTCCATCATCAGAACGAGACGATCTCCTGTCCTTTTCAATTATTACCATATAATCTAATAGTTCAAAATTTGGAGTATAGTTAGGTAGAAATCTTCGTACCATAAGTTCAAACGAAGCCTCAGCACCCTCATATTGGAATCCTTTACTTTCTTGAATTTTAATCATGTCAAGGATTTTTGGAGCCTCTTCTTTGGGTACTAAATTAGATAAGCCTAACTCTTCAAGCTTATGAATAATATTACTTCGTCCTGAAAGCTCCGAAATTACTACTCGCTTAATGTTTCCAACTCTTTCTGGTGGTATATGTTGATAACTAGCTTCTACTTTTGTGACACCAGAAGCGTGTAATCCGCCTTTATGGGTAAAGGCACTAGCTCCTACATACGGTTGAAAGTTCGAAGGTGGCATATTAGCTACTTCACTAATGTAACGTGATATTTCAGTAAGTTTAGATAGTTGTTCTTCGGTAATACAATCAATACCCAATTTAACTTTTAGATTTCCGATTAAAGAGATAAGGTTTGCATTTCCACAGCGTTCACCATATCCATTGATTGTACCCTGAACTTGCTTAACTCCAGATTTAATTGCAACCATTGCATTAGCAACAGCTAATTCCGTGTCATTGTGTGTATGTATACCAAGAACAGTACTGGTTTCAGATTTTATTTTTCTAACAACATCCTCTATTAATGAAGGGATAGATCCTCCATTAGTATCGCAAAGAATGATACGCTCTGCTCCAGCCTTAGAAGCTGTCTTGATAACCTGAATGGCGTAGTCACGGTTAGTAGAGAAACCATCAAAGAAATGTTCAGCATCAAAGAAAACTCGACGACCTTGTGCCTTCAGGTAGGCAATTGAGTCATGGATCATTAATAAGTTTTCTTCAAGTGAGGTTTCCAAAAGTTTGTGGACATGAATATCCCAGCTTTTTCCCACTAGTGTCACAACAGCAGTATCGGCTTTCTCTAAAGCCTGAATATTAGCGTCTTTTTCAACTAGGGTGTTTGCTTTCCTTGTGCTCCCAAAGGCGGTGATGGTTGCATTTGATAGCTGAATTGATTTTACTTTCTTAAAATATTCGATGTCTTTTGGGTTAGATCCAGGCCATCCACCCTCTATAAAATCGACGCCAAGTTCATCGAGTTTATGTGTTATTTTTAATTTATCATCAACAGATAGAGAAATTCCCTCTTGTTGAGCTCCATCTCTCAATGTTGTGTCGTATAGCTCTAACTTCTCCATCACATTTCCTCCTTACATCTCAGACAAAGTATACATATAATAAAAAAACCCCGTCCCGACAAAGGGACGGGTTCCATAGATCCCGCGGTACCACCCTTATTCCCCGAAAGTTCAGGGCTCTTTAAATAGAGACGTTTCGTACTCTACTTCAATGATTCAGTTTAACATAACACTCAGTTATTGGTCAATATATAGAGGCTTGTTAACTAGTTTGGCTTCTATTATTCCTAAAGATGCTTATGATTAATCATTTATTATAATGGGAGTCATATTTTAACGTAAATAATCCGCTTGACATCAAGGTTTCTGAATCTGTATCCTCATTTAATAAATAACTCAATCCTTTTATTAATAAAAGGATTTTAGTTGGTTTGTCATTCTTGTGAATTTAAACTTAAATTAGATTTTATTCAAAAATATTGTGAGTGGATATTTTGACAGTAAAATGGGCTAAGATTATTGATCAAAGAAAGTGTATAGGTTGTCATGCATGTACTATCGCATGTAAATCTGAACATGATGTCCCTATAGGTGTTACTAGGACCTTTGTAAAGCAATTGCAAATTGGAACATATCCTTCAGTTCAAAGACATTTTCAAGTAACCCGTTGTAATCAATGTGAGAATGCCCCTTGCGTAACTGCGTGTCCTACTGGTGCGATGTTTAAGCGAGAAGATGGTATTGTAGATTTTAATAGAGATACTTGCATAGGTTGTAAAGCTTGTATAGCTGCGTGTCCTTATGATGCTATTTATATTGACCCAGATACTCACAGTGCTGAAAAATGCAATTTTTGTAGTCATCGTATTGATGTCGGTCTTTTGCCAGCTTGCGTGGTTGTCTGCCCTACACAAGCAATTTTAGTAGGAGATATTAACGATCCTAAAAGTCAGATCTCTGATATTTTACTGAACGAAAAAACTGAAGTACGTCGTCCAGAGAAAAACACTAATCCAAAACTTTTTTATTTGGGACTAGATAAGGAAATACTGAAACCTTCATTATTTGAGGAATCTAATATTAGAGGGTACATGGCTTCTAATGCCAGAAAAGGTTATAACACATCAAATAGTGAAGTACATTTGGCAAGAGATCCTAAACAATCATCAGCGGCGGCTATTATAGAATATAGAAGTCAATCAAAACCAATGTGGGATTGGCCAATTTCAGGATATACCTGGGCGAAATCACTATCGACAGGGACCTTTATTGTTGCTGCATTAAGTATTTTAATGGGTAAACTTGATGGGAGCTTGCGCTGGGATTTATATACTGGAGTAATTAGTACTATCTTTTTGTTTATCACTGGTTTTTTCTTAATGTTAGATTTATCGCATCCCGAGAGATTTTATCTTATTTTTATTAAGCCTCAATGGAATTCATGGATAACACGAGGTTCCTTTTTAATAATGTTTTTTGGTATAAGCTTGATGTTATTTATGATATTTAGAGTTTTAGATTATCCTGTAATGACTTTAATATTACGATTTATAACAGTAATACTGGGGTTATTGACCTCTATATATACTGCTTTCCTTTTTGGTCAGGCAAAGGGCAGAGATCTCTGGCAAAATAGGCTATTACCAATTCATTTTCTTGTTGAACCAATAATTGCTGGTTGTGCTATTTTAGTTTTATTGGGATGGGTAATTCCAATAGACTCGTCTGAAATAAACTGGCTTAGATGGGTTTTTATTGGATCTTCCGTAGTTAATTTAACACTGATACTTATGGATTTAGTTATTTCGCAAAAAACTGATAGTGCCCATAATGCTATAAGGTATTTGATCTATGGGAAATGGGCTAAATATTATTGGGGTTCGATTATTTTCAGCTTAATTTCAATTGTATTGATTATAATAAGCTCTGGATTATCTGTTCTCTTATTGGGAGCCTCTATTATTTCATTGATAGGTCTTTTTGCTTATTGGCATGCGTTTGTAGGAGCTGGACAGTCTATGCCACAAACCTAAGATAATCCCGTGAAATTTAGTAAAAGGAAATTGATATTGAAGAAAAGGTTACTACAAAAATGGAATTAATCCCATTCCCACCAAAAGAGCTGTGGCAGGATTGGGTTGAAATAGACCCTAAAAAACTACCTAATCATGTGAAGCACCATTACGCTATTGTTCCTACCGTTTGCTTCAATTGTGAAGCAGGGTGTGGATTATTAGCTTATGTTGATAAAGAAAGCTTTAAAATTCGTAAATTAGAAGGTAACCCTCTTCATCCAGGAAGTAGGGGTAAAAATTGTGCTAAAGGACCTGCTACTATAAATCAGATTAACAATCCTGATCGTATCTTGTATCCTTTAAAACGAGTAGGAACGAGGGGTTCAGGTAAATGGGAGAGAGTAAATTGGGAAGAAGTTACAGATGATTTAGCAATTCGTATACGTAAGACATTGACTGATGGTAAACCAGATCAAATTTCCTATCATGTAGGTCGCCCAGGTGAGGATTTGTATACCGAACGGGTTCTTCAAACCTGGGGCATAGATGGCCACAATAGTCATACAAATGTGTGTTCTGCAGGTGCACGAACAGGGTATGCTTTTTGGATGGGTATCGATAGACCTAATCCTGACTATTCTAATGCAAAGTTTATTTTAATGCTAAGTTCTCATTTGGAGGCTGGGCATTATTTTAACCCACATGCGCAGCGTATTATTGAAAGTAAAATGACGGGAACGAAGATAGCTGTAATAGACCCACGGCTATCAAACACTGCAACTAAAGCTGATTATTGGCTTTCGCCTTATCCAGGTACAGAAGGTGGCCTATTATTGGCTATTGCCAATCAACTAATTCAGAACGAACTTATTAACCATGATTTTCTTAAAACTTGGGTTAATTGGGAAGATTTATTAAAGGACAAAGATTACCTAAACTATCTAAAAAAAATTGGACTAATGAAATCCGTTGAATATGATGTTTCATATAGTGGGTTTATTAAATTGTTAAAGCATTTATATATGGAATTTACTCCTGATTGGGCTGAAAAAGAGACTGGTGTTAAAGCTGACAATATAATTGCATTAGCGCAAGAAATTGCAAAATCTGGCACAGCTTTTGCAACACATGTATGGAGGAGTGCTTCAGCAGCACATCTAGGTGGGTGGATGGTTGCTAGGGCATTATTCCTGTTAAATGTTCTTACTGGATCGGTCGGTACTCATGGTGGAACTATGCCTAATCATTCAACTAAATTTATACCAAAGCCTCATACATTACCAACCGCTCCAGCTATGTGGAATGAAAATCATTATCCTTTGGCATATCCTTTAGCTCATTTTGAAATGAGCTTCCTGTTGCCCTATATTCTTAAGGAGAAAAACAAACATCTTGATGTTTATTTTACTAGAGTTTATAACCCTGTATGGACCAATCCAGATGGATTTTCATGGATTGAAATGTTATCAAATGAAGAAACTATCGGGTTACATGTCGCTATGACCCCTGTTTGGAGTGAAACAGCCCAATATGCAGATTATATTCTACCTATGGGGCTGGGTCCGGAGCGACATGATTTACACAGTTATGAAACTCATAATTCCCAATGGATTGCTTTACGACAACCCGTTATTAGGGTAGCAAAAGAATTAGCTGGAGAAACTTCTGAAAGTACTCTTGGCTCTAATCCAGGAGAAGTCTGGGAGGAAAATGAATTTTGGATTGAGTTGTCTTGGAAAATTGATCCAGATGGAAAGTTAGGGATTAGGAAACATTATGAGTCTCCATATAGATCTGGAGAAAAGATAACTATTAATGAGTACTATCGATGGATATTTGAAAACTCGGTACCAGGACTTAAAGATGCTGCAGATAGTGAAGGTTTTACACCATTGGAGTATATGCGTAGATACGGGGCTTTTGAAATTACACAAGATGTTTATAAACAACATGACAAAACATTGGAAAATCTATCAACAGAAACCCAAGAGAATAATGGATTTGCTTGGAGTAAATCTACCCCCCCTAAAATTAACCTAAGACCTACTCCTGGTCCATTTGTTGATGAGAAAGGACGAACTAGAGTAGGAATAAATATTAATGGAGAACTTGTTCAGGGATTTCCTACCCCTTCTGGAAAATTAGAGTTTTTCTCCGAAACATTGAAGAACTGGGGTTGGCCTGAATACGCACTTCCCTTTTACCCACTAAATACTGAACAGAGAAGTGAAATGCCTCATATCGTATCTCAAGTACATCCATCAAAACTTGATAAAACTAATCATGAATATGATTTACTCCCTACATTTCGTCTTCCAAATTTAATTCACAGTAGGACTAATGGTGCAAAATGGCTATATGAAATTAGCCAGACGAACCCAGTTTGGATCAATCCTATTGATGCTTCTCAAATTGGTGTAGAAACTAGTGATTTAGTAAAAGTAGAGACTGATATAGGATATTTTGTGGATAAAGTTTGGGTAACAGAGGGCTTGAGACCAGGTGTTGTGGCATGCTCCCATCACTTAGGAAGATGGAGATTAAATGAAGACCATGGTAGTGACAGATGGAATTCCTCTTTAGTTACTATTCATAAGGAAAAGAATAGTTGGTATATGAAGCAAGTTCATGGAGTAGTACCATTTAATGGTGACAAAGATTCCAAGCGGATTTGGTGGAATGATGGTGGTGTTAATCAAAATTTGACGTTTCCTGTGCAAGCGGATCCAATAAGTGGTCAACATTGCTGGCACCAAAAAGTGCGTGTAACTAAAGCTACTAGTAATCTGTCTTATGGTGATATATTTGTTGATTCAGACAAGGCTCAAAAGGATTACGATAAGTGGCTTGATTTAACAAGGCCAGCCCCAGGACCCGGAGGTATGCGGCGTCCTTACTGGCTACTTAGGCCTCTAAAACCTGCCAAGGAATTTTTTAAAATAGATTAAAGACCATACAAATAACATATGATTTAACGTTAAATATTTCGGGGCATTCGAATTGTGGTCTTATGTTAATACCTCGGTGCTATATTAATAATTGTTCAGAATGAGTTTAATTATTTTCCTGTTCAATTTAAGGTTATAAACTAATCTGTATTCCATTGAAATGCGGGCTTAGTGCCAATTATTTTAAATACACATATTTACATGAAGTTTGAAACAGGATAGTATACGTGACGCTAAATGACCAAATAAGGAGGTATACTGGATGATAGGTTTTATAGGTGGAACAGGGCCCGAAGGGCGAGGTCTTGCCTTACGTTTTGCGATGGCAGGCAGGGATGTATTTATAGGATCTCGTAATGAAGAGCGAGGACAGCAAATTGCTGATGAATTAGGAGCAATAATTCCGGCTATTGCATCGAAAATAAAGGGTGGCGATAACAAGCAAGCTTGTGAAGCAGGTGACATGGTATTGATTACTACTCCATTTGAAGGTCAAAAGGATACGCTACAAGCACTGACTAATGAACTTAAAGGAAAGATAGTAGTTAATGTAATAGCACCCTTGAAATTTGAAAAAGGAAAAGGTGCGATGCCTGAAAGCGTACCAGAAGGATCTGCTGCAGAGCAAGCACAGACTATTTTAACTGACTCTATAGTTGTTGGGGCATTTCAGAATGCTTCTGCTGAAGAGTTACTTGACCCTGAAAAATCAGCTGATTGTGATGTGATAGTTTGTGCTGATGATCAGGATGCAAAAAAACAAGTTATGGAATTGGCTGAAACAATAAAAGGTATGCGTGGTGTTGATGGTGGAAAATTATTTAATGCCAAAGTTGTAGAAAGTATTACTGCTCTTATCATAAATATTAATCGAGTATACAAAGCACATGCCTCAATAAAAATAACTGGCATAGATGGACATTAATATTATCGTTTTACGCATTTAGATAAATGTATATATGCTTTGGCTCCTTCAGCTTAAGTAAAATAGTTGGAGAATACCTTGAAAAATGTTCTAGTTTGTCCCATCCTTTATGAAATTCGTTTTGTAAGGGGTGGGATTTCTGTATCATTTAAGATTGAATAATATTCCATGGTGTTATTGACCCCTAATAGATTGGCAATTTTGGATAAGGATTAGGGCTTCATTTAAAAGAAGTACTGTTGAAATTATATGCAAATTCAAATTTTAGGTGCACATAGTATTGAAACCAGTGAAACACGTTTAACTAGTCTTCTTCTAGATCAAATACTTGCATTAGATGCAGGGAGTCTGTCTTCGGGTCTCTCGATTTACAACCAAGGTAAAATCAAGGTTGTGCTATTGACTCATCGGCATTTTGATCATGTAAGAGATTTACTTACTATGGGTATAGCAACCAAAGAATTCGATCATACGGTAGATGTGTATGGAATTAAGGATACTGTTAACAAAGTGACATCTTATTTAATGAATGGAAAACTTTATCCGGACTTTACCAAAACCCCTTCTACTCTATTTCCCAAGTATAGATTTCATGTCCTTGAACCTGGTAATGAGGTATCAATTTTGGAATACAATATAATTCCCGTTATTGTTCCACATGGGCCCCCTAGTGTTGGATACCTTGTTAGTAAGAGTGGTACAAAATTGTTTTATACCGGTGATACAGGGAAAGGATTAGCGAAAAGTCTAGGTGATATGCAACCAGATTTAATTATTGTAGAGGTTACGTTTTGCAATAGATTTGAACATTCAGCTTTAACTTCCGGTCATATGACACCTAATATTCTTTTTCAGGAGCTCAGTTCATTTTCAAATAATAACGGATATGTACCCAAAATAGTGGTTATTCATATGCATCCTGGATTAAGACCTGAAATCACAAGAGAATTGAAAGAAGTTGCGTTAAAGTTAGGGGCACAAATAACCCCAGGCATTGAAGACATGGTGGTTGATTTATAAATAATTGCTCATGTATGTTTTTTAAACACATTTGGGTTGGAGTTAGCTTATGGGTGAAATTACGGCATTTATCTATGATGATGTTCTATCCGAACATATTATAAGTAGTCAACATCCAATGAAACCGACTAGACTTCGATATACCTACGAATTACTAAATTCTTATAATGCTTTCTCAGATGTTAATTCTCAACTAATAAGACCTAGGCGAGCCATACCAGAAGAAGTACTTCAGTTTCATTCTAAGGAATATTTAGAAGCTGTAAAAAGCCTTAGCCAAGGAAGCGTTAAGTACAATCCAAATCTCTTCAACTTTAGTGAAGCAGGAGATAATCCTATTTATAACGGAATGTTTAATGCAGCAATGTGGTCTAGTGGAGCTTCAATAACTGCTGCCGAATTGGTGGCTAAAGGAGAAGTTAATAGAGCTTTAAATATTGCTGGAGGATTACATCATGCTATGCCTGACAAAGCGTCTGGATTTTGTATATTTAATGACGCTGTATTAGCCATCGAGGTTCTTACAAAACAAGGAGCAAAGGTTGCCTATATAGATATAGATGCTCATCATGGAGATGGTGTTCAATATGCATTCTATGATAGGGATGATGTATTAACCATATCTTTACATGAATCTGGGGAATATCTTTTTCCAGGTACTGGATCCGTTGATGAAATAGGGATAGGGAAAGGACGAGGTTATTCTGTAAATGTCCCGCTCTACCCATTTACTAATGATGAGATTTATCTGTGGGTTGTAAGAGAAGTGATACCACTTATTGTGAATACATTTAATCCCGATTACCTTGTAACCCAATTAGGTATAGACACTCATTTCCGAGATCCAATTACTCATATGGGGTTAACAGTACAAGGGTTTTCTAACGTCGTTAGGGAATTGTCATACCTGGCTAAACCTTGGATTGGTATGGGAGGAGGTGGATATGATGTCATGGCGGTTGCTAGAGCTTGGACATCAGCCTATAGTGTGATGTCTAAACAGATTTTTCCAGATCAAATACCTTCAAACTTTAGAGAATGGTATGGAATTTCTACTTTAAGTGATATAAATAAGCCTGAAACAGCAGATGAAGTTTTGGAGGAAGGTAGGAAATTTGCTGAACAAAACGTTTTATATATACATAATAACGTTCTGCCTATATTAAAATCTTGATTAGTTCATAATGTTAAAGAGCATTTCTTTCAAGTGTCCTATGAAAAGATAAGGAATCTTACCTATATTAATACCTAAA
>Ga0114996_10010041_pt1 | contig 10306 bp, 6 predicted proteins | sample ArcticOcean_MG_C_4_FD_87039 | JGI IMG/M metagenome (GOLD analysis project Ga0114996, IMG submission 87039) | Marine microbial communities from western Arctic Ocean - ArcticOcean_MG_CB4_134 | ecosystem: Environmental > Aquatic > Marine > Oceanic | place: Arctic Ocean: Canada Basin | collected...
GCACCCGGCTCACGACGCCTTTGAATCCATGACGGTTGGACAGCTTGTCTCCCGGCTCCAAGGGCTCCGGCGTCCGCATCCGATCCGCCAGCGACTCACTGACCACGATCGCGTCCTCGAAGGCATCTGCATCCCACGACACAAACGCTGTCAGGACATTCCGGCCCGCCCAGAAGTACGGCGTATCCGGTTCGTTCCCTGTCTGCACAAGAGCGCGCTCCGGCTCCATCCCGCCGGCCGCGGACATCGTCTTCTGGTAGTCTGCAAAATGCCCGGTCTCGTGCATCGGTACGCAAGGGTCGGGCTGGGCCACCCATTGGCGCATCATGTTCACGCCCATCAGCAGTCGATTGGGGTCGTCGTATTCCAGGAAGGGAACACAGGATGCGCCTTGTCCCAGCGCTGCGATGGGATCTCCCTCAACAGGGACGATCCGGCCATCTTCGATCGTGGCTCCGCGACTGAGCTCGAAAATCAGACCGATATTGGGCCCTTCCGGATTGCAGTATGGGCAAACGCGTCCGAACTGGCCTGGTGAAATGACCGGAAGGCCCGTCAACCGGTACGGCGGCACCGGCTCTCGGCCGATGTGCACCAGCGAAACGCGCCGCAGATGGGTCCACGTATCCAACCAGTTCTGAGCCTGAAGGTACTGGGACGTACCCAGGTGGTAGGCGTTGGTGGTAACGAAACCCCGCCGTGGGCCAAGATGGAAGTCGTGCAACCAGTCTGCCAGAGGGAGCCACATGCGTGCGATCTCTTCGTCCTCTGCAATACCCTCCGGCGGAACGCCGAGACGTTCACCGATATAGTCCCGGAACTGCTCTCCCACGCATGCGACGTCAGCATTGTCCAGGTCAGTACCAGAAGCCAGAGGGACTACCGTTCGGTACCCGCCGTCGATCTTGAAGATGCCCGCTTCATCGGGGCGTGGGATGTCGTCATACACCAGCCGCAACCCGCCCAGCAGCACCTCCAGTCTGCAGGTGTAGGGTCCGGTCTTCTCAATCGACAGACCGGTGTCGGGCAGGCGCTCCGCCAGAAGCGCCGGCAGGTCCTCCTCTACGAATCGATTCCATGATTCGGTGTGCCAGGGCGCTGCGTCTCGTAAGGTCATTCCTGGTCTCTCCATTCCTGTTCGATCTCCCGCCACTGTCGCGCCAACTGCTTGCGAGCGTGGTGCAGTCGGGATTTCACCGTCCCTTCCGGAACGCCCAACCGCTCGGCCACCTCCCGCATCTCCATCTCGGCATCGTGAACCAGCCGGAACACCTCTCGCTTCTCGTCAGAAAGGTTGTCGATCAGTTCGCCCAGCAGCCGTCGCTGCTCCGACTGCTCCAGCAGAGCGTCGGGGCCAAGCGAAGCCGCGTCCACCATCCACCCGGGCGCCGACCCCATCGCCCAATCGTCGTCGCTCTCCATCTCGTCGGGTGGAATCTCGATCGGCCGTTCCCGACGCCGCATCACCGTCCTCCGATGATTCAGCGCCAGATTGGTTCCGATCCTCAGCACCCACCCCAGCAGCGACCCCCGCCCCTCCCACTGATCAGCCCTGTTCCAGAGGCGCAGAAACACCTCCTGCACCAGGTCCTCGGCAGCAGCAGAATCTCTCACATAACCGAACACGCAGGCATACACCTGCCGCTCGTACCTGTCGAAAAGGATCTCAAACGCCTGCGCGTCCCGCCTAAGGATACTGTCCACAAGCGTTTGATCGGTCTCATGCATTCGGGGCCCCAAAGATAAGGACACCGCAAATTCCTCAGAGTTCACCCTAACTTCCCCAGTCATTGCGAGGCGGCTACACGGCTCACAGAACCAACCAGGCGAAAGCTCACAATGAAGCAATCCACTCCCCTCGTTTACTCCATAAAAAAACGGGCACATCCGCTCAGGACCGTGCCCGCCTACCCACCGTCATGCCTTTCCCGTCATCATCCCAGCGAACGCTGGGAACCAATAGCTCCAGGGGTAGCACGCTCTAAGACCTACCTGTCGCAAACTAACAGTAGAGCAATCCGCTCTTCCCCCATCCCCTACCCCCTATCCCCTGCCTCACCCCCCTGAACGGGCAGCACGACATGCGTCGGAGTCTCCCTACCATGATAAATGACGTTCTCCACCGCCCTCGTCCTCCTCTCCCTCCCCATCTCCCCACCCGTATTCGGATTCACATCGAACCTTGGGAAATTACTGCTCGATACGTCGACCCGAATCTTGTGCCCCTCCGCGAACAGGTTCGACGTTGGATACATCACCATCTCCAGCTTCGTCACCTCACCCGGCGTCATCGGCGTCGGCTCCGTGGCGCTCTCGCGGTAGCGGCACCGGAGGATGCTGTCCGTCAACAGTTGGGCGAACCCGTCCGGATAGTCTCCGCTGGGCGGGTGCACGTCGATCAGCTTCACCGTAAAGTCTGTATCCTCGGCCTCCGTCGACACGTACAGGATCGCCGTCAACGGCCCCGTAACCTCCGTCGCCTCAGCAAGCGGCGCCGTCTCGAACACCAGCACGTCGCTCCGGGCCGACAGCGGCAGCTCGTCAGTACACCCGAAAAACCGGCTGTCGCCCCGCTGGTCGTAAGCGCCCACCGGCATCACCTGGGGCGCCGCCGAAATGCACCCGCCGATCGTCGGCACCGGATCGGTCGGATCGAAGACGTAACGTGAGGTGCCCGTCTCCGTCGGCTCGGTTGAAGAAAGACTCCCGTTAGCGTGCAGGTAGTACGGCGTGAATGCTGTAGCCGGCAGCGGCCACTCCTCCGCCTCCCGCCAAACCCCGCCGTGCACCAGACGCCCTTCACGATCTTTCTCTCCCGACCCGCCTCCCATCACAAAGTAGCGTACCGACTTCTCCCTCTCCACCCCTGTGTCCACCCCCTTGAGCCACCGGTCGAACCACCGAAGCCGGTAGCCGTCGTAGTCATCCATCAGCGCATCGACCCCGAACTCCACGTCGCCCGCAAACGACGACGTCCATCCCCCGTGGGTCCAGGGCCCCATATGAAGCCGCTGGGGTGTCGACATCCGTTCCGACAGGGCCACGTAATTCGCCGTCGTCCCCCGGGCATAAGAATCATACCACCCGCCCAGGTAAATCGTCGGCACGTCGGCATGCTCGTCATAGTACTCGTCGATGGCATAGCCCCTCTGCTTCCAGTAGTCGTTAAACTCCCCCTCCCCCAGGATATCCAGCAGCCACTGCTCGTAGGACGGCAGGAACCGCAGCGACGACGACCCTTTCTTGTAAGGCGTCCGCGTCAGCCACTCCCCAACCCGAGCGAAATCCGCGTCCAGCGCCGACTTCAACGCCGAATCGGCCAGTGCCTCCGGGCTCGTCGTCGCCATCCGGAAGGCGTACACCATAAACCGCAGCTCCAGCGCGCCATTCTGCCGCATCGAACTCGTATGGTAGTTCGACGTCCCAACCGCCACCACCATCGCCTTCAAGTGCGGCGGATTCAGCGTAGCCAGGGCGCTCTGGTCGCTCCCGCTGTAGGAGCCGCCCATCGTCCCCACGTTCCCGTCGCACCACGGCTGGATCGCCGCCCACTCCACGCTGTCGTACCCGTCGGGCGCCTCCTTCGCAAAGGGATACCACTCCCCTTTCGACGCAAACCGCCCCCGCACATCCTGCATCACCCCCACATATCCTCGCCGCGCGAAGTACCGCCCTTCGGTCACCCGCCCCGCCTTGTCATACGGCGTCCGTTCCATCACCACCGGAAACGCCCCATCAACCGCTTTCCCATCCCGCGCAGGCCGGTACAGGTCAGCCGCCAGCACCACCCCATCCCGCATCGGCACAGGCACATCCCGCTCCACAACAACATCGTACTCCAGCCAAGAACCACGTCTATCGCTCATGTAATCATTGCGAGGCCACCCGTCAGAGTGGCCACTGCAACCTCACTAGGATAAGTTGGAAACACCCGCCCTCACGCCTCCCCCAGCTTCTCCACCATCCACTCATACGCCCTCTCCCTCGACTCCGGGCTGAACCCATGACCCAGTTCGTGGAAGATCAGCTGGAAGTCGTCCGCTGCGCCTGCATCCTCCCAGGCAATCTTTGCCTTATCGTACAACTCCTGCGTCGCTCCCACCGGATCTTGCTCCGCCGTTGTCCCATTCACCATCAGGAACGGCCGAGGCGCAATCAACTTCAACAGATCATACGTCTCCAGGCCGTACTTCAGAACATTCGGCAGATGATTCAGCATGCAGTGTGAAATCGGCGGTGCGTAAAGCGCTTCGTAGGTGTAGAAACTCGACACCGCGCAAAGAACCTTGATCCGCTTCTCCACCATCGCCGAATACCAGGTGTGCCCCGAACCCATCGACACTCCCGTCGCCCCAATTCGTTCACCATCCACAAAGTCGAACGCCTGCAGCACGTCGCACTGACGCATCGCGTCCCACACATACTGCGACGCCATACAGCGCCCTTCCGCCATCAACCGCATTGCCACCACACGCTCGTAGCCGTTCCCCGTCGGCGCCTTCTCCGGTTGGCGATGCCCATATCCAATCGCATCTCCACAGAGCGTCACCAGCCCCCGGCAGGCCAGATCGTGCCCGATCGCCTGCCGGTCTTCAGGCAGATCCACCCCGGCCGTATCCATCTTACCCCGCTCGTAACGCCCATGTCCATGAAACACCAGCGTCGCCGGCGCTTTCCCTGAGATCGCTTTCGGCTTCAGGACATAGGCGTGCACCCGCTCCGTGGCGTCGTTGTCCCACGCCACCAGCAAGCGCACATAGTCACCGCAGTCCACCTCCTCCACCGTCTCCAGGTTCAGCGGCACCTTCTCCGGAAACGGTCCCAGGATATCGCGGTATAGGAAATTGACCCTCGCTAGATCCATGTCTATTCTCCAGAAAGATCGACCACAGACCACGGACCACGGACGACGCAGGAGCTTCCGTGGTCAGTGGTCCATCGTCCGTGGTCGCCTTTGGTTTAGTCTATCTTTACCACACTCTGCTTCCGCCTCGCTTCCTCCGCCCTGAACACCATCACATGACTCTCCAGCGTCTCCTCCGGCCCGGAGAGAATCTTCGACGGATCGTTCGACGCAACGGCGTCTACAAACGACTCCATAATCCCGTAGTCCCCACCGCCGTGCCCACCGGTAATGTCGGATGCTGTCGCCGCCGTATCGATCGTCTTCTTCTCGTCCGTCAGAAAGTCGAACACCTCAATCACCTGGCCGTCGGTGTACACCTCGCCCTTCGTTCCCACGATCCGCGTCTTCCGGCCGCTGGCTTCCGTGAACGCCGTCATCGTAAACGACGCCGTCTTGCCGCCCTCGAACAGGAAGTTCACCACCTGGTTGTCCACCACATCGTTGTCGCACTCATAAACGCATCGGCCGTAAGGCCCGGTCTTCAGCGCTTCCATCACACCCTCTTTCGACGTATCGGGCGTCAGCACGTTCACCGGCCATCCGGTATGCCCCTTGTCCAGACGGTCGCGCAGGTAAATCTTCATCGCCGAAAACGCGCAGTTGGCCTCGACATCTTCACTGCAGTCGACGCACCGGGAAGCGGCGCCCTTGGGCTGCTCTTCCTTGCGGAAATGCTTCAGAGATCCGAAAGACGACACAGCCTTGCAGGGAACGCCCATGATGTAGCGCAGCCAGTCCAGATCGTGGCACGACTTGGCCAGCAGCATGAACGACGATTCCTCTTCGTTCCGCCAGTTGCCGCGAACGAAGGAATGCGCCTGGTGCCAGTAGCCCACCGGCTCGAACCGCTGGATGCAGACGATCTCACCCACCGCGCCGTCGTCCAGGATCTTCTTCAGCGTCTGCGTATGGGGCGTGTAGCGAGACACATGGCACACCGCCAGCATCACGCCCGCCTTCTTCACCGCTTCCACAATCGCCCGGCACCCCGCCTCATCCGGCGCCATCGGCTTCTCCAGTAGAAGGTGGTAGCCCTTCTCTGCAAACGCGATTGCCGGCTCAACGTGCATCGCATCCTGCGTCGTAATAACCGCCGCGTCCGCAAACTTCTCCTTCGCCGCCAGATCTTTCCAGTCGCTGAACACCGCTTCACCCGTCACATCATGATTCCCCGCCATCTCCTGTCGGTAGTAGTCCCGCGGCTCCGCCACGCCTACGATCTTCGCCAGATCCGGATGCTGCTCCGCGTACCGCGCGTATGCTCCCCCGCGGCTTCCCGCTCCTGCAACGATCAGTTTCACCTGTCCCATCTTCTCCCTTTCGTTTCGTACCTGGTTGTCAGGTCATATTGTAAAAAGCACCAACCGCCGCGTAGACCGCCCGCCTAACCGTCGAATTTTCCCGGTCCTTCCCGTAGCTCAGGAGGCGCCGCATTTGCCTTTGTGGTCCATCGTCTGTGGTCGCTCTTGCCTTCTCTTACTCCGCCCAATCCATAGGCGCCGGCGGCGTAAACGTGGACGTCAGGTCCACCGCTCGACCTTCCTTCGCCGACTTCGTAATCGCCTCTAGAATCTCCACCACGTGTGCCGCCTGCGCGCCTGTCGCCCGCTGCGGCCGGCCCGCTTCCATCGCCTCCGCCATCTCCACCACCACACGTCCCCACTCCGTGCCTTTGTACGGCTCCTTCACGTAGGGCAGCGCCTCGAACTCCTCACCAAACGGCGCATACTCCACAGCGGTGTGGAACTGCTGGAAGTTGCCGAGGTACACCGAACCCGCGTCGCCGTGAAACTCAATCGACCCGCCCTGTTTCGTACTGCGGACGTAGAAATTCACCGTCAGCCGCATCAGCTCACCGCCGGCCAGCTCGATCACCGCGACATGGAAATCAGGCGTCGTTACTTTGAACTTCACACCTTCCTTCGTCACGCGGTCCGGATAGAGCACCTTGCCAGCGGCCGTCACCCGCTTCGCCGGCCCGAAAAACGTCGTCGCAATCGTCAGCGGATACACGCCCACGTCGAACAGGGGACCCACATCGTAGAACGGCCCGGGATTCGGATGCCACGACTCGATCCGCCCGTGGTTCACCTCGGCGTACACCGCCCGCACCGGCCCCGTCTTCCCCTCCCGAATCGCCTTCCACGCCGTCTGCTGCGCCTCACCCATATAGGTGAAAGGCGAACAGCTCAGCCTCAGCCCCTTCGCCTCCGCCAGGTCCACCAGCTTCTTGGCCTCCGCGTAGGTCATCGACAGCGGCTTCTCGCTGTGAACATGCTTTCCAGCTTCCAAGCACTGCGTGATGACTTCGTAGTGGGCGTGATGGATCGACAGATTCACCACCAGATCGATCGAATCGTCCGCCAACATCTCCTCCAACGATCCATAGGCCTTCCCACCGTACTCCTTCACGAACGCCTCCGCCCGCTCCGGCATCAGGTCCATCGCCCCGCCCATCTCGATGTGGTCGTACGGCGCCAGCGTCTTCCCATAGGCGCCGGCAATGTTCCCACACCCCGCCACTCCAATCTTCAGCTTCTGTGCCATCTTCACCCCATTAAGTGTTGATTCGTTTGGCCGTCATTGCTCGGATATGCTCATACGACGCCAGCGTCTTTCCATCGTATCGATTCGTTCGGTGGCCCCAACCTCCCGTCATGGCAAGGAGAACCTCCGGTTCGACTGCTTGCCCTGAGCTTGCTTGTCCTGAGCCTGTCGAAGGGAAGCAATCTAACGCCCGGCACAACAAACCCAAAGCTACACCGCTTCTCACGTTTAGCGTTTGCGTCTAGCGTATAGCGTCTCACCCATCAGTTCAACCGCCTCACTTGCCACCTACCTCCACCGCCACGATCGTAGTATCGCTCCGTGCATACACCCTCTCCCCCGCAAACGCCGGATGCGCCCACGTAAACCCGATAATGTTCGCCCGATCCAATTCAACGTACTCCGTCGGTGTGAACCGCGCCAGGATCAGATCACCATCCGAATTCAGCACCAACGTCCGGTCGCCATCTCCCACCCACACCATACTGGCCTGCGGGTTACGCGACTTCGGCGTCATCCGATTCCCGTCGGTCCACACCTTCTCCCCCGTCGCCAACTCGAAACAGACCAGACCGTGAAACTTGTCCAGGTTGAAAACATAGCCGTCCCGGTACAAAGCCTGTGACATCATCCCCCGCAGCCACCGGTTCTCCTCCCAGGCCATCTCGTAGTCCATCGGGTCTTCGGTCAGACGAATGGCCTTCGACCCGTCCCAGTACCCGCTGACGAAGAGGATGTTATCTTCGTAGATCGGCGACGCGATCGAAACACCGTTCTGGATTTTGTACGGCACCTTCCAATGGACGTCGCCCGTCTTCGGCGAGTGCGACACGATATGCTCCGGATTCCAAACGATTAACCGGTCGACACCGCCGTGCTTCACAACCGACGGCGTGCAATACCCTGCCGGATCGTCCCCCCCGCGCCAGATTTCCTTCCCCGTTTTCTTGTCGAACCCCACGACACATCCGTTCGGTACCGCCCCGACATGGGCGATCACCGTCTCTCCATAGATCACTGGAGAAGCGGCGAATCCCCAGGTCGGAATCACGGCCTTCAGATCCGCCACGGTATCGACGGTCCAGATTCGTTTCCCGGTTGTGGCGTCCAGACAGCTCAGATGCCCTAAGGCTCCCAGCGTATACACCCGTCCATCGGCCACCGTCGGCTGCGAGCGAGGTCCATTTCCGTAGTCGAGCTTTCCGTAGACCACAGGGTATTCATGAACCCACACCGTCTCACCCGTATCGGCATCCAGGCAGAGAACCCGCTCGACTTCCTGCGGACTCTTCTGTCTGTCCAGTGTGTACACCCGGTTGCCGACGACCGAAATCCCCGAGTACCCACCGCCAATTGGCTTCGACCAGACCTGCTTCGGCCCTCCCTCCGGCCACCGTTCTGGCAGCTGGGGCCCTACCCAAGTCCCATTTCGGCGCGGCCCACGCCATTCAGGCCAATCTTCCGCCCCAATGTCCGCCAGAAACCCCGTCACAATTGCGAGTGCACAAATTCCCAAACAACGTCTCATATGCTCCCTCAGTTTCCCGAACCTTACTTGTTGATCCATTCCCAAGTGAACTCGCCTTCTGACTTCTGACCTCTGACTTCTGACCTCTGTATTCTGTATTCTGTATTCTGTATTCCGACTGGCCCTAATCTGCCCCCACTCCATACACCGTAGAATTCCTCAACTGAATCCTCAACGACACCCTCTCCCCCACCATCTCCTTCAAGGTTTTTCCGTCCCAGTCAAGGTTCAGCTTCGTATCATCCGCATCTCGAAACAGGCAGCGCTCCGCCTCGAACCCCTCGATCACCCGGTCTTCGGCGTCCAGCACGGAAACCATTACGTACGACTGCCGCTCAGAAGGCAGAGCCTTGTCGCCCACAAACGAACAGGACGCGTTCAGCGTCACCTTCTCATCCGGAACAACGAAGGGGTACGTCGAAAAGGCTCCGTTCGACCGCGCGAAAGCCCCTGCGATCCTCCCTGCTGGAAGTCCCAGGACATGGTTCCTGGCCTCCTCGTTCCGGTACCACTGCCGTTTGTAGCAGAAGAACCAGATCAGGCGGCCGTCGAATTCAACCGGATTGTGGTGAAGGTGAAAGCCAAACGGTGCGGCCTCCGTTTCCCGGTAAGGGCGTCGCCAGGAGTGGATGTCCGTCGGGTCGTCCGCCACCCACCACTCGGTTCCCACGTGAGCGCCATGGTCCGATGGCCCACGGAAATCCCGGAACCCCTTCACACCCAGGTCAACAAGATAGGGATTCGCCTCCGGCGGCGAGGCCGCGTACGTCAGCAGCATTGCCGCATAGCGGTCTCCCCAGGGAAACACCTGCATATAGTAATACTCCAGGTCCTCCGGATCCTCCGGATCCTCCTCATCGGGCGTCCGAAGGAAGGAGGGCGGGTGCATCGTTTCCTTGCTCACATTCAGGTCAGGATCCCACGTTGCGCCGTCCTTACTTGTCCGGATCGTCAGGCACCGCCGCCACCGGTCGCCCAAAAGGTCCGGTGGCGTCCGTCGCCAGTCTCCATCCAGGTACGACGTCTGCGAAACCGCGTAGCGGCTGTTCGCGTTGTCCCAGAACAGAAAGCAGGCATCGTGGTCGGTGTACGACGGCTCCATCCCTCTGCAGGGCGTCCAGGTACGGCCGTCCACAGACCGGAAATAGAACATCCCGTGCCACGGTTTCCAGTGACAGCGAGCCTTCAATAGGTACTCGCTGCCATCCGGCTTCCGGACCACGCTCTCCGCCCAGATCGGCCCCCACCACTTCAGCTCGGTCGGCGGCGTAAGCACCACCTCCGGCTCGGAGTAGGTGACGAAATCCGTCGTCTCCAGCCGGACC
>Ga0114996_10010042_pt1 | contig 10306 bp, 10 predicted proteins | sample ArcticOcean_MG_C_4_FD_87039 | JGI IMG/M metagenome (GOLD analysis project Ga0114996, IMG submission 87039) | Marine microbial communities from western Arctic Ocean - ArcticOcean_MG_CB4_134 | ecosystem: Environmental > Aquatic > Marine > Oceanic | place: Arctic Ocean: Canada Basin | collected...
CGACCTCACGATTCAACAACATGGCGGACTCCATATTCTGGTCAATTGCGCTGGTATCGCCATCGCCGAAAAGGTCTTGGGTAAAGAAGGACCGCACGATCTGAGTCGATTTGCTGACGTGATCCAGATCAACCTCATCGGCACCTTCAACGCTCTGCGGCTGGCGGCCGCTGCCATGGCCGGGAATCAACCTGACCAGGAGGGTGAACGAGGGGTAGTCATCAATACAGCGTCCGTGGCCGCCCTGGAAGGACAGATCGGTCAGGCAGCGTACTCAGCTTCCAAGGGCGGCGTGGTTGCATTGACCTTGCCAGCGGCCCGGGAACTGGCCCGGCAAGGAATCCGTGTGGTCACCATTGCTCCGGGCACCTTCGATACCCCACTGCTGTCGGGACTCCCTGAGAAGGCCCGGGCTTCGCTGGGGGAACAGGTACCCTTTCCCTCCCGTTTGGGTCGTCCCGAGGAGTTTGCATCCCTGGTCCAGCACATTGCTGAAAACGTCATGCTCAATGGTGAGACAATCCGCCTGGATGGGGCCCTGCGAATGGGGCCGAGATAGCGGCCGCTCTATGAGCGACTCACTTGGGACACTCAAAAGAACGCACCTCATAGGTCCTTTCTTTTCACGGCTGGACCTCTCTAGCCGCTCACAGAGCGGCCGCTACAAAATTGTGCCATGTTCCCGGGGTCGCTCCGGAAGAGCGAACAGGCCTCCGTGGCCTGGTGGTGACGTCGCACCAAAACTGGCGAGCCATTTCCATTTGTGACATGATCAATCCGATGACTATTCTAGAGTTCAACAGCACCCTGATTGCAGATGAGACAATGATTTCCGAAGCCGTCGAATCGGTCATCAATTCCCACAAAGAAGCATCGCTTATTTTTGTAGCGGGGATAGGATCGACCGCAAAGCGATTGATTGAAGCCGGGGAAAAATCCTCCAGCCAGGATCTCGTCCTGGCATCGACAGTGGCTGAGGGAGCTCGAACCTTCCTGATCCAGGTGGCCTGCCAGCTGACTTCAGACTCGGTCTCTACGCGGACCCAGAGTCAAATTTCAGAACTCTTCGATGAATTGAGCAACCTTCTGCAGGGCATCTATCTGATCGGCGAACTGAGTTCTCAGGCCGTCACGGTTCTCGAATCCTATGCTGAACGTGCCGGTGCGATAATCATGGCCCAAGCTCTCAAGGAAGCCGGTGTCCAGACTCAGGCCATCTGTGGACGGGAGATTCATCTTGCCACCAGACCTCTCGCATCACAGAACTTTTGCGAAAAAACCCTCGCCGATTTCCAGAACGAGATCTCGGCGCTGACCCAAAATGGAATCATTCCTGTCATACCAGCCTCACTGCGCCACTTGACCGCACCGCAATGATCGGGAAATTAGTTTCAGGAGGCCAGACCGGGGTGGATCGGGCCGCCCTGGACACGGCCCTGGAGCTTGAAATCTCTTGCGGTGGGTGGTGTCCCAAGGGTCGACAAGCCGAGGATGGTCCACTCGATGAGATTTATCCTCTCCAAGAAACCCCTTCATCCAGGTATCCTCAACGAACCGAATGGAATGTGAGAGACTCGGACGGAACCCTGGTCTTGTATCGCACGCTCCTGACCGGCGGCAGCGCCTATACGGTCGAACTTGCCCAAAAATACGACCGGCCCTGTCTGGCTCTGGATCTATCCACCAATCCCGCCCGCGAGACTCTGTTGGAATGGGTCAACCAGCATCAGATTCACATTTTGAACGTAGCGGGATCAAGAGAGAGTGGGAGCCCCGGCATCTATCAGGAGGCGTACCAACTGCTGAGTGAGGTCCTCTCGGGCTAGACCTTATTGGTAAAAAATTCCACCAATGAGTCCTTTCGGTTAAAAACTTTCAGATGCTCCTGGCATCATTAACCACAGAAAGCTCCCAAGCAAGGGTACAGCCATGAAAGAGGAACCCAAGAAAAACAGCACCACCAAGGCCTCGGAGGATGAAGAGAAGGCTCCTGTGAGTTGGGAATTGACCAAGCAGGACAAGGCGTTCCTCCGATCCTGCAGCATTCGTCCCGATTGATTGAGCCCGGACTCTACAGGATCCAGGCTAGGAAGATCGGATTGGGAACAGCTGATCGAAATTGCCGCTTAGAAACTTTGACTTCGCGGCATCATCCACGCCAAGACTCTCCAAAACAACTTCCTGAGCCTCCCAGACTGCACGGTGCCAACCCCGCGGGAAAAACGAAGAGTCCGTTCCAAACAGCAGTCTGTCCGATCCCACCACTTCCAACGCCTGACGGAACACATCCTCAAGCGTCAGAGAAGGCAAATACTTGATCCAGCTGTTGGAGCTGGACGAGTCCAAATACACATTAGGGCACAGATCAGCCAGCATGAGTGTCTCTCGGAAAAACCCAGCCCCAAAATGAGGAATGATGATGGGTAACTCCGGATAACTCAGGGCAACAGAATGCAAGTCCAGTGGATTGGACAGTCGCATGGCAAACTGACTGGGTAGATCCAATTTCTTTCTGACTCCAAGCGAGAGCACTCCACAATGGACGAAAACCACCACATCATCCAGGGAGGCTGCAGTTTCAAAGACTGCCAGAGCTCTGTCTTCATACAGGTGGAACTGGTGCATGGCCGGAAACAAGCAAATGCACCGCAGCCCCAGTTCACCCACAGCCCGTTGAATTCGCTCTGTTGCCCCCTCCTGGCATGGATTTACCATAAAGAATCCAACGAAACGTTCCGGGTGTTGCGCTACGGCTGCAGCGACTGAATCTTCGTCCCCTGGGATACTGGCAATCAGCGCAGATCTGTTGACATGATTACGGTCCAGTTCCTGCACCCAACGCGAGGTGAGATCTGCGGGTGACCCAGGAGCCTCCCAGCCCAACAGTTCAGTGACTTCGGCCACGGAGTCATGGGAAGCCGTCAAATCTTTTTCCCGGGCCAGGCTTTGGAAAAACCGATGGGAAAAGAAATGACAGTGACAGTCGTTGATAGGAATTTGGGAGGACATCGCGGAAACTTCCTCAGACCTTCAGAATCTTGACCAGCACCACCGTAATGTTGTCCGTTCCCCCGTTGTCATTGGCCGCCAAGACCAACTGGTCAGCCACTTCGGTGAGTGACTCGGTTTGCAGAAACTGCTCGAGTTCACCATCGGTGATCGTATCGGTCACACCGTCACTGCAGATCAAAAAGACATCCTCGACAGCGAAGGACACAGGAAAAACATCCACGTCTATCTTGGGAAGCACCCCAAGTGATCGATCCAACAAGTTTTTCTGGGGATGATGGTGCATCTGATCTTTGGTGATCAATCCTTGCTTGTAGAGACGGTAAACTGGAGAGTGATCTTCGGTCAGTTGAGAGAACTGATCCCCTCGCTTCAGGTAGATTCTGCTGTCCCCAACGTGTCCAATCCAGCCCAATCCAGAATTCTCTGGCATGAGCCAGAGGGAAGAAACGGTGGTGCCCATTCCCGAATGCTCAGGACTATCCTCCTGGTCATTCAGTATCCGGCGATTGGCTTCCTCGATTCCATTTTTCAGGACTTCTTCGGGGGTCCCTGTGGCCTTTCCAACAAGCTCGTTCAGAGTCAAAGAGGCAATTCCACTCGCCACCTCTCCTGCAGCATGCCCGCCAAGGCCGTCACACACTCCGAAAAAGCCTAGATCGGGCGCTTCAATCAGGGAATCCTCGTTGTTGGTTCGTACCTGTCCCACGTCGGATCGAGCTTGGTACTCGTACTCAAGGGAATCCTTCTTGTAGGTCTTTAGCTCCATCTAATCCTTAAAAAATTACCTTCAACATTTCAATGCTTCTCTTCACCATAATACAGTCTAAAAATCCTGTAAACCATTGAGCATTCGCAAATGACAATCTACTAGACCGTAGCCGATCAGAATCAGGAGAGCCCAGGCAGCCAGCTTTTTCCACATGGGATAAGTCAGCTGAGTTCCACAATAGGGACAGTAGGTACTCCTATCAAGCAGCGTGTAGTGACAATTGGGACAACTTTCCAGATTTATGCGAGACACCTTACCGCCACCATTAGCTGGGTTTATGCATTAATCGTCGTCTGCAGCGCGACAACCCGCCCATAACCCAGGCTAACCCCACCTCTGCTACTGTACCACCTGAACACCGCGTTCAGCGAAACTATAAGTCAATATCTGCCCACCTTTGCGGGTAATGGCCTCACTGACGGCTGCCTGACAACCATCCTCCACCAAACTCACGAAACATCCTCCTCCTCCTGCACCGCAGATCTTGTTCGCCAGCGCCCCCGCATGCTCGGCCGACTTGAACATATTCTCGATTTCCGGAGTGGTTACACCCTCGGCTAACCCTTTGCGATTGTTCCATTCCTCAGCAAGACACTGAGCAAATTGATTAATGTCTTCCTGTTTCAGGCTCTCGTACATGGCGATTGCGGTCTGTCGGATTTTCCCCATCTTAGCCACCGTCTCACCTTCACCATCGATGTATCGTTTCATCACACTCCAATTGGTGGAGCCGGAAAAGCGCGAAGCTCCTGAGTATCCCAACAATATTTGGCGTTGAAGTTGATCCTTGAATTGACTGGAAAGTTCGAGTCTTTCCTGTCGAATGCCCTGAATTTCAAACCACAGAGCATTGAACCCTCCATAAGCAGCTGGGAAGTAATCCTGTTTACCGGTGGGAACCCGAATCGACTGAGTTTCGATATTGGCCCCAAAATCAATGATCTGTCCTCGATCAAAGGTCCGACCCTCCAATTGGACCAAGGCCGTACTCAAACCAATCAGAAGAGAGGAAGATCCCCCCAAACCGGAACCCGGAGGGACCTGACTCACGATTCGCACGGTCAGGCCACAAGTGGGTTTGTAAAATTTCAAAACACGCACCACCAGATCAAGAGGGCCTTCGCTCTTCAACTCGTCCAGACAGGAGGCTTCCAGGACCAGATCCAAGTCTTCGGCTTCGATTCGAATCCCTCGATCCGGACGATTCTTCAGTTCCACTTCACTGAACAGATCGATGGCTGCATTCAAGGTCAGCCCACTTCCCTCGAACAAGTAGAGCGGAAAGATGTCGAGGGTCCCTCCTGCCAGATCAATCCGAGTCGGCGCCAACACTTTCACGGATTACTTCTCTTTTTTTCACGCCTTCTCCACGCCGCAGGGCGTTTCTCTGCATGCGTCTCTGTGCGCGAAGCGTGCTTCTCCAACATGGTTCTCTTCTTCTCTTGCTCTAGTGTTCTAGTGTTCTCTTCCTCTATTGCCATCGTCTTCAGTTCTGTCTCGGAGATTACCCTTATCTGCAATTCACGAGCCTTGTTCAGTTTGGAGCCCGGGGAGTCACCGGCCACCGCAAAGTCGGTCTTGGAGGAAATAGAAGAGGTTACCTTGCCGCCATTTCCCTGAATGAACTCCGTCGCCTGGGTGCGACTCCAGGTCGGCAAGATACCGGTGAGAACAAAGGTCATTCCCGCAAGACCCTGTTGACCTCCAGCCTCTCTTCTTTTGATGCGCAATTGAAGTCCGGCCTTCTTGAATCTTTGAATCAAAAGTCGATTTTTCTCCTCGTGGAGGTACACGTAGACGCTGTTGGCAATTTCGGGTCCTATACCCTCAACCGAGGTCATGTCCGCCTCGGAGGCATTGGTGAGAGAATCGATATCCTCGAAGGAATCAACCAGAAGCCCGGCAATGCGCTCCCCAACGTGCCGAATTCCAAGTGCGAAAAGAACCCGCTCGAAGGGTTGGGACTGACTCTGCTCCAGGCTAGCTAACAGATTTTCGATCGACTTCTCCTGGAAGTTGGGTAGTTCGACGACATCCTTCCGGGTGAGCCGGTACAGATCTGAAGCATCTTCAATCAGGTTCAATTCCAGAAGTTTCTCGAGTGTCTGGGGGCCCAGCCCGCGGATGTCCATAGCTCCCTGACTCACAAAGTGCTTGAGAGCCTCCAGACTCTGAGCAGGACAATCACGATTCGTGCAGTAGGCCATGACTCCGTCAGTCTGCCGAGTTACGTCTTTTCCGCAATCGGGACACAGCTCCGGATATCGGAATTCCTTCTCTTTTCCAGTTCTTTTCTCCCTGACCGCTCCCACGACCTGAGGAATGACATCGCCGGCCCGTTTCACCAGTACCACGTCACCCTCACGGATATCCTTGCGTCTGATGTCGTCCTCGTTGTGAAGTGTCGCGGTGCGTATGGTCACTCCGCCCACCTGAACCGGCTCCAGAACCGCATACGGATTTAAGGCTCCACTGCGACCGACGTTGACTCCTATCTTGATTAGTCGTGTTGTGGCGAGTTCACTGGGAAACTTGTAGGAAACCGCCCAGCGAGGGTCCCGGCTCACTGCTCCCAGTTGATTTTGATAATCCAAGCGATCGACTTTGACCACGATTCCATCGATCTGGTAGTCCAGTGATTCCCTCTTACCCTGCCAATGGAGGCAAAAGTTGACCACTCCATCGATCGATTTCTGGCGGAGATAGTGGGCGTTCACGGGGATCCCCCAGTCTTTCAGCCGTTCCAGAACCTGAAGCTGGGTATCCAGCTTCATACCCTTCAGATAACCCACGGAGTAGGCAAAGAAGGCCAATGGCCGCGACGCCGTGACCCGGGAATCCAGCTGGCGCAAGGCTCCTGCCGCTGCGTTTCGAGGATTGGAGAATGGACTTTCACCGGCAGCTATGCGCTCCTGGTTGAAGCGATTAAATGCGGACACCGGCAGGTAAACCTCTCCCCGGACGTCTATCACCTGCGGCCTGGCCTCGACGTCCCGAAGTTTTAGCGGGATTCCTCCAATCGTCTTGAGATTAGCGGTGACATCCTCCCCAACCAAACCATTGCCTCGGGTGGCCCCTCGTTTCAACACTCCTTCCTGGTAAGTGAGGGAAACTGCCACACCATCGATCTTCAATTCGGTGATGAAGTCGACCTCTTCAGTGTCGAGGAGTTTGGTGATCCGCCTGTTGAAGGCGTGCAACTCCTCCTCATCGAAGGCGTTGGCTAGACTCAGCATGGGAGCATGATGGGTCACCTTGAAAAACCGCTCCTGGGGCTCAACTCCAACTCGCTGAGTAGGAGAATCCAAAGAAGCGAGTTCGGGGTACTCTTCTTCTAAGGCGAGCAACTCACGAAATAAACGATCGAATTCCTCGTCTCTGATTTCCGGATCGTCCAGCACGTGATACTGGTAGTTATGATGCTCGATTTGCTGGCGTAGGTCGGCGGCTCTGCGGGTGGTCCAATCGATGTCTCTGCCCACGATGGACGAATATAGCACAAGGCTTCCGCCATTCAGTTGTCTTGTATCTTAAATCTGCTATCATTAAGTTCAATTATGAATGCAACTGTGATCACAAAGATCATGTTCACGGTTACCTTTCCTGCTGACCTACGACCGACTCATGTGCACCCCTTGAAACTTCATTCCCTTGCCAAGCATCAACTTCCAGATGTGGAGGTTATTGATACGATAGAACACCTTTTCGGCTGCCAACACTGCTTCGAGCAATATCGCTTTATTCGGACTTCTTACCAAGCTTCCCTCTAGTGCCAATCAATCCCATCCACCTGGACCTGCAAGCCTTCCACTACCTGTGGGAGAAGAGATTCTGGTTCGATTTATGGAAGGAGATCCAGCGTGACGACTGCTGGGGAATGGCAGCACGTCTCAGCTTCTACTTCATACTTGCCTTCTTCCCATTCCTGATATTTGTCAGTGCGCTCATCGGGTTCGTTCCGGTTGATCCCGAGTTGCTGAGCAAGATCCTGTTGGAAATGGAAACCTTCCTTCCCGAAAGAACCTATAACTGGGTTCGGGACTTCACCATCGACCTGGTCAACTCGCAGGACAGCAGTGTTGTTTCCATCGGCATCCTGCTGGCACTTTGGTGGGCCTCGACGGCTTTTCGCGGAATGATTGGAGTCCTCAATCGAGCTTTGGCCATTACCGAGACTCGTAGCTACCTCAAGGTGAACCTGCTGGCCATCGGGGTGACTATTCTGGTATCGCTTTTTCTTATCACCTCAGGGGTTCTTCTTTTTCTAGGCGACTGGCTCATCCAACTGCTGATGCAGCAAATCACAGTTGATCCTTACCCATCCTTTAAGTCCCACCTACAAACCATCTACTCTGCCAGTCGTTGGATTTTGCTTTTGGGATTCCTCAACGTCGGGATACAAATCGTCTACTGCTCCCTTCCCGCTCAACGTCTGGTGTGGACGCTGGTCTCACCGGGAAGTCTGATCGCCAGTTCGTGTTGGATCCTGGGAACGAGGAGCTTTGCTTTCTTCGTGAATCGATTTGTGGGCTTTGAAACCTACCAAAGACTCTATGGAAGCCTTGCCAGCTTGATGCTCCTGATGCTTTGGCTGTACCTCTCCAGCTTCTTCCTCTTGCTGGGCGGGGAAATCAACTCTGAAATCTTTCGCCTACGAAGATCTGAGGATTAGCACTTCACCACGAAGACACGGACATTTTCACCACAGAGGCACCCCTACGGATCCATTGATCTATTGCTCTTTGGTTCTCTTCAAGGTGAGAGACGCCTCAGCGCGCCGATTCCTTGCATCGAGGGTAGGGGCGCACGGTCCAGACTGTCTCAAAACCCAATCAATCCGGATGGGGTTTATATAGGGAGCACCGATTGTTCCCTATATAAACCGTTGATAACAAAGGTCTACAGGTTCTTGAGACGACCTGGGCCGTGCGCCCGCATTCCGGAGGCCGCTCATGGAGCGGCCGCTACAAAATCTTGCAACCTGCCCAAACAAAATCACGTTTAACACTACTCGTTCAGAGGCAGATTCCGGGGAGAAATCCTATCGAGTTCCCAATGATTCTGCCCAATCCTTGAACGTCTTTGCCCGGATTATCCCTCTTATAATATACTGATCGTCTTATGCCGGAAATTCGAAGCACGACCATCCTGTTGGTAAGAAGGGCAAAGCAGATAGCCCTGGCCGGAGACGGTCAGGTGAGTCTGGGAGACACGATTATCAAGGGAAAGGCCAAAAAGATCCGACGACTTTACAATGACAAGGTTCTAGCTGGCTTCGCCGGATCGACGGCTGACGCCTTTTCTCTTTTTTCTCGTTTCGAGGGCAAGCTGGAGCAGTTCCAGGGAAATCTTCCGCGGGCCGCCGTGGAACTGGCCAAGGAGTGGCGTACCGACAAAGCCCTGCGGCACCTCCAAGCATTGCTGATAGTGACCGACAAGACGGACTCTTTTCTGATCTCCGGAGATGGAGACCTCATTGAGCCTGACGAAGGGGTGATCGCCATCGGATCCGGAGGGCCTTACGCACTGGCTGCCGCTCGTGCCCTTTTGAAGTGCACCAAGAAATCTGCCCATGATGTTGCTATGGAGTCTTTGAACATTGCGGGAGACATTTGTGTTTTCACAAATTCCTTCATTACAGTCGAAACACTTTAAACCATGTCTAAAACCACCATGCCTGTTCAGTCCCTGGGAAAACCTTCCGGGGAAACTCATCTAAGTCTGGACTCCATGACCCCTCACCAGATCGTGGACGAACTGGACAAATATGTCGTCGGCCAGCGCAAAGCCAAACGTGCAGTAGCGGTAGCACTGCGAAGTCGTGTCCGAAGGCAGAAATTGAGCCCAGAAATGGCTGAGGAAATCCAGCCCAAGAATATTCTGATGATTGGAACGACGGGAGTGGGCAAAACAGAAATCGCAAGACGGCTCGCTCGGCTGGCCAACTCACCTTTCCTTAAAATCGAAGCCAGTAAATTCACCGAGGTTGGATACGTGGGTCGCGATGTAGAATCCATCATTCGAGATCTGGTGGACATCTCGGTAGAGATGATCCGTCAGGAGAAGGCTGTTGAGGTCACGGAGAAGGCGATACACAATGCTGAAGAACGCCTGCTCGATCTTCTCCTGCCCCCCACCCCTGAGCCATCCCAAGCTGCCAAGAAAGAAAAGGGACATCCGGCGAAAACCAAAGCGATAGGGAAATTCATTCAGACCCGAAAGAAACTGCTCCTGCAGTTGAAAAAAGGGAAACTGGATCACCGCACGGTGGAAATAGAAATTCCCGAACGTGGATTCCCCGCGCTCGAGATCATCACCAGCCAGGGAATCGAAGAGATGGATATCAACATCAAAGACCTCCTGCCTGGCATTCTGGGAACCAAGAAACAGAAACGGAAGATGCAAGTCGAGGAAGCCCTGGACTATCTCATCATGGAGGAAGAATCAAAGCTCATCGACATTGATCAGGTCACACGCGAGGCTCTGGACCGGGTTGAAGAGACGGGCATTGTCTTCATAGATGAG
>Ga0114996_10010045_pt1 | contig 10305 bp, 5 predicted proteins | sample ArcticOcean_MG_C_4_FD_87039 | JGI IMG/M metagenome (GOLD analysis project Ga0114996, IMG submission 87039) | Marine microbial communities from western Arctic Ocean - ArcticOcean_MG_CB4_134 | ecosystem: Environmental > Aquatic > Marine > Oceanic | place: Arctic Ocean: Canada Basin | collected...
GATTTCAGGAATAACCTGTATATCCAAAGATCTGCAAGCAAAAAAGTGCTTGCAGATCTTTGGATCAGGAATCTGAAGATGCCTGCCCTCCACGCCATTCCAACTCTAACGTTCTATGTCTCTGGAGGGGTGATTTGAAAACCACTTTGTTATCCATATTTCTATTGGTCCTTGGCGGAAGCACAATGGCAGTCAATGAGCTAACAGAAAGTTGGGCTGACACTCTTCCAGACTCAAAGGTCTACAACGAATCAGACCAATATCAGGAGGTGCAAGAAATCTTAAACGGTAAATGTGTAAGCTGTCACAGCGGGCCAACCGCAGCCCACGGACTACAACTCGATTCCTGGAAACACATACTAACGGGTTCTGAACACGGAGAGGCTGTGATCCCTTTTGATGCAGAAAGGTCCCTATTATCTGAGATCACTACCAAGCTAGTCGGTGGGCCTCATCCTGAAGAACTAGGCGATCCAGGGCTTACAGTTGATGAAAAATCGTTTTTAAATAACTGGATTGATAGAGGTGCTCCTTCTAGGGAAGGTCTGATAGCTTTCGCCGACGCCGAACACCTGCTCTATGCCGCCAATCAAGGAGATGCCCTCATCTCTGTAATTGACATGGAAAGTAACGTAGTAATCAGAACTGTGGATCTCCAGAAATTAGGATTCTCCGCAAACGCTCAACCCCATCATATAGTAGTCGAACCCGACGGTTCTTATTGGTATGTGTCACTAATTAGTGATAATACCATCCTTAAGTTTGATCGATCAAATACCTTGGTGAACAAGTTGACTTTTGAGCGACCCGGCCTGTTGGCCTTAGACCCCAACACAGACAAGCTTTACGCTGGAAGGTCCATGGCCGCGGTATCACCTCCTCAGACTATCGGTATAATCGATCGTGTCAGTATGAATTTGGAAGAGATGGGCGTATTTTTCCCCCGTCCACACGCATTAGCAGTCGAACCCAAAAGTGGGGCAGTCTACACAGCCAGCCTTTCCGTAAATCAGATTGCTACTCTATACCCAGAGGATGAAAGCATCGAATTGTTCACCATGGCAGGTGAAAAAATGCATACCCTAGTACAATTCGCTATATCTCCGAACGGACAATGGATGGCGGGAACGACCGAACTAACTTCCTCAATTTTTCTATTTGATCTAACTAAAAATATCGAGATTGGGCCAATCGACACCATACTAGTTAATTCTGCCCCATGGCATCCATCCTTTACTCCAGACGGACGATGGGTTTATGCTGGAAATAACAGAGATAACACAGTTAGTGTTATCGATATGAATAGCCGCACCCTAGTGAATGTGATCGAAGGAAATGGACTATCTCAACCCCATGGTTCAGCAACCTCCCATGATGGGCAATACGTATACATATCAAACCGTAATTTAGAGACACCTGGAATGCAGATGGGCTCCTCGTCCTCTGCACCTCTCCCAACAGGGAAAACTGGCTATCAACCCCGTTACGACTTAGGTGACAACTCCCACATTGGTACAATAGTCGTCATAGACATCTACAGTCAGTCTATTGTCAAAGTGATCGAAATTGAAAAATACGGGTCGGGTGTTGGTGTTGCTCGAGCTAACTAACTTTGTCTGAACTGAGCTGAATCCGGAAGGTGTTAAAGACCTTTGTCACTCAGTATTTGCTGTGCTGCTAGCCTACCTGGTCCACCCGAAACGCAACCACCTGGATGAGTTCCAGATCCACACTGATAATACCCCTCTATAGGAGTCCTATACTGATTCCAACCTGGAGCTGGTCGATCTAAAAACAATTGCGATTTAAAAAGCTCTCCAGCAAAAATATTGCCTTCGCTAAGTCCTACGATTTCTTCAATGTCCTGAGGTGTGACAATCTCTCTATGTAAGACTAAATCACTAAACCCTGGAAAAAACTCTGTCAGTGTCGACTCTACCGTATCTGCAAGGTTTTCACGTTCGCTCTTCCAATCACTCTGCTTAAGATGGTAAGGTGCATACATGACAAAACAGGACATTATATGATTACCTGGAGGTGACATTTCAGGATCAATAGTTGACTGAATGCAACAGTCTAGAAATGGCCGACGACTGAATTTACCATTTTCACAATCCTCGAAAGCCTCCTGCAAGTAATCGATGGACGGACCAATATTTGTAAACCCTTTATAGATCTCTTCGCGTCCTTCAAGACCAGGGAATGTTGGAATGGAAGATAGAGCAAAATTCACTTTCGCAGCGGTTCCCTGGAACTTAAGATTCTCTATACAGTCTACTAGGTCTTTCGGAAGATCCCCTGGTTCTACAAGTCGAGTGAAGGTCTGCCTCGGATCGAGTGCACTCACTACCACATTTGCCTTTAATATTGATCCGTCCTGGAGCAAAACTCCTGAAACCTTACCATCTTCATAGAGAACCTTATCGACACCAGCATTGGTCCTCACTTTCCCACCAAAATCTTCTACTGATCGAGCTAATGCTTGCGTGAAACCCCCATTGCCGCCCTTATGAAATCCCCAGCTTCCTGGCAATCCGTCATACTCTCCTAATTTGTGAAAAAGCCATACAAGACCCGATTCTCGATCCCTAGGCCCGCATCTACTCCCGATAATACCACTTGACGCGTACATGGCCTTTATCAGATCAGTCTCAAAATACCCTTCTAAAATCTCGGCAATGCTGCAGGTGGTACATTTCTCTATCAGATCAAGGACTTCTGGATCAAGGTCTTCTAAATATACTTTTAGCTCATTAAGTGCGTTGACTTCAACAGGATCAGAACTCAGCCGGTTAGGAGGAATACGGTCCATCCAAGGTTTTATCGCACGGGCCATTCTGCTGATCAAGTGATCTAGATCTTGAGCTGCTTCTGCGTCTTCAATGGAATGTCTGGCAATCTCGTGATAGTTGACGTCAGGATCTGATCCCAAAATAAGGTGTTCTCCATGGTATCCAGGCTGAAAAGTATTAACCATAGGAAGTACCATAAAACCATGCTTGACCAAGTCTAATTCTTGAACGATTTCTGGCCGCAAAAGACTGATAGCATAGGAAAAAGTGGTAAACTTAAAGCCAGGTATAAGCTCTTCAGTTATCGCTGCACCACCAACAAGATATCTACGTTCAAGCACAATGGTTTTCAGGCCAGATTTTGCGAGATAAGCTGCGTTAACAAGGCCATTATGACCTCCCCCAACGACGATCACATCGTAGGATTCACTTCTATTCATGGGCGCCCATCTCCCCCAACGATTCCGTCTTTCTAGGCGGGTTAAAAAACGGCATCTTCGATACCCGAGCCAGGACATTCTTGGGTTCACGTATGACCGGGATTTCCAAGTTAACCTCTGATCCTATTGCAGTTAGATCGACGGGAAGCTTTGCAATCGCAATGGGCTTCTTTAAAAGTGATGACACCAAAAAACTACTAGCATAACCGGCGTAATCCCAATCCTTACTTCCCCTGCGATATATACTCATAGTTGACTCAGAATAAACTTCATGATGCGGAGGTAAAATCCCGGCTTCGGTATAAGTGAACTCATACTCTTGCCAATCGACTGTAAGCCCAACCGTTTTCCAGCGACTTCTCCCCATCTCTAGCTCTTTTTCGACCGCACCTCTTCCAATGAAGTCGCGACCGTCATTTTCAAGCCCTTTCAACATCCAACCCCAACCCAATTCATGAGGGGTCTCCCGCTGAGAATCTACCCAAGCAAACCGAGAAGTGTAAAAATCTGTCCCCATCAGCAGCAAGCCTGCCTCAACCCTAACCATTTTCAGAGCCGTCGTACCTATAGGAGTGATATTAAAGTCTTCCCCCGCACCGATGAGGGCATCCCATACTCGCATGGCATCATCCGGACGAATCCATATCTCATAACCCAAATCTCCTGTATAACCTGTACGAGAGACCGTGACCGAGCACCCCACTATCTCAGTCTGAACTACATCAAAATAACTCAGCGTCCCTGAAACTCCTGTTAACTCACGAATCACATTGTATGCTTGAGGACCCTGAAGAGACAAAATTCCAAAATCTGAGGAAACGTCCTCAATTATAACTTCTGAAAGACCCATTTCCTTAGCTACACCACGAAAGTAACGTAGCGTTGGCTCTGCTGCTGTCAGCCAAAACTCGCCCGAATTCACCTGCATTACCACACCATCCTGCAAGACGAATCCACGGTCGTCACACCAGCAGGTATAGTGAGCCTTCCCCACTTCGCAATGTCCTATGTCGCGCAATAAAATACGCTCGAGCAGAACCTTAGCATCTATTCCTGTAAAGCTATACTTGAAAAGAGGAGAGGTGTCGAGCAAAGACACTGAATTTCGGACTGAATAGTACTCATTACTCAAAGAATACTGGTATTGTGGAGCCACCAAGTAGCCAGACCAGTGTCTCCAAATTCCAGTCTGATTGATCTCTTCCAACCGGGAATGAAATGGTGTCGTCAGAGGCATATACCTGTCCCTGTAGGCCGAATCCCATATCCAAACTCATACATTAACGATCTGTTCCTCTTCTTAACCCAAATTGATATTCCTTAGGTGATTCAGCCCCCTTAAGGTGTTTCACAAAATAGTCCCAGCGTCTGCGCATCATATAGGGCTCATTACCAAACCCATGCCTCCTGTTCGGCATCATGATTAAATCAAAGTCCTTGTTCGCTGCGATGAGAGCATTTACCACCAACATCGTATTAGAAGGGGGAACATTGGAATCTAATGTCCCGTGAGCAATCAAGAGTTTCCCTCTTAAATTCTCCGCTAAAAGATGATTGGCCTGGTTATCATAGCTGGTAGTTCCATCAGGATATTCCACAAGAAGTCCCTGCCATTTTTCACCCCAATCATCCTCATAGTTACGCTGATCGTGATTCCCAGCTTGTGAGACAGCAACTTTGTAAAATTCAGGATATCTCAAAATTCCAGCTGTAGAAGCAAATCCACCGCCGGAATGACCAAATATGCCAACTCTTTCGATATCCATCCAGGAATAGCGGTCTGCAAGTTGCCTTATCCCTCCAATTTGATCAGGGAGTCCATTGTCTCCCATATTTCCATAGTAGGCTTCGTGAAAGGTCTTAGAGCGTCCTGGCGTTCCCATAGCATCCAACTCTACCACCACAAAACCTAGTTCTGCGATTGACTGCAAATCTCTGTGGGATGATCGAAAACTCCTACTCCCCACACTACCGCTTTGAGGACCTGGATAGAGATAATTAATGATCGGATAAGAATGACCAGGGTCGAAATCGGTTGGTCGAAATAGTAAGCCATAAAGATCCGTTTCTGCATCCCTCGCCTTTACAGTGAAAGGCATCGGCGGTTTCCAACCTGATGCAATCAGGTGGGATATGTCCGATTGCTCGACAGTCATAGCCAGTGCCCCTTCATCCCTCGAACGTAGCACTGTAGTTGGAGGGACCGTGGGGGTTGAATAAGTATCCAGAATAAAATTCCCATCGGGAGAAAGAGAGACCGTATGATTAGCACTATCTGGCGTAAGAAGTAGAACATCACCGCTATCGATCCCTACGCTATAAATGTATTGGAAGTAAGGATCTCCAGGTTCCCGACCTGCTCCAACAAAAGTGACCGTCCGATTTTTCTGATCAACATCAAGGATCTGTTGAACATTCCACGATCCCTGAGTAACCTGCCTTTTCATGTTTCCTGAGTTAGTATCGTAAAGATACAGATGACCCCAGTCGTCTCTCTGACTGAACCACAGTATTTCATTTGAAGAGGACAAGTAGGTCCATCCATTGGACTCATAGAACGTCTCCTCTACTTCGTCGAAAAGGGTTCTTACTTTGCCATTAGAGGCATCAGCTATTCTTACGGTTGCAGTCTTATGGTCTCTCGTACTGGAAACAAAAGCTATTTGTTCACTATCTCCACTCCATTCTACATCTCCGAATCCCGAACCGCAGCGAATATGATCACTGCAGGTACTTCGATGTTGATCAGGAGCCATCTGCAATGGAACTACTCTTTCTCCAGATGGACGGTCAAGATCTAATATCACTCTTGAAATTCTAAATATTACTGAATCCTCGGGGAGTGGATAACGCCATGCGTCCAATTCTTGATGACCAACTTCTGTATTGACAAGATACATCATCCCAACACCTCGGGAGTCGTGCTGGAACGTCGCTAGTTTCCTGGAATCTGGTGACCATTTGACGATAGGACGATTACTACGTGTCCAGCCAGCATTATCCGTCCCATAGCCAAAATCTTCAAAGCCGTCTGTTGTCAGGGCGAGCTCTTCTCCCGTCGCTACGCTTCTTGACCACAAGTTATGATCTTTGATAAAAACCACACTCTCCCCATCCGGAGAAATGACTTCATCCCTAGAAATTTGACTTATTTCTGAATCAGAAAATTTGCAAGTATATCTACCGAGGTCACAAAGCAGGTCCCTTTGACCCCCTACTATAGCCATCAGGGTATTACTTTCTAACCAGAGGTCTTCCAGGGGTATCCCTGAAGGTTCTATAGTCCTGCCAATTATGCCGGTCAGAACATTTGCCAACCGTGATTGATCAAATGCGGGCGCACGACTTCGTTCTTTCGGATTCACCAAAAAGTAGTTTATTCCTTCCAAACCATTTGATTGGAACCAGAAGCGGCCGTCATCCAACCAGCGTGGATTGACCGTTGCACCAAAAACCAGAGGATTTGTATGCTGTGCTAAAAAGCTTTCCGCTTGAGCATAGTCTTCAGCAGTAACTACATTCGTGTGGCTCTGTTGAGCGCCCAATGTGCTGTGCAAAACCAATAAACAGATAATAATCGGGTAATACTTCATGCTTTGTCCTCTGCATCCAAAACTAGACAAAAAAACTACCAGGAAAGAACATGATGCACCCAACTGGGTGCCTGAGCAACCACAGCAAGTCAGTGTTTACTGTTATGAAGCTCTATAAGAGTTTTAGAGTTTGCTTCTTGCGAAGTTCACTAGATCACTGTTTTGTAATAGTCCAAAAAACCCTACCGGTGATTGTTGATTCAACAAACTCATACTAGTTCACACCGAATTGGCCAGCGGTTTGTCATTTGAAAAAAGGTTTGCAATGAAAATGTCACACAGAACATTGATTGGTTTTTTCGTCCTCTGCTTGCTGTTGACTGTCTGTAGTCCTGCAGGCAACCAACCATCATTGGGTGAAAACAGTTCAGGAAATGTACTAGAGCCTCAGCTTCCAGAAGGATTCGGAAGCTATATAATGGCCAGACATGGTGGCAATTACATGTACAACTATTACCTGCCACCCTCACCTAGTTCAACACCCTGGTCTCCCAGCTGGAGTCCAGACGGGTCTGCTATAGCGGTAAGTATGGCAGGGTCTATTTGGTCAGTTGATCCGTCTACCGGAACTGCAACCGAAATGACTCGAGGATCCAAATACCATTCGTCACCTAGTTGGTCTCCAGATGGACAGTGGATTGTCTATACCGCAGACGATGGGGGTAACACTATCCAACTCGAAATTTTGAATGTGACTTCTGGAGTAGCCACAACGTTAACTGAGGATGATTATGTATACACAGATCCAGTGTTTTCTCCCGATGGAACAAAACTCGCTTATGTGTCCACTGCTCCTAGTGGTTACTTCAACGTATATGTAAGAGCTATTCGCAATGGAATATGGAATGGTGCGGAAGTTGCTGTGTCATCGGACAATGACTACGGACGCTCGAGACTATACTTCGGTAATCAGGATATGCATATCACTCCATCATGGCTACCAAATGGAAATGAACTCTTGTTGGTCTCAAACCGAAACGTGGCTCTCGGTTCGGGCAACGTAATTCGTGTACCAGCCGTAGAAAATGGAATCTCACAACTCACTACAGTTTTAACTGAGCAGACTCTGTATCGTGCTCAACCAAATGTCTCTATAGATGGAAAACGCTTCATTTATTCATCGACCTCAGGAACCGCAGACCAGTTCAACAATCTATATGTTCAGCCAACAGTCGGCGGCGAACCTTATAAAATGACTTTTTTCCAACATGACGCGTTTCACCCCCGATGGTCACCAGACGGAGAATGGATAGCATTCATCAGTAACGAAGGAGGCTTGCCCCAACTAGAACTTCTGGAAACGTACGGAGGAGAAAGACGGAAGATCCAAATAACTGAACGAATTTGGAAAGAGCCTATGGGTACCCTCAAAATGAATATCAACCTCTCCGGAAATTCAGACCTCACTCCAGCCAGGATATCTCTCATGGCCTCTGATGGGAAATACTACTCCCCTAACGACGCCTATGCTCGAGTAGCCCAGCAGGGTGGATTTGGGCTATTCCATACCGAAGGAAATTTCGAAGTCACGCTGCCGACTGGCTTAGCGGACGTGACTATCTCAAAAGGCTTTGAAATCTATCCAGCCCGTCAACAAATTGAGATAAACCCAAACGAGACAACCGAGGTCAATGTAACTCTGCAAAGAATGACAGATCTTTCAGCAAATGGTTGGCACAATGGATCGACTCACGTTCATACCAATTACGCTGGCAATTTACATAACACTCTCGAAAACATGATGATGATGTCTGATGCGGAAGACCAGGACATTGTTGCCGAATTGATCGCCAACAAAGACAACCGAATCTTGGATTACCAGTTTTTCATTCCTGGCGGTGACGCTCACCCCCTCTCTACCGAAGAAAGAGTCCTCATCGTTGGAGAAGAGTACCGACCACCCTTTTACGGTCACGTGTTTATGCTTGGCTTAGACGACCATTTGATTTCTCCATTTACTACTGGTTATGAAGGGACAGCAATAGAAAGCCTTTATCCGTCAAACACGGACATGTTCCGAAAAGCAAAAACCCAGGGAGCAACTACTGGATATGTACACGCATTCAGTGGAAACGTTGATCCGTTGAACCAAGGCCTAGGCGGAGGTAAGGGTTTCATGGTAGATGCAATCCTGGGAACCACCGACGCAGTAGAGTGGTCTCAAGCGAACAACGGCGGATTCTATCCACTCTACGCAGCGTGGAACAATGACATACGTGTTACCGCTGTAGGAGGAGAAGATGCCATTAGTAGCCTCCACTGGACTGCCCTTGTGGGAGCCATGAGAACCTACATACGACCAGATGATGCCCAGAGAACGATGGGTGGGTGGCTAACTGGTTTACGTGAAGGACATGCCTTTGTAACCAACGGACCACTTCTATCTTTTACTGCAAATGGAAATATCCCTGGCGAAACTGTGACTATGAATGCTGAAACTGAGACCCTATCGATTGTAGCAGGAATAAACTCGATCACTCCAGTTACCCGAGCTTGGTTGGTACATAACGGGGAAGACATAGCAGAAGTTCCGCTTTCTGAAAATCGCATGAGTGGCAAACTCGAGACTGAAATTCCAATCACCAAAAGTGGCTGGATCCACTTGAGAGCGGAAGGTGTTCCGGAAGAACACTTCCCCCTAGATGCTCGTTACGCACAAGCTTTTACAAACCCGGTCTGGATCTCAGTGGGCAATCAGCCCATCCGCAACAAAGCTTCGGCTGACTATGGTGTTCAGTGGATTGATCAATTGACAGAAATGGCCCTGGAATGGCCAGGGTGGAGGTCACAGGCAGAAATAGATCATGTGCTCGGGCAGTTCCAACAAGCTAGGGATATGTATGAACAACTTGGAGTTGAAGCAGAGGAAGGCAACTAAACGACACAGCTCTAAATTACTGCACTGCCCAGTCGGTCAGGAATGATCCAGTTGGTTAGCGACCCAATCCAACTGGATCATTCCTATCTCAGCTAACCAAGGCCTCTTCAAGAATTCTAACCTTGGGGCCATTGACTACAGCATCTCTGATTCGCTCCACTACTAGATCGACTTCCATGGAACTGATGTTGAAGTGGGGAGTAAACCGCAATGAGTTTTCACCGCCATGAATCACACCAATACCATTCATACGCATATACTCTTCAAGGCTGTCAGTTCCATAAGCTTTATAAGATGAGTTCAGCTCACAGGAAAATAACAGACCTGTGCCTTGTATGTTGGTAATCTCACCATCAAAATCACGCGCTAAAGATTCCAGTTTATTTTTAAATTCTTCTCCCCGCCGTACAATATTTCCCCTGACATCCTCTGTTATCATGTCTAACACAGCAGTCCCTACATCCATAGCCCTCGGAGTGGCCGTCATCGTGTTTCCATAGATTCCCTTTCGGTACAATCCTGCTGTCTTTTCATTCATAGCCAAGATGGACATAGGGTATTGACCCGCATTCAGTGCTTTTGAATAAGTTTCCATATCAGGA
>Ga0114996_10010046_pt1 | contig 10304 bp, 7 predicted proteins | sample ArcticOcean_MG_C_4_FD_87039 | JGI IMG/M metagenome (GOLD analysis project Ga0114996, IMG submission 87039) | Marine microbial communities from western Arctic Ocean - ArcticOcean_MG_CB4_134 | ecosystem: Environmental > Aquatic > Marine > Oceanic | place: Arctic Ocean: Canada Basin | collected...
AATCCAATTTCTCATATTGACAAAAAAGATTTTCGTTTGGAATTGATTGATGGGCTGTTCAAAGAAATATTGATGAAACCAATTGATCTCTTTTTTTGTATGAATTTGTGTGATGACTACATTTGGGCCATGGTAACCACCATAAACTGTCAATTCCCCTGATTCTTCTCTCGCAGTCTCACCATAGATCTCTTGGTCGAGAGGAGGTGCATCAAATAATTGTTCAAAATTAGCTCCCCAAGCAGTTTCTGTAATCTTTGATGGGTTCACTTGGTAATCATTTTTTGATCCCTCAAAGCCATGGGTTGGATGGATAAATTCATTGTGTGCCGGGTCTAATGCATTTTCGATAGAACGCTCATAATTATAATTCAGATCTAGCGTAACTGTTTTATTAGCTCTCCAACCATCTTTTCCATATTCTTCAATTTCATAGAGTGGAGATCTTTCTTCTTCAGGAAGATCGCCTAGAAAAGCAAAAATAATATCGTATTTTTCAGTAACAGGATAGCTGTCTACTTTTGCTCTAGGAGGAATTTTACCCTTTAATCCCAAAGAAGGAATCCTAATGCATTTTCCTGTTTTATCGAATCGCCAGCCATGATAAGGGCATGCAATGGTGTTGTCTTCTGCATGACAAAGTCCACCTGATAATGAGCCACCTCTATGAACGCAAATATCACTGAGACAATGGGCTTCACCGTTACTGTCTCTAAAAGCGACAAAATCAAGACCGAGTATGGTTACTTTCAATGGCTTTTCCTTAAGCTCTTCACTGAGACAAACTGGATACCAAAAATTTATATACATATTATTTTTAATTTAAAAGAATCAATTAATTATAGTATTACTGATTGAACTTATAAGGATCAAATCGTAACTAATTGTAACAGCAATGGTTGTTTATTTTAAATAAGGGGTATTGAATCTATCACCCAGCCTTTATTCTTTCTTCTTTCAGGACTAGGAATAGCATAAGCATGGGATAGTTTATTATGATTAACCAATTCACTATTGATTCGCCATCCTTTTTTCTCCCATTTATCTAAGAGTTCCCTATAGCGCTTAATAGGCTTATCCATAGTGACAAAGAATTCATTCTTTGTTTCATCGGGCGTAATAATTGGATGCAGTCCCATAAGAACATCTCGGTCTTGGAATGCAACAACTTGGTTTCTATCAATCACTGTCGCATCATTTTTTTCATCGGTAAGAAAATTTCTAGCAGTAATTAGATATAGATTGGTATGAGTTTCATCGATCGGTGTTTCAAACATATACTGATGAATATGGACAGCCGGTGTTGGGTGTATATAGGTCCAAAGCATTGAGATCCCATGATGACCTGTACCAGCTTCAACAAATGTATTTTGATTTTCACCAGCCGCATCCCTCATTGACTTTTCTTTAAGGGGAGGCGCATACATTTTATTGGTAAAACCAGTTCCCCATTTAGTTGATTTCATATCAATGGGAGGAGATTTATAGTCATCATCTTCACCGGAGAATCCATGTGTTGGATGCACAAATTCATTATGAGCACCGTCAATACCATTCTCAATGGATCTCTTGTAGTCAATATCAAAGGCTAATTTTTGATTGGTGATAGTCCAGCCTTCCATTTCAAATTCTTTTATTTCTAAGATTGGACATCGTTCTTTTTTTGGAATATCTCCAAGAAAACAGAACACAAGACCATACTTTTCTTCAGTAGGGTAAGCATCAATTTTTGCTCTCTTAGGGATTTTTGCCTCTTTGCCTATAGATGGGATTCTTTTGCATGATCCTTCACCATCAAAATGCCATCCATGATATGGACACTGAATGCAGTCACCAACCATTTTTCCTCCAGCAAGAGAACCTCCTCTATGAATACAAACATCGCTTAGACACTTTACTTTTCCTTTACTATCTCTAAACAAAACAAAGTTTTGCCCAAGCATTTTCTTTTTCAAAGGTTGATCAGTAATATTTTTACTCTCATCAGCAACATACCAGAAGTTGATATACATTAATTTAACCTTGATTTTTTTCTTTATAGAGTTTTTCTTTCTCGCCTGTTGGAGTAAAAATAGCTATTAAAATTCCGACTGATATGGCTCCTATGATAATGGCTAACTCCATCATATATTCCTTAGGATAAACCCAGAATTCTACTAAAATACCCCACCGACCAACGATTTCATAGGAGGTATAAGCAATAATTGCAGTTGGTATCGCATATCGAATTGCTCTGGTTACATTCCAGAATTTACTCAGCCTGTATAATAAATAAAGAGACCAAGCAGTATTAATGAAGAAGAACGCATAGGTTAATGGATGCTGATCTCCTACAAATGAATCTTCATATAGTAATAGAAGAACAATGTAAAAAAACCAAATTACATATACGGTTTCCATGGCCGTTACAGCCGCATAATTTCTTTTATAACCTCTTGTCGGTTTTCCTGTGGAAAGTTTCATATTTCTTTGGAAGAATCTAAAGAAATTACATTTAGTTTCTCGATTAAAGAAGAAATATAGAAGACTGGTCATTAGAACCCCTATCGATGATTGCATCACCAAGTATTCAGGGAATTTATTAATGCTGCCATCAGGCAGTATTTGTACAATGTTTAGATAGTCAGCATAGAAGACAAATGAGAATTCAACCCATCCAGTCCAAAGAAAAAATCCTGCAAAATATCCCAACCAAGTTGCTGGAACTTCTTTGTCATTTTTCATTCCAATAAAAAGTAGTATTGTGCCAAGCAGGCCTAGTATAAAGGCTGCTTGAAACTGATAATTAGATCCAAAAAACTTTTCCACTAAGACCATCAAGGTGTGACCTAAACCTTGAGTAATAAAAACAACTACAAAGGCAAGTAATCCAACAAATGGAGGTCTATAGAATAATTCTTTTACAGTTTTCATCACTAAACTATAACACTACCTGGATCATAATTAAAAAGTCCTAATTCTTCTTCATTCTTATGGTCTTCTTTAGTGTATTTATCAGGATTGGCACCGGTAAATCTCTGCCCGGCCTTCTTTGAATGTTCAGTGATAAAGTGAGTTCTCTCAATACGAGCATTTTCATAACGTTTTATAATTTCATTTGGGGTTGAAGAGTCTTCTATGACTCTACCAATAACTACTGCATCCTCAATGGCTGTGCTGGCTCCTTGCCCCATAAATGGTTCCACTGGATGAGCTGCGTCACCTAGAAGAGTAACTTTATCAGTTGACCATTTATGTGTCGGTTTTCTTGTAAAAATACCCCATTTATAGCACTGATCCTTAGGTGTCGCTGCAATGATATTTTTAACCTGTTGATTGTAATCTGAAAAGACATCAAGAATCGTTTCAACTTTTGAAGGAATGGACCAACCTTCTTCCGCCCATTCATCTGTTGAGAGAAATGCTACATAATTATAGATATCACCATTTCGAACCAAATATCTTGCAAATACTCTCCCTGGTGATATGAATGCTGAAGATCCACACTCATCAAAATCATTTTCTGATAATTCTTTTGTCGGAACTAAGCCACGCCAAGCCACATAACCTGCAAATTCTGGTTCATCATCACCAAGAATAATATTTCTGACAGTTGATCTATTGCCATCGGCACCAATGACAAAATCAAATTCATGTTTTTCTCCGTTTGTGAATTGAAGTTCAACAGATTCAGAAGATTCTTTAATATCACTAAGTTGATGATTTACATAAATAGAGTCTGGTGCATTTTTTTTAAGCTCATTAACTAAAACATCATGGATATCAGCCCTATGAAGTTGAAATTGATAAGCACCATATTGTTCAAGCATCTTTTTTCCTCTATGCAAGGGAACTATCATATCGCCTGTTTTGTAATGTCTTACACCTTGTTTCTCATGAGCCATACCAATTTTTGCTATTTCTTCTCCTAGATTCAGATACATCAAGCCTTTTGTAGCATTTGGAGTAACCGTGAGTCCTGCACCCACTTCACTCAATGCAGGGGCTTGTTCAAAGATACTGATATCAATGCCTTTTTGAGACAATGCTACAGCTGTTGTCATTCCCCCAATACCTGCACCTATAATGGCTATTCTTTTTTTATTCATCCTTGGTATGAACTCCCATTTTAAAGATTTGATGATATTACTCTTTGTCTAATTGTACTGTTATCGTTACAAAAAGTTACATAAAGACTATAGATTATATAAAAAAAATGTACAAAATAGGTTGTCAATAAATGGATTCACTGTTTAATAGTCAATCATAGAGACATGAGATTAGATGTATGAATAATGTAATGTATATATTTCCTGGTCAGGGATCGCAATATCAAGGGATAGGCCATGATATTTATAATGATTTTGTTGTGGCACGAAATGTCTATGATCAGGCGTCTTCTATTCTTGGGTATGACATTACTGAACTGTCCTTTAATGATCCAAAAAATAAAATTAGTTTAACGGAATACACGCAGCCCGTTTTATTAACTCATCAAGTTGCATGTTATAGCGTGTTCAATGAATTAACCAATGACTCAATTCAACCAAAGTTAGCCGCGGGACACAGTTTAGGGGAGTACACTGCTCTGGTTGTATCCGGTTCCTTATCTTTTGAGCAAGCTTTACATTTAGTTAGAAAGAGAGGCCAACTCATGAGTCAATATGGCCAAGGGTCAATGCTAGCAATGCCAATTGAGCAAGAGGAGGCAAAAATATTTTCTGAGAAATTCAATTGCCAAGTTGCAACGATTAATCTTTTAAAGCAAACAGTTATTGGTGGAATGGATCATGATATTGATGCTTGTCAGAAAGCTTTTCAAGATATTTTTCCAAAGAAAAGAACGGTAAAGCTAGACACAGAGGGAGCATTTCATACTGATTTAATGAGAGAGGCAGCAGAGCAGTTCGTGATGCATTTAGATGAGGTTAACTTTGCTTCGTCTGATTTAAAAGTATTATCAAATTTTACTAGTGATTGCCATCAACAAGACGGCAGCCTTACTAGAGAATTACTTTACAAGCAATTATACAGACCAGTTGATTGGTTGGGCTGCATGAAGACTGCAACAGCATTCAATGTAGATATCATCGTTGAGTTTGGCGGTGGCATTGGAACGGGCACTTTACCCAAAGAAAAAAGACCAAACTTGGAATCAATTACTAAAAAGAATTATAGAAGCTTAGGCCAAGAGATAAGCTATTACTCAGCAATCAATACAGACAGTATTACACAAAGTGCAAATTCATTAATCGAAGTAATTCATCCCAATGACTAGAAAAAATAAATGGATTTTTTTAATCCTCATTCTGATGGTTTCATCACCAAGAGCAGAGATAATTATTGATGGAAAACTAAATGAGAAAGAATGGCAAAATGCTCAGGTATTAAATGATTTCTATGTAACCGTTCCTTTCAGTCTAGAACCAGCTCCATTGGAAACACAAACCCTTTTTTATTCGGATGATGATGGGTTGTATGTTGCGTTTATAAATGCTCAAGACGAAGAGACTCGAGATAGGAGAAAACATCAAAGAGATAATCTTATGCAGACTTATGATAGAAATGTAGTTGTTGTTGATTTTGATAATAATGGAAGTACTGCCTATATGCTTGGTATTTCTCTGGGTAATTCATTAATTGATTACACCATCACTAATGAGAATCAAGTTGATGGTGATTGGGATGGAGAATGGTTTGCAAAGACTTCAGAATCTGATGAAAATTGGTATTCTGAATTTTTTATCCCCTGGACTATGGTACCGATGAGCATACAAGAGGGTGAGAAAAGGACTATTGGAGTCAGTGTCAGTCGTCAAATTAGATATCTAGGAAATTATGTGGCTTTTCCAAAAGTAACCCCACAAAGACCAAAATTCTTATCTGAATTGCACAAAATACAAGTAGTTAAATCGAACCCTAGTCGTTTGGATTTCTTTCCATATTTAGTTGCCAATAATAATTTTATCGATGATGATGCTACTTTTGATGCAGGAGCAGAAATTTTTTATAACAATGGTCGTGGTGGAGAAATTAGTGCCACAATAAATCCTGATTTTGGACAAGTGGAGAGTGATAATATCGTTATTAATTTTTCACCTAGGGAAACATTTTATTCTGATAAGAGGCCTTTCTTCACTCAAAGCCAATCCATTTTTGATGTCAGTTTGGATTGGTACCCCGGTTTTGAGTTGTATTCACTTTTCCATACTCGAAGAATTGGTGATGCTCCAAATTATAATTGTTCTCGCTATTCTCATGCTGAAGGCGGAAGCGATGAATTAGTATCTGAATGCGAGGATAATAAAGTTAATAATAATGGCATTGATACGGCTATTAAATATACACAGATTGGAGAAAATACTGATTATGGATTTTTCTCAGCTTTTGAATCAGATGAGAATTTCAGTGAAGGAAAAGACTTTTTTGCATTCAGAACCTTGCATCGAAAAAATGAACATAAGATTGGTTATATGGTTACTCATACTGAAAAAAGCCTTATTAATCGACAAGCAACCGTTAATGCCATTGATTATCAATATCTTCCAAGCGAGAGAATAAAGATTGAAAGTTTAGCAATGGTGTCTAATTCCAATGAAGAAGATGCTGGATTTGGTAGCAGAACTGCTATTTCATTTAACCCATCCAAGGAATGGAGATACGGTGCTGAATTGTATTATTTTAATGAGGATCTAAATATCAATGATATGGGCTATTTATGGAGAAATGATTTAGCTTCTTATGGTGCCAGTGTTAATTACACCAGAACAGATTTTCCTGAAGATTCTCCCATTAATAATCGTTCTTATAATTTTGATTACTGGGATCAGAACAATGCAGCCAATGATAATTTGGCTGAATTTTATACCCTTTTCTTCAGACAAAGCTTTAAAGATACTTCCTCTTTTGGTATTAATATTTTTGCTAAAGGAGAAGGTAAGGATGATGAAATTACAAGAGGGAGCCTTGTAGCTCCAGTTGTAAAGTTAGGTTCAGGTCATAATATTGAACTCAGTTACCGCAGTCTAATTTATGGTTTTTGGCAATACCACTTAGGCTTTGCTTATGACTTTAATGATTATTATGCTTTCGAGGATAAAAAAAGAAGGATAGGTGGAGGCCTTACTTATATGCCTCAAGATAATTTAAGATTTTGGATGAGGTTTGGCCATTCCACAAGGACTAATTGGCTAACACATTTGAGTGATAATCACTTTGGAACTTTTAATCAAACTAGAAGCAACATGAATATAGGTGCTCGATGGTATCCAAGCGAGAAACAAGAATTGCAACTTAAACTAGAGATGCTTGCTTTTAGAAATCAAGATGGGCAGGGTTGGTTTGTTGATAGTTCAGGATTTATGGTGAGCCAAGAACAAACGGAGGAAAGCATCAATATTGGTAATATCTCCTTCCAGATTCGTTATAAGTATGAAATAGCACCTCTATCTAATTTCTATTTTGTTTATACCAGAGGTGGGGGTTATTATTTTGATGATGAAGCCAATACTTCTAAAATAATCAGCACCACATGGAGGGAGCCTGAAGGCAATCGATTGGCTGCAAAAGTCAGAATCCGATTCTAATCTCTAGACTTGTTCGAGCTCTATTAGAGTTCCCATAAAATCTTTTGGATGCATAAAAATAACTGGTTTATTGTGAGCACCATTTTTTGGCTCACCTGAGCCGAGAACAGTCGCTCCTTTTGCAATCATTTCATCGCGAGCTTTAAAAATATCTTCAACCTCATAGCAAATATGATGCATCCCACCTTTGGGGTTATTTTCAATAAACTTTGCTATTGGTGAACTCTTTCCAAGGGCTTCCAGTAATTCTATTTTTGTATTGGGTAATTCTACGAAGATAGTAGTAACTCCATGTTCAGGCATTGCAATAGGCTCTGAAACTTGAGCTCCAAGGACATCGTTGTATACTCTACTGGCTTCTAATAAATTAGGCACAGCAATGGCTATATGATTTAATTTTCCGATCATTTTTGTCTCCTAAGGTTACTTAAAAACCTTTCAATCATATTACTCGCTTCAGTTTTCACTGATTTACCCTTATCAGACAACGTTTCTTTAATAATTTCCAGTTCATTTTGAAATTCAACATCGTTCTCTATTTGTTCAAGGAATTTTTCTTTGGTTGCTTTGACTAACCAAAGTTCTTTTTGTTTCTCTCTATTAGTGATTAATTGACCAGTTTCTCTCAAGTGTTTTGTTAATTGATTTATTGTCTCCCAACAAAGATCAATGCCTTTTTTTTCAAGAGCTGAGCAAGAGAGTACAGGCACTTTCCAATTTTTGATTCTTGGTTTTAGAAGTTTTAAAGCATTTTTATAATCTAAAACAGTGCTTCTGGAAGAGGCTTCTAGATTCCCATCCGACTTATTAACAACAAGGATATCAGATAATTCTATAATGCCTCTTTTGATGCCTTGTAATTCATCGCCTGCACCAGGATTCAATAAAACAAGAAAAATGTCTGTCATTTCAAATGCTTCAGTCTCAGCCTGTCCAACGCCTACAGTTTCAATGAGAATTGTATCAAAACCAGCAGACTCTAATATGATCATCGATTCTCGTGTTGAACGATTAACTCCACCAAGGTTCATTCCAGAGGGAGATGGCCTGATAAATACATTTTCATTACGACTGAGTTTTTCCATCCTAGTTTTATCACCAAGAATAGAGCCGCCTGTGATAGAAGATGTTGGATCAATTGCTAGAACGGCAATGTTTCTATTTTCTTTTAAGATTTCAGATCCTAAAGCTTCAATAAATGTTGATTTACCTGCACCTGGAGGACCTGAGATAGCTATCCTAATACTTTTCTTATCAATTGAAGAAAGTTGGTTGATGAGCAGTTCTGCAATTTTTCGATCTTCTTCTTTTTTAGATTCAACCAGTGTAATTGCGTTGGCGATAGCTTTTCTATCTTGAGATTTTATTTTTTCTATTAAGTCTTTTATTTCCTGATGTTTCAACTCAGTCCTCAAATTCAAGAATAGTTTGATCAACCATTAGATTATCGCCTTCTTCTGCTAATATCGATTTTATTTTTACATCATTTGCCGCTCTTAAGCTGTTTTCCATTTTCATAGCTTCAACCACAGCCAGTTCTTCTCCAGCTTTAACCGTTTGATTTGCACTCACACAGACTTTAATGAGAAGCCCTGGCATGGGCGACAGAAGAAATTTAGATAAATCGGGAGGTGACTTCTTTGGCATCAGCTGATTCAACCGAGCTGTTGTTTTTCTAGTAACCAATGCCTTAAACACTCTTCCTCTATAAGTTAGGGTATAACCCGGTTGATTATATTCTATTTTGAATAGGTATTTCTGATCATCGATTATGACCTCAGTGATGGGATTATTAGCACTTACATTAATTTGAATTTGTTTACTTTCATCTGTTCCATGAACCACAAAATCAATATTATTTTTTTCCAATTTAAGAGTAATTATTTCCTCATTTAATGTCACAGACCATTCTGATATGTTTGCTATTAGTGGCTGGATACGTTCTTTTTTTAGGTGATGATAGCAAGCCAATACAGAAGCAAAAATTTCATTGAATTCTTTGGACTCTTCCTCTCCTTGAAAACCATCTGGATAATGTTCATCAATAAAATTGGTTGTGGTGTAACCATCGATAAATTGAGAGTTCTGCATAATAGAACTGAGAAAATTGAGATTATGTGAAACGCCTGAAATATTGTATGAATCCAGTGCTAGCAACATGGTTTCTCTCGCGGTATTTCTATCTGGGCCGTATGTAATTAATTTTGCAATCATGGGATCATAAAACATAGAAACTTCACTACCTTCTCTAAACCCAGTATCAACCCTAATGAATTTGGATTCAGAAGGAGTCACATAGGAAGTCAATCTCCCTATTGAGGGCATAAAATCTCTATAAGGGTCTTCAGCATAAATTCTACACTCCAATGCCCATCCTTTTATTTGGACCTCATCTTGTGTGATATTTAATTGATTGCCGTCTGCGATCAAGATCATTTGCTCGACAAGATCCAGACCAGAAACCATTTCAGTGACTGGATGCTCAACTTGCAGTCGGGTATTCATTTCCAGAAAATAAAACTGTTGATCTTTATCAACAATAAATTCAACTGTACCTGCCGATTGATAGTCAACTGCTTTAGCCAATAGCACTGCTTGTGCACCCATTTTCTTTCTGGTTTCATCATTAATAAAGGGAGAGGGTGATTCTTCAATAACCTTTTGATGCCTTCTTTGAATTGAGCACTCACGTTCACCGATATGCAGAGTATTTCCTTCTTGATCAGCTAAAATTTGAAT
>Ga0114996_10010050_pt1 | contig 10301 bp, 10 predicted proteins | sample ArcticOcean_MG_C_4_FD_87039 | JGI IMG/M metagenome (GOLD analysis project Ga0114996, IMG submission 87039) | Marine microbial communities from western Arctic Ocean - ArcticOcean_MG_CB4_134 | ecosystem: Environmental > Aquatic > Marine > Oceanic | place: Arctic Ocean: Canada Basin | collected...
GCGAAAAGACAAACCAAGTTCGGTCATTGAATCCATCATGGCTGGGGACATCGATAATGACGGCTACAACGATGTGCTCATCGTACGAGGGGGGGTATTTTATCGGCTCACTGAAAACCATCGTCGCCGTTGAAATCGCGCTGCTCCTCATGTTGACGACGCAAGCGTTCGCCATTCACCGTGCCCGCTATGGAGGCACCCTGCGTATTGGAGTGGCCAATGCGCCCCACTCCTCTACCCACACGGACGCGCTGAGTCGAGAGGACTGGCTTTTAGTCGGTGCTGTACACGAACAGTTGTACCGCTTGGATACCCAAGGAACGCCGGTCATCAACCTACTCGAAAAACAACCCAAACGCACCCAACACAAGCGCACATGGAACTGCCGGCTCCGCTCCGATATTCGATTCCATTCAGGCAAGCCCATGCGAGCAAAAGACGTTCAAAAAAGCGTCGCCAAACTTCGAAACACACGATTTGCATGGATTCCCCTCTTCCTGAAGGTCAAACCCACCGGAAAGCTCACATTTCGGATCACTCTCAAACAAACGCTGTCCGAACGTGAACTCGGACTTCTCCTCGCCAGCCCCGCTTTATCCATACTCCCGTCGAAGGCAATCGCCACTACGGGTGCAGGCCCCTTCCAAGTACGTCGATGGGATCGCCACCAGGGCACGGTGGTTCTGGAACGCTTCGAGCAACATCATCGCGGCGCACCCTACTTGGAGTCGGTTCGAATCGAGACGGCCCGCGATGCGTTGGAAGCCGCTGAGTGGTTTCGCCATGCCCGGGTGGACGTGGTGTTCGATGACTCTCGCGAACCCCTGGACGCGCTGCCTGACAGCCAATTTTTTCGTGCAATTCGACTGCCCGGCCCAATTCGGGAGTCCCTGGGTATTATTGTTAACCGCCACCGCCCCCAGATCCGACTTGCCGATCGGCAACAGGTCATGGACGCGGCAGAACGCACTGTGGCCCGTGACAGCATCGCAGGAAAGACCGTTACATCAACCCACATCGTCCCCAGGGACGTGGCCCACACCAAGAGCAGCCCCCCCTCCTCTACGCCCCGGGGAAAGATGACACCATGGCGTCTGGGATGCCCCTCTGGACTCAAAAAGGCATGCAAAGTGGTGGCCTATGGAATCGCCGCCTCACTCACGTCCAGCGACGAATCAGTATCCCGGTGGCCAACGATCCCATTGAACAGAAACGCCACGTTGATGGCCTCCCAACATCCTAAACGTGCCGGTTGGGACGCAATCTTGATGTCGATCATACACGTTGACCCGTGGCCTCCGGGCGCACTGCACACACTAGCGACCATGGCGTTCGGCCAACCCACAGCCAACCCCAAGAGACAACTGCTGAAGACTCGGTCGTGGATCCCACTGGTCGAACGTCGGCTATTCCTCGTACACGCACCGATGATCAAGAATCTCCGATGGTCCACGGCCGCACTCTTGGACATGGGTGGGGTGTGGATCCAATGACGCTCCGTCTACAAACCAAGCTGACAATCTCGTTCTTGCTGTTGGCTGCTGTCGTCATCGGGGCAACGTCGACTCTGCTGTACTGGCGAATACAAACTCGCTTCCACGAAGAGTTTTCTGAAGATGTTGTGGCCGCCCAAAAGGCGGTTCGCCAGCAAATGGAGCGCGAAGCACGGGTGTTGCGAGACCGACTGAAACAGTTGAATAACGCACCGGCCCTTCGCGCCCTCGCGCAAGATCTTCGGCACGGCACCTACGATCAAGAAGGTCACGCTGGCATTCACCGCACACAATTCCAGGCTCTCCAACACTCCGCTGACCTCAACACCCTACAGGTTCGGTGGGAACCCCAAAAGACGGGTAAAGTGCGTGATGTGCTGGCCACACATCATGGTGGCAATCCCAAACTCCATGGGACCACGAAACGCTACGCAAATGGTCCCATGACCGGAACCATCATTGTTTCTCAGCCCGTCGGGGAGGAGAGTGACGCCCTACCTGTACTCATGGTGGGGGTTCGATTTTCCAACGGGTTGGTCGCCTTGGGCGGTCGAGCGATCGATCATCGATTCTTACTGGACCTGCGGGACCGTGTCGGTCGTAATGTCGATCTCACACTCCGAAATCTCGACAACGCTATCGTCGAATCAACCCTGCCCGACACACAGCAAGCCCGTTTGAAGTACGACTACAAAACGGAACGGGTCCTCCACACCAACGAAGGAGAAACGACCCCAGCTCTCCAGCTTGACGTGCATGCACACCGAGAACGATTGAATGAGCGGACACAGACGCTCATTAACATCGCGATGGTCGTTTCCGCGGGAGCCGTAGTGTTGGCACTCTTACTGGGAATCGTTGTAGCTCGTCGGTTGACGCGGCCACTCCACGAACTGGTAGCCGCCACAAAACAGGTAGCTGATGGTGACAGACAGATCTCGCTCCCCAAACGGTCCGGCGACGAGTTGGGCGAGCTGATGGACGCGTTTGTCACGATGACTGAGGAGCTTCAAGCCAGTGAAAACAGGCTGCGCAATGCGGAACGTGTGGCCGCCTGGGAAGAAATTGCTCAAGAACTCGCCCATGAAATCAAGAATCCGTTGACGCCCATTCAGATGTCGATCGAAACCCTACGCCGAAGTTGGCAACGCAAGCATGCGGCATTTGACGAACACTTTGACGAAGCCACACAGACGATCTTGGAAGAGGTCGAACGACTCAAACGAATCGTCAGCGAATTCCGAGAATTTGCGCGCATGCCCGAGATTTCTTCCGCGCCTTGTGATCTGAACGAGATCGTACAGCGATGTACGCAGTTGTTCGCCGAATCGGATCGGGACGTTCACGTCACACACACTCTGAGCCCGAAGGTAGGGACGATCCTCGCCGATGCGGAACAACTCCGCCAGGTGATTCAGAACCTGATTCAGAACGCCATTCAAGCGTGCAGTTCGACCCCCTCGCAAGGAAGCGTCCTCGTCACGACTCGCGCCCTGAATGCCCACCAGGTTGAAATCGCCGTCGAGGACAACGGGGCAGGTATCGCCGAAGAGGACTTGGCCCGGGTCTTTTCGCCGCATTTCACGCAGAAAACGGACGGAACGGGCCTGGGGCTTTCGATCTCCCATCGCATTGTTGCGGCCCATGGCGGTCGAATCGGAGTCTCGAGCAAACCGGGTATGGGCGCTCGATTTGTCGTGGTGCTTCCGCGCACAAAGTAAAACGTTGCGTCGGAACCCAAGTCGCGAAATGAGAAACGCTAGGATTTTTGAGAGAAGAAATCGCCAAACTTCCCCTTTCCTTCTTGGGCAGCATCTCGTTGAGCCAACTCAGTCTCTACCGCGACGACCATTTGTTCATATAAGCGAGCCTGCTCCCCTTTTGGATCCGCAACGCACACCGGCTCGCCGCGATCGGCCGCCGGCCCAATCTGCATGTCGAGGGGCAATTGCCCCAGGAAGGGAAGTGTCAAAGCTTCACAATGATCGGCTGTACGCCCGGTGCCGAAAATGTCGTATCGAGCTTGGGTGTCTGGCGTGATGAAGTAACTCATGTTTTCGACCAAACCCAGGACGGGGACCTTGGTCAATTCAAACATTCGAATCGCTCGACGTACATCTGCAAAGGCCACATCTTGCGGTGTAGTCACAACAATCGCACCATCCATCGGAATCAGTTGACTAAGAGACAAATGCACGTCGCCAGTTCCCGGCGGGAGATCGACCACCAAATAGTCCAACTCGCCCCACGACACATCCTCGATGAATTGCTGTAGCGCTTTGCCCAACATGGGGCCACGCCAGACGACTGCATCCGAGTCCTTCAACATGAAACCCATACTAATGGTCACCAATCCGTGACACTCAATGAACGCGATCGTGTGGTCGTCAGACATTTGAGGACGCACGTCCTTAACACCCAGCATGATCGGCATGGATGGACCGTAAATGTCCGCGTCGAGCAATCCAACCGACGCGCCCGTATTGCGCAGCGAAATGGCTAGGTTAACCGCAACGGTAGACTTGCCTACGCCACCTTTCCCGCTTCCAACAGCGATGATCCGTTTCACTCCGGGCAGTCGCTCGTGCGAGGCCGTTTCCATATGCTCTGCCATAGTCTCCCTCTCTTATTGCCGATCAGTAGGCCTCCTACGGACCTATCAGACTGTTGAGCAAACTATCAGCAGTCATCATTCTGTCAACCCATAACGCCCATTGGATTGATTCGCAGCGTTGCGAATGGTACAAAGAAGTACGCTATCCAAGACCCAAGAAAGTCACCATGAAACTCCCTATTTACATGGACAACCAGGCAACTACACCGATGGATCCCCGTGTCCTAGAGGCGATGATGCCCTATTTCGTGGACCATTTCGGGAACGCAGCCAGCCGAACTCATGCGTTCGGATGGACCGCTGAAGAGGCTGTCGACAAAGCGCGCGACCAGATCGCAACGGCTATTGGCGCCCAAGCCAAAGAGATCGTATTCACCAGCGGGGCTACCGAATCGAACAATCTAGCCATCAAAGGGGCAGCGGAATCGTACCGTGAGCAGGGAAACCACATCATCACGGTCGCCACAGAGCACAAGGCCGTGCTCGATGTGTGCAAAAGTCTTGAGCGGCGTGGGTTTGATATCACGATCCTTCCAGTGAATGAAAAGGGGCTCCTCCGTGTCGATCAAATCGCGGATGCCATCACCGAAAACACCATATTGGTGTCGGTCATGCACGCGAACAATGAAATCGGTGTGGTTCACCCCATCGCCGATATCGGTGCGCTGTGCAAAGACCGTGCTGTCTTGTTCCACGTGGATGCCGCTCAATCGGTTGGGAAGATCCCCTTTGATCTTCAGTCCACCCAGGCGGACCTGGTCTCGTTGTCGGGGCACAAAGTTTACGGCCCAAAAGGCATTGGAGCTCTGGTTGTGCGGCGGCGCAAACCTCGCATTCGGTTGACACCCTTGATCGAAGGGGGAGGTCATGAGCGTGGCCTGCGCTCCGGTACCTTGCCAGTACCACTCATCGTTGGGTTCGCAGAGGCTCTCCACATCGCCGTGTCGGAACAACCAACGGAATCCAAACGCCTGTTGGCACTACGAAACCAGTTACGCACGGGGTTGACCGATCAATTGACCCACATCACCGTAAACGGAGATTGGGAAGAACGCCTACCGGGCAATCTCAATGTGAGCTTTCAATGTGTCGAGGGAGAGTCGCTCTTAATGGGTTTGAACACCATTGCGGTCTCGTCCGGCTCCGCATGCACTTCGGCCAGTTTGGAGACGTCGTATGTTCTCGCCGCAATGGGCGTACCCGATGACATCGCGCACAGCTCGATTCGCTTTGGTCTGGGACGATTTAATACGGAAGAAGAGATCGAGTATACCGTCGAACGCGTGGTGACGGTGGTGAATCAACTACGCGCCATGTCCCCGCTCTGGGAGATGGTCCAGCAGGGAATTCCTCCAGATTCTGTCGAATGGACGTCCTCGGATTAACACGTCATCCATCCCTGCGAAGCGAACTACAATCCCACAAAGAGACGGCGGGCGAACTTCTCGTCCAACCCCGAAGAAACAATACGCTCGGCGGTCCGATCAATATCGTACTCAACGCGATGGTGACGAAACTCCTGTTCGTCTGTATCGAAAATCCCAAAACAGGCTCGACTGTCTCGATCACGGGGTTGACCTACGCTTCCCACGTTGATGATCCATTTTCGTTCGTCTTTGCCTTTAATGACACGCCCCGTGACGTCTTTTGCTTTCTTCTCCGTCAGTTGATACTGACTCGTGAGATGGCTGTGTCCCACAAAGCTAAACTCACTCAAGCGATCAAACACCCTCAAATGAGCGGCGGCATCATCTTGTCGCACAACGTAGTAGAACGCGCTCGGCAGAATCGGGGCTGAATGATAAAAGCCAAGATTCTCACGCTGATACGTGTATGGAAGCCGATATAGCCACTCAAAGTTCTCTTTGCTCAACTGTTGGCGAGTCCAATAAATCACGTGACGTGCCGCGTTATAATAATAATCGGTGTCCATCATCCCAATGACGGCCGCATCGTGGTTGCCCATCAATGTCGCCGAACAGACTTGGCGCAACAAATCACAACAAGGATTGGGATCCGCCCCATAACCCACCACATCGCCCAGGCAAATGTACTGGTCGACACCCTGTTCCTGCCCGTAATCCAAAACGGAGCATAGAGCATCAAAATTACTGTGAATATCTGAGATCAGACCGATTTTCATGGGGTACTCCCGACCCCCTCATACTAGACGTGTATGTGGTGCTTGTAAATGAAGAGCTTCGAAAGCCGATCTTATTGCCCGTGCAAAGCGATGCCAGGTTTCGTCGCGTCGCTCTGTAATGACGTACCTAGATCTCCGGAAAACAGTACTTCCGCAGGAAACGCATGCGCTCGTCATACCCTTCCGAGTGAAGATGCCACAAACACACTGCAATGGAGCTCAACAATGAATTCCCGTCCTGTGGCGTAAAGCAGAAGCCCGTGACATCATTGCCTTTTCGAACCGCCAACGTCGGCAAACTCACCACAGTTTGGTTCAGGATCCGGCCATAAATGCCGTGGTCTCGGCCAAAACTAAAGATGGTCGCCGCATCCTGTCGATAGGTCACAGCCACCCGGCGCTCATCGCGCAAACGCCGGATCACCTCTTCGACGTTGGTCTCGATGGACAAGCGAATGTTGAACTGAATGGCGTGCATGTATTGAGTCGGAAGTTTCATGGCAGAACTGAACAAATCCAGATCGTGCCCCATGGTCTGAAACAAATGCACAGCGTCACGCGCGTGATGAGTACCGTATCGCTCGTCGGAATGCGCACCGACTTCCGGTGACGCAACACTCCCCGACCGCTGAGAAATGTCCGTCGCGCGACGGATGCAGAGAAAACGCGCGTCTTCGAGCATGCCCGGGCCACCATTGACACCCGCGATGCACTTCAACAAGACGGCGATGTTGTGTGTGTTGCAACTCACAACCTGCACAAACCGATCCTCTCCACGCTGCAAAACGCCATCGTTAATGCCGCGTGCGAACATCTTGCCGAATCCGAACTCGCTGCCCTGTGCCACAAATACACGGGAACCGTCGTCAAACTTGCTGAATAGGTTCTTTTTGTGTTCGTTGCCGACCGGTGTGCAGTCGATGACCACACGAGCTTTCTCAATCGCCTCTTCGTGGGTCATCAAGGGTTCCACACCCATCTCCCTGAACCCATCCATGGTTTCAGGCGTCGCTGACAAAATGGCCCCTTTTTGCTGAAGGGCACGAAGCTTGGCCCGATCGGTCACCCGGGCTGTCGCCTTGTGGAAGGAAACATTGTCGATACCCAGTTGTTGCTTCATAACGGACAGGATCCCGATCAAAGGCTCGCCAATGGTTCCTGTACCGATAATGTGAACGTTGTTTTTTAACTGCATATTCGGCGTATCTCCGACCCCGTCATTACAAGACAGAAGTGTTTCCCCTCTAGCTGTTTAGTGTATGTCCAGCCTGGTGTTTGATCAATGAATTTTATCGAAAACCACGACTGATAAATATGCATTTAAAGCAACTCTTTTTCACTTATCTTTCACACATGAAAATGAATTACTTAAACTGTTGCTATATTGTCAACTCACGCTTTCATCCCGTAACGCGTGGAGCCATCGGGATTGCAAAGGTTGATCTCCGGGCCACCAGCAGAAGTCGACCATCACCACGTTCAACCCGTGGATTCAAGACGTAGACTGTATCTTTCGCGACCCAATCGCTGAAAGCCCAACGCGCGATACAAATACCCGGCAGGGGTGTTCATACGATAGGCTTCCAGGTCAATACCACGGACCCCCGTAGACACAGCATAATCCAGCAGGGCCTCTACCAAGGCGCGACCCTGCCCTTTGCGTCGATAGACGGGGTCCACATAAAGCGATTCAATCCAGTAGGAGGGACCGAGAAACGTGATGGAGTGCCACCGATGAGCCACAATGACCCCAACAGCATCGCCGCTTTCCTCCTCTCGGATCACTCGAACGAAACTGTGGCCACCATTGACGGCCAAAAGATGGGTCATCGTCTCTACCAAGGCGTTGGGATCAGCCACAATGCCCAAATCACTCAGATCCGCCTGGAACAAGAGCACCAAAGCAGGAATGTCGCTGATCTCGGGAAGATGTACCGGGAATGGACGATGGGTCATCTAGCGTAGCCTCGTTTTATTCATCGCGAGCGATGGCTCCTGCACACCTCACGGACACAACACCGCCACTCTTGCGTTGACTTCCTGTTCGAACTCTAGACTTCGTGCAGCCTCTGTCCAGGCTTTTGACCATGAACTCTTGTCCTTGAATCCATACCGGCCATACACTGTGGCTACTTGTTCTTCCTGTCCTCGTTTTCGCAGACAATAGATCTCCTCGTAGCTGCGTGCCAAACGTTCTAACACATCATCCATGGCCCCGGGATCTCGTGTGATTCGCTTGAGCGCATCAATATCTGCTTCCATGGACCCCAGATGAACCTCCATCTGGGCCAGTCGCTCGTCCACCCGTTTTACGAGGGCTTTGAGGCTGCGCTGGTCCTCCGCTAAGCGGTCGCGCTGTTTGGTCAACATCCCTTCCACAGCCAACCATCGACCGCGAAGGTCGCGCAGCTCAATTTCTGTGTCCTCACGAAGTCGTTTCACCTGCTGATCCATGTCCGTTCGGCTGGTAGGCAAGGCTGGAGCGTCGCTTTGATCACAGCCCCAAACACACGTAAGAATCACCGCGACACACCACACCGAAAATCGCGGAAAGGCATTGGGGGGGCTATGGGCTTGCACAGTTTTCATGGATTCAAAAGGGGCGCATCCAGGAGCACCCCGTGTCTCGCTCACTAGCATAGTGGCTTCACCGACTGGCGTAAACCGCCCATCTCCGCGCGATTCCAAAACCGCAAGGGATTACTCAAATTGATCCTGATAGGCCTGGAATTCACCATTCCACCACCGTAGCTGTACCTCTTGACGTTCTAAGGCTTTCTGAAGCTCCAGCTTCTTGGGCTTTAAGTTGTAATTTTCCAAGTCATCCACAAAGGCCTCGAAACTGTCGACATAACCTGTCCAAATATCGAGAAGTTCACTATGAAGCGCGATAAGATGAGGAGACTCCGGTTGGATGGCATGAAGTTCCTTCACCACCAAACGACACCGGGTCAGCACCTCTTGTTTGACATAGGATTTGCACAGACTCGACGTGCCCTTGTCTTGCAACCTCGGTTGATACCGAGCCAGGTCGTCAATCGTATGGCGAACGTCTTGAAGCATTTCATCGTAATTGCGTAATGCTTGTTGATTCGAGTAATCACATCCGAACAAAGACGTGATCACAAATCCTACCAGTGTGATGAGCTTGCCCATAACCAGCCGGTCACGCATGGACCCTCCCTGTTTCCACAGTTGCCCTATGGATTGTCGAAGCCGACTGTAGAGATCGCCCAACCACGCCAATCACGCAAGCGAAATGCTCGAACATCAAAGTGATTAATGTCAAATGTGGGGTGATCGACCAAGAAGCTGTACATCTGCTTCGGGCCCGGAAGTGGAACCATCAAGCCTTCAATGGCCCAAAAGTCCGGCAACGTGTAGGCTCGGGGACTGCCCGGAGCCGTGATGGACCAAGACAGCGTGCCCGTAGCGCCGTAGATGCGCATGGCATGAAGGCTGGGCGACGCCCCCGATTCCAGTGTGTAGGCAATATCCATGGGCTTCCATGGGCTGAAGGAGATCGGCTTTTGATAGTCAGGAATCCATACAAAGGGTCCTAAATGGATGGCATGGGTCCCCATCGTCAGTATCGTGTCCTGCGTACCCGGGCCACCATGGATGGATCGGAGCGACACGTCCATCGTGCCATCTTGAACGATACGCCAGTCGGCGCCGTCAAAGTGCAGCACAGTAGCGCCATCTCCCACGGCATAGACATCGTCGGGAGCCCGCCCCCACACGGCGTGCATCGTCTGTGACACCGGTAAAGGCATCGACTCAAACGTCCCAGCGAGGCTCTGTCCCACCAGCGCATGGCCACTTTCCCCGATGGCAACCACGGCACCATTGTGATCACATTACACCCCATTTAATGGTTCGTAGAAGGGTATTGTCACTGTCTTCTATGGACTTGACGGACTCTCCTGATGAATCACAACTCCGTGCGAACTCACAGCCCAGAGTGAATTATTTTCAGCGCGACAGACGGTACGTAGATCTTTGGGCGGCCCAAACGCGATCGAAGACCAATCGCTTCCATTCCAGCTCA
>Ga0114996_10010053_pt1 | contig 10300 bp, 6 predicted proteins | sample ArcticOcean_MG_C_4_FD_87039 | JGI IMG/M metagenome (GOLD analysis project Ga0114996, IMG submission 87039) | Marine microbial communities from western Arctic Ocean - ArcticOcean_MG_CB4_134 | ecosystem: Environmental > Aquatic > Marine > Oceanic | place: Arctic Ocean: Canada Basin | collected...
AAGGTACACTGGAAACCAGTTTTGGGTAGTACGGAAGGCCCGCCTGATGGGACGCGTTGGCCCACGCCCAGTCGAAGATGTATTCCCCATAACTGTGTGTCTTGAGATAGAGAGGAACGGCGCCCACCAGACGGTCCTCATCATAAACGACCACATGGCAAGGCTCCCAGCCTGTGTCTTCGCCCACGCTCCCACTCACTTCCAGTGCGTTCAGAAACGCGTGCTCTACAAAGGGATCGTTGTCGCCCACCAAGGCGTCCCACGCCGATGGGGCCACCTTGGCGATCTTGGAAACAACGTGCGTTTGGAGTCGGTCAGTGCGCATCACCTGTCACCCTATAAGAACGTGGAACATTGGATGACGTCTTCGGCATCGTATCCAACCAATAGAAGCATCTCGACCCAGGCCTCCTTGCTGGGGCCCACCCCCGTCCACGCGCCTCCGCCGTCATCGCCCGTCGGCGGGGACAAGCTGATCGTCGTCCTCTTTTTCATGGTCACATAATTATAGAGGACCGCTTCCGCACGAACGGCCGCATTTGGATCGCAGTAAACCGTGTAATCGGCTGTCTTAGGTTCGGATTCCTTGCCAAACATCCCCCCGCCATTGCCGGCCCCCCGATTCAACCCTTCGAACTCCGGAGAACCATACGTCGATGGGCCCGTGGGAACCAACACTACCGCTGTGTCGACGTCGTCGCAGGTCGCCCCCAGGGCCGTCAAATCGATCGCATGGGGGCTCTGTGTGTCGAGGGACAAGGACAACGTCTCCAATTTCGTCCACACATCTTGCGAATATTGCCACAAGAAAACACGCACGCCGGTGGGGGTCTCGAGGTCGCTGATTCCTGGACCACACAACGTGCACTTCAGCGTCACGTCGGCCGTCCATTGACCGTTCTCACAGATGATATTGTCCAGGTCCAAATCGTAGAAGAGTTCAAACTCGCCTTGAACCAGCGACGAGACGCCGTCTCCATCGGAACCGCAACCCACGCCCAACACCATCGATAGAGCGATGACAAAACTCGCAAACCTTTTTGTCGTCACGTCGCCTCCCAATCGCCACTTTCGACAGCGGATCCATTGGATTGAACCCAGTGTACGTGACGGCTGGCACCGAGTCGACCCGTTACCCACGGCAAGTACGGGCGTCCGAGGGCGGACGATTGTCAGGGAGCCGCTTCCCTCTCGGTCTGACCCTGGTAGGGGACACCAACCACGAGCCCGTGCGGCGTCTGGTATCCGGTAGACCCAAAGACGATGTGGTTTGAGCCACCGCAGGAATCGCAGCCGTTAGCGTGAAACTGACGGCAAGGCGAATCATCGCCGGTTGGGGAGCGCAGAGGATGTTCACAGCATCTCCCTCAGCGTTGGGTAGCCGCCAAGCCGTCCGCCCGCACAACAGTCCATTCGTGCCCCGTACTCATCTGATTGTTAATTGTCGGGCATAGGTGCCTAACCTTGCCGCGCCGGACCGGCGGCGGTACGCTCACGCTCATGAACCCTCGAATGGAACACCGGAAAGAGGAGCGACACCCCTCATCCACGACGAGGCTGCATGATGAGTGAAGCCAACCGTCCAACCACCCATGCTCTCCCCATGGCTGGCAATCTGACGGTGGTGGTGCCGGGAGATGCCACCTTGATCACACCCTACGTGCTCATTGAGCAGAGAGACTGGTTTGAGACGGAAATAAAATTCCTCCGTAAATGGCTCAAACCCGGCATGCGAACCATGGACATTGGGGCGAACTATGGGCTCTACACCCTGACGATGGCCAAGCGTATCGGTCCTCAGGGGAAGCAGATCGCGGTGGAGCCGACGCCGAACACCGCAGCCTGTTTGCGCGAAAGTCTGGCGCACAATCACTTTGAAAACACAACTCTCGTGGAGTGCGCGCTGTCCAATCGCGCTGGAAACGCTGTCCTACAGATGATGTCCAATTCCGAACTGAACACGCTGGTAGAGAGCGAGAGTACCGCTGAGGGCTCCGTTGAAGTGGTCGTCAATACGCTGGACGCGGTGGCTGCCCCGCTGGATGGCGTGGATTTCATCAAACTGGACGCGGAAGGGGAGGAAGAGCGAATTATCGAAGGTGGCCATCAGACCCTCCGTACCTCCTCGCCACTGATCATGTTCGAGTTCAAGCATGGAAATGCGCTCAACCACAGCCTGCTTGCAACGTTTCAACGTCTGGAGTACGGGCTTTATCGTCTGATTCCCGGGCTGGACCTCTTGGCCCCCTTTGACACCGCTCTCGACCTAGACAGTCACCTGCTCAACTTGTTCGCGTGTGATTCAAAACGTGCGCAAAGCCTCTCGGAAGAGGGTGTTCTTGTGCCGTCCGACGTGAGCGACGTGTCCCTGCCACCAGAGAGTGCTGCCTCGGAGGCCACCTCCGTGAAGGCGTTGCCTTACTTTCATGAGCTTGGCGCAAACTGGGCCAATGCCGCCAAGGTTGCAGGCTCACAACACCATGACCTGGCTCTGGTGGATCACGGCTTGGCCCATGCCACCGATGACTTTGGCGCCAGTGAACGCTATGCGCTGCTCTTGCGAGCGCTCCACCACATTAATGAGGCGATAGACGCTCTCGAAACCATCCCGCGCTTGCTCACGCTTGCGAGGATTCGAGCAGAGTTGGGGCAGCAAGACCAAGCCGTGAAAACGCTCGATCGGTTGGTCGAGCTCCTGGAAAAAGGTTCTGCGAACCTGACTGAGCCCTTTCTATCTCCCTCGCCCGAGTTTGACCCCATCGTGCCGGGCAACGCTGTAAGCAGTTGGTGTCTGAGCGCGGTTCTCACACAACGCGAACTCTTGGGTCATTACTCCACCTATTATACCGGGGCCAAGAGCGTACCTCGCCTCGAGAGGCTGATGAGCCTTGGATTTGCCAGCCCTGAGATGCAACGACGGCTGATCCTGGCAAAGAGCCACCAACCACAAGACGCCTGAGGACACCTTGTATCGTCCCGCCGGCATGCAAATCGTACGCTGGTTTGGCGTCGCCCTGGATGCTAGGATGTTCGCACGTGTGCTGGGAGGACAAAATGCGTTGGATATCGTCCGTGCTTCTCGTGAGTGGACTCTTGGTCGGTGCGATGGCCTGTGGCGGCGCTTCGGACTCAGAATCGACGGACCTTGGACTCGAAGCCGATGGTGGAGCCGACACCACCGTCCCTGAAGACAACGGCAGCCCTCCCCCCCAAGACGACACGACCGAACCACCACCCTCCCCTTTCAGCGCGGCGCCGGCGGATCCGGTGGACTATTCCGGCGGGGCGTGCCCCACCTTGGAGGCCGGGACCAACATCATCACGTCCAATGGCCAAAGCCGCACGGTGGAGATCTCGTTGCCGGCCGACCCCACCAACGCGCCGGTCCTCTTCCTCTTTCACGGTCTGGGCGACAATCCCAAGAACATGATGAGCTACTTTGGAGCCCAAGCAGCCAGCGCCAACGAGGGCGCCATCGTGGTGGCCCCCAAGAGCTGCTGTGGATTTGTAGAGTGGCCCTTCATCTCCTTTGAAGATCCCACACCGGACGTGACCCTCTTTGACGATCTCGTGACCTGCCTCGACGAACAATTCGACATCGACAATCGCCGCGTTTTCGCCACCGGTTTCAGCGCCGGCGCCTTGTGGACGACGTATCTGGCGACGCGTCGAGCGGATTACCTCGCGGCCGTGGCCACTCTGAGCGGCGGGGTGGGCACAGGCGTTAGCTACGTCAAACCCACCTACAACATGCCGGCCCTGGTGTCCTGGGGTGGGGCGAATGACAGCTACAACGCGGGTGTACTCATCATCTATTTTGAGACCGAATCCACCACCTTTGCCAACAACCTCGAAAGCGAAGGGCACTATGTGGCCCGGTGCAACCACGGGACCGGCCACACGGTTCCGTGGGGCGCCGCCGACTGGGTCAAACGCTTCCTCTTTGACCAGGTGTGGAACGACGGATCCACACCCTACGAAGAGCAAGTTCCCAGCGGGGTGTTCCCGGACTACTGCGTCTTTCCCTAAGTCCCACGCGAGGGATTCAACGAACAAACGTCCATTCTTTGACACCCCACCACCCTCTGCATACGCTGACCGGAGAATGGAGTCTCCCGATGACCGACCCACTTAACATCCTCCGCATGGGCGCCACAGCGCATGGAAAAGGCGACTTGGACACAGCCGCCCGGCGCTATGAAGAAGTCTTGCAAATCGATCCCAAGCAAGCGGACGCGCTGCATCTCTTGGGGATGGTCTTTCACGCCAAAGAGAACTACGAGCGCGCCGCCGAGCTGATCCAAGAGGCTGTGAACATTCAACCCAAGTACCCCGCGTATCTGCTCAATCTGGGCGTCGTATTGCGGGAACTGGGTCGGCTGGACGATGCGATCACCGTGAACAAACGCGCCATGTCTTTGGACTCGAAGAATCCCCACGTTCCCTTTAATCTGGGGCGCGCCTACCAGGAAAAGCGCGACTGGAAGGCGGCCATTAACGCCTACCAGCGAGCGCTGGCGCTGGATCCCGACATGGCCCAGGCCCACAACAACATCGGGTGGGCCCTCAAGGAACAGGGCCTTCTGGGCGAAGCACACCAATCGCTCACCAAAGCCTTGGCGCTTCAACCCAAGTCCGCCGGAACCCGCGGCAACTTGGGCGGGGTGTACAAGGACATGGGGAAACTGGACGACGCCATCGCCAATTATCGCAAGGCGCTCTCGCTCAAGGCCTCTATGGCGGGGGTGGGATCCAACCTCTTGCTTACCCTCAACTACCACGCGGAATACAGCGGAGCCTTTATCGCCCGGGAACATCGAACGTGGGCGGCACGGCACGCGAACACACTGCCCCCATTGACACAAACGGCCGCTGCGGCCAGCACGCCGGATCGTCCCCTTCGAATCGGCTATGTTTCCCCGGATTTCCGGGTTCACTCGGTAGGCTTCTTCATCGAACCCATCGTCAAGGCCCACGATGCCAGCCGAGTCACAAGCGTGCTCTACGCGGACGGGATCCGTCGTGACGCGGTGAGCGAGCGTCTGAAAGGGGCGGCGGGCGAGTGGCGCGACCTGTACGGGTGGAGCGACGAAAAGGTCGCCCAACAAGTGGTCGACGACCGAATCGACATCCTGGTGGATCTGGCCGGTCACACGGCGGGCAATCGCCTTTTGGCCTTTGCACGGCGGCCGGCCCCCATTCAAATAACCTATTTGGGATACCCCAACACCACTGGCATGGACGCCATGGACTATCGGCTCACAGATGCCTGGGCCGATCCTCCCGGTGAAGCCGACGACCTGCATACCGAAACGCTGCTTCGCCTGCCGCACGGATTCTTGTGTTATCAGCCGCCGCCATCCACCCCGCCGCCCTCGGCCGTACCCCAGACCACCCAAGGCCACGTGACCTTTGGCTCCTTCAACAACCTGACCAAGATCACCCCGGAAGTAGTCGCTGTGTGGTGCTCGGTCCTGCACGCGACGCCCGGATCACGGATGATCTTGAAGAGCCGGCCTTTGGCCGATGCGGACGTCATGCGCGCCTATCGCGATCTCTTTGAGTCCCATGACATCGCCCCGGACCGCTTGGAATTGGTGGGGCACACCGCCTCCATCAACGATCACCTGGCCCTCTATTCCCGCATCGATGTGGGCCTGGATCCCTTTCCCTACAACGGCACTACAACCACCTGCGAGGCACTCTGGATGGGGGTGCCCGTCATCACATTGGCCGGGGATCGCCACGCGGGCCGGGTGGGCGTGTCGATCGGCAACAACGTGGGGCTGACCGAGCTGATCGCGGACTCGATCCCAGACTACATCGAGCGGGCCACGGCTCTGGCCGCGGACATGGACCGCCTGGCAGGCCTCCGGTCTTCATTACGCGAACGCATGAAGGACTCGTTCCTCTTGAGCCCTCAACAATTTACGGCCGCATTGGAAGACATGTATTTCAAGGCGTTCGCTGACCACCGCTGACTGCCTACACCCCTGGATGCAGGGGCAATTCCAGTTGCGCCACCTCTTGGCTCGCGTAGAGGTTGGAGGCCTCTTTCTGATTGAGAACGTAAGAAAAGCGACGGGCTAGAGAATGGGACCCGCAGGCTCCTTCTCATCCACATCTTTGTATGTTCTCCCCAACGCCACACAGCCTGCACGCTCGCCCAAATCACACGCCTTTTGAAAGATCTTGTTTTGCTCTTTGAGGATGTCCGAGCTCTCACAAGTGTGGTTGCGTGAGGGAATTCGACAATTCATTTGTCGATGGCTCTTGGCCCAAGCGATGCATTGGCTCCCGTAACCGGCCTCACAATCTCGTTCATAGAGGGCATAGGCTTTCATTAAATACTCCTGTGCGCGTGGGGCGCCTATCGCTCTGGATCTCGACAAGCGCTCACACCCTGCGCCGCCGTACGGTGTGTTCGTACATCGAGAGTGGTTTGCACAAAGCCATGACGACGTTCCATCGCATCCCTTGACATACAAGGCTTCCACCTTGGCTGGTTTGGCCTTGCCGCCCCACCGTTTGGCGAGCATGCTGGCTTGGGCTGCACACGCTTGCTTGTCGCCATACTTGCACCCGTCTTCAAAGGCCTCCAACGCATCGTCCAGGTCAAACGATACACCACGGCCATTGAGGTAATTCAGCCCCAGGGCCACACAAGCCGGTCCGTAATCCTCATCGCACGCGTCGTCGTACAAATCGCTCGCTTTTTCCAGGTCCAATTTGACGCCCTCGCCCCGCTGGTATCGTCGCGCCAAATGTGTGCAAGCGGACCAATCCTCTCCTTTGCATGCGGTCTTGAGCGTGTCGACACCGGGAAGAGCGCACCGCTCACTGCCGCTGGCGCCACCCACAAAGGAACACTTCTCGCCGTCGTAGCAACCGGGCGCCTTGGCGCAATCGTCGTTGGATCCAATCACACATTGACCCGCCTCGGCCGTGCACCGGCCCGCCAACCAGCAAACCAACGAGGAAGCGCAGTCCACGCTCTTGCCCACCACACACGCCTTCGTTTGTGCATCGTAGCTACAACGTCCATCCCGCAGGCAGACCCACAACTTCTCGCAATCGGCGTCTTTGCCGATGACGCAGGTACCCACCGCCCCCTGGTCGGCGGCGCTGCATTTCCCATCCTTCGTGCAGTGGTTCGTCTTTGCACAGTCCGCGTCTTTGGCCACCACACACTGGCCGTTCTTAACCGAGCACCGCCCGTCCGTCTTGCAAACCGACGAGGGCGTACAGAGGCGCTCATTCACCGCATGACAGGTGCCCATGGCGGTTTGAACCGAACACAAACCCCGGCTCGAACAAAGCGCTGTTGCCCGACAATCCGATTCTTGACCGGCCGCACAACGGATCGCCCCAAAGACCGTGGGAAGACCGGCCAGCGTGCAACCGCCTTTGTTCTTGCACGTCACGCGACTGCAATAGCCTTTCTCCTTGCACGCTGCCAACGAACTGCATTGGGAATCGGTCTTGGGCTCACAGATTTGACCCTCTCGACGGGCCCAACCACATTCACCTCGCGCATTGCATCCCTGAGTGTTTTGACACGCATCAACACAACTTGTGCCACCGGCCGTACATTCACCACGCTCCTTGCACCGGGAGGATGCCTCACAGTCTGCGGCTTGGCTCGCCACGCATTCCCCCGAAGAATGCGTACATTTGCCCTGTTCTTTGCATAGATCCGACTGTCGGCAATGAGCGTTGGTCTTGGCCACACAGCCGCCCTCTCCCGCTTCCCGATCGTAGTGATAGGCACACGAAGCGTCGGAAGAACAGCTGTCCTCCATGACACAATAATCATTCGTCACCTTGGGGCAGGCTTTGGCCAAGCGAGCCAACACCGTCGCTTGCTTCTTGACCTCTTTCAACATCCACTTGTAAGAACCCAGAGAATCTCTGTATTCGCCCAGGGCTTCTCGAAGACTGCTTCTCGCTTCGGGCAACATCTCCCGATATTGCTTCTTGTATTCCCGGGTTTCCTCTCGAAAGGTCGCCTTGGCTTCCCGCAGCTCATAGGCATAATCGCGCAAGGCTTCCCGGTAATCGGAGCGCGAATCGTAGTCTTCCTTGAGGGGCTTTTCGGGATTGTCCATCTCCGGTTTTTCCAAGTCCTCCATGAAGTCTTCCAACACCGGCTTGGCCGGTTCTTCTGGCAAGCTCTCCTTCAAGTCAAAATACCACACGGTCTCTGACTGGTAGCTGACCTCTCCGTCTTCGCGATGCCGCGTCCGTTTGTAACAAGCGGCCTCCACCACCATGGACTGGTGCTTCACCACATGCGCGCCTACGGGCAGTCCCATGGTGTACCGCCCCGTGGCCACATGCGAGACCTCGTTGGTGGGTGACTCAGCCTCCTCATCAATCAGAAATTTCTTTGATGTCCATGTTCCATTGGGTTGACCTCGGACGCATCGGCCTGCACCGACGGGAAACTCCATGTCGTAATCGTCATCACCTCGAATGTCATACTTCATGGGGCCGCTGTAGACACAACAAGGGCCTTCCTCATCACACTCGGAATCTTCACTGGAGTCCAACACATAACCGTTGTTACATCGCCAGCGGCCACCACTACGCCACGCCTCTCCGGCCTCGGGGCAAAGGGTTTCCACCAGACCCCCTTCTTGCGCCAATGCTGGCGAAGATATCAGTGTGCAAAGACCAATACACAACAGGGAAAGCGTGGCTTTCATGGGCCGCCTCCAATCCTAGGCTTTTTTGTAGGAAGCTAGAGCGTAACATGTGAAGGACAGTGTCCTCAACGCCCCCTGCCCGCAACGACCGGCGTCTCCATTCGTCAAGGACACGACTCGGAGTGGTTACACCCCTGGGTAGAGCGGCAGCTCCAGCTGCGCCACCTCTTGGCTGGCATAGAGGTTGGAGGCGCTCACGCCCACGAGCCTTACCGGTTGTTCGCCCGCCTCGGTTCGGTCCAAAAGCACACACGCCGTCTCCCAGATCTCTTCGGCGTCCCAAGTGGGCCGAGCCACGGTCTGGGACCGGGTGACCGTCTCAAAGGTGTCGTATCGCACTTTCACCGTGATGGTTCGGGCCGGGCGCTCCACCCGCGTCAGGGAATTGGCCACGTCGGCCGAGAGGTTTCGTAGCACACCGCGGAGCTCCTCCACATCCGTCTTGTTCTCCCCGAAGGTGGTCTCGGCACCCCGCGACTTGGGGGTTCGCTCCGAACGGACCGGTCGCGGATCGCGCCCGTTGGCCAGCTCGCTAATAAACCGACCGGCCGAGCCCAGGGCCTGTTCGAGCTCCAACTTGGAAATCCCGGCCACGTCCCCGATGGTCTCGGCGTCCAAGGCGTGCAGCTTGGTTGCTGTGGCCGGTCCCACACCCCAGAGTCTCTCCAGCGGTTGTCCCGAGATGAAGCCCATCACCTCGTGGGGCTGGACCACCACCAAGCCATTGGGTTTGTCGTGATCGCTGGCCAGCTTGGCCACAAACTTGGTGGGCCCCACCCCGGCCGAGGCGGTCAGATCCAGCTCGGCGCGGATCCGCTCCCGAATCTCCCGGGCGATGGTGGAGGCATAGGGGATGTCCTTCTTGTTCTCAGTCACGTCCAGATACGCCTCGTCCAAAGACAGGGGTTCCACAATGGGCGTGTAGTCCTGAAAGATGGCGTGGATCTGATGAGAGACGGCTTTGTAGGCCGCAAAATGCGGGCGCACAAAAACGGCTTCCGCACATAAACGCGCCGCTTGAGCGCAGGGCATGGCCGAGCGGATCCCAAAAGCCCGGGCTTCGTACGACGCCGCGGCCACCACGCCCCGGCCGTACGGATTGCCGCCCACCACCACGGGTTTGCCTAAGAGCGTGGGATCGTCGCGCTGCTCCACCGACGCGAAAAATGCGTCCATGTCCACGTGGATGATCTTACGATTGGTCACCCGTTGAGAGTGGCACGGCGCCCGGGAATTTCAAGGTTTGGTTGTTCTGTTCTTAGTCGGTGCACCACATGCCGCCGGCCGCGGCAAACCAGGTGCAACCCTGAGCATCGCATTCGCTTTGAGTCAAACAGAGCCCGCACCACGCCTTGCTGCACTCCTCGGGACACTTGCACGGCATGTCACCGCCCGGACCCCAGCTGCAGTCAGCCGCTTCGCATTCGCTTGCAGTCACAAAGGAACCACACGAATCCATGCTGCACTCGGGACAGGAGTCGGTGTAGCACGAGATGTCCTGAATCGCGCAGTTGGTCGTGCATGCGTTGGCTTCCGGTTGCCATGTACCGCCGGAGGCCAAGCAGTCTTCGCACGGATCGGTGGGTTCGGCG
>Ga0114996_10010056_pt1 | contig 10299 bp, 6 predicted proteins | sample ArcticOcean_MG_C_4_FD_87039 | JGI IMG/M metagenome (GOLD analysis project Ga0114996, IMG submission 87039) | Marine microbial communities from western Arctic Ocean - ArcticOcean_MG_CB4_134 | ecosystem: Environmental > Aquatic > Marine > Oceanic | place: Arctic Ocean: Canada Basin | collected...
GACGAATCGCCGACGGATCTATTCCGGTCTTCAGGGCGCTCAAAACCCCCGCAGCCTCCCAGTAGTTCTCAACCATATGAAATTGTCCGTTAGCCCAGGGAAGCGCTTCAAGATCGTTCTTCATCAGGTTGACGTTTTCCCGTACTGCGATGACAGGAATTCCTTGCTCCAAAGCCGCAAGCGTAGGTAACCCGAGGCAATTATCTGGTATCACCAGGCACGAAATATTTCGAGCCGTTAAAATGCCTGGCTCTCGCATGGCCTCATGGTCTGTAATGATTTTTGGACTTCTCTGCAGCCCCTTGAGGATACATTGCAAGAAACTAACCGAGATTACCTCGGCGGCCATTCGAGGGTCGACAACGCCGGTCTCGATGTCTAAAACCGCCTGCGACTCCAGCATCGGGGCGTGCGCGGATGGCAGGTTATACAGACTTGAAATCGTATGTGTGAGCATCGATTCAACCCCGCCCCATGGGTTGACCACGTCTCCGTCACTCCAGAAATAATCGCTGTAGTAATGCAGAGGTGTTGAGATCACAGATGCTATGGCAACGGCGTCATATTCCTCGCGGTACTTATCAAGCAGATAAAAAAGGTTTCCAAAACCTTCCACCGTGCCGGCAGCCCTTTCAGATTCGGTGTAGTCGGGACTCATCACCAACGGACGGTCCATCTCAACTATTCTGGGGCAATTTAGACCGTATGAAGACCGGGCCGCGTTGACCGCGTTCACCGCAAGATCCGTGAATACCCGATCAGGGTGTGGATGGAGCATGACCAATACGCGATTTCCTCGAACCGGCTGTATTCCAACCGTCCCCATGATTAGCCGGCACAATACACTCCCTTCCACATAAAGGGCGTTCGTTGGCATCTCGTTGATATCAGATGCATTCACCACATTGGGATGAATGATCAGATTGTCGCAAACGGAGGCCAGTAACTGGGCGACTGGAGTGGCGTCACCCGCATGTCCACCTATCGCTGCGCCGATTCCGGTGGGAATCAGCATAGCCACGTTGAATTGGCTGGTGTCCTCCGACTGCCTCTTGCGAAATTCTAGCGCCATGCCCGGAGATATCTGATGGGCATTTTCGCCAGCCCGGTAGGTGGTCGCCTCGCAACTGTAGGTTTCTTGGTCCGACTCAGTGATTACTAGTCGTACCAACTCCTCACCGGCAGGTATTTTCTCTGCGGCTTTATCGGCCAGCCAATCAAGAGTGCTGCCTTGAAGGGGAGGGCGAGGTAGCTGAAAATCAATCTCCGAAACGCGCACTGGCTGCAAACCCCCATCTCAAAGATTGTTCTTCCAAGGTGAACTCTTTCTTCAGTGTGACCTCACCATTGTCGCCAAGGGAATATATCGATGGTAATGGAATTCCGTTAAACGTATGGGATTTTACTAGGTTGTAGGCTCCCACGCCGTACATCACTACAGTGGACCCAACCTTCAAAGGTTCTTCGAACGCATATTCGCCAAACACATCGCCTGCCAAACAAGTGGATCCCGCAATGATATAGGGAAACCGCCCGCCTTCAACGTCCAACAATACATCAGGGCGCCATTCATACTCGAAGGATTCCGGCAGGTGGTTCACTGTTGTATCTAAGATGGCAATGGATTTGTCATCGCTTTCAATCAGGTCAAGGACCGTGGAAACGAGAAATCCGGCGTCGCGGACGAAAGCCGAACCTGGTTCGATATAGACCTCCAAACCGTATTTTGTCTGAAGGGATGCTACTGCCTCGTAAAACGCTTCAAGATTCGTGCTGTCTTTGTCGAACAGGTACCCACCACCGAGGTTGATCCAGCTCAGACCTGATAGTATGTGGCCGATTTCCCGTTCCAATTTTTCGACTGATACCAAAACTTCTTGAAGATCTGGGGAGTTGCAGTTGTTGTGAAAGAGCAATCCGCTGATTCCTTGGGATGCCGGGGAGCTTTGGCTGAAGACCTCTTTTATGGCGTAGGTGGATATTCCAAGCTTGGAGTAGGCTCGACAAGGGTCATACCGAGGGTCGTCCAAAAATGATACCTCTGGGTTCACCCGTAGCCCTATCTCCAGATTCTTCCCTGCGTCATCCTTGTGGCGGTTCCATTGAGACACCGTGTTGAAGCAGATGTAATCGCAATTCTCAGATATCTTTTCGGCTTCGTTTGGCCTCAAGCCCGGAGTCGTTAGATGAACAGTGCCTTCCTCTGGAAGGAAATTTCTGACAGTGGCTGCTTCGAACAGTGAGCTTGCCGAGAACCCACGAACATACGGTGCGATCAATTCCAATACCCAAGGCAAAGTCAGCGCCTTCACTGAGTACAGGAGTTTGCAGTTCGCTTCGTCCGCAATCTTCTTGAGGTGTTCACCGCGGGACACGATAAACGCGTCCTCGTAGACAAACGCTGGAGTCGTGATTGACCCTGCAGCATTCGCGAACACAACCGCTAGTTCGGCCAATTCGTCTAGCGTCGCTTGATTGGGATTAGTACTCAAATTCGAATTATTTCCAATAAGGCGCAATAGCTGCCCGCCGGCAGATTCTCCGAGTCCGTACTTACCGCAATGGAGTCTGGAGCAATCTGATTTCGGTCAACGTGTCTTGGTCAACGTGGACCGAGGAACAACATGATGAATCTTCCATCAACCTAGCCAAATCCACAAGGAATTCGTTTGACCTGCTCTACCGTGCCCACTACAATAGCAAAATCCGCCATGCAGGTCGATATCTGTCATATATTGCCCGATTTATGTCTAAATATTACTCCCACATCGGCTACGATTAGAAATGCAAACTGACGGTTTCAGGTGGTAAAGCGATGATTGATGCGTTTATAGATACGCTGGAAATTATCCCTCGTGGATTAGTGTTTGTAGGGCTGGGAATGGCTGTATTGATGATCGCCAAGTTGGCGAGGGATATCATCACCCCCTACAAGATCGATGAAGAAATCATTGGCAAGAATAACTTGGCGGTCGCCATCCGCCTCAGCGGTTACTTCATGGGGGTCATTCTCGTATTTCTTGGCGCTTTGTACCAGCCGATTTCGTCGATAGCAGTGGATGGATTGGGATTCGACCGGGAGTTTGCCGAGGACGTCCTAAGGGTGTTCATCTACTCGATGGCGGGCATCGCTGCTTTAAACCTCGTGAGAATATTCATGAACCGGCTGATACTCTACCGGTTCGATATAGAAAAAGAGGTAGTCGAAGGCCAAAATGTCGGCAGCGGGACTGCTGAGTTCGGTATGTATATCGCCACCGGTTTATTGATCGCTGGCTCTGTGGCTGGCGAAGGTGGCGGACCGGATACGGCAGCTGCGTTCTTCGGGATGGGCTTGGTTCTCCTGATTGGATTTGCTTTGTTTTACCAATTGACCACCAAGTTCGATATGCATTCCGAGATTGAAGGCAAGAATACGGCCGTGGGCGTCGCGTTGGGGGGCAACCTGATTGCCATCGGCCTAGTGACATTCAAAGCGGTGTTCGGAGATTTTGACGGGTGGAACGAGGGAGTCGCGGCTTTTATCACCTTTGGAGTGATCGGCTTCGCGCTTCTTTACGTGATGAGATTGTTGCTGGACAAGATGCTGCTGCCTACGGTTTCTGTTTCGAAGGCCATATCGGTTGATCGCAACCTGGGTGTGGCTTTCATAGAGAGCGCAGTGGTTATCAGTTCCGCAATGATACTATTCATAGCCGTCTGACGAAGCCAGAGCCCCCTGTAATTTGGCTTAATTTCCCTTGATTCGTCTGAGTAAATCTTCCTGAGATTCCGTTTCAGCAGCCGTATCGGTTCGTACCTCAGCGAAGTTGTACCCCGCTTCGATGACCGATTCAACCATGTCTTCATCGATCCGCACGCCGTTGGTTATCGGACTTAAAACCTCGCCAAAGAATTCCTCTGAATGGATGGCTTCGCGCCAGGTTGCTAAACCTTCGTCAAATGACCCGTCGTAGAGGCGGAGCAAGAATACGATCCGTGCCGGGTCGAGGTCTTCAAACTCATATATCTGAACCCTGAGATCCTGTCCGCGACCAGTATCAAACTCAAGCGCCCCGCCTGCGGAATCGTAGTACACGTCTTTAAATACGTCGTATTGATTGATGTAGCTTTCTGTCTCAGCGATAGTTCGCCCGATCGCTTGTTTGCCTTCCTCTGATATCTCAAAGATGTGTTCCACGTCGGACGGTGTTATCAGGTTCGCAGATTGAAGCTTCTTGGCGATAGGACTAAGTTTTCTGTCGATGTCATCCAACGGTGCGACCGAAAGTTTGTAGCTATGCTTTTCGAGAAAGTACATCAGCATATTGGCCTGCATGAACTCTATTGATGTCTGTTTGTTCTTGATGTAGCCAGTGGAGGTCAGATGATCCAGCACGTCAAGGTTTTGGTCAATGACGAGGTCTAATACGGCGGTCTCAGAGATCCGATGCTCTGGCGATTGCATCAGACTGAGATGGTCGTCCAGCCGGTCGTCTAGTTTGATTTCTGGTCCCTGGTTGATAAAGAAATTGAGAGAGCATTTACGGTCACGCCAATCTGCGAATATCTCCAGCAACGACCCATACATATCCGGAAGGTCAGGATTCTCTTTTACGTCCAGCATTGAGCTAAATTTTGATTGTTGCCTTTTGTTCCGAGGGAAGGCTATGTCGAGGAAGTCGCCGAGGCGGAAGTTAACGTATTCGGGCCCTAGCTCCACCCAAAATGCGTCTTCAAGGCTCATTTCCCCAAGGGAAACTTGAAAGATGAACGGACGATGTTTAACGTAAAAGGCCTTATCGGGATCATAGTCTATGGAGAAATCCGCTAAGGCTTTTTGATATTTGGAATGTTGTGCAGCCATTATTTGACACCCTGCTAGGTAGGTGAGCGGCTACCGTAGGTTCCCGATAATTACCTGTCCGCCACCGGCTCCCCTAGCTCCTCCACTTCGCCCTCCCGACCTCCCAAAGCTGCTTCTAACTCCGGTCTTGCTGGTCCTAAATGCTCCGCTGGCTTTTTGGTTTCCGATATAGCTCTGCCTGGCGGGGCTCAATTGGCGGCCGGAGTTCGTGTATGCGGTTCTATTGGCCGAGCTTTGCTTGCCGTAATATTGGGAGTTTCTCGCGACCTGCCCTCCGGTTGCCCTGCCAGAATAACCCGTGGAATTACGATAGTTAGTCCGATTCGTCTGCATCTGTGGCACCCGGGACCGAGGCGTGTGGTAACCGTAACCACCCCGTGTGATTGACGAGAAGATCAGGTAGGTAAACAGAAAGTTCCCACCGCCTCCAAACGCGCTGTAATGTCTGTTGGCGCCATTTCCTCGCAATTCGTTGGAACCATCTTCATTCGTGATCGTGAAGAGTAGATCATCTTTTCCTGGCTCTAGATCGTTATTTTTGTCCAGGTCTTCAAATGCTTCGATGGTCCGCTTACCGCCCTCTTCTTTGGCCCGGATCAACACGATGCCGTCGCCTTCATAGATCTCATTCAAGCGTTTTTCAAACTCTTCCACGCTCCCGGATTTCTCAAACGCCTCTTGCACCGCGTCCATATTGATCCTGCCGATAGCGCCCTCGGAGGTGGCCCATTCATCCGCACTCACTCCGGTGGAACAACCAGCAATCACCGGGCCGACGACCATCATTGCCGAGCCCAGAATGAGCGACATTCCCATTTTTTTTCGTTTAACCATGTCTCATGCCCCTTTTGATAAAGATCCGTTCGGGTCCAAACTCCCAACGGCGTTCATACCAGAATCTGCATAACATCCTGGGATAGCTTTATTTCTCGCGATTGCGGCCCTTTAGTTGACGGGCTAGGAAATTCGGCCAGTGTTGGCAAGAATATATCCACGATCCGTGTTTGAAATTGCTCATATGACTCAAAGCTGGTTAGTGTGAAAGAAGCCATGTCACCCCGCCCCTGAGCGCCGGACAACTGGGTGCTTAAGATTAAGTTTTGGACATACGAGATATGGTCTTTCCATAGCTCATCACTTTTTTGTAGGTATAGGAGAGTGCTCAACTTGTTGAATTCGTGGTGGGTGAACCTCTCTTTGGTCTGGTCCAGCCGCTCACCGAGCAATTCTCCGATCCCCTCAGCCATTAGTTTCAGATCGACACCGTATAGCCGGGAAGCTGAAACATTGTAATCCAGGTATAGTTCCTCGCTCAGGTCCGCGAACTGCCGTGCGTAGTCGTCGATCAGCAACTCGGGGAAGTACTTCTGTGAGAGCTGGGCCGCCTTCGTGGTCACCAGTTCATCAAGGAATGGCTGGAAGTTTTCCATGGCAAGGATGTTCATGCGGCTGCGGTAGTAGGCAAATGACTGAGCCTCGAAAACCCGGGTGTATTCTTCGATTCTTGCACGACGAGACTCAGCGTCCTTCGCGGCATTTTTCTGGAGTTGTTCGAGTTCGTGAATCAACGGTGCGCCCTCACGAAAAGCCCGGCCCGCAGAATCTATTCTAGTGTTAGCAGACGTCAATGAAGTCGGTCCAGAGGCCTTAAGGAGAGTGTCTTCTGAAGATAAGAAGAATTGCGAAGCTCCAAATGCTCCCTGTCTCCCACTTCGCCCCATCAACTGATGATCAACCCGCTGGTTGTCACTGGCTTCTGTGCCAATCACAAGCAATCCTAATCCAAAGTCCAAAGTGACCGCATTTCCATGGGTCGATATATCATGCGCCTTCAGGACAACTTCTGTCCCATGGCCTTGCCGGTGGTCTTGATTAATAGCGACAATGGAATTGACTAGATCGCTGGCACGTATCGCAGTAAGCAACATTTCAGCAGCGTCGTCCGTTGGACAGTTCAGCGTAACAATTCCAACAGCGTCGTCCAGCATATGGCGTAATAATGTGATGTAGCTGGCAGTGATCTTGGCGTCCAATCCAGCTTCGAGGAGGATGTCAGTACCTCTCCCAGCCATGTCTGTCGCTACGGTTACCGCACCCAAAAGGCCAGCCTCGTGGATGATCCGGTCCTCTTCCAAGTCGTTACCGGCGTTTAGTAAATTGTGATCTATACCGCTGTGGGTCAACATTTGGGAGATGACGTCACATTCGTTGATAGAATGAGTGCCGATCAAAACTGGCCTACCGACATTTTGGCAGGTCCGAACTTCGTCCAGAATAGCCTCATACTTATCTTGCTTGCCCAAGTACATCTTGGGCGTGAAGTCCGTGCGTTTGACGGTGTTGCTCGGGGCCACAGAAATAACATTCAAGCCATAGGTGCGTTTAAATTCACTTTTGGCGGACAACGCAGTTCCGGTCATTCCCGATACCACGGCATATTGGGAGATATAACCCCGTACCGATATCTGCCCCAGTACCTCATGTTCCGGCTGTACCGGGACACCCTCTTTGACTTCTAGAGCGGCCTGGAGGCCAAAGTGGTAACGGGTGTCGGGTCGCCCTCTCCCCGTGTATCTGTCGATCAGGACCACCTGATCATCTCTCACCAGGTAGTCCACGTTCTTTTTTAGTAACGCGTATCCCCAGATCATTCGCACTATTTGGTGCATCCGGTTCTGCTTGCGAGCAGAGCGGTGATTAAGTTCTTCGATTCCTTTTCTTCGTGCAGCCAATGAAAGATCACTATCGGTGTAGGGACTAAATCCCTCGTCTATCACATCAGGATCTTCAAAAATGGCGCCCAAGCAAGACTCAACAAAATCCTGGCCTTTCTCGGTTAGACACAAGGATTTACCATCGTTGTCGATCCAATAGGAAAGATCGGCAGTGAGGTAATCATATTCTTCGTCGACGCGATACTCGGAGATCACCCGAAGTACCCGTTTCAAACCGCGAGGATTTGACGAAAATACTTGCTGCAAAACGACGCTGTCAGGATCCGCGAGATAGAGCTTCGCCAAAACAAGGAATTGGGCATCTGACCCGGAACGAACGCGTTCTGATTCCTGCTCTAACCCCAAGACAACTGACCTCTGCAGGCCAGTCAGCTTTTCGATAGTCGCCTTGAGTTTGGCGGGCGTCTTCGGGACTTCTCCGGCGCCGCCAGAGATGATCAAAGGTATATTCGCTTCGTCGATCAACGCGTGATCAGCCTCGTCGATGATGGCAACGTCCAACTTTCGCTGCACCACTTCAGCGGATGACAGTTTCAAGTTGTCCCGCATGAAGTCGAATCCAAATTCCCTTAGCGCGCCGTAGACAATCGATTTCCCGTAGGCGATCTGCCGCTCCGGCTCCTCCATGACCTCCAAAACGGCGCTCACACTCAAACCAAGAGACTCAAACACCGGAGCCAGCCACTCGGCATCTCTACCGGCCAGATAATCGTTTGCGGTAATCACATGAACGTTTCTTCCGTGTACCGCGTGGAGTACGGCAGGAAATGCCGCGGCGATGGTCTTGCCTTCGCCAGAGTTCATCTCCACGATGTTCCCTTGGTACATCAGTAGGCCGGCTAGAACCTGCTCGTCGGTCGCCACAAACGCCAGTTCGTTGTCTGTGTCGTGGCTCCGAAGGGTCTGATAGAAACACGCTGGGAGGAGGATGCTTCCCTTGTACTCTGTCTGGCTTCTTTGCCTGACATACAGGATGGTGCCAACCAATACCTTCTGCCAGGTTTCCAATCTCTGAGCATCCAAGATCGGAGTAATGGTTCGGTCGAAGCTTTCCCGGCGGCCGTTGCCGTTGGCGGACCACCCAGCTATGGCGTTTCTATATTCATCGCCTTGGAACAGGTGGTCGGCGATCGTGTGGAGTAGTTGAAGGCGATGATTCTCAATGGTCGAGTCAAAAAAACGCCACATTCCTTGGCGCCTGCTGATGGTTTCATTGACGATGGCGAAAACTTGAGAGAATGCGTCCCCGCCCGATGCACCTGCATCCTGCGAGGCCAACTTAGTGATAGCGTCGCGCAGCTCCGTATCTGAGTAAGAGGTAAAATCCAAACCCTTAATCTCGTCAAGCCGGCTTCTGTCCAGTCGGTGGATCGACCCATTGTGGGCGTCCGTTGATTGGGACATGCCTTGCAACCAGCCTACAATCGGTATCTTAACCATCACTTGACCTGTTCATCTTTGCCAGTCTAGCTACCGTCCTTCGCTGATTTCTGGTGCGTTCGGTGTCAGCGAGTCCTCAACAACCTTCCATTCCAGAGGTGAAGAAGCGATGTATACGATTACATCGTCTTGCTCAGGATGGAGGTCGGAAAATCGAAGGTGAACAGTGCCATCGCGGACGATACCAACGATGTTGACGTCACGATCAAGCATATGCTTTGCGATGTGTGGATAGGAGACATGGTGGTCCGGCACGCTCTGCAATCGGATACTGAGTAGGGTCCCCTCCATCTTATTACTGGTGATTGCCTGGGTCAGAAGGCTTACGCCTGGGTCTTGAGATTCCTGGACCAGAAGATTATTGGCCATCTGGAGCGGAAAGACCAAGGATGTATTATCCATCCCTTCGAATAAAATCGCGTGCCTGGGATTGATACATTCCACCGTGACAATGATTTTGGGGTTTAAAAGGTGTAGCACAGAGGCAGCCGAGGCCCCGATGCTATCACTATTTGGATCGTCGTAACCTGTGCTCAATATGATCGCTTTCTGGGCCTCAGCAACCGCAGCTCGGTTAAACGTTTCTGATTCCAAGGGTGATCCACGCAGAAAATGGACGTTGGGATGCTGGAACGGCAAGGAATCAACCCGGTCTGTTACCAGGGTGATGTCGTCTTTCTCATGCCTTGGGTCCGATGTGAATTCTTCGATAATGTTGCGGACGCGAGACTCATTGGGGTAGTTGATTATCAATATGTGATTTTTCAGGTGTAGTCTCCCCATGCCGGAGCGCTCTCTGTTCTGCAACTCAATCAGCCAATTAATGATCATGCCGGCTGACGCTGTGAAGGCAGTTAAACCCAAAATCGTAATGAAAACGATCGTCCCGATTCTGGATCCTAGAGTTGTGGCCGAAAGGTCGCCGTACCCGATGGTGGTAATCGATATCATACTGTACCAAAAGCTATCCCCAACGGATAACTCTGGACGTATATCTCTCTCAAACACGTAGAACGTGACAGCGTTCCCGGTAATGCTGAGAAGGAGAGCGAGCAATATTATGGTGCCGCCTAGCTTCTTCTTCCGCCGGGCGCGGTAAAGACCTCCTAATATCATTTCTATCATGGAGTACTCAGTTCAGAAATTCGTTATGGGGCAAGCCGAATGCTTGATAAAGTTGACCATCCGGTCGCCGAACGCGCAATGTGATCAACTCGTCAGGCTTACTATGACCAAACCGGCTCTATGGTCTTGACCTTCGCTTTCATTGTATCGGAA
>Ga0114996_10010059_pt1 | contig 10298 bp, 9 predicted proteins | sample ArcticOcean_MG_C_4_FD_87039 | JGI IMG/M metagenome (GOLD analysis project Ga0114996, IMG submission 87039) | Marine microbial communities from western Arctic Ocean - ArcticOcean_MG_CB4_134 | ecosystem: Environmental > Aquatic > Marine > Oceanic | place: Arctic Ocean: Canada Basin | collected...
GCAAAGTGCATGAGAGGCCCGCCATTACTTCGTTGCGCTTGCTCGCCGTGCTCAACGGACTGTGAGAGTACGCCTGCGCTCGTCAAGCGGCGCGCGCCTCGTACTGAGAGGCCTCTGATGCCCTTTGCTTCGCCACCCGGTGAGAAATGCGGGCTAACATCAAATACTCGAGTTCCCCCTGGTGGTATCCAAAAATCCGATGCGGAGTGCGTCCGGATTTCCAGCGTAACTCCGAGAGGCCGCGATAGCGTTCCCCTTTCAAGTTGTCAATGACGGGGTATTCCCATGCCCGGAGCTTGACGAGGTTTTTCAAGAACGTATCTAAGTCGGCCCGAGGGCGACCGATTGCAAGGTCGCGTTTGCGCCAACCGTCCATGGCTTTTCGGCCCATCGGCGAGACGTATTGGTGTAGCCGCCACAAGATCATGATATATGATTTATCGTATATGGTCAAGCCGAACCTGTTTTATGAACTGATTGCGGCATGAGCACTCCATGATTGCATTGTCGATGTCGCATCGACTCGAAATCGAACGAACGGGTCAGAGTGCCGGCCAGACTCTCTGGCGTCCAAGAACGAGTGGTTGACGTGGCTACCGGCACGGGTATATGGTTCTACCATGACCCGCAAAGAATTTCTTGCAACTCCGCTGTTAAGCGCGGCTGTGGCTAGCGCCGCCAAGACATCTTCCTACACACCGAAACGCGTCAATAAGGCCGTCGAGTTGCTGGCGGCAGGCCAGCCAATTTACTACGGCGGCGGACACGGCGGTTACGAGGAGGGTAAGAAAGCCGCCCAAACCCACGCCGACTATCTCAACTACGAAATGGAGCACGGTGCGCTCGACTTTACCGCGCTGCGTGGATTCATGAAAGGCCTGGTCGACGGTGGTCCGACCAAGAGCGGTCATCGCACGCCCGGCGTGATCGCAACGCTTCCCGTATTGGGAATTGACGAGATGCATATGAGGGCCAATTTCTGGGTGGTGCAGCAAGCGCTGGCCTGCGGTATTCACGGCATCCTTCTGTGCCACGCCCGCGAGCCGGAGGCGATCAAGTGGATGGTGCGGGCGGCACGGTATCCGCACGCCAAACCGGTTGTTTCGGAACTTGGTGAAGGACTGCTCGGCAACGGCAGTCAAGGCTATGCGTCCGAGATCTGGGGCGTTTCGCGTGAAGAATATCAGCGCAGGGCCGACCCATGGCCGCTCAATCCTGACGGAGAATTTTTGCTTGGCTTGAAGGTCGAAGATAAGTACTGTCTCGCCAACGCCGAGAAGGTGACCGCGGTTCCCGGGATTGGATTCGCCGAATGGGGCCCGGGCGACATGGGTATGTCGCTCAACCTTCCTGATGGCCACGGCCCTAACAGGTCGCTGCATCCGGAGATGCGCGCGGCTCGGGCGCGGGTTCGTGATGCCTGCAAGAAGAACAAAATCGCGTTTCTCAATACCGTTCGTGAGGACGACGTCGAGGAAATAATCAAAGAGGGCATCATGATCGGCGCTGGGGCCTCGCCGGAAACGGCGAACAAAGGCCGCCGCTTTACCAAACGCGAAATGCCCTGGTAGCCGGCGGCCCTGGTAGTCGGCGATAGATACAGAGCCGTGGCTGCTCGGCTGGCGGAACGTCGGCCCGGAGGCCGACGCTGCCCGCCTGGAGGCGCGCGCCACACGGGCAAGGCCAAGCTCGCGGCTGCGGGTCCGCGATCAGGTTCGTTGCTTTCGGCGCCTCTCGCGGTTCGCGCGAACTGATGTACTCGCCGTGGCGGCTTGATCCTTTCGGCGGGTCTTTGCTGCTGCTGTTTTAGTTGTCTGCGTTTCATGTCCACGCCTCCCGCAGCCTCACCGGCCCCTAGCCGTGTTCCACTCGTAACCCTCGTTTTCGTCGTCGTGCTTTCGATCTTTTGGGTTGTTCAAGGTACGCTGACCTATCAAAGGGCTCGTCATCATGACTTCTTGAGCTTCTACACGGGAGCCACTCTGATCGGGCAAGGGCAGGCGGAGAAGCTCTACGACCTCGATGTGCAAAGGCCGATACAGAAAGCCCTGGCGCCGGGCAACGAAGACGTCATTCCGTTCATCCGGCCAAGCTATTACGCGCTGGCCCTAGCGCCGCTATCCTTTCTCCCGTTCGGCGTGGCCTTTTGGGTTTGGATTGCTATTCAAACGGTGCTGCTGCTGCTTTGCTGGGCTTGGGCAGGCAGGTATTTCGGCTGGGACGCGATGATCTTTGGCGCCATTTATTTCCCGGCGGCCGCGGGTGTTAGCAATGCGCAGGACTGCGTTTTTCTTTTGGCCGTTGGCATTGGCGCCTACGTGCTGGCGGATCGAAAGCTCGACTTTTGGAGTGGCGTGGTTCTCGGCCTGGGGTTGATCAAGTTTCACCTTTTTTTCCTGCTGCCGGTTGTTATCCTTCTTCAAAGAAGATTCAGGATCTTCGCGGGATATTGCGCCGCCGCCATGACCGCGTTGGGCGTCTTTTTGGCGTTGGGCGGTTTCGGCGGCGTCGAGAAATACGTAAGCCTATTGCAGCGCGACGATCTGGAATGGCTGTCCCCGGCTCCGGAGCTGATGATTAATATTCAGAGCGTGGCGGCGAATTTGGGATGGCATTCGCCCTGGGTCTCGGCTCTGTTGATTGGCCTCGTCGTGGTCGTCACATTGCTCGGCGCGTGGCACGCCGAGTTGTGGCGCTGGCTGTCGGTTGCGCTATTGGGCAGCGTTCTGATCACGCCGCACGCTTATGCCTACGACGCGGCGATTTTGCTGCTGCCGATTTGGCTGGTCCTGTTCCGCTCGACCAATCCCGCGCTGCGGATTATCGCGGCTACGCTGGCCGTCCCGCTGCCGTTCCTTTCTTTTTTGTTCGGGCCCCCGTGGACGGTGATTCCGGCCTTGACGATCTTTGCTTTTCTCTGCGTGCTGAGCTGGGATAACCACAGGGCGCGGCTGGCCGAGGCCGCGGCTTAGGTGGCGTAGGCCCGCACGGTAGGGCGGCATTCTCGCTGCTTGCTCAAGCGGCAACCGCGCCCGAATTCCTGCACGAGTAAACTGAAATCATGGCGGACACGGAAATCCAAATCGTTTCCGGCGCAGGCGGTGAACCCACCGCTGTTATCGTGCCGATCGCCTTGTGGCGCGAAATCGAATCGGAGCGAGAGACGGCTTATCTGCTTAAGTCCGAGAAGATGAGGCGGCGACTTCTGGAATCCAAGCAGCGCCACGGGAGCCTGTCGCTAGAGGCGGTTGTTGAAAAGCGTAGAATTTGATTCCGCGGCGTTCGAAGATCTTGCCCTAGCCGCCCAGCCTGAAGGCTGGCTCCACCGGCTGTTTTTGCTTGGCTGACTCCAGCAGCGCGGCGGTTGCCGCCAGGGTGGCTAGTGCGTCGACGGCGCTCACTCGCGGCTCGACTTCTCCGCGAGCGACTTGGCAGAAGTGTTTCAGTTGCTCGGCTAGCGCGGCCCTTTGCGGCAACGGGCGGGTTGCTTTCTCTATTGGTTGCAGCCAGCTTGGTTCGGCGGGCGGGGGATTACGCCAGATGGCGATATTCGGGAACTCGAACGACGCTTCGGTGCCGAAAAAACGGAAGCAGTTTTCGGGGCTGCCCGGAGTTCTTGGATTGTCGCCGCTGGCGCGTTCCCATCCCCAGGGCGACGGGGTTGTGTCGGAGAACGTGATGGTGGCGATCGTGCCGCTTCGAAATCGCAGCATGACGGCCCCGCTGTCTTCGACTTGGAGCCCGCGTTCGACATTGCGCGTTTCAGCGTAAACGCTTTCAATTTCTCCGCAACAGAAGCGCAGCATGTCGATGTCGTGGATCAGGTTGATGAGAACGGGTCCGCCGCCCGGTTGACGCCGCCAGTCTGCGCCATAGTAGTCGTCATGTTTGCGGGTGGCCCAGATTCCAGAGACGCCAATCAGGCGGCCGATTTCACCACTCGCAATGATTGCCTGGGCCGCTTTGACCGCGGGATCGAAACGCCGATGATGGCCCACGGCGATTTGGACCCTGGCATCGTTGGCTGCTTTGATGAGGTTGTGGCCAGCCTCCACCGTTTCGGTGACGGGCTTTTCCATCAGCATGTGAATGCCGCGTTTGGCGCAGGCTACTCCAATCGGCGCGTGCAGGGGAGTCGGGGCAGCAACGATCGCGCCTTCGGGCTGCTCACGATCGAGCATCTCCTCGTAGTGCTGGTAGTAGGAGCAACCGGCTTCCTTCGCGATGGCCCCGGCCCGTGGAGCCGGGTCGGCGATGGCCACGAGGCGGCAGTCGGGTTCGTTGGCCACTAGCTTCAGATGGCGGCCGCCGATTTCACCGGCTCCGATGAGAGCGAGGCGGACGGGTTCTTGGTTCATTCCCGAAGTGGTTTCCTAGACCGGCGCGGTGAAAAATTCCGGAGACATGATTCGTGGGTTCGCGTCCATGACTGGTTGAAAGGCCATCCTGTCGAGAACATCGCGCTGTAAGTCTATGCCGGGGGCAATCTCTTCGAGTGACAAGCCCCGACCGGTTAGGCGAAAGACGGCTCGTTCGGTCACGTAGATGACCTCCTGCTCAGTGCGAAGAGCCTCGCTTCCGCTGAAGGTGATTTGGCTGACCTGCTTCACTAGCTTTTGAACCTCTCCGTAGCGTCCGATCCGCAGCTTGCCGCTGCCGCACACAAGCTGCGTTCCCTTCGCTTCAAATGTGCCGCAAAAGACGACCTTGCGAGCATTTTGCGCGATGTCGATGAATCCTCCTGGTCCGACCGTGACGCCGCCAAGACTTGACACGTTCACGTTGCCGGCCTCGTCCATCTCTCCCATTCCCAAAAACGCGACATCGAGGCCTCCGCCGCTGTAGAAATCGAACTGCGACGTCGAGTCAATGACGGCATGCGAATCGCGGACAAATCCGAAAAATGCTCCCTCAAGCGGTGTCCCGCCGTAGGTGCCGTGTTCGAGCGTTTGTTGGTAGCGGTCGAGCTGGCCGCGCGCGGCCACGAGCTTTGAGATGCCATCGGGGATTCCGAACCCGTAGTTAATCACAGCGCCGTCTCGCAGCTCCTGGGCGGCCCGGCCGGCGATCGCTTGGCGTTCGTTGAAAGGTCCTGGCGCTTGAGGCGGCTGCTGTTCCGATAAGTTACGTGCGCGCTCGCCTGACAATGAGGGATCGTGAAACGAAGCAAAGCTTTGGGATTGCTCCGGGTCGACAACGACGGCGTCGACCAGCGCGCCGGGCACTCGGACCGAGCGGGCCGGGATTTCTCCGCGCTCGACGACGGAGCGAACTTGTGCCAGAACTTTGCCGCCGCTGTTGTGCGCGGCCAGCGCGAGAGCGAATGCGTCGAGCGTGGCGCCTTCTTGATCTAGGCTGATGTTGCCGTCCGAATCGGCGACGGTCCCGCGGATGCAGACCGCGCCCACGGGAAACGGCTTGTAGCGCAGCAACGATCGCCCGTCTAGTTCGATGAGTTCGACGATATCGTCTTGGGCCCGGGCATTCATCTTTCCGCCGTCGATGCGAGGGTCGACGAAAGTCCCCAGCCCGACGTGGGTGATCAGCCCTGGGCGGCCGGATCCGATCTCGCGCATCAGTTGCGTGATGACGCCGGCGGGCAGGACGTAGGCTTCGATCTTCTCGTCGCGGGCGAGCTGTTGCATGCGCGGCGACCAGGTCCAATGCCCGCCGATGACCCTCTTGACCATGCCTTCGTGGGCAAAGCGGTTGACTCCGCGTTTGTCGCGATCGCCGACTCCCAAAGAATGGATGAGGGTGACGTTTCTGGGGGACCCGGTTTCGAGAAATCGCTTTTCGATGGCTGCGAGCAGGGTGTCGGGTTCAACCATGCCGCCGCCGCCACCTGTTATGCCGATCGCCGCGAAGTCGGGCACGAGGGCGGCGGCTTCCTCGGCGGACATGATTTTGCTTTGAGGCATTCTAGTTTCTCTGGTCGTGACTAGTTGCTCTGGTCGTGACTAGCCCGCATTTCTCTCCGCCTGACGGTCGAAGTACGTAAGAGGCCCGCCAGGAGGCGCGCGCCACGTCGCGCGTCGCCGTTCGGTGAGAAATGCGGGTTAGTCATTCTCGCTAGTCATTCTCGCCCTGGCCGGATGAGGGTCGGGACGTGGGTCCCGCCGCATCCTTGGTAAGCTTAGACGTCCGTTTCGGTTCCGTCAAGGTGAGGGTTGCAAGCCGGTCCTAACGGGCGATGTCTTTGCGCAAAAATAGTGCGCTGATAGGGAGTGTGCATATCGCAAGCGCAGCCCGATTTCAGGAAAATTCGCGCTAATGAGGGTCTGAATTGAAGGTTGGAGTCGATGCAGACCAAGCTTACGGTTACGATTGACGAGGAAGTGCTGCTCAAGGCCACGGAGTATTCGCGGCGGCAAGAGGTCTCACTTTCGCAGCTTATCTTCGCAGCTTATCGAAGACGTCCGGCGGGGGATAACCGCTGGGGAGGCGCCGTCGTTTTCGGAAGAATGGCCCGGGCGGTTTCAGCCAGCGGCTCGGGACGACGGACGTTACGAGCGATTGGCGCAAAAAAACTCGTCATCGTTCCACGATCGTTCCACGCGACCTGGATGGCGGCGTTTCGCCGTCATCGTGGGCCTGCTTTCACGAATTCTGCCCGCAACCACCACTTTGTGGTTGACAGTTGCTTTTGGGTTCCGATAACATGATGTGAAGTCAGCGTATGTCTGCTGCTGTCCTACTTCCGACGCCTTCACAGTTGGGTTGAGTTGACAGCCAGCTTAAGGTACAATGTAATTTCGTTGTAACTTGAGCTGACCGTGGTGGGTTTCGCTTGTTAACGAGGTCGAAGGGGTCTCAGAAGCGAGTTCAAGAAGCTCTGGCTGTTGTGCCGTCGAAAAGACTCACGCCGGTGAGTCCTGTTAAGGTGGCGCGGGTTCTGTAATCTCAAGAATGTAAGACGGTGCGTCCGTTGCTTGCCGTCATGCCGAGTGTGTGTGCGGCAAGGCTGGTAGGACGGAGGCGCTGGGTGATTTTTCTACTAGGTGATATTGAGTGCCGACGTTTAGCCAGCTAGTACGCAAAGGCCGCAAGCGGCCGAAATTCAAAACGGCCAGTCCCGCGCTGCAGGCATGTCCGCAGAGGCGCGGCGTATGCACGAGGGTGTATACGGTGACCCCGAAGAAGCCGAACTCGGCTCTTCGCAAGGTGGCGCGCGTGCGGCTCACGAATGGAATCGAGGTAACAACCTATATTCCCGGCGTGGGTCACAATCTGCAGGAGCACTCGATTGTGCTCATCCGCGGCGGCCGCGTGAAGGATTTGCCGGGTGTGCGCTACCACGTCATTCGGGGAACGCTGGATGCTTCTGGCGTCAACGACCGCAGGCAGGGCCGCAGTAAATACGGGGCGAAGCGCCCGAAGCAGTAGCTGCCGGAACGGATCACCAAGGCTCGGATTACAAAGGCTCGGAATTCAAAGGATCTCGGCTTTCAAAAGGATATAGATAGAGCATGCCGCGAAGAAGAGAGATTGAGCATCGCACGCCGGTGCCGGATGCTGTTTACAATTCCACGCTGGTATCGAAGTTCATTAACTGTTTGATGAAGGACGGCAAGAAGTCGGTTTCCGAACGCATTTTCTACGGCGGCATGGACATGGTTCGCGAGCGGTCGAAGGAAGACCCGCTGCCACTGTTCAAAAGGGCCATTGAAAACTGCAAGCCGGTTGTCGAAGTGAAGTCACGGCGCGTTGGCGGCGCGAACTATCAGGTGCCGATCGAGGTTGCGACCAATCGGCGATCCAGCTTGGCGATTCGCTGGCTCATTAATTACGCGACGGCGCGCTCGGAAAAGGGTATGGCGGAAAAGCTTTGCGCCGAGATAATCGAGGCGGCGGCGAGCCGCGGCGCGGCAATCAAGAAACGCGAGGATGTTCATCGCATGGCGGAAGCCAATAAGGCCTTCGCGCACTATCGCTGGTAAGGGGAGAGTTTCAACGCGAGGGCAGGGCGAATCTGTTCAAGTTTGGGCAAGGGAAGTTGGGCAAGGGAAGTATAGTTATGCCGGTCAAAGTTCCACTGAAACGGTTTCGCAATATTGGTATTGCCGCGCACATCGATGCGGGTAAGACCACTACGACCGAGCGTATCCTCTTCTATACCGGGCGGCTCCACCGGATGGGCGAGGTGCATGACGGCACCGCGACGATGGACTACATGGCGCAGGAGCAAGAGCGCGGCATCACGATTACCTCCGCTGCCACGACTTGCTTTTGGCGTGATCACCAGGTCAACATCATCGACACACCCGGGCACGTCGACTTCACGGCCGAAGTTGAGCGCAGCCTGCGGATACTCGACGGGGCGATCGCCCTTTTCGACGCTGTAGCGGGCGTGCAGCCGCAGTCGGAAACGGTCTGGCGTCAAGCGGACAAATATAGCGTTCCCCGCATTTGCTTCATTAATAAGATGGACCGGGTCGGCGCGGACTTCGACTACGCGGTCCAGACCATCATTGACCGGCTCAAGGCCAACCCCGCCCCTATTCAGATGCCTATTGGCAGTGAATCTTCGCTGCGCGGCGTCGTCGACCTGATTGAGATGAAGGCTATCTTGTGGAACGACGAGACGTTGGGCGCAAAGTACGAGATCGGCGAGATTCCGGCGGACCTTCAGGAAGCGGCTGTCGAGCGCCGCGCGAAGCTGATCGAAAAGGTTTCCGAGCAAGACGACGTGTTGTTTGAGAAATTCGTCGAGGGCGAGACGATCACCGACGATGATCTGAGAGCCGGCGTGCGCCGCGCGACGATCGCATTGAAGATCACGCCGGTGCTGTGCGGTTCGGCATTCAAGTACAAAGGCGTGCAGCGGCTGCTGGACGCCGTTGTCGACTTTCTGCCCTCTCCGCTGGATGTTCCCGCGGTTCAAGGCACCGACCTGACTGGCGAGGAAGAGATTTGCCGTCAATCGGACGACAAAGAGCCTTTCTCGGCGCTGGTCTTTAAGATCATGACCGACCCCTACGTCGGGCAACTGGCGTTCTTGAGGGTGTATTCCGGGACGGTGAAGGCCGGCGGCAGCGTGTTTAACGTAGCGAAGAACCGCAGCGAACGCATTGGGCGCTTGCTGCAGATGCACGCCGATAAGCGGGAAGACGTGGAGACGGCCCGCGCGGGCGAGATTCTTGCCGCGGTTGGACTCAAGACGGTTCAGACCGGCGATACGGTGTGCGACGCTGACGCGCCTGTTGTTCTGGAGAGGATCGAGTTCCCCGTACCGGTGATTTCTCTAGCGATCGAGCCCCGCACCAAGGACGATCAGCAGAAGATCGGGATGGCGCTCGGGAAGCTTTCGCACGAGGATCCGACTTTCCGGGTGAATACCGACGCCGATACCGGCCAGACGATTCTTTCCGGGATGGGCGAGTTGCATTTGGAAATTTTGGTCGATCGCCTGCTGCGGGAGTTCGCCGTCGAAGCGAATGTCGGCAAACCGCAGGTGGCCTATCGCGAGACGATCCGCAAGAGAGCGAAGGGCGAAGGCCGCTTCGTCCGCCAAAGCGGAGGCCGCGGCCAGTATGGGCATTGCAAGATTGAAATTGAGCCCCTGCCGGGTGGCGGTTACGAATTCGTGGACAAGATCGTCGGCGGAAAGATTCCTCGTGAGTACATCTCTTCGGTGGGGCATGGGATTCGGGAAGCTCTCGAAGGCGGTGTTTTGGCCGGGTATGAAATGGTCGGCATCAAGGCGACGGTCTACGATGGCAGCTTTCATGAAGTAGACAGCTCCGAGGTGGCGTTCAAGATCGCCGGATCGATGGCGTTTAAGGACGCCGTGAAGCGGGCAAGTCCTGTTTTGCTCGAGCCGATGATGGCGGTTGAAGTGGTGGTTGCGGAAGAATACATGGGCGACGTGATGGCCGATGTCAGCAGCCGGCGAGGGAAAGTCGAGGGGATGGAGTTGCATGGCGGGTCTCAGATCATCAAGGCTCTGGTTCCCCTGGCGGAAATGTTCGGCTATGCCACCGACCTGCGTTCTCGAACACAGGGCCGCGGCACGCACAGCATGCATTTGAAAGGATACGAAGCGGCGCCGGCCCACGTAGCGGAAGAAGTTATTGGGCGGGTGCGGGGAGTTTTCCACTAGTTATGAAGTGCGGCCGGGGGCCTGAAGCAGGGTTCAGCGTTCCGGCGGCGGCTTCGGCGAGTTAGGAGAGGCGACAAGCGATGGCGAAGGAGAAATTTGATCGCAGTAAGCCGCACGTCAACGTGGGGACGATCGGCCATATTGATCATGGCAAGACGACCCTGACGGCGGCGATAACCAAGGTGCTGCAGAAGCA
>Ga0114996_10010060_pt1 | contig 10298 bp, 10 predicted proteins | sample ArcticOcean_MG_C_4_FD_87039 | JGI IMG/M metagenome (GOLD analysis project Ga0114996, IMG submission 87039) | Marine microbial communities from western Arctic Ocean - ArcticOcean_MG_CB4_134 | ecosystem: Environmental > Aquatic > Marine > Oceanic | place: Arctic Ocean: Canada Basin | collected...
AAAGAATGTGGAAATACTATTTAAGTTATTGTGAAGTCGGTTTTGATAATGGACAGACTAATGTTGGTCAATTTGTAATACAGGGGAAATCAAGATAAGAAAAGAAACTCGAATAAGAAAATTTGTCCTATTTAGTTATGGTCTTCCAGGAATTTCTATCTCCTTACCTATTATACCAATCTATCTTTATTTGCCATCTTTCTATGGTGTTGAACTTGGACTTGGTTTGATTGTAACAGGCTTTGTCCTAATGATAGTTCGTATTTTTGATACGATTACTGACCCTCTTATAGGTATTTTGAGTGATAGGGTTCAAATTTTTAGTAGTCGGCGAAAACCTTGGATAGTGATTGGTTCAGTCATAGCATCTATTGGGCTATATAAGGTTCTTAGTCCGCCAATAGATGTTCAAAAAAATTATCTACTTTTTTGGTCGATAATTCTCTATTTAGGCTGGACTATGGTTTCCGTACCATATCTAGCGTGGGGGGCTGAAATTAGTCGTGACTATAATGAGAGGACACTAGTAACGTCTTATCGTGAGGGGTTTTCTGTTTTTGGAATCGTCTTAACTGGTATTTTGATTGCGACGATGAAGAACCTTGGATGGTCTAATATCGATGTCATGGGGGCTGTTGCTTGGGCAGCTATTATCCTTGGGTTCATTTTGATACCCTTTTTACTTTTTTTTGTCCCGGATCAAAAATCAAAAATTTCTTCACCCCTAAGCCCTACTATAACTAATAGCTATAAACAGGTTTGGTCAATTTTTTTAAATAAGTTATTTTTACGTCTTTTATTTTCTTGGTTTATTAATGGATTAGCTAACGGAATACCTGCTGTTTTATTTCTCATTTATTTAGAACATGTTTTACAGATTGAAGCGAACCTCATTCCATTATTTGTTCTTGTTTACTTTGTTGCTGCAGTAGCAACAATCCCTCTTTGGTTGAATTTGAGTCAGCATTTTGGCAAACACAGAACTTGGTGTTATGCAATGATTGTTGCATCAGTTTTTTTTGGGTTTGTTCCTTTTATTTCTGAGGATAGTAGATTATTTTTTGTGGTGGTGTGTTTAATTACAGGAGCCACTCTTGGGGCTGATTTAGTATTGCCTCCTTCCATTCAAGCCGATGTCGCAGATTATGATTTGTTAAAATATTCATCAGATCGAGTTGGAGAACAGTTTGCTCTTTGGGGGATGGGAACAAAGTTAGCTCTTGCTATGTCTGTAGGCTTTGCTTTCCCCATGGTTGAATTTTTTGGCTTTGACCCTTTGAATCCATCAGAAACAGGAAGGATTAGTATTATAGTGATCTATGCTATAATTCCTGTCGTACTAAAATTTATAACAGTATTAATTGTTTGGAATTTTCCTTTGAACTCGAGCAAACAATTGATCATTCGCAAGCGATTAAAAAGCAGACGATTGGGCTACTGATCTTTAAAGGAATATTTGAATGGGAAAAATATGGGGCGTAGTTCTTCTAATTGTTATTTTGGTACCTGGATGCTCAAATATGAAAGTAAGTGATTTTAAAGATGTCACTCCAAAATTTTCTATTGAAAATTTTTTTATAGGTAGAACTCATGCCTCTGGAATATTTGAGGATCGCTTTGGTAACCTGAAAAGGCAGTTTTTAGTAAATATTATGGGAACCTGGAATGGAAGTTCATTAATCTTAGATGAGAAGTTTGAGTATGACGATGGAGAAAAGGATCGACGTGTATGGAATATCAAAAAATTAAATGATCACTTTTACGAAGGTAATGCAGATGATGTAATTGGTCTTGCTATTGGAGAATCATATGGAAATGTTCTAAATTGGCGTTATCAAATGGATCTTAAAACGAGATTTGGTTTAATTCGTGTTGACTTCGATGATTGGATGTTTTTACAGCCATCAGGCATCGTTATAAATAAAGCAAAGGTGAGTAAGTTTGGTATTGATATTGGCACCGTAACTTTGGTGTTTGTTAAGCCGGACAGTTATAAAAAATTGAACGAAAGTTTTAATCATGAGCTGAAAGACGTTTCCGTACCAAAGATAGGATCCATCCAATAATTGGTAAGTATTCATATAAGGTCCTTGAGATATCCCAATAATCAATATGTTCGGAAACATATCCTTCAGATGAAAAGGTAATCATACTGGCTCCATCAAATTCCCAATTTTTACCTCTTAGTTTTCCTGAAAATTGCCATTGCATTAGGCATACTTTATTCATATCAGTAAAATAGTTGACCACAAACTTAACTTCTTTGACGTTCATAAACATATGACTGAATACTTTTTTCATGTCATTTATCCCTCGAGTATCATTAAGTGGATCTTTGAAATGCACATCATTGGAAACATGATATTTTAGGTTTTCTAGTGTTTTTGGAGTTAATGTTTCTAAAAATTTTTTATAACGTTTACTTTTTTTGTTCATCTTGAATTACCCATTGAGTTAAAAAAAAATAGATTCTGTAGGGGAGGATGCGAAGCAATTTCATAAATATAGAAAAACCAAAAGGAAATGTTACTTCGAATTTCTTTTTCTTGACCCCACTTATTATGAGGGCCGCAGCTTCTCTTGCTGACAGCAAAAAAGGCATATAAAAAGTATTCTTATCTGTGAGTGGTGTCTTAACAAAACCGGGATTCACTAGCGTTAAATGAATGTTATGCAAGTCCAGTTCAGGTTTTAGTGATTCACACATATTAATTAAAGCAGCTTTTGTAGCTCCATAGGCAGACGAAGTTGGGAGTCCTCGGTATCCAGACAGGGATGAAACAACAACTATTTGTCCATTTTTGCGCTTAATAAAACGAGGTATTATTTGAGCTAATCCATTTACTGTTCCCATTAAGTTTGTTTCAACTAACAAGCGAAATGTATTTACCGAGAAATTTTCAATTGATATTGGTTGAAATGTTCCAGCATTTAAAATTGCAAGGCTTATTTTGCCATGTGTTGTTTCAATTTTTTCGATTGTGAACTTGGTTTTTTTAAGATCAGTAATATCTAAAGGATAGATAAATAAAGTTTTGGGAGGACAAATTTTTAATAATTGTTGCAGGTCATCATTTGAGCGAGAGCTAGCGGCAACAAGCCATCCCTCGTTAATGAGTTGGAGTGTTATTTCCTTTCCAATCCCTTTTCCTGCTCCTGTTACCCATGCAATAGAGAATTCTTTTTCAAAATTGCTATTTCCCATTTCTGTTAGGTCCCTGACATTTATTACATTGATATGTTATTTCCGATCCATCACGGCCTTTAAATTTCATCTTTACCCAACGACCTTTCTCATCATACCAAACCTCGGTTTCAAGATCTCCAGAGTAGATGTAACGCATTGCCTGTATTTCCCCTCTCTCTGTCTTAACCAGTTCTTTTCCTCCCTTAATAATACTTACATTGTTTATTTCACCAGTGATTGTGTTTAGAATTTTCTTTGCCTTTAAAACCTTGAAGTTCCAGTGATTTGTAGGAAAGATTGATGGTCCTGTATAGGTAGTTTTTGAATTTTTTTTAATGCTCATCCCATCATCAACTTTGATAGCTTCAATAAATATAGTTTCACCATCATCATCTACATGGACTTTTATTGTTTTGAGTTTTTCATTTTCCCATATGGCATCTGATTGATAATTAAAGTAGTAAGCTGTGAAGAACAGTAAATTGATTTTTAATTGAAAAGTGCAGGAAACTTTGAGGTTTTTACCTTTTTTTGAAAACTTAATAGTGTGAAATCCAACTTTTTGTCCATCTCGGTAGACATCAAATTTTACTGTCTTGCCATATAGGAATAAAGGGCTTGGGAACACTTTCACTGCATTTAGTGAATCACTGTATAAGTCATCGGGAAGCGTAAATGTGAGTAAAAATAGGGTAATTAATTTTAGTTTAGTAAGCATAAATAATTTTCATCAAAATTGACTGGTGTTTATATTATTTATATGCCTTTTGTGTATAGTAATTGCAATAATCAAAGGATAATTAAATGTAATTTTCTTGAAATAAAAATTACTGTTAAAGACTAACAGTATTCTTATACCCGTTTGGGAAAGTGTAAATTGGTAAGTCGAGTTTAGTCTAGAAGTTACTTTTTGATTGGGTTTATTACATAAAAATGATATAAATTTTTGCGCATTTTGTTGGCTTTGGAAAGGTGCCATGAACAAAATTATAATTATAGATTGTTTGCAATATTCAAAGTGGACAAGAAAAATTTTTCAGCAAATGAATGATGGAGGAGTTCATGCTGTTCACGTCACTATTTCTTATCATGAAACATTCAGAGAAATGGTGCACAATTTAGAGCAGTGGAATAGATGGTTTGAAGAATATTCAGAACTTATTTTTTTGGGTAAGACAAGTAATGATATACTTCGGGCAAGGAAAGAAAATAAAACTGCAATTTTTTTTGGATTCCAAAATCCGTCACCAATAGAAGAAGATCTTGGATTAATAGAAATTTGCTATAGTCTTGGGATCCGCTTCATGCAACTTAGCTATAATAATCAATCTTTATTTGCGTCAGGTTGCTATGAAAAAAATGATCGTGGTATAACACGGTTTGGACAACAGTTAATCTCTGAGATGAACAGACTTGGCATTGTAATAGATATGAGTCATTCAGGAGAGCAGTCTACTCTAGAGGCAATTGAAATTTCGACTAAACCTATCGCAATAACTCATGCGAACCCATCTTGGTGGCACTCTGCGCTGAGAAATAAAAGTGATACTGTCCTGAAAAAGCTAGCGAATTCAAAAGGTATGCTGGGGTTTTCTCTTTACCCACATCATTTGCATAAAGGCTCAGACTGTTCAATTAATAGTTTTTGTAGGATGATTGTTGAGGCTGCTAGTCGTTATGGAATTGATTGTCTAGGAATTGGGTCAGATTTGTGTCAAGATCAAGATGATAGTATAGTCGAATGGATGAGGAATGGTCGCTGGACAAAAGTGATAGATTTTGGTGAAGGCTCAGTTGATGGCCCAGGCTTTCCTGACCAGCCCAAATGGTTTTGTGATAATCGTGATTTTGAAAATATTAAAAAGGGACTTATTTCAGCTGGTTTTACTGAAGTTGATGTGGCGGCAGTTATGGGTGGTAATTGGTTGCGGTTCTTTGAAGAATCATTTGGACAATAAAAAATGAGCTTGTCAGAATCTAAAGCTTTGATCTCTGATCATCTAACTTTACGTGAGCCAAGTCAGGTGATGGATCTCAAGAGAATGGGTGCGGCTTTCCCAACGAGATTGAGCTTTATGCGCATTTTATTAAGGCATTTAATTAAAGAAAAAGTTGAGGTGAAGAGGCGGGTCTGGGATATTGATTCTTGTGGGATTGGTCATGCTATTTACTCGGTTGAATTATTTAATCAAATATATAGTCTTATAGCTTTTTCAATTTTAATTACACCAGAAGAGCGAACAGATAGGGTAATTGCTGAGAAGTGGGATACAACATATGTTCTCTTTGATGGGGCCCCTAAATTTTCTGATATAGAACGTCTAAGGCTGAATGTCCCTCTTCAAGAAGCTGGGCGGTTTGAAGCTAGTGAACTTATATTAAGTCGGGCAAATAAATCGGTTCGTCTCTTTGATTATGTTGTAGAATGCTTATCAAATGGACATCAACCAGATGATCAAATTGTTAGCCAAATTGGCTATTTGATGCGTACTACGGCAGTTTATGGCAATGGCAAATTTGGAATTGCCGATCATGGTAAAATTGTTGATGAACATGGTTTGAAAGAGCCATTTCAAGCTGAGCTATTAACAATTTGGCTTATTAGGGGCTTTACTCATGATTTAGTTGAACATATTGCTTATTATAGAAATCCAAAATTTTTTGTAACTCTTGATTTACGGCTTAAAAAGTATTTAGGAATTGGAAATGCTACAGGTCTTGGAATGGCCCCATTTCTAGTTACACATCCGATCCTAATTCATAACTGGGCACTGATAAAAGAATTAGCTTTAGGTCGACTTCGTGGTATCAAAAAAATTGATGCTGAAATCTCTAAATTAATAATCAAATTAATTACTCGTGCAGAAAAGCACTTAAATCAATGGGATGTTAATGATCTTCGCCAGAGTAGTCGAATTAATGTTCTAAGGAGGGAAATTGTTGTAGTCAAAAATTTGATTACTTCTAATTGGTTGAATTTTGACTATCCATGGGAGCGCCTTATTAAAACTTCTTCTTGCTGGTCAATAGAATGTCAGGAGTTAATTATAGCTTTGATTTTGGAGCCTTATGGAGCGTTGATTGACGATTTAGCGGACTGTATGAGTACAAACGCTGCTTGCAACCTTGACCCAGCTATGACTATAGGAGATCTGAAGAATCTTTTGGTGACAAATTATGATTGGGCATTACTAATAGATTTTAATAATCCAAAATCAAGTGAGCTTTTTTGGTATGTGTCCGAAGAAAAATTAGAACCCCGGCTTGGATCTCGTTTAAACCAAGCAGGAGTAGAAAAAGAGATGCCGATTGATGTTGCTCGTCAGATTCAAGATTTAGCAAGGACTTTGAAATTTGTTTCAAAAAAACAGCTTGTTGCAGAATTTTTGTTAAAGTTCCCTGAGCAACGTCAAATTGTAAAACGAGTGCAAGGTTTAAAAAACTTTTCGTTTTCTGAAATAAGAACTAATCTTATTAGCTCTGAGTGTATGCCAATCGATATGCTACGTTGGAAATTAGCATTTTTTGGAGCCTGCAAATTTGATCCTAAATCAGACCGCTGGACCCGAGTTACATTATATCAAGGAGCCCCAATAGCTTCGGAAGTGCAAGCTGGATCAAGAGATGATTGGTGGCTGCCAGTGCTTGAATCTCTGAAATGATATGTTCAGTCAATGAAGTTGAAAACATATTCACTAAGGCAGCAATAGGTGCAGGCTTTCACGTTGGTATTGCCGGCGAGATAAGTAATGCTGGAATTTGGTTAAGTCTTAATGGTTTTAATGGCGAAGAGACCGTACTAAAGGTGATTCAGGGAAAGCAAAGAAATTCAAAGGTAGTTTTTGACGATATTGGCAGGCCTATGTTCAATGACCAACATGTAGGGCTTATTGGCCCTTCAGTAATTGATTATTTAATTGCCAGTAAATGTTCGCAAGTAATTAAGCTTATTAATATTGATGTTCCTCTTTTAATGGTCGGCTTAGCAGGTGTTGCATCAAATATTCTTGATTTTAGATTTTTGATAAAATTTCAGAATAACGTGGAAGTAAATATATCTAAAAATCACTTTTCTAAAACAGGAACAATTCTTGCTAAAAGAGCAACAATTATTATTTCTATTAGAGAAGGAATAGATAGGCATAAAGAAAAAAAACTCAATTTAAAGGAAGGAGGAATTAAGGTGAGTGATCGAGCTTGGGTCAAGCTAAATAAACTAGCGCATCTGACGTATGTGAAAAATTCGGTTGCCTCACGCTATATTGGAGCAGGAGCTGGTTTGATCGATAATGACTAAATTTTCGTTTATCTATAAGATAATTAAAACTATATCTTAAGGCATTCAGAATCTAGTAAACAGTATTAGGAAATTTTTTGTCAATCTTTTCTCTGAATCTTTTGGAAAGGTAAATTAATTACAACCATAGAAGTTTCTAGGGGTTATATTAAGTTAAAATTCTTTTATGTTGAGGATAAGATATTGAAACGATTAATTATTGGAATTACCGGTGCATCAGGAGCTGTTATTGGTGTTAGACTTCTTGAGTGGTTAAGTAAAAATGGAATTGAAACTCATCTTATTGTGAGCAAGTGGGGTCGGCGCACCCTCGAACATGAGACAAGTTTCTCATTTGAATATGTTTCAAAAATGGCTAGTTATTTTTATAGTAGCGGTGATATGGCTGCTTCTATTTCATCAGGTTCATTCATTACAGATGGTATGATAATTGTTCCATGTTCAATGAGTAGTCTTGCTTCTATCTCTATTGGTAATGCAGGGACGCTTATTCAGCGAGCAGCGGATGTAATTATAAAAGAAAAGAGAAAGTTAGTTTTAGTTCCAAGAGAGGTGCCTTTAAGCGCAATTCATATAGAGAATATGTTGAAACTAGCAAAGCTTGGGGTAATAATTTTACCTCCGATGCCAGCGTTTTATAACAATCCAGAGACTTTAGATGACGTTATTAATCATATTGTTTCAAGAATTCTTGATCAATTCAGTATAGAAAATAGGCTAACTAAACGATGGTCAGGGCAGATATAAATTAATTAAAAAATATGATCTGACTAAGGTTTTCCCTCAATAAACTGTCTTGGATTCCATAATAAAAGTATGTTTATGATCTTTTGTAAAGTTGACCTAAGTTTTTGAGCACGGTTTTGATCAAAGGAAAAGGTTTTATCTTCACTCATATAATTTATCTGGGAAATTTCCATTTGGACAGAATGAATATTATTTTGAGGATTTCCATAATGTCGGGTTATATATCCTCCTACAAATCGACCATTGACAGCAAAGCTGTAGGGACTTTTGATTAAGGTATTTTCAATTGCTTTCTCAATTCTTAGGTCACAGCTTTCCCCTTTTGCTGTTCCAAAATTAAGGTCAGGTAATTTTCCTGAAAATAAGTTTGGTACTTCACTTGCTATTGAGTGTGCATCGTAAAGAATTACAAATCCAAATAAACTTTTGAGTCTGCTAATTTCTTTAACAATTTGATTATGATATGGTGCCCAATAACAATCTTTTCGATTGGTTATTTCCTTTAAACTCAGTTTTTTTTTGTTTTTATAAAGATGTAACCCATTAAATTGATTTAAGGGACACAAGTTTGTTGTATTTTGTCCGGGATACAGAGCCCCCCCATCTGGGGGTCTATTTAGATCAACAACATATCTACTAATATTTGATGAAATTATTGAGATATCTAATGTCTCTAAAAAATTGTACAAAAGAGGAATATGCCAATCAGTATCAGGGGTAGACCTTGCTTCTTTAGTAAGCAAATCGCTTATTTCATTGGGTATAGAGGTACCACAATGGGGCATACTGATAAGAATAGGGACTTTTCCTTTCTGGAAATTGAAAAGGTCCAAAATTTTTTACCTATCTAATTAAAATTTAGTAAACCCCAATTTTATATTTTAATCAGGTAATTTCAACAGATATTTTACAGTTTTATTAATACGTCAGTTAACTTCATTCCTTTACTTTATTCGCGATTAGTCAAGGCATTAATAGCCTGCACATATTTTTTTATCACGCTTGTTTCGAGAGGGTGTTTCCCTGATTTTATGACGTGGACACCATTGACATAAACATCTTTAATGACCGCGCACGGTTTAGAAAAAATTAAATAATCTAATATAGCATCCTTTTCTTTAGTAATTAACGTTGGGTGGTTTGTATCAATAACAATGAAATCTGCTCTATATCCAACTTCTATTCTTCCTGTTTTTCTTCCAATTGCCTGAGCCCCTCCAGTTATTGCTAATTCAAACAGATTGCGTCCTGTTGAATACTGAGGGTTAACAGCGAGTAAGTTACGTTTTTGATGTTGGAGACGTTGGCTGTATTCGAGTAATCTTAGTTCATCAAATGGATCTACGGTAATGTTGCTGTCTGAGCCAACTCCAATAGTTCCCCCAAATTTTAAATACTCTAAGGTGTTAAATATACCATCCCCAAGATTGGCCTCTGTAGTTGGGCATGCACCTAAGACTGCTTTACTTTTAGCTAGTAAAGCAAGCTCTTTTTTGTTCGAGTGGGTGCCATGAATTAAACACCAATTACTATTAATATCATGATTTTCAAATAACCATTCAATAGGTCTCAAAGAGAACCACTCTTGGCATTCCTTTACTTCATTTATTTGTTCTGAAATATGGATATGGGTAATAAGATCTTTTTTCTGAATGCCATTTAGCACCTCCTTAAGAAGGCTGTTATCAATCGCACGGAGGGAATGTGGAGCTATTCCAATGTTGATGTTGTTATCAGCCCTAGTATGCATCTCAAGTTGATTGAAAATTTCGATGAATTTGTCAGCGTTGTTAATAAAGCGCTGTTGTTTGTCTGAAGGTGGTTTTGATCCAAAACCAGAGTAACGATAAAGAACAGGTAAAATAGTCATTCCTATCCCTATTCGCTTAGCTGCAGAAACAGTAGCAAGCGACATTTCAGCAGGGTTTGAATAAGAAGTTCCATCTTCATTATGGTGTATATATTGAAATTCCGCAACTGAGGTATACCCAGACTTCAACATTTCCATATATAGAAATTCAGCAATCGCATTCAAATGATTTGGTTGAATTTTTTGGAGATAAAAGT
>Ga0114996_10010062_pt1 | contig 10297 bp, 9 predicted proteins | sample ArcticOcean_MG_C_4_FD_87039 | JGI IMG/M metagenome (GOLD analysis project Ga0114996, IMG submission 87039) | Marine microbial communities from western Arctic Ocean - ArcticOcean_MG_CB4_134 | ecosystem: Environmental > Aquatic > Marine > Oceanic | place: Arctic Ocean: Canada Basin | collected...
ATCCTTGGCCGACACAGATGCACGGGCGTTAATGGGTTTGATGCCGAAAGTAGACAACCACGGCGAATTGATGGCTCAACCTGTCGCCAAAGGTATATTCGATTTTGTGTATTAGGAAAAATAAAAGCGAGCGCACACATCATTAAAGCCGTCGAGGGCGAGACGGTGTCCGGGCAAGGCGAAGGTCGCGTCACCCCGGAAGAAGCGCCGCAACTGCTTACCCCGATAGCCGGTGACGACCGGCTCCAGCACGTCGCGCCAGCCATGGGCGCTGTGGCCGTTGCCCGGACGCAGAGCACAGCGTTCCAGATCACCGAAGATATTGAGGGCACTAGTACCGCTGACGTGCTGAACGGTGCCGGCTATGGCGACAAGATATACGGTCTGAGTGGGAACGACATTGTGAGCGGTGCCGCTGGCGACGGCGGTCTCTATATCCAAAACAGCCATGGTCGGACACTCCAGAGGAATATCATGTACGACCGCGTATAAGGCGTGGCATCGGGCCATGCTGTTCCATGAGCGTCACGCGATTTGTCTGAGGGCGTCGTGGGGCGAGAGACTTCCGCCACAATCACTCCGTCATCCCGCCGAAAGACGGGATTCATTCCTCCGATGGCTCAACTCAATAACCCGCAGAACCGCTAAACCGGGCTTGGCAACGCCTGGCCAGCGTTCCAGGCCACCAGGTTATCCAGCACCGCCATCGACATCACCTCTCGGGTGTGGTGGGTGCCGGAGCCTATGTGCGGGGACAGGACCACGTGCTCCATCGCGATCAGTTCGCTCGGCACGTGCGGCTCGTGCAGGAAGGCATCGAGGCCGGCGGTCGCGATGACCTTGTTCCGCAAGGCCGCGATCAAGGCTTTCTCATCGACCACCGTGCCGCGCGAGCAGTTGAGCAGAACGCCCTCCGGGCCCAGCGCCCGCAGAATTTCGGCGTCCACCAGATTGCGGGTGTCCTCGGCCCCCGGCACAATGACCATCAGAATATCCACCGCCCGGGCCAGTTCGAGCGCTGTGTCGACATAGGTGTAGGCCACGTCGGTGCGCCGGTTGCGGTTGTGATAGAGGATCTCCAGGCCGAACGGCGCGGCGCGGCGGGCCACCGCCCGGCCGATGTTGCCCAGGCCAAGGATGCCGAGGCGCTTGTCACGTAGCGTGCCGGTCAGCGGAAACATCGCCGACGGCCACTTGCCAGATCGGATGAAGCGGTCAGCCTGTGGCAATTGGCGGACCGTAGACAGCAGCAGGCCCATGGCGGTGTCGGCCGTCTCCTCGGTATTCGCGCCGGGCGTGTTGGTCACGGTCACACCGCGCGCGGCTGCCGCCTCGACATCGATATAATCGACCCCTACGCCAAGCGCCGCGAGCAGTTCCAGGCGAGGGAAACAGTCGAGAAACGCCCCGTTCACCGCGACCCTGCTGGTATGGCCAGTGCCGACCATGCCGACGGATACGACGCGGAATTTCCCAGCGGTTTCCGCTGGCAAGTCGTGTGCCTGCGCGAAATCCTCGATCCGATGGACGCGGAACATCGTATCCAGCCGCGCCTCGGCGGCGCCAAACATGAATCCAACTAGAAGCAAATCGGCTTTCTCAGGCATCGGCGGGCACCTCGCTGGGGCGTTTTCGATTCATAATACGGGCGAATACTAGCGCGACCCGGACAACCGGTTCAAGGAGGGGCGACATCGGGTAGTCGTCCTTGAAGTCACGAATCAGACCCGCTCCGACGTTTTGATCCCTGCGCAAATTGACACCATTTGAGAAGCAGACGGCGCCCAGAAACGCCCCGCCCCTCCCACGCGGTTGGTCACGCTGCCCTGGACCTTGCCATCAATCTGCGAGACCATATCTGGCGAGTGACAGGCTTAGCGGCGAGCGCTTAACGACGGACAATCGGCGCCGGCTACGGCAGGGAGAAAACCCATGGAACTTACGGGAATCAAGCTGCACCCGGGACTGGGCGCGGAAGTTCGAGGCGTCGATTTCGCCAGGCCGCCGGACACGGCGACCACGGTTGAACTCGAGCGACTCTGGCGCGAGCACCATGTGTTGTTGTTCCGCGGTGCAGACATCGCGGATGAGGCGCAGATCCGCTTCTCTCGCGCCTTCGGCGAGCTCGAGATCCACCCGGAGGCGGACCAGCGCTCCTCGCGCCATCCCGAGATCTTCCGCGTCGCCAACACCGAGGAGACGGGACACATCCGCAGCGCAGACGATCCCGTCGACGTCTACCTCAAGATCGTTGAGTTTTGGCACACTGACAGCGCCTACCGACCTATCCCGAGCCTGGGCGCAGTGTTGCGGGCGGTGGCCGTGCCGGAAAGCGGCGGCGAAACGCTGTTCGCCAACCTGTTCCACGCATGGGAGGAGATGCCGGACGAGCTGCGCCGGCGGGTTGCGGGCAAGGTCGGCCGGCTCAGCTACGAGCGCATCCGCGACTTCGCCGATCCCGGCCACCGCAAGCTGACGGAGGAGGAGCGGGCGCAGGTCCCGGCGGTGACCCATTCGCTGACGCGCCGCCACCCCGAGCGCGACGGCAGGGTGTCGCTCTACATCAGCCCGCTCAACATGAAGGGTATCGTCGGCATGACCGAGGCCGAGGGCTTCGCGCTGATCGACGAGCTGACCGCCTGGGCGACGCAGGAACGCTTCGTCTACCGTCACAAGTGGCACGAGGGCGACATGCTGATGTGGGACAATCGCTGCACCATACACCAGGTCATGCCCTACGATCGTCGGAGCCAGCGACGCACAATGCACCGAACGGCTTTGGTTGGCCGCGAGCCGGTGGTCCCGGCAGAAGCAGCATGAAGAAAGGGCGCAGCGACGTAGAGGACGGACAAAGTGCAGCCGCTCGACGCCGCTAGAGGATTCCTCACCACGGCGCGTGCCAGCCCGGCCACCCCGTTCTCTCTTGTCGCCCTGGTCGATGGAATTCGCCGCGCCGGGACAACGACGCTACAGTCGATCGCCGATGCGCTGAACGCCCGCGGCATTCCCACAGGCCGCGGTGGCCAGTGGTATCCGACGACGGTGAAAAACGCGGTCGGCGTGCTGATCGTGCGGTATCCTGATCAGCGTGACGACTTGGGGATCGAAGGGGCGCCGCCATGAATGAAGCAAGTAAAGCGCGAGGGCAGACATGGCACGACGGGAGAGGTGGAGAGATGAACGGGGTCCGCGTTGTTGTAAATAAGCAAAACCAGCTCGGTGAAGGGCCGCTGTGGTGCCCCCGTGACAATGTGCTGTACTGGCTGGACATTGAGGGTAGGCTGGTTTGCCGGCTCGACCCAGTTACTAACGAGGTAGCGGAATGGACCACGCCGTATGAATTTCACGCGCTGGCCCTGCGCGAAAACCAACCAGGCATGATCGTTACCACGCGCAGTGGCTTCGGCTTCTTCGAGCCTGAAACCGGTGCCTTCGTAAAGATCCATGACCCCGAACCTGAGTTGCCGGACCACTGGCTTAACGACGGCAAGTGCGACCGGGCCGGGCGTTTCTGGGCCGGCTCGTTGGATCATCGGGAAGCTGCGGCCACCGGAACGCTCTATCGTATCGATACGGATGGCGGCAGTCATGCCATGGAGACCGGCATCCGCGCTTCAAACGGCATGGCCTGGAGCCTCGACAACAAGACCATGTATTACACCGACACTGCGGCGCGTTCGATTTACGCTTACGATTTCGAGCTGGAGAGCGGAGCGATCAGCAACCGCCGGACGCTGGTTGACACCAGCGGCTTGAAGGGTCTGCCCGATGGGATGACCATTGATGAGGAAGGTTATTTGTGGAGCGCCTTTGCGTTCGGACACGCGGTCTATCGCTTCGCGCCGGACGGGCGGCTGGATCGCAAAGTCAAGATCCCGGCGACGCTGACCACCAGCGTGATGTTCGGTGGTGCCGATCTGTCGACCCTCTACGTTACGTCCGGCCGCCATCGGATCCGCGACGATGCGCTCGCCAAATACCCGCTCGCGGGCTCACTCTTCGCCCTGGAGCCCGGCGTCATGGGCGTGCCTGAACCGCGCTTTTTCGGTTAAATATTAAGCCGACAAGGAACCCACGGAATGGAGGGGCTGATGCAGTTGATTGATTCGCCGGAGCTAATCGTAACCGACGTCATCGCCACGCATACCAGGCTGCGGCCGAACAAGACCGCGGTGGTGTGCGGCGAGGACCGCCTGACCTGGGCGCAATTCAACGCCCGCGTCGACAAGGTGGCGAATGCGCTGCTGCGGGACGGCCTGAAGAAGGGCGACAAGGTTTGTTTGCTGTTGCAGAACTCCATCGCCATGCTGGAAGCGATGATCGGCACGGCGCGGGCAGGCGGCGTGACGGTACCGCTAAACGTGATGATGGCACGGGATTCTCTGGCCAAGATGATCAACAATTGCGAGGCGCAATTCGTAATCGCCAATTCCGAGACCAAGGGCCAGGTCGATGAGATTCGTGGGCAGCTGGATAATGTACGGGCGGCGAACTTCTTCACCACTGGGTCCGCCGATGATGATTGGGCGTCCTACGAAGCTTGGCTCGAGGCGGCGCCAGCACACGACCCCAACGTCAAACTGACGTTCGCCGACAGCTTTTCCATCGTCTACAGCTCCGGCACGACGGGCGTGCCTAAGGGTATGGAGCACAGCCATTTCGCGCGGCTGATGTATCCCTTATGTGTTGGTAAGGAAATCAAGGTGGACCGAGAGTCTGTCTCGATCATGACCACGCCGCTTTATACCAACGGCAGCTTCCTCACCATGCTACCGACGCTGTATTTCGGTGGCACGCTGGTATTGATGCAGAAGTTCGAAGCGTGTGAATTTCTGCGGCTGGTGGCGCGGGAGCGTTGCACCAATGTTTTTATGGTGCCGACGCAATGCATCCTGGTGATGGCGGTCGAGGACTTTGGCGATGCCGATACCACTTCGCTTGATCGGATCATGGTCTCGGGCTCACCGCTGGCGCGCCATACCTTCGACGAATTGCGCGCCAAATTTCCCCACGCCCAGCTATTCGAGATGTATGGCATGAGCGAGGCCTTCATGACCTGTATCGGTCCGCCCGATTACGCAAGGGGCAAGACGGGTTCGGTCGGCCAAGCGATCTACGGCGCCGATATTCGCATCATCGGCGACGACGGACAGGAGCTTCCCTGGGGTGAAATCGGCGAAGTCATCGGCCGCTCGGCGGCGCTGATGAACGGGTATTACAACGATGCCGAACGCACTTGGGAACTGCTGTGGCGGGAACCCGTTACTGGGGCGGCGTTTATGCGTTCCGGTGATATCGGCCGCTTTGACGACGACGGGTATCTCTATGTGGTTGGCCGCAAGAAGGACATGATCATCTCCGGCGGCGTCAATATCTTCGCCACCGACATCGAGGCGGCGTTCATTACGCATTCGGCTGTCAGCGAGGTCGCGGCGATCGGCATACCGCACGAGAAATGGGGAGAAACGCCATTGCTTCTGGCGATCCTAAACAAGGGCGCGAGTGTAAGTGAGGCGGACCTGATGGCCTGGGGCGATGCGCGGCTAGGCCGATTCCAACGCGTCTCGGCGGTGGAATTCCGCGACGCTTTCCCGCGCAACGCTCTGGACAAGATCCTGAAACGCGAACTCCGCGAACCTTACTGGAAGGATCAAGAAAGAGAAATTGCGTAAGGTGCCGGCTTCAAAATCGCCAAAACCACTCGAAACGTCGAGGAGCCCGTTTTTTATGCCGTTGGCTTTTACCGCGAGAAACTCGACGACGGCACGGTCCAGGCGGATATGGCCGTGGCCAACAACCTGTTCCGTATTGGGGCCGGAGAAGGTTCTGGAGTGATCGGTGCCGCGATCTTTTGGTTAAAGACCCGACCTGTATGGCGCGAAGTCGCTCGTGGCGCCGAGGTGGCTGCGGACACCTGCCCTAAGATTTCCTTTGTCTTGGGTCCAAACGTCCCTTCCGGTGCCGGGTATGGCGCGCGAATCGATTATCGCCTAGAGTTAAGAGGATGTTCCGGCTTCACCTTTCCTGGAACGTCTTTCCAGGAGTGGTGTGGTGTCCGACACATATTTCATTAACGGTGAACATCGCGCGCATGCGCTAGGCAACAGAGGCCCCTTCAGGTTTGATGCCAACGGCGCGCTGTCCCATGACATCGTTGAGGCCTATGACGACACGGGGTTCTATGTATTTGAAGAGTTGATCGGCGCCACGGAACTGGCTGATTTGGTAAGCGACTACCAAGACATGCACGCCCGCGCGCCAGCTTCCAGCACAACGGCCGCTGCCAGGGGCAAGGCGGTCCTGGGCCGGGAAACCGATGGGCCGGGCTTCCACTTCGCCAAACCGCTGAGTGATCCGCTGGGTGGCACGGATGCCTTCAATGGCAGGCATGCAGCCCGAATGGCGGAAGTCAAACCACCACCCAACGCGCCCGAGGAGGTGCTGTATTTCATCTCGGGTGGGCTGCAGCTAATGGATTCATTTCTGCGGTTGTCGGGTCATCCAAAGCTTCTGGCCGTGGCGGAGGCAATCTATGGACCGGACTTCGCTCCTTTTTCCGACGCCATTTGGATCAAGGAGCCGGGCCTAGGCAGTTCCGTCGCTTGGCACCAGGATGGCACCACGCACTGGGACAATCCAGATTGGGACCAGAACATCCACGGGCTCAACTTCATGACGCAATTACATGGAAGCAACTCGGTCAACGCACTTTGGGTGGTTCCGGGCAGCCACAAGGCCGGCAAGATCGACATCAAGGCGCTAGTCGATGGCATTGGCTCTGACCGGCTACCGGACGCCGTACCCATGCTCTCCCAACCGGGTGACGTCGCGGTGTGTAATCGTCAGCTACTGCACGGCTCATTTCCGAACACCTCGTCGAAGAAACGAGTCAGCCTGGTGTTCGGGGCGCATCGGCGCTCCTCGGTGCTCGACATCAAGGGCTGGACCCATGGCCTCTACGACCGCGCGCGCGTCCACCAGCGTTCCCGCGTTATCGCGTTGGCTATCGACGCCCGACGCCAACGCTTTCCCGACGAAACTCCGTACGTCTATCAACCAGTTATGGGGCAAGAGGACGATAACCAATGGAGCCCCGATACGCGTGAAAGCGTGCTTCGTAATTATAATTTAAACGACCTGAGAATTTAATGAGATTGACGCCTTAACAGGCACATCGGATAACCAATTAGCTTGGTGACGATCCATAACGAGCGGCGGCCGACAGCTTTATCGTGAATGGATTAGACCTTGGTTTCCTCCAACTCGCTATGGATAAATCGATGGAGAAACACAGCGGTATAAGAGTACCGATTAAAATTAAGGAGAACGATAAGCTCTACCCAATATGAACCCGGAATTGAGCAAGCATTGGGACGAGTATGATTCTTACAACCCTGCTGCAGAGCGTCACGTTGAACCTCAATAAACCGGTCAGTTCGTTGATGGTTATTCAACCTATCAGGAGAAAGTGGGGCAAGCTGTCAGGCAACATCATGAATTAACATTTGAAGGGACCGCTTAACTTGGCTCAATCAATCCCTCCTAGAAAATCGATCAAGAGAAATAAACTCCGATCCAATCTCTACGTCCGGGACAAGCTCAACCAAGAGCTAGACCCCCAGAAGTTCGCCAAGCTTGAGTTAGAGCGGTTGAAAGTTAGAACTACCAGCTAGGTTGGCGGGATATCTAACCCTGTTTTATACACCTAATTAAGAAGAGCTCTCTCGCCCTTGGGGCTCCGGTCTCTTCTAATATGCATACCCATAAGGATAGATAGCCTAACCATCTGTTAATAAGTAATTAATCACCTTTACCAACCACCACCATCAAACATGCCCATAAACCCATTCTAAGACTCCTACATTGCCCTTAGGCTTTACAGCCAGCTCACCTACTGCATTTTCTTAACAGTGCTCAGTGAGCATCCTGATGTGTTGACATGTTCTACCGGGGAAGTGCCGGAAGCAGGTCTACATATACCCCCCATGGGGCATGACGACCGCGTCCCCCTTCTGAAGAGATACGATATCTAGGAATTCAGGCGATATCAAAGCCAAGCGTGATTTCATATTCGATGCGTTAGTAGACATCATGTCCGTCGACTAAGATGGGCACCCCTCCCCCAAGACGCGGCGTCTGGTGCGATAATGAGGCTGCAATGCGCACGACTTTCTGATGCTGCAAACCCAACCGAATCCAAGGCCCATCACGCATCGCTTCGCCCCTGGACCCCAAGGGTAAAACTAAAAATGGGTAAAGGATAAGCCCCCCTATCGCGAGAGCGTCCGGGCAACACGGAAGCCGCCGACGTCGCCCCGCGCGCCGGCCCTGCTCCTGCCGCGTACCGAGGAACGGAGATGCCAGGGCCTGTGGTTCCAAGAACCGCCGCGGAGAACACGGCGCGAACAATTATCTGTCGTCCAAGCACTGCCGTCCGATGGGGCACTTTTGTAGTTATCGCTCCAGCAGTCTCGGACCCATTCCCAAACGTTGCCGTGAGCGTCATAGAGCCCGAACTGATTTGCGTTGTAAGTTCCCACCAGGACCGTTTGGTCGGTGTTATAATTCGCTTTATTAGTAGTGATATCATCGCCGGTATTGAAACGTGCTGTCGTGCCCGCACGGGCTACATATTCTCACTCCGCCTCGCAAAAGAGTGACGTGCCTATGGGGTGACAAGCCTGTCCGGCGGCGTGCTAGGTTTGCAGCCGTTAGTGATGAACATATAGAGGGTCTCGCCATGGTCTTGGCATCGGACACGACATCGGAAAACGTAGAAGCTCCCGCCCGCGTCGGGTCGTTCAAATATATGGAGCCGACGGCCGAGCATTCGCTGTACCGCAACGGCAAGGTGCTCACCCGGCGCGACAAGGACGGCAGCGATGGAGGACGCGACGGAGTGGATCTGGAAGTGCGCGAGATGCGGGTCCATGACGCCCGCCAGCTTTCCGGCGATGCCAGCCTTACCCTGGCCCGCAATGGCTTTGAGCTGCTCGACCGCCCAATGGCCCGCGCCGATCTCGATTTTTTTGACCATCATCAGGTGGTCAGCGAATATTACGCCCACTGCGCCGAGATCATCCGTGAGGCCAGTGGGGCCGATTTCGTCGTCGCTTTTGACCACAATGTGCGCTCGGCCAGCGGCAAGCAACGCAAGCAGCGCATCAAGGGCGGCCAGCAAGTCCAGGGGCCGGCCCACGTGGTGCATGGCGACTACACGCTGACCAGCGCGCCGCAGCGGCTGCGTGATCTGGCGGGCCAACCGGGTCTGAACGATACCTTTCGCACCAATCTGGCGGAGGGGGAGACCTTGCTGGACGCAGAGCGGGTCGAACGGGTGCTGGAGAATGGCCGCTATGCCATCATCAACCTCTGGCGCAACATCGCCGCTGAGCCGGTGGAGACCCATCCGCTGGCGCTGTGTGATGCGGCAACAGTGCAGCCGGAAGATCTGGTAGTGTTCGAGATCCACTATCACGACCGGGTCGGCGAGAACTATTTCGCCAAGCACGGCGATGCCCACGAATGGTATTTCTATCCGGAGATCACCGGCCAGGAAGCGTTGCTGATCAAGCAGTGGGACAGCGACGGCGAGTTGGCGCGGACCCTGGGGGCCAGCGCTGACGGAGCGACGACGGAGAACCGGTCCACCTTCAGTTTCCACAGTGCCTTCGCCGATCCGACCACCCGTGAGGATGCGCCGGAGCGCTGGAGCATTGAGGTGCGTTGCATCGCTTTGTTCGGCTGAACCCGCTTCACTTCTAACTGTAGGAGCCTCACCATGCTGGCACCCGAGGGCCGTGTGATCATGATTTCTGGTGCCAACCGCGGCATCGGCCGAGGTTTGGCGGAGGCGCTGTACGCCGCCGGATATAGTCTCAGCTTGGGCGCGCGAAAGCCCGAGAGCCTGGACGCGGTCACCGCCGGATGGGCGCCGGAGCGGGTTCTGACCGCCCGCTATGATGCTGAGGACAAGCAGACCCACCGGGATTGGGTGGCCGCCACCGTGGCCAAATTCGATCGCATCGACGGGCTGATGAACAATGCCGGCATCATGGAGGATGTCTCCATCGAGGAGGGCGACGACGAGGCCCTGGATCGCATGTGGGCGGTCAATGTGAAGGCGCCCTTGTCGATGACCCGGCTGACGCTACCGCATCTAAGAGACTGCGGAGCCGGGCGCATCATCAACGTGGCCTCGCTGGCCGGTAAGGCGGTCTATGGCAGTGGCGTCGGCTATTCCATGACCAAGTTCGCCGCCGTGGCCCTGTCCCACGCCACCCGGCATGCCGGCTTC
>Ga0114996_10010063_pt1 | contig 10297 bp, 11 predicted proteins | sample ArcticOcean_MG_C_4_FD_87039 | JGI IMG/M metagenome (GOLD analysis project Ga0114996, IMG submission 87039) | Marine microbial communities from western Arctic Ocean - ArcticOcean_MG_CB4_134 | ecosystem: Environmental > Aquatic > Marine > Oceanic | place: Arctic Ocean: Canada Basin | collected...
AACGGCTGGCCCAGATGCTGCGCCGCCGCCTGGATCCGCCCGAACAGAATTCTTGAACCCCGTGGATGGCGACCACGCCGTCCGTTGTCCAACCGAAGACTGCCATGAATTGCGAAGAAACCCGAGAGCGGCTTGGAGCCCTGCAGGACAGCGAACTCGACCCTGATTCGGCGCGCTCCGCGACCGACCACATCGCGGGTTGCACCGCTTGCGCTGCGGCTCTCGCGGATCTCGGCGCCCTCGGCAACTTCGTCCGTCGACACGGTCGATCCCCGGTGCCAGCCGGCTTGCTCTCGCGAATCGAGGATCAGGCGTCGGCGAGCGCCGGCAACGGGCGAAGTTTCACGACGTGGCTGTTGCCCCGCCTCGCGGCCGCTGGAATCGGCGCGCTGTGCGTCGGCGGCGGTTGGTGGTACTTCGGCTCGAACGAGTCCGCCGTCACATCGCGTCTCCGCGAACCGCTGAGGAGCTACCTGCGAGTCGCGAACGTGAGCACGACGCTCGATGACCTCGAACAACTACAAATGCGACCCGAGAATCGAGTCCTCGCGTGGGCCCGACAGGAGGCCAAGAAACGATGAAAGCCAACGCACTCATCCCCTGGATCCTCGCCGGCGGCCTCGCCGCCAGTACATTTAGCAACGTGTTGCTCTTGCAACGCGTGGACGAGATCGAGGCGAGACTGACGGAGCCGACGCGCGCCTCCGACGCGTTGATCGCGCTCCCCAGCCCGATCGTGTCGAAACTCCAACTCACCGCAACGCAGTGCGACCGCATCATCGACTGCTCCGTCCATTGAATGACTGATCGCAACGCGCTGGCCCGTGAGGCCCTCGCCGCTACCCATGAACTGGAGCGAGTCTTGGACGAGAGCCCGAACGACGTCGCCCGTTGCTGCGTCATCGCGAAGCGCATCGGAGACCTGCGCCAGCAGGAGCTGATCCGACTGGTTCGCTCGATCGCCGAGGTCCGCACCCACCTCACGAAGGAGCAACGCAAGCTCCTCGAGAACACGAAATTCTGATTCCAGCTACATTCCAAATCCAAGAGAGAGAAGCATGAGATTCGTCATCCTGATCATCGCCATACTGGCTCTGTTCTTCACGCCAGGCCTGACCGCCCAATCCAAGGGGGGAGACAAGAGCAACTGCTGCGTGAAGGTGTCCTGCTGCAAGACCGTGAAGAAGTCCTGCTGCACCACCGAAGGCAAGACTCAGGCCAAGTCCGGCTGCTGCGCGACCTCGTGCTGCGCGACCTCGTGCTGCGCGACCTCGTGCTGCGACACGGGAAAGAAGGCCAACGCCAAGCCCGCCACGAAGAAGGGCTGCTGCGACACCGAAGCACCGAAAAAGAAGAGCCCGAAGACCACGGGCAAGAAAGTCGTGATCTGACGGACGCGGCGATCACGCCGCGGCTACACGATCACCACGAGCTCCGGGGGTGGCACGCTCGAGCGCCGGGGGGTAGGCTTCAAATGCCTGCTCGTGCGACCCTGGCGCCCATCCAACCAATGAGACGAGTCCTCACCACAGCCCTCTTCGCAACCGGTCTGCTCGCAGCCGTGACAACCGCGCAAGACCTGCGGCTGAACAAGGCGATCGACTACAACCCCGATCCGAAGATCTTCGAGACGTTGCTCTTCTCCCACGAAGTCGAGGTGCAACTCGTCGACGGCAAGAAGACCAGGATGATGGCGTACAACGGCAGCACGCCAGGGCCGACGATCGACGCGAACGTCGGTGACACGCTCGTCGTGCACTACATCAATCTCCTGCAGGAACCGAGCACCATCCACTGGCACGGCGTGGAGATGCCCGCGACGATGGACGGCAGCCACATCGCCCAACTGCCCGTACCACGATTCGGCTACTTCCGGTACGAGTTCAAGCTCAACAACGCGGCGACGTACTGGTACCACCCGCACATCAAGACGAACGAGCAGATCGAAAAGGGTCTGTACGGCGCGCTCATCGTCCGAGACCGGAAACACGACCGGGCGATCGGCATCCCACCGTCCAGGGAGCGCGTCGTGTTCCTCGACGACATCCAACTCGACAAGGACAACAAGGTCGCGCCGTTCGCCACGAATCCAAAGGCCACCTTCATTCCTTGGCAGCGCGCGGAGGCCCTGGCCAATGCGCGTCCCGGCAATCACGTCCTCGTGAACTCACAAGAAGTCACGGACACCAAGATCCCCACACTGAACGTACTCGCAGGCGCGGCGTACCGCCTCCGCTTCATCAACGTCTCGTCCGGCGAGATCTTCCGGATGGACCTCAGGGACGAGACCAAGGAGTGGTACGGCATCGGCAGCGACCAGGGACTCTGGAACACCGCGGAGCTGATCAAGCCGATCGACAAGATCATCAATCCGCTCGGTCACCACAACAACCTGATCTCCAACACGGACACGCGGCTCGGCGTGACGTTGACACCTAGCGACCGGGCGGAGGTGGTCCTGAAGGCCGAAGGCATGGTGGGCTCGGAGTACTTCATCGACTTCCACGACTTCGTGAGAGGTCTTCACACCGCGTTTCGGGATCCGCAGAACAAACTGATCTTCGGCCACGACCACTTCGATGGCGCTGACGACCCGATCAAGAGCATCCGCATCAAGATCGTCGGCAAGTCAAATAACAAGCCCTGGAAGCCCCGGAAGAAGCTGCGCTGGGATCCCATCAAGCAGTTGAAGCCCGATCTCACGAAACCGTCCCTCCCTGTCGTGATGGGCCACGCGTTCCCGAACAATGACGGCGACTTCCCCTTCTTCATCAACGTGGCGAACCCGGTCGCGCTGTTCAAGCGGGTGCGTTCTCGCATGATGACGATGCCACCGATGTTCGGCCCGATGCCGATGATGAAGCTGACCGCCAAGGACGGCTACCACGTCAAGGTCGGCGAAACACACTACTTCGAAGTGATCAACTTCACCGGAGGAGACCACAACTTCCACGCGCACGGATTTCGGCTGCAACACATCGACACCGAGTACATCGATCTCGACACACCGGCCTTCAATCGCAAGGAGGCGCCATTGCGACTCGCCTACGAGGACACGATCCGGGTGCCGAAGCGACCCGGCCTGATCCTCGGCAGGAGTTTCACCATCATGAGGCTCGCCATGCGATTCGACGACCGGGCCAAGGCACAGAAGAGGCTCCGGCGCAAATCGAAGGAACTCCTCGCGGGGGGACTCACGCCGTCAGCCACGTCCTCCGGTGGATGGCTCGTGCACTGCCACCACCTAACGCACGCCGTGAAGGGGATGATGTCCTTCATCACGGTCACGGAGAAGGACAGGAAGCGGAAGAGGCCCAACAATAATCTCGTGAAGTAGCCCGCTGGATAGGATGGCTCGCGCGTGGTGAGCATCCAAGCAGACAACTCGATCGATCCCGGCGAGAGGCCACTCCTCACAGTCGATGCGGGTTGGCCGAAGGATGTGTTGTCGTGGATCATGGCGGCGCCACCGCGGCTCTACCTCGGAGCCGTCGCGGCAGGTTTCGCGGGATTCTCGACGTTCGTGATCCTGCTCCTGGTCACGTCCCACCCCCTGGTGGGGACCGTGATGAGCATCAGCCAACCAGTGGCGATCCCGACGGTCCTGTCGATATTCCTGGTGCTGTGCTTCCTGCCTCAGCTGATCCCGCTGCGCCACGGCGCGGCGCTACGAACCGAGTAGGCCCTGGAAGAGGTCGTGGTATCGGATGAGGGCGCGATCGGGCCGATGTTCGACCAAGCCCAGGCGACGGTCCCCTCGCAGATCCACGTCGCCCGCCACCCATTCGAGGCAGAGTCGCGACAGCGCCGGGCACAAATCCCGATACCGAAACTCTTCTTCGAACAGCTCCGGATACGACAACCGGTCGGGCACCAGGGGCCGCGCGCCCATCCACGTCGCTTCGATGGCCGACACGCCGAAGAACTCGTGGTGCGCCGTCGAAACCGCGATCTGCGATCTGCCCAACAGCCCGAGGTAGTCGTCTCGACCCGGCAGGAACCCCCAGTGCTCCGTCTGATGTTCGAGCACTTCCCGCGCCCGGACCATCTCCTCCGGGACTTCGCGAAACTCCTCGCCGCAGACAGCGACCCGAAACGGCACTCCGGAGTCTCGCAATGAGAGCAGCACATCGAAGAACTCACCGGGGTTCTTGTCGTGCTCCCAGCGATGGTTCCACAACACGATCGGGCCCTGCGCACGGTCAGCATGGTCGAGATCGCGAAACACAGAATCCCCGACGTCCGGCAGGTCCACCGGCAGTCCGAGCACCTCGCTCCGGGACGCGACACGATCGGCCCAGCCGGACGGGATCGCATCGGGCATTCGTTGCAGCAGCGCATCCCCTTGAGCCAGGAAACTCCGCCGGTTGTAGTCGCTGTTGAACACACACCGCGTCGCCGCGAGCGCAGACACCATCTGGGTAAACCCGTAATGATGGTCCCGATCGCCCGAGAACTCCTCGCGCACGGGATAGGCGAGCTGGTTCTCGTGAAAGTACAGCACGCGAGGGACCGCGCCGAGATGCGGATACAGCCCAACCAGTTCGGCGAGGGCGAGAAACGAGCTAGCAAAGACGAGGTCGTACTCGCCCCGGAGTTCGGCATCGTGCTCATGCGCGAGCCACGGCACCGCCCCACGCATCCGCCATTTCCAGTGCCGCCCGGGCATGGTCAACACGGTAGCTCGGACGTCGAACGCTTCGCCGAGCCCTTGGGTCAGCGTGGCCAGGAACGAGCCGTGGGAGCCCCCGCAGAAGGGTTCGATGTAGAGGACGTGCATGTGCCCCGAGGGAATATACGGTGGTGCGACCGCGCGTGGAAAGCCCGCCTCCGCGGGCTAAGATTCGCGCATGACACCTGAGTTCGATCCTACCGCCATGACGCGCGACGGCTGCTTCCTCGTCGACGAATTCGGCAAGCGGTACCTGGACCTCGCGACATCAGAGATCGGATCCGACGCCGGCGATCGACGACCCGAGTACGGTGAGCGTTTGCAACGAGCATTCGCCGACGAGTGCGCGGCGAACGATGTGCGCGGGCGACTCTCTGGCGGGCCGACGGCGTGGACCATCGAGTTCGACGGTCAGGAGAACGCGAGTCCCGAGTTGATGCTCGGTGCGTTCCTGGACGAATTGCGCGAAGCTGGCGTCGCGTGCGCCGGGCAACTCGCGTTACACCCGGCGATGAGCGAAGTCGACGCTGATCAGGCCGTCGACACCATCCGTCACTGCGTGCGCCGGATCCGCACCCTCCTCGTCGAGCACAACTCCTGGCTGAGCGGCGGCCTGCGCTACCCATTCCCTGAAAGCCTTCCCGGCGTCGCCCAACGCGGGCTGGCCATCTACCGATTCCCGAAGACCGGCAACGTCGACGTCTCGGCGATCGATGACCGTATCCGGATCGAGTTCGCGTCCGGGGAATTGGGCCCGGTCATGTCCTCCGGGTTCTACCTTCCGACGCTCTTCCACGGCGACTTCACCGTCGAGGCCGACTACCAACTCCACGGCTGGCGACCAGACACCGTAGAGCCCGCGTGCTTCGCGCTGTTCGCCCAGAACGAGGACTCCTCCCGGCGCTACTACGCCCAGCGCATGTCCGCGGGGGACGAACTGCACCGCCTCGTCGCAAGCATGTCGGACGTGCTGTCCGAGAGTATCGGCGTGGAAGGCGATCAGGGGTCGTTCCGAATCACCCGGCGAGGCGATGAGATGACCTGCTACCACGCCCAGGATGGCGTCTGGACAGACCTCGGATCGGCTTCTGCGCCACCAGAGAGAGAGATGCTCCTCGGGGCCAAGATTTGGACCAAGATCCGATGCCAGGGGCTGACTGCCGATATCTACAATCTTCGCATCGAGGGCCGTATGGCGGACCGACAGGTCCCCCCGGTGCCCGTGGCCAAAGACCCTCGGAGCAATCCACCAACCCATCCGTAACAGGGGGCCTGCACAGGCAGCCAAAGCCAATGGTCACCGAGTTTCCCCAACGTCGTATCTTCCCGTTCCTCCTCACCGCGTTCTTCCTGGGCGCGGGGCTCCGAGCCCAGACACTTCAGAGTGCTTCGAAGCGCGCGCTGAACGAGGTGCTGCAGCCGAGCGAGGCCGAATTGAGCAAGCGGGTCACGCCCGTTGTCCGCGCGGTGCGGGCCACCGCGGACTCGGTGTTCAGCGTCCTTCTGCGGTCGCCCAATTCCCGCGTTCCGATCGGACAGGGTTCCGGCGTGATCATCGACGAAAAGGGTCTCGCCATCACGAACTGGCACGTGGTCGCGTTGGCAGCGGATCGCAACAGCCGGGTCACGGTTCAGGTCAGGCTGCGGAACAACCAGAGCTACTCCGCCAAGGTACTCAGTGTCTCGCGCGAGGACGACCTGGCGCTGCTGCAACTGACGATTCCCAGCGGCGGCAAGGTGCAACCGGTCACCATGGGCGACTCGGATTCCCTGATGGTCGGAGAGACGATGATCGCGATCGGCAACCCCAAGGGCCGTCAGAACACCGTGACGGTCGGCGTGCTCTCGGCGACGCAACGTTCGATCAACGTGCGGACGCCGGATGGCAGGGTTCGCAACTACAAAGGCCTGCTCCAGACGGACGCCGCCATCAACCAGGGGAACAGCGGCGGTGCCCTGCTCGACATCACGGGCAAGCTCATCGGCATCAACAGCGCCGTTTCGACAGACAGTGAGAACATCGGATTCGCGATCCCGGTCAACACCGTGCGGCGCGTGTTCCACGAGGTCCTGCTCTCCTCTGAGAACATCACGGCGGTCTACCTCGGCATGCAGGTTCGCGCCACCACCGGTGCCGTGCTGCTCTCGCGTGTGACGCCGAGCGGGCCTGCATACCGCGCCGGTCTGCGCGAAGGCGACCAGCTCATTCGGGTCAACGATCGCAGGGTGAAGAGCATCCTCGAATACGCGCGCAGTCTGCTCGGGATCGTGGCGGATCGTCCCTTGTCGATCACGGTCCGTCGGAACGGTCGCGAGATCACCCGCAGTCCCGTGCCGATGAGCAACGCCGCGTGGACGATCGTCCGCAGGGTTGGGATGGAGTTCAAACGCGTGACGACCGAGAAGCACCGCAAACTCGTAGAGCTGGCGAACCGAGAGATCGCCCGCGAACTGGGACAGCGGCGCCCACGATTGTTGCCAGCGTTCCTGCAGGTCACCCGGGTCGTCAAGGGCTCCGCCGCCCACGCCCTCGGCATCGAGAAGGGAGACCTGCTCCTCGGCATCGTCGACCGCGTGCCGGAGATGTTCAGGACGAGCAAGGTCCTCCGCACCTACAGCACGCTCACCGAGCTGAACGACTCGCTCCATGTCCTCGCCGGTCGATACCGCAATGCAGAGTACGAGATCTGGCTGCTCCGCGAAGGCGAACTCCTCGACGGCCCCCTCGACGTCCGCCGCCTCTAGCGAGATCAGCGGTAGATCCAGGCGCAGCGCTACACAATCAGTCCGACCAGCACGACGTGAAGAACGTGCCGCCGGAGTTCTTCCACGCCAGGAAGCTATCGTGGTAGGGCGCGGTCAGTTCCTCGGCCATCTCTTCGTCGCGCATCCAGCGCGACGCCAGCACCTCGGCGCCCGCTGTCGGCTCACCCGACCAGGACGTCACCCGGAAGAAAAACGAACGCCACGCGTGCGCGCGCTCACCGCCGATCGTCCGAACACCTTCCTGGACGAACAAGAACTCGGGTTTTGATGCGACGGCGATCCCGACTTCCTCATCCAACTCTCGACGCAGCGCCGCTCCGAGCTCCTCGCCGGGCTCGACCTGCCCTCCCGGAAGATCCCATGTCAGCACGGATGCCCCACCGATGCGACGGCGGTTCTGGACCATCAGGATGCCCGCGTCGGACTGAATCACCGCGAACGCGCCGAGGAAGTCGTTCTCGCGAAGGTGGGGCTCGCGGAAATCGCTGTCTGGTTCCATCATCGAGCGACCAAGACCTCGCCGCGACCCTCGCGTGCCGCGGCGTACCGTTCGCGCAATCGACTCGCGACCGCCCTCGAGTCGAATCTGGCAAGTCCGAGCCGCCCGCGCTCCACGATTTCTACAGCCATCGTCGGATCCTGTTGCAGATCCGTGACCGCCCGGGCGAGTCCCTCCACTCCCGCGTTTTCCGGAACCGACAACCCGGCGCCCCACTCTCCCAGCACGTCCCTCACGCCCGGCACATCGAGTCCGATCACCGGCACCCCAGCCGCGAACGCTTCGATCGCGACGAGCGGGCATCCCTCGCGCTTGCTGCACAGCACGAGCGCGTCGAGCCCAGCGAGATAGCGCTCCATGTCCGGCGTCGCGCCGCGCAGATGCAGCCGCGCACCCGACCGACGCGCCATCCGTTCGCGCAACGGACCATCCCCGAAGACGAAACCCTGGACTCCAGGCGTCATCGCCACGAGCTGCACAAAGAGTTCGGGACGCTTGATCGGAACGAGCCGTCCGACCATCCCGATCGCGAAGTCTCCGTCCGAGAGCCCGAGCGCCGCGCGGGCAGTCACGCGATCCGACTGCGCGAATGCCGCGAGATCTACCGCCGGCGGCAACACCTCGATCCGCCCCTCGCCTACGCGGAGGGCTTCCAGTTCGAGGCGACACGATTCGCTCACGGCAAACAACGCGTCCGTCCGCCGGGCGAGACGCGCTTCGAGGCGACGAAACAGCGCGCTGATCGGCTTCGCGTAGTAGTCCGTCAACACATGGCCGTGGAACGTGTGCGCGATCACCGGCACGCCTTCGGCGATCGCCGCACGGCGACCGAAGAAACCAGCCTGGCTGGTGTGCGTGTGCACCACGTCGGGACGGAATAGCTGAATGATCCTCCGCAGTTCGCGGGTAGCCCGCACGTCACGCCAAGGCCTGGCGGCGCGACCGAGTCGCGACAGGCTCACGAAGCCGCGAGAATCGGGCGTCAATTTTGACGGTTCAAGCTCCGGAATGCCGTCCCGAGGCATCTCGGTCTCGTCAGGGGGGCACGCGCCGACGGCGAGCAGCGTCTGCAACCCGGCGTCAGCATCTGCCCCCCAGAGCCCGAGCGCCTGGCGCATCGGGCCGCCGACGTTGCCGCGAGTGAGAATTCGCAAGACCCTCATCCTTCGTCCTCGAGGTCTCGGAGATGGCACTCGAACGCGGCGATCAAGTAGAGAGCATGCCCGAGATCGCTGCGCCCGGACAGGTGCCTATCGAGCATCCGGGCGAGGCCTTCGGGCCGCAGATGCGCTCGCTGCCGCGTCCGCGCGTCGCGCAGCAGGTCCGGAATGAACGCGTCCTCACGCAGCCAGCGATCGAGCGGCAAGCCGAACCCCTGCTTGGGACCATCGAGCACTTCGGCGGGCAGGTGTGGGCGGAACGCGTCCCGGAGCGGACGCTTGCCGAGCACCTCGCGCGGATCGGCGCAGGCTTCGGGACTCGCGAGAACCTCCGGGTCCAGGAAAGGACAACGACCCTCGACACCCGCCGCCATCAACGCGGTGTCCAACTTCGGGAGCAGGTCATGCCGCAGGTAATACTCACGGTCCACCGTCCGGGCACGCTGCAGCGCAGACGGAGCATCCACGCGGGGCAGCTCCCCATCGACCAGAGCCTCACTCAACACCGCGCGGCGAAACGCTGGCGGCGCGACCTCGAGCAGACTGTCGTACGGCTGCGGCGAGACAACGGCACGGCGCAGCCGCGCGAGCGTGGACATTCCAAGACCAGCCGGGAACAGCCGCGACACCGCGCGGGGGAGGCGAATGCCAGGCAATCGTTGCACGGCGCGGTGCCGACGGTAGCCGAGGAACAACTCGTCAGCGCCTTCGCCACCGAGCAGCACGCGAATCCCGTCCGACGACGCCGCGCGCGCCAACGCGTGCACGGCCAGAACCGAGGGATCCCCGAGCGGCAGCCCGACGTGCCTCGTCAGTTCGGGCAACTGTCGCAGGATCTCCGGTCCGGCATCGACCAGTCGAAGTTCGGCGCCCGTGCTCTCCGCGACGAGCCGCGCCCGCGACCGCTCGTCTTCGCCGCTTCCCGTGGCTCGGAACTGGTAGCCCGGAACTGTACGACCGGCGAGCGAGAGCGCCGCAGCGAGGCACGCGCTGTCGACTCCACCGGAAAGGCAGAGGCCGACGGGCACCGACGTGTCGGCGCAGCGCACGGCGGCGCGGACGATCCGGTCGCGCAGCGTGCCGGAATACTCGGTGGACGGCGCTCTGCGAAAGGCCAAAGGTTCCGCGTCCCCGTGGTGCAGCAAGACACCTCGGAGGTCGCCCTCCAACGTCAGGCCCGGGGTCGTGAGCCGGGGCCCG
>Ga0114996_10010067_pt1 | contig 10295 bp, 4 predicted proteins | sample ArcticOcean_MG_C_4_FD_87039 | JGI IMG/M metagenome (GOLD analysis project Ga0114996, IMG submission 87039) | Marine microbial communities from western Arctic Ocean - ArcticOcean_MG_CB4_134 | ecosystem: Environmental > Aquatic > Marine > Oceanic | place: Arctic Ocean: Canada Basin | collected...
ATGCCACCACTAAGCTCGTGGGGATAGCGGTCTAGAATTTCGGGCGGCAGGTAGACAAGACTGAGCGCCCGGCGCGCCTCTTGGATCGCCTCTTGTTTAGAGGCCCCTCTATGCACGCGCAACGGCTCCATGATCTGCGTGCCGACGCGCAGGACAGGGTTGAGCGACTCTGAGGCCCCCTGGAACACCATTGCGATCTGTTGCCAACGCACCTGACGTCGAAAGGCGTCATCGCTCAGGGCGAAGAGATTGTTGCCGCTCAGTTTCATCTGACCTGACACCAGGCGGCCATTGCGGGGCCATAGGCGCAGGAGGGTTAGGGCAACGCTGCTCTTTCCGGCTCCAGACTCACCAACCAGCCCCAGCGCCTCGCCCTCTTGAATCGAGAATGAAATGCCGTCAACGGCCGGAAGCTCTCCTGCCTCAGTGGCGTAGGACAGGCGGAGGTCGGTGACGTCTAGTAGAGGGGTGGATGTCATTGTGCCGGCCTTATCGGGCGCGCCTGAGGCGCGGGTTGATCACGGGCTCTAGGCCCAGAGTCAAAAGCACGAAGGTCATGGCCGTGATCACTATGAGGATTCCTGGCGGCAGTATCCACCACCAATACCCCAGGTACACGGCACTGGTCCTGAAGCCGCTTTCCAATATCTGACCCCAGGTTGGAATCGACGGATCGCCAAGCCCCAGGAAGCTCAGGCCTGCCTCGGCCAGTATGGCGGCTGGAGTGAAGAAGATCATCTGGGCGAAGACGAACGGGGCAATCTGAAAGAGGATATGGCGGAACATGATGCGGAGTCGGGATGCCCCCAGCGCACGGGTTGCTTCTACGAGTTGGCCGGACCGGATTTGCAGCACCATCGAGCGTACCACGATGGCCAGCCCAGGCCAGCCGAACAGAATCATGATGACAACCACCAGCCACAATCGCTGGCCAAGGACGAAGATCAGGAAGATGAGGACGGGTAGCAGCGGGATGTTGCTCCAAATGTCGGAGAAACGCTGGATGCCTAGGTCGGTCTTGCCTCCCAGAAAGCCGCTTACGATACCCATGAATGTGCCGATGGTCGTGACAAGGAGCGAGGTGACCAGCCCAATCGTCAGGGCCACGGGAAAACCGAACAAGAGACCAAGGGCGAGGTCGCGGCCTGTGGCGTCGGTGCCCATGAAGCCAAAGGTCGTGCCTGCCAGCACCAACTTGACGCCCCCGATAGTGTCGCCGGGAGATGCTGCCAAGACCTGAACTTCGAAGCGGTACCTCCCGGCAAGGGGAGTGAAACCATCCAGGTTGGCGCTCGTTGGCGTGCCGAAGACAACTTGCTCTGCCTTGCCGGCCAACTCCTTTGCCGTCGATTGCACGTCGAATTCTCTGCCCAGGAACCTGGCGGCAGACTCCAGTGTTTCCCGAGAGCCGGACAGGTTGATTCGCAGGGGCTCGTCGAAGTGGCGGGCGTAAGGAGGCTGTTCCCCAGGCCTTGGGCCGCGCACGACATCCCGGTACAGCTGGATGGAGCGCCCGTCCGGACGCAACACTTCCACGGATATTTGAGGGGGCTGTGAGGCGAAACGGACATCCGACAGAGCAAAGGACATGAAGGTGGGTAGGGCGCCGCCATCGTAATCGAGATCAAAGGCGTAGGTCCGCTGCTGCGATGGTCCTACTTGAGTAATTTCTCTGGGAATCGATGAATCGAATATCCGATGGGAGGCTGCGTCGTTACCAGGCCAAAGCGTTGTCCAGCCCGGTGCCGCCGCCTTGGGATTGTCGGCCCATTCAGCGGGGTTGTTCCAGCGCTGGGAGCCGAAGTTCAGAGGCAGCACGATAACGACGGCAAGCGAAACGAATACAAGCACAGCCAAAAACAGGACCCCGGTCCTTCCAGACCAGCTCCCCAGGAGCACTCGCAGGATTTCTCGGCCACTCATGAGATGTGCTATCGCTCCGAGTACCGGATTCGGGGGTCGAGCACGATATACAGGACTTCCAGGAGGAACCTGGCGGCGACGTACAGCAAGGTGAACATGAAGGTCAAAGCAACGATGACCGACTCATCGGCCCCTAGAATTGCTTCGTAATACAGGCGGCCCATGCCAGGCCAATTGAATACGGTTTCTGTCAGGATTGCGCCGCCTAAGGAGGCAGCGAGGCCCAGGACAAGATTCGTGGCAATTGGTGGTGCAGCCACGCGGAGGATGTACCGCCTCATGACCTGGCCTTCCGGCAAGCCCTTCGCCCTTGCTACGGTTACGAAGAATTCCTGGGCCGTGTTCAGCACCATTGTCCGCACGGTGTACGTCCAGGAGCCCAACGACACTATTACCAGCGTGAGCACCGGCAGGACGGCGTGCCACAATAGGTCAAGGAAGCGCTCAAGCCCGGCTTCCGGTGGTGGTGAACTGTAGAGGCCGCCCGCGGGCAGCCAACGTAGCTGGAACGCCAACAGCAAGATCAGGAGAATGCCCGCCCACCAGGCAGGGAGGGCATAGGACACCGCCGAAGCGTACGACACGATGCGGTCAAGCTTGCTTCCGACCATGGTTGCCAGTTTCACGCCTATCAGGAGACCCAGTACGGCAGTGATGGCCATGGACGACGTGAGAAGCAGGACAGTGTAGGGAAGGCGCTCCATGACCAGGCTCAATACATGGGCGCTGCCTTCAAAAGTGCGTAGGGTTCGCGCTTCTCCCAGGTCGAGGGTTATTACCCGGCGCACCATGTCTGGAAGTCGTTGGTACCAGGGTTCGTCGAGCCCATAGAAGCGTTCCAGCTCTGCTCGTTGGGCGTCCAAGGCAAATTCGAGGTCGTCGGGATCGCGGATTGTTTGGGCCAGGCCCGTCCGCATCGCTCGGATGTCTTCATTGACGACCGCTTTGAGGATGCCGTCGGAAAAGCCGGTTGCGCCCAGAACAACCACCAGCAAGACAAGGACGGCCAGCAGGACGCCTAGTAGAGAGAGCCCTCTCATTGCGAGCGTCATGGCTAGAGACATGGAGTCTCCTGGTTGGCCAGTCTATGAGCGCAATGTTCTAAAGCAGCCGTTGCGGAGTGGACCATAAGATCTTGTCATTTCGAGCGGAGAGAGAAATCTTGTTGGCTATGAACTGACACTTAACTCAGTGGCCAACGACAATGTCCAGGGTGTCATGGTACTGCAAAGGATGAGGATGACCGACGCGAGATGCTTCGTCGGCGGGAGGCGGCTAATGGCAGGCGGGTTCAACCGACTCCTCTGCATGACGATTCCCTTAACTGCGGCCCATCCTCAGAGACGTCCTTTGGCGGTGAGAGACAAGGTAATCGGGCAAGGTTGCCCTGAGTCTATCTTGTCTCTTCGTACATCCTTGACGGGCCGGAGCAGAAGCCACCGCTGCTTCTCGGTACGGCTGTGGCGGCTGGCGTCGGGGTGGACGACACATCCGTAGGCGCCGATGTTGGTGCGTCGGGTTGTCCAACGACGACATCCAGATCAACGCGGCGCTCTACAGGGGTGGACACCTGGTCGCTGAAGCCCAGGACGAACAGATGATAAAGGCCGGGAGCAAGCCCGCCAGTCAATGATGATGGAAGGTCGATGGAATAGTCTTCATTGTTTGCAGTGCTGGCGGTACCGCTGCCCAGGACTGCGCCGGTGGCTGGGTTGCGAAGTACATAGCGAGCGCCCTTTTCGCCCGGCCCCAGGATCTGGAAGTCGAAGGAAGCGGAGGAACCAATACCCACGCTGGTTGTCTCCACCGACCGGAGGGTCACCGCCGGTGGACTTCCGTGGTACCAATCACCGGGTTTGAAGGGGTAGGTCGGGTCGCGGAATGCTTCAACCTCTGCGAACTGGGCCGGTGGGTCGTAGCGCACGAGTTGGAATGGCCCGTTGCTGATCACCGCCATGCCGTACTCGGCGATCCAGGCCAGGGCGGCTTCGTAACGCTGCTGGGCATCTTGGTTGGAGACGTAGGACTTGCCGCCGACCTCAAAGACGCCGCTGGGGAACCGGTCCTCATCCTGCATGCTGAGCAGAGCGCGTCGTACCAAACGGCTGTCGTTGTCCAAGACCAGGTTGATCCAAGGAACGCTGAAGCGCTGCGCAGAGGTTGCGCTGTAAGCGGCGCGCCGGTCCTCGAACACAACCTCGTCCATCGCGGCCAACACTTCCCAGGGCATGGAGAGCCCGCTGATGCTTGCGTAGTCAGCTATGTAGTCTTCCGCAAAGTGCCAGTAATCGACGTAGACTTCCAATCTGTCGTCATCGAGGACACGGATGCCTCGCACCGTCTCCAAGAACGGCAAGCTCGTGACCGCCAGGGCGACCTCAATGCGGGACTTGTCTTCGTCCAGAGCCAGTTCGAAACGCTGGGCGATGGAGTACAGGACATCCGCCATCGTGATTGACTGGCCGTGATGCCACTTGGATTGAAAGTACTTGGAGTAATCAAAGACGACCTTGCTGGTAGCTCTGGCCCCTGGCGCTACCGGAGCGAATCTGTCGCCAACTGCGTCCCATTGGACGGTGCCAGCAGGGACGTCCAGCTTTCCGGCGGGGCCTGCTGTCGTGACATCGTAGGTGGCTCGGAACGGAACGGGGTCGCCAGAGAACGGGTCTCGCCACAGAGGTGGGTCGTTAATGGTGCGCCAGATGTCCACGCTGTAGACATCGCCGAAGCCGCCTATGGGGTTCCAGGTCGTGCGGGGCGTAGCGACCCAAAGGTTGCCTACTTCCAGGGTGTCACGGCCTGGGATGTACGCCTCTCGGAGTGTCCAGATGGACTTCGGGCCGGCGGTGACGTCTTCTGTCACGCCTTGGAGGTTGTTGGCGGCTGGAAGGCTATTCACGACCGTGGCCAGCCAGATACGAACTGATTCGTCGATGGCGATGCCCGTCATCTCTTGGTAGATGGCATCGCGCTCCGCCGCGTTTTGGAAGACGCCCTGGAAAAGCTGTTTGCCAAGGTCGTCGAGGCGCTGGTTCTCATACTGCCAGAAGCCGACCTCTTGCCAGCCAGGCATGTTGCCAAGCCAGGGGGCGGCCATGCTGTTGACGGTGGCGTAGTCATACCGTTCTGCTGAGCCTCGTCCCCAACCCTCGGTATAGAGATGCCACTGCATGAGCTGAGGGTCTGAACTGTAGACGCTGAGAATGGCCGGGGCGAAGTTCAGATAGGAAGTGCTGATCGTGAAGCCGAGATCCTCTAGTTCGGCCCGAATGAGGTCACCAACGTCCCGGCGTTCGTCCTCAACTCGGATGATGAAATTGAGCCGGATGGGCTTCCCTTCGTATTCCCACCGTCCACCCACGAGCGTCGCACCAGCGCCGTTCATGGCCTGTGCCACAAGCTGAGCGGCGAATTCAGGGTCGTAGGTGATGTCCTGCTCTTTGAGCAACTGGTATGTGGTCTGGTAGTCGTAGTCAAACGGGCCAACATGGGCGAGCATCGGCTCGGCAAGGCCCTTATAGATTTCCTGTGCGATGAACTGGCGGTTGACGGCGTACTGGAGGGCGTATCGAACGTCCTTGATCGAGAAGGGATTGAGTTCGCCCTCGGGAGCGGGCGCTGGATTCAACAACAGCGAGATCGAGGAGGCCGGAGCCCGGTAGAGGGTAATGTCTTCGTTGTTGGCGGCCTGACGGGCGGCCTCCGTTTTGAGACTGAACATGTAGTAGTCGATGTCCCCGGCTTCAAGGGAAGCTCCCGCCAAGTCAACATGGACCGACCTGAACCTGATGCGGTCTGAGGCCGGGCCAGGGTTTTGGTGCGGTGGGGAGTAGGTGTCTCCCTGGGCTGAGGCATAGGGCACGAAATTTATGCCTAGGACAAGAGCCGAGACCATAATGACCATCAACAAGCGCTTACTCATCGGTACTGTCAGCCCCTTCCCGGCGCTCTGGGATCGTGGGTTCGATTACTGGCGGCGCCGCGGGTGCTGGAGCAGGGGGCGGAGAACGACGAGCAACGGTGATGGCCCAAGCCACGGCGGCCAGTGCTAGAAGGGCCGCTCCAGAGCCGAGCCCCAAGGCTATCCGAGACAGTCCATCGTTATGGGGCTCAAGGACGGGCCGTGCGTTCAACGCGTTCACGGCTGCAACGAGTTCCTGGATTTCCGCGGCCATTTGTTCGGTCGTGGCGCTTTCGCCACCTGCACCGACATCGAGGTCGGCGACGGTTTCGATGAGCACGTCCAGTTTGTCGGTCGTTTCCTGAACGTTATCAAAGCCGAAGTCCATGAAGAAGGAAGTACTAGCTACGTTACCGGATGACTCTATGACCCGGACATCGTGAGGCCCCTCACCGGAAATCGGCATGAAGATCTGCGTGCTGAATCCGCCATCCGCTTGGGTCCGGGCTGTGGAAAGGATGACCCCGTCCACCTGGACGAAGATGTCTTGCTGCGCTTGGAAGTTAAACCCCTGGATTATGACGTCCTCGCCAGCCGGGCCAGACGGAGGCGAGATGAATATTGAGGGCTGAGGCATCAAGCGCGTCCGAGCGAAGGCGATCTTCTGGTTGGCGGGGCCGAACTCCCCGAGGCGGCTATCCGACCACACCATGTAGACATCTTTTTCATTGGCGGTTATGGCGAAGTAATCGCCGATGAAGCGGCCACCGGGGAAGGCCCTATTGGGGTTGGAAGGGAAGTCTGTGACCCGGCTGTTCTGGCTCCAGGTCTGACCGTTGTCCTCCGATGTCGAATAGTAGATGTGATAGCTCACATGGTCGCGGTCGTCGCGGAAATCACCCCACATGGCGTGCAGGTTCCCGTCAGGGTCTGAAGTTAGTTCGGGGAAGAACTGGAACGCTGAGGTTTCGTCGTCATTTACCTTGATTCGGCGAGACCAAGTTCTGCCTTGGTCGGTTGAGGTTGCTGAAAAGACATCGCCGTCGTCCTGAGGGTCGTCGGTCGGCAGCCCCATCCACAGCACCGTAACGTTTCCGTTGGGGGTGATGCCAAGCTTGGGAAACGCCGAAGACCAAGAGCGGAAGGGCAGGTTGCGGGCGCGGAAGGAAGGTTCCAGGAAGGCCGCGGCCACGACCGGTGACTGGAAGGTGGCCCCTGCGTTGTCGGAGCGGGCAATTCGGATCTCGGCGCGCCCTTCAAATGAGTCGTCATTCGTTGAGTCCATCCATGCGACGTAAACGGCGCCATCGTCAGCGACATCGACATCAGGCCCTTGCACGATTTGCCGTGCGCCCGTTGCTGGGCCCAATTCTTGTTGCTCGGCAGGGCCCGTTTCTTCTGCATTAAGCAGAATGTTGTAGGAGGCCCTGGGGCTCACTTCTATGGGTTGAGTCCAGGTTATGCCACCGTCCTCAGATTTGACGAGCTCAATGACCGTTTCGAGACTAACGCCGCTGAGCACGGGAAGTTCGTCTATCCAGAAGATGTTTGCTGTATCCACGAACTTGGTATAGGCAATGTAGATGACATCTTTCTCTGGTTCGGTCGGGTGCGGGCCGATGGCCATCCAAGGTTTGTCGAGAAAGCCGGTCTTGATCTCGCCTCTGAGGCGGCCGTCCGTGCTTGGAAGGAGTTGGGTCGCTACCGTGCTACGCGTCGAATCGATCGACTCCTCCCAATTGAACCCTCCATCGGAGGAACGAGCCACAGCGATGCCGGAAATTATGGCCTGGGCTAGGAAGGGCCCAATGGTGAATTCCTCAACGTCCAGGGAGATGTAGGCAAGATAGGCACCCCCGTTCCGGTCAAATGCGACGATGGGATCGCCAGCGGAGGCAAGGTCTTGCCTGGGGTACTTGGCCCCGTTGGGGCCGTCCCAGCTTGCGCCGCCATCTATGCTGGAGTAGGTGATCATGTTGGGGAATCCGTAATCGATGAGCCCCAAGAGGAGGTGGTCCGGGTCCTTCGGATCGACCGCAAGACTTGGCTCGGTCTGGAAGGGGAAGGGTGAAACGTCTTCTGAAACAAGGACGTTCCGGCTGAACTTCGTGGAGGGGTCGCGATAGGGCACCAAGGCGGCGGCACCGCCTCCGGCCTGTGCGGCCGGTGACAAAATACCCGAGTTTGCAGGAGCATCCTTGACGCTACCCAGGCCGATGCTCAGCACCGGGTCCAGACCATTGGCGATCATCCACACTCGGCCAGAAAGGAAATCGCTCCAAGATTCTGAGGGAGAAACCAGGTCAATTGGTCTAATCTGGCTGAGGTCGGCATCACCCTCATCCGCCCACAGGGTTGCTGGTATCAGCGCTAGGAGAGCAAGAAATGGCAAGATGAAGCGGCGGCTAATGTGCAAGTATTTCCTCACTGGTTGTTTGGCGGTCGCCCCAGGCCCACAGGCGCTAAGCCCTTGCCGGGGTAGGAAAATGGGCGAAGCCCCAACTTGTATTCGGGCCTGTCTTAGTATTTAGATCACAGGCGCTATGCAATATACCATTGCCCAAGCCGAGGGCACGCTGGTGAGATGTATCACCATTCATTGACGCAATTCTAAAAGAACGATAGTACTTACTGCACGCTCGGCTCCAACAACGGAGGTTCTGTTGAAAGTTCTTATGCTTGTTGCCGTTTTTGCGCTCGCTATAGTTGCCTGTTCCAGCGGGTCTGGCGAGCCGTCCACTTCTACTGCAGCGCCCACCGCCGCGGGGGCTCAGGCAACCTCAACGTTTGCTCCTGTGGCCACTGAAGCCAATGGAGCAGCGCCGACGGCAACGCAGAGCCCAGAGCCCTCAGAAACTAATCCAACGGCGACTCCCCTGGCAGGCCCGACCACCGCTCCGGCCAGCACACCTATATCTGATGCTATTTCGGTTCCTGATGATTTCTTGACCCACGCCGACGATGTGTTTGGCATTGAGGTCAGGTATCCCCCTGAGTGGGAAAGTGTGCCCCAGGTGGGTCCCCCTTCTAGCATTGCGCTGCTGGGACCGGACGGAGGAGAACCTTTCGTCGGTATCTCCCTTTTCTACAATACGAACCTCCTCACGCCCGCTGATGCAGTAGACCTCTTGGTTGTTGGGCTCTTTGACCGTACGGGGTTCCGCACGCTCGAAGAGGAAGAAGTGACTCTCCTGGACGGCCGCAAGGGTTTTCAATCGGGCTACCAATGGCGGGACGAGAGCGGGGAAGGACGAGGCCTCGTTTTCGCAACCGTCGAAAGAGCCCGGAACTACGTTGTTTTTGCGGAGGGTCCCAAAGAGGCGTTCGACAATAACCTGGACGACATTCGGTCAATTATCTCCAGCCTCCAGATTACTGATCCTGAGCCCCTGGGCATCCCACGGGATGAGGCCCTAACCCTTTACGAAACGGAGCCGCTTATCCTGGACCCGGCCATAGCTCAAGAGAGCGGTTCCATTCAGTACATTGTCCAGATCTTCTCTGGGCTGGTGTCGTTCGATCAGTCGCTTCAGTTACAGCCCGACCTCGCTGAGTCGTGGGAACGATCTGAAGACGGCTTGGTCTATACCTTCACCCTGCGGGACAACGCCGTTTTCCACGATGGGAAGAAGGTGACGGCGGAAGACGTTAAAGCCTCCTGGACTAGGGCAGCTTCGCTGGCTGGGATCTCTTCAACTGTCGGTACATACCTGAACGACATTATTGGCGTTGCCGAGGTTATGGCCGGGGATGCTGAGGAAATCAGTGGGCTGGAAGTTCTTGCCGAGAAGACCCTGCAGGTGACCATTGATGCGCCAAAGGCCTACTTCTTGTCCAAATTGGCCCATCCTGTTGCCTTCATTGTTGACCAGGCCCAGATTGATGCTGCGCCGGCGGAAGGTGATCCTTGGTGGGTGACGCCGAATGGCACCGGGCCCTTTAGTCTTCGTGAGTGGATGGCTCAGAAGCTCATTGTCTTGGAGGCGAACGATCTGTACTACGGGACCGTTCCTACGGTACCCAATGTTGTGTTTCACCTTCACGGCGGCATCCCCTCTCTGATGTACGAAGCCGGAGACATTGATGCCGCGATCGTGATTCCCGACGAATTGGAGAGAATCCAAGACGCCAGTAACCCACTATCCAAGGAACTCATCGAGATCGCGGACCTCAGCATTCGTTATGTGGGCCTCAATGCTGACCGTCCGCCCTTCGACGACCCCCTGGTACGCCGGGCCTTTCTTTTGGCAACCGACCGAAAGACACTGGTGGAGTCTGTTTTCGGTGGCGGAGTTGAACTGGCCCAAGGCTTCGTGCCGCCCGGACTGCCCGGTTTCACGTCAGACCTTGAAGACATTCCTTTTGACCCTGACGAGGCCAAACGATTGCTGGCGGCCTCGACTTACGGTGAATTGGGATTGCCAGACATGTTCTTTGTTGCCCCTGGCACCTCACAGTCGAGTCAGGACAT
>Ga0114996_10010068_pt1 | contig 10293 bp, 9 predicted proteins | sample ArcticOcean_MG_C_4_FD_87039 | JGI IMG/M metagenome (GOLD analysis project Ga0114996, IMG submission 87039) | Marine microbial communities from western Arctic Ocean - ArcticOcean_MG_CB4_134 | ecosystem: Environmental > Aquatic > Marine > Oceanic | place: Arctic Ocean: Canada Basin | collected...
ACCGGTAAAGGTTCTGACGAGCTTCGTAAAAGGCAGTCCCATTTCGCGCATGATTAAGGACAATCTGGCTGGGCGGCATATTGATTTCGAAGGCCCTGAACGCACACAAGATAATCCTTGGGGATATCGCCACCAAATCACATTTGCAGACATTGGTTCCGGAGCGCGTGGTCCCCGGGTGTGGAATGATCGTGCAGGAGAGGTCGCCCGCGATATGTGCGCTTCTGATTTTGATTTGGATAAATTATTTGGCGAAGATGGAGTGCAAATCATTCACTTGTCCGGCTTGATCGCCGCGGTTTCTCCTGAAACGACCCAATTGTGTCTTGAACTTGCTCGTAAAGCCAAGCAGCACGGCACCCTGGTTTCGTTCGACTTGAATTTCAGGGCTTCGTTTTGGGTTGGTAGCGAACAAGAGTTGTCGGATTCCTTCGCCGAAATCGCCAGCCTCACTGATATCCTTATCGGCAATGAGGAAGATTTCCAACTTTGCCTGGGGTTCAAGGGACCGGAAGCCGGAGGTAAGGACATTTCGGCTACTATCGATAGTTTCAAGGGTATGATTAATCAAGTGAAGCAAAGCTATCCCAATGCTTCTGTATACGCCACGACTCTTCGCGAGGTGGTTCATTCGAACTGCCACCTGTGGGGCGGGATTATCGCCGAAGGGGATAACTGGCACGTGGTAAATCCCCGCGAAATAGCGGTTCAGGACCGTATTGGCGGTGGTGACGGCTTTGTCGGCGGCATGCTTTATGCGATTCTATCTGGTTGGGAGCCAGAGAAGTGGATTCAGTTCGGTTGGGCCAGTGGAGCGATGGTTACCACTTTCCTTACTGACTATGGACAACCAGCCGATGAGGAACAAATCTGGAGCATTTGGAGCGGCAATGCTCGTGTAAAACGCTAAACTTCAATGGATCAAGGCCTGTTCAAGGCACGATTTCCGATCTTTCATCTGGTTGTGAAACCTGCTTGAACTTCTGTGGTCAATCCCCATTGTATGCCCTTTTACAAAATTTCTGGCTATGAAAATTACTAAAATTATATCTTATCTCGTTCTCTGTGTATCGCTTACCAACCTGGGGCAAGCCGAACAAAAAGTTGGTTATGTCAACACTGAGATAATAATCGGACTTCTTCCTGTTACACAGAAAGCCAATGATGAGCTTGCTGCGATGCAAACTAAGTTCCTGACGCAGGGACAGGCAATGCAGGACGAAATGAAAGCCAAGTATGACGGGCTGGTTTCTCAGAACGAAGCAGGGACGCTGTCCGACAATATGAAGCAACTGGGTCAGCAGGAAATGACTCAACTCCAACAGGATTTGAATTCGCATGATCAGCAATCCCAGGAGGCTCTGACCAAACGCCGTACGGTGTTATTTAAGCCGATTCTTAAACAGGTGAATGAAACCATTCGCACAGTTTCTTTAGAACAGGGTTATTCCATCGTTTTTGATGCTCAAGAAGGGGGAGTTCTCTATGCTAGCGGCGACGATAACCTAACCAAAGCTGTCCTTCTCGCACTAGGCGTAGATCCTGACAAATTAGTAGCTCCTCAGTAGTAAAGCCCCTAAACTCTTTAAATCAGGCTGAACGTTGTCACGCGTTCGGCCTGTTTTTTGAAAACTCTACCAGGACGAATCAAAATCTTGTTCACCTGCCGAAAGTGGACGTAAATGGGTTTTTGAAATCTCCTGAACTGATTGTTTTCGATTTGGACTTCACCTTGTGGGATTGCGGAGGAACCTGGTGCGATTGTTTGAGGCCGCCGTTTTCGAAAAGGGATGGAAAGGTTTTGGATGCCCATGGCCGTCATATCTATTTGTATCCTGAGGTCATGTCGATTATTCAGGAGGCCGAGGATTTGGGCATTCCAACAGGAATTGCTTCACGCACTGATCGACCTGACTGGGCCAGACGGCTTTTGGAACTGCTCGGAGTGGACGAAAAATTTGCCTTTCAGGAAATCTTTCCGGGATCGAAGATCACGCATTTACAAAATATCTCCCAGGTTAGCGGTGTACCAATGCAGGCAATTTTATTTTTTGATGATGAACAGCGAAACCTCGATGATCTCGAGCCATTGGGTGTGCGATCAAAGTTGGTTCCCCGCGGAATGAACAAAGAATTGTTTAGTAAAGGACTGGAACTTTTCAGCTAGCTCAGATCTTTGCCAGAGCTCGAACAGGGCTTCCATCTCCATCTCTTAGCTTAAGGGGCAGGGCAATAAACTCGATTCTATCCTGTTCAATCAGATGTAGGTTCTTGAGGCTTTCGACGATTGTTATGTTGGCGCCAAGCAAGATACGGTGAATTTCAGTGACTTCGGCTATATCATTCACATCTGCAACTGAAGGTGGTTCCACGCCAACCAGGATTATGCCTTTCTTAACAAACCACGCTGCGAGCTCCCTGCTTATCCGTGGTAATCCGTCTCGAAAAGTATCCGTTCCGAAGTGGCGCTCCCATCCAGTCTTGAGAATAACCCGATCTCCTTTTTGGATTTTGTCTGCATAATCTCCTAGATCCGCTACAGTGTGCAATTGTCGAGCCTCTACACTCCCGAGGTCAATAAGCCAGGCCGGGCCCATGCAAACATCCAGAGACGTATTGTCGATCGTGTCGCCGTCCTCAATGAAATGCTTTGGGGCATCCATGTGAGTATTGGAGTGTGAATACAAATGCCAGGTTCTGGCATTCCATCCGTCGCGGCTGAGTAAACTGCTGTCTTCGTAATCAATGCCGCGATCGCCCCTCGTGACATGGTGGGTAAGGTCAACGATTTTAGACATCGGATTCAGGTGTAGTGAGTTTTGAATACCCCTAGGTGATCACGGGCCATTTGCCTGGCTTCCGCTGGGTTTCTGTCTTCAATTGCGTTGAATAACTCAGTGTGTTTTCTGAGGATCATTCTTCGCTGATCTTCGGCGTTGGCATGCAACTTCATGACTGGTTCCAGTTGGTCCCGGATCACCGCATGCATCTGTTTAAAGAATCGGTTACCGGCCGCATTAGCAATCCGTTCGTGGAATTCCAGGTCGAGGGAGCCGAAAATATTTTCATCTCCAATTGAGGCTTCTGCCTGTTCAAGATTTAACCGAAGACCTTCAATATCTTTTGCTGTGCGACGCTTCGCTGCCAGGCTGGCGAGTTCTGCTTCCAACACCATCCTGGCTTCGTAGAGGTCACTCCGGGATTGAGTGTCCGCATGGGACTGAAATGGCAGAAAAACATTTTTCAAAGAGTCTGTATTTACACCTTGCGAAACCCGGGTTGTCTTTCCGTGCTGTGTATCGATGACTCCGATCGCGTTCAGTCGGGCCAGTCCTTCCCGTAAACTAAAGCGACTTACTCCGAGCTGTTTTTGCAAGGTACGTTCGCTGGGTAGGGGGTCGCCCGGTTGAAGCGCTCCACTTTTTATTTTCTCTTTGAAATAATGAAAAATAACTTCAGATGCGGATACTTTTTGTTCTGTTGACATTGTATTTGGGGTGAAATGGGTCGGTTTTACAAGGGAACGACTTGGCCGGTCGCTGATGACTCGTAACAGGCGTCCTCTCCCCATCCGGGCAAGAAAGTAGATGCTAAACAGATCGCCCAAGGTTCCATCGTTCAGTAGCTCCTTTACTTTCCGATACCAGGGTTGCCATCGAAAGTTTTCATGTACCATGAATCGAGCCTCCGTGTTTCCGGCGATTTTGGCCAATGCTTCGCTTTCCTCGTAACTAGGTGCCAATGGTTTCTGGCAAATCATGTGGATATTCCTTTCCGCCAAGTATCGGCAGATTTCCAAATGGGTTGGAGGCGGGGTGATGATGTCTACAAAATCAGGCTTTTCCGTCTCGATCATCTCTCTCCAATCCTTGTAAGCGCGTGAAATTCCGTATTGGCCACATTTTTCTTCAGCCCTTTCGACGGTTCGGTTACTGGCGGCAACGATTTCAACTTCGGGTATACGTGTCCACGCTTCATATTGAAACTGACTGAAATATCCGGCGCCAATTATGGCTCCTCTCAGGCGGTTGTAAGGGGAAAATGACATGAGCGGAAATGCGTAAACCTTAGGAAGTTACGACTGGTCAGACCAGTCGGTCAACGGTTATTAATGTATGACATCTTTACGTTGGATTGTCCACCCGAACCTTGCTCGAATTTTGCGGATGTTTCTCCAAACATGCGGATTTACATTATCTCAGCTGGTAACTGCTGTGTTAAAAAACTTTTTTTTATTATTTTTGAACGGATCAATGAACAACGCGTCTATTTAATCAAAATAAGTTCATAGTTTAGTTTAGTTTCGTTTGTAGTTTGTTGTTTCGGCGTCCGGTTCTTCCGGGCGCCGTTTCTTTTTGTGGAAATTGGGCGGAAAAGGATGAATAATCGCTTAGTACCTCAGTAGGATTTTTATAGGTAATATGCTTATTTTGGGAATTGAAGCCGCTTAAAATGCTCTGATTTAAAGGAATCATTCCAACCTCGAATCAAATACTCCATGAATAAAGTAACATTAATTATACGGTTAGTCTTCGGTGTAATGCTGGTCATCTTCGGGTCGAACAAATTTATTGGCTTCCTTCCGGAGCCCGAAATTACGGGTGCGGCGGCAACCTATTTGGGTGGTTTGGCGGCTTCTGGTTTCACCTTTAAAGTGATCGGTCTTATTGAAGTCCTGGTTGGAATAGCTTTGTTGGCTAACAAATATGTCCCGTTGGCACTCATTCTTATGGCGCCGATCAGTGTGAACATCTTTCTCTATCATGTTCTGCTCGATTTACCGAATAGTCCTGTTGGAATCGCAGTTTTCGCTTTTAATCTGATTCTTTTATTCTCTCACAAGAAATCATACGATACACTGCTTTCGGCCTGAGCGTTCCACTTTCCTTTTCGAAAGCCCTTCTTTAATGGAGGGCTTTCGTGCGTACTGGACTGAATTATTTTAGCAGCTAGCCCGCATTTCTCACGGAGCTGAGATGTTGGGCTTGACGACCAGAGAGGCGAGGGCGCGCACCTTTGTGCGTAATCGAGCCGGGAGGGAGGAACAACCGGCATGTCAGCCCGCCGTGTCTAGCCATAGCCTCGTGCGACGGCTGAAGGATGGGTGGTACCGAGGAAGCTTGCGACGACACATCTAAAAGCGAAGCGCATAATAACAACCGTCGTAAAACAGACTGTCATTTGTAATATTTTTATTACCCATTCAATATCAATAACTTAATCTTTGTTTGCACACATCCGGTGAGAAATTCGGGCCAGGATTTCGCTTGTAGATGGTAAGATACGGTCTAATCGTTCTTTCCGAGTCAGTTGGAGCTCCCCTGGTTCCCAAGCTCTCAATATAAAAGTCATGAATCAATTTCGTATAGCGTTACTACCTGGCGACGGTATTGGCCTCGAAATCGTTAACGAGGCTGTCAAAGTTCTGGATCAGGTCGCTAAAATTTGTGGGTTCACCTACAAGGGTGAAACATATTCTGTTGGCGCGACCGAATACCTTAAAAATGGAGAAGCACTGCCTTCAAACGTCCTCGATAAGTGCGCAGCATGTGACGCTATTTTGCTGGGTGCGATGGGTTTGCCCGATGTGCGTGGACCCGGTGGAGTAGAGTTGACCCCGCAATTGGATATTCGCGAACAATTGGACCTCTACAATGGCCTTCGGCCTGTTAAGTTGTTTCACGAATCCGATTCACCCCTCAAAGGTTACAAACAAGGTGATATCGACATCATGCTGGTTCGGGAGAATACGGAGGGACTATTCCATGGTCGAAAGAATCTGGCGGATATGGATGCTGATGCCGCCGAGGACATCATGCATATCAGCCGCAAGGGTGCAGAACGAATATGTCGTGCCGCCTTTGAACAGGCCCGTAAACGCCACAAACTCGTGACCCTCGTCGACAAAGCCAACGTCCTACCTTCCATGGCTTATTTCCGCAACATCTTCGACCAGATTGCGACAGAATATCCAGACGTGAGAACAGAACGCCAATATATTGATGCAATGGCTTTATTTTTGGTCCAAAGACCCAAAGACTTTGATGTGGTGGTAACCGAAAATATGTTTGGGGATATCCTCTCCGACCTGCTTGCGGGAATTGTTGGGGGTATGGGTATGGCTCCGTCGGCCGATATCGGGGATAAATATGCCGTCTTCCAACCATCGCACGGAACGGCCCCTAGTATTGCCGGGCAAAATATTGCGAATCCGATAGCTACGATATTATCTGCAGGCATGATGTTGGAGTGGCTGGACACTGAAGAAACACGACAGGGTGCCGAATTGATTTATGGCGCCGTGGAAACTGTATTCAAAAATCCTGATAACCGGACTCCCGACATGGGAGGTAGGTTAACGACTACTCTTATGGGGGCTTTGGTCGTTGAGGCAGTTCAGACACTTTCAGCTGCAGGCTAAGTAATCCTGAAACTACGCGTTGGTTTATACCGATATATGTTGCCGGGTGAGGACTTCATTTTGCGAGGCAGGCAGGAGAAGCTCATATTGAAGCCTTGTAGTCCTGATCGATAATCTACCAGCATAGTGCTTGCACATTGAGCTTTCCGCGTGGACTAAAAGTCCATTAGCCTGTGCTTTATCGTTACCCGTTCTATTAATGGATAAAAAATCGGTTTCTTTTCTTCTTCTTGGTTTGGCCATCGGTGGTGTGCTCACCGCTGGCGTATTCGCTTTGTTGGTCGGAGGTAGTGCATCGACAGGAGGTCAGCAAAAAATTGTTCTCAAACTTGCCCACGTGCTCCCAGCATCCGCACCGGTTCACAAGGCCATGGTCTACATGTCCGAGATTGCGGCTGAAAAATCGGGTGGACTGGTGGATATTCAGGTCTTTCCCAATGGCCAACTTGGTTCTGAAACAGAAACCATCGAACAAATGCAACGAGGAGCGTTAGCGATGGTCAAAGCTTCGACGGCCCCAATGGAAGGATTCATTCCGGAAATGGCTGTGTTTAGTGTGCCCTATTTGTTTAGGGATGAATCGCATTACTGGAAGGTGCTCGACGGGGAAATCGGCAAAAGCATTTTGCGCAAAGGCGCTGACGTTGGGATCAGAGGGCTGTGTTACTACGATAGCGGAGCACGGAGTTTTTATACCGTAGAAAAACCGATTCTGACACCAGCTGACCTTAAGGGCATGAAAATTAGGGTCATGAATAGCAAAACCGCCATGGATATGGTTGACACTCTCGGAGGTTCTCCGACTCCGATACCTTTTGGTGAGCTATATACAGCATTACAACAGAGTATGGTGGATGGAGCGGAGAACAATCCGCCCAGCATGTATGACACTCGTCATTGGGAAGTCGCGAAACATTACAGTATGGATGAGCATGCGAGGATTCCCGATATCGTTCTCTTTAGTAAAAAGATTTGGGAATCACTGTCTCCAGATGTTCAACTTTGGGTTCAAGAGTCTGCGGATGAATCTGTGATCTTTCAGAAGAAAATTTGGAAAGAATATGTGGACGAATGCATGGTCAACTTGGAGTCTGAAGGTGTTACGATATATAGACCTGAGAAAAAAGGTTTTCAAGATATGGCTAAGAACATGTACGGAAACTTTGACGGAACTCCGGTTGAGCTACTGATCGAGGAAATTCTAAACATTGATTGAAAATTGCCCGTATCAATGAAGCCTTTGCGCAACTTTTTGGTCAAGTCTCTGGAGATCTTTCTCGTTAGCGCATTCACCGCGCTGACGCTCGATGTGTTGTGGGGTGTGTTTACCCGTCATGTTTTGGCTTCTCCGAGTCGTTGGACTGAAGAGCTGGCCATCTACCTTTTGATCTGGGTCTCATTGCTTGGAGCGGGCCTTACTTATGAAGAAAAGGGACACTTAGGTGTAGATTACTTTGTCGGGAAACTTCACCCTGATGCCCGAAGGTTGGGATCGATTTTTGTTGAATTGGTTGTTTTATTTTTTGCCGGATTCGGTTTGCTTTATGGCGGATGGGAATTGGTCACCAAAACGTTGGCTGCCGGTCAGATCACCCCTGCGCTGGGCTGGCAAAAAGGTTATCTCTACACGGCTGTTCCGATTGCTGGAGTATTTTTTACCCTATTCAGCGTAGAACATCTTTTTGAGATCTTCAGAAAAAAGGCGGACGAAAAAGAGTTGTCTGCGAATAAGGAGGTAGACGTCTAATGGATGCACAGGTCTTAATCCTTCTCGTCGTATTCTTTGGGCTGCTTGTCATGCATGTCCCTATCGCGGTTTGTATCGCAGTTGCTACGATTGTAACAATTCTTTCGCTGGGCGATGTCCCTACAGCCTACATCGTATCTCAAAAAATATCGTCAGGTATCGGTAGTTTTCCGCTGCTTGCCATTCCGTTTTTTGTTTTGTCGGGCGTATTAATGGGGGAGGGTGGTATGGCCCGCCGATTGATGGATTTCGCCAATTCAGTTGTGGGGCGATTCCATGGAGGGTTGGCTTATGTAAACACCATGACTTGCATGATGTTTGGAGCCATATCCGGATCCGCCGCTGCCGCAGTTTCTTCAATCGGTGGTTTTATGATTCCCGAGATGGAACGTAAAAACTATAGCCGTGAATTTAGTGTGGCGCTCACCACTGCTTCAGCCACGACGGGTCTCCTGATACCACCTAGCAATATTATGATCGTTTATGCGGTCGTCGCCGGAAACGTATCGGTTGCGGGGTTATTCTTAGGGGGAATAATGCCGGGAGTTACTATGGGCTTACTCATAATGGGCGCTTGTTTCTTGATGAATCGGGGTAAGCAGGTAGGTTCAGGGGACGTAGCTTCTTTGAAACAGGTGTTAGTTTCTTTTGGACATGCGTTGCCGAGTCTCCTTTTGGTTTTTATAGTAATTGGTGGAATCCTCGGAGGGGTGTTTTCTGCTACTGAAGCCTCAGCAGTTGCGGTGCTCTATGCTCTTATTCTTGGCGTGATAATATACCGAGAGGTAGCAATTAAGGACCTACCTCGCATTTTGCTAAAGGCATCAAAAACCACTTCAATCGTCATGATTTTGGTAGGCACCAGTCAAGCAATGGGTTGGGTTCTGGCTTATGAGCAGATCCCTCAAACGGTTAGCTCAGCGTTGCTGGCCATTTCAGAGAACAAGATTGTAATCCTTCTCATCATCAACCTACTCCTTTTGGTTGTCGGTACATTTATGGATATGACCCCAGCCGTATTAATCTTTACACCCATATTACTGCCGGTTGTTACCAGGTTGGGCATCGAACCCGTCCATTTTGGAATTCTAATGATCGCCAATCTATGTATCGGCCTATGTACCCCTCCGGTGGGTACCTGCCTATTTATTGGGTGCGGGGTTGGTAAAACAACCATTGCTAAAGTCGTCCCACCGTTGATTCCGATTTTTGTAGCCATGACAATCGGGCTGATGCTGATTACTTACGTTTCTGGCCTTTCAACCTGGTTGCCAGGACTGTTTGGGCTTTAGTCCAAGCCTCCGACTCCCAGCCAATGCCTTTCGGTTTAATCAGGAGATAGCGTAATTCTGAAACCCAAGGAGATCCAGCTATAACACATCTTCCGCATAGGTATTGAATCTTAGAAATAGCGGCTCGCTCGAAACCACAGCTAAAGTAATGAACCAAAAGCCATCTACTCCTTCTCTCTGCCCGGAGATAGAAATGTCCAAATCTAGTAGGCCTTCCATTTCCCATTGTTTGGTTTCCTGATTATAGCTTATTGAATGGCCATCCGACCAAGTCGCTAGGTCACCAGAAGTTTCCAGGCCAAGCTGAAATTTGAGAGCATCCTCCTGTGCTTTGAGCTTTAAGAAAACTCCTCCTACAGTATGGATCGCTGCAAATACATGACCCAGCTCAGGACCCTGACTATTGATTTGCGGTAAGGTAGATATGGGAAACCGGGTTGTGGTCGCGTAGCCAATTGCGGCGTTTATCGATTCTGGCAGACTGGCGGTTTGAGTAACAAAACTAACATCCAGTTCGTAGGTTTTATTAGCAGACAGAAAACCTTCGGGTATGAGGTAAGAAGTTGCTGTTCTGTCTAAAAGCTCAAAAATGAGTTCGTCAACTGAACTGCTGTCCTCCCCTTCCATGACCACTGGAAAGGCCTTAGGCAGGATGCCTCTCTTTATTTTGGGAGCCGGGCCCGCATCACTTGGTCGCACAAAATCCCGATCATTTGTGAGAATAAATTTATCGAACTCGAACCCATCTTCACGCATGGAGAACATGATCTCATGCTCCCCTGCTTCTTCGATATCGAGATAAATTTCGTAAGGCACGCCACAGCTAACCTGCT
>Ga0114996_10010070_pt1 | contig 10292 bp, 11 predicted proteins | sample ArcticOcean_MG_C_4_FD_87039 | JGI IMG/M metagenome (GOLD analysis project Ga0114996, IMG submission 87039) | Marine microbial communities from western Arctic Ocean - ArcticOcean_MG_CB4_134 | ecosystem: Environmental > Aquatic > Marine > Oceanic | place: Arctic Ocean: Canada Basin | collected...
ATACCTTTCTAAAAAAGTCCTCAATTAGAGGACTTTTTTTTGAAATTCAGACAAATAGCAGCTAGCGTGGCGTTTCATAGGTAAATTCACTTCATGGCTGCAGAATCCGCAAGGTGGCAACACTACTTCCAGGAATGGGGTCCTTCTCTCCTGCTTTTCGCAAGGCAGCAAACAGGATTCCTTTCTGAAGCCGAAGACATCGTTCAGGAAGCATTTATTAAAGTTTGGAAAACCTATGGCCAAAGTAGCTCCATCACCAAATCCCTTTTCTACGCCGCAGTCCGCACAACGGCTATCGATCATGTTCGATCCATCAGTCGCAGAAAAATTCGAGAGCACAAGGTCTTCGAAGAAAGAAAAGGAGACTTGGAACTATTTGAAAGGCATCTGGAAATTCAGGAAAGAAATACCTTACTTGAAAAAGCCATACAGCAACTTTCAAGAAACCAACAGGAGATTGTGGTCCTCAAAATATGGGGAGAACTTACCTTTCAGGAAATCGCAGCTATCTTGGATGTATCGCTCAACACAGCCGCGTCTCGTTATCGCTACACATTGGATCATTTGAAAAAAGAAATCACTCCATCGCTCATATGAAACATCTAGACGAAGAAATCGAAAAAGAGTTAGCCCGCTTAAAACCTGTTGCTCCCAGTGATGCACTTCAGGCAAAAATTGAAAGCGCTCTGGAGGAAACTCAACCAAAGGATGGGTTATCATTTCCCAGGTTTTGGCCGATGATAGCCCTAGCCACAGCTGCCTGCCTGATCTTTGTTTTTGCAATTTCAATTACGAGGACTTCCAAGGAAGCAAATTCTAATATTAAGGAAACTCCGGCAGAATCTTTTCAGCCTGTTGCCTCAAACTCGTTCGAACCCCCGAAAGCAGAACAACGCTTATTGGAGGCCATTGATGACGGGATCGTTTTTACTGAAGGGCGTGAACCTGTCCGCAAACTTCGTTATAAGTTTGTCGATACATTGACCGTTGTAGACAAGAACGATGGCAGCGTATTCACCATGGAAATTCCGCGAGAAGAGATTCTGTTTGTTCCGATCACCCTGTTGTAAATTTAACCAAAATAATATGAAAACCAATCGAATCGTCATTCACTCATTACTCCGTTTTAGTTCACTTCTTTTATTCTTTAACAATTCCTACGCTCAATCAAACCAGGTCGAGGCCGAGCCCACAAAAGTAGAGGTTAAAATGGTAACTTTTCTTGGCGTAGAGACAAGTCGTGTAAGCAAAGCATTGAGAAACCACATAAATATACCAGAAGGCGTGGGCCTCACAATCGACCATGTAGCAGAAGATTCGGCAGCAGCTAAGGCAGATCTTCAGCAATACGATATATTATTGAAGGTAGATGACCAAATAATCATCAACCAAGAGCAACTTAGCACTCTCATAAGATCCAAAGAAGCGGGCGATAAAGTGAAAGTCGAAGTTCTGCGAAAGAGTAAAAAAATGACTTTAAGAGTCGAACTTGGTGAGAAAGAACTTCAGCAACAACAAGGTTGGACCCGTGAGTTTCCTTTTTCCAAACCAAATCCGAATCCGGCTTTTCCCCCAATTGGTGAATGGAATCTGAACTTTGACATGAAGGACTTTCAAGAGCGCATAGAAGAATTTTTAGAACACGCAGCAGAAATGGGTAATAAAGCTCTCCAATTCATTCCCGAAATTATAATTGAACGAGAAGAAGAAGAAGAAGAAGAAGAAGAAGATGGGAGCAAGCGCGTCACTTCAGTTGGCCGTGGTCCGCAAAAAGTTTCTATCTCAAAAAGTGGCTTATTTGCTTTGATGGAAACTACAAATGGCAACAAACATTATACCATCAGCGAGAAAGATGCAGAAGATGGTAAGGTCCTTTACGAAGGTGACTATCCCTCCGATGAAGTCATGAAAAATCTTCCTGAGAACGTGCAAGGAATCATCAAGCAGCTAAACGAGCCAAAAGGATTTGATTGGAAAAACCTGGATGATGTTAAAAAGGAAAATATCCGCGTAATTATTAATAGCGGTGAAGATGAGGCTCATTTGAGCAAACCAGATTTAAGTAGCGACGAACAGAAAAGCTAATCGCTCCTAGGAATGGAATATCAAGGGAGTTAAAGTTCCCAATATTTCCGGGCCGCCGTTACATCTTGTTCTATCTGCGTTTTTAGAGAGTTTACGCTATCGAATTTAATTTCTGGACGTAGCAAGTGAAACCAACGCACTTTCAGCTCGTCACCTTCCTTAAAAGGACAGCCTTCTAGAACATGGACTTCAAGTATAGGCTCATTGGTTTTTTCAACAGTTGGCCGAACTCCAAAATTCGCTATGGCTTTAACCAGTATGGTTTTGCCATCAATTTCTCCTTCCACACTGACAAGGTAAACACCAAGGGGAGGACTCAATTCTGAAGACCATGGAAGATTCAATGTAGGAAAATTAATCTTAGAACCTAATTTTTTTCCTGGCACGACTGTTCCAACCGTAAAATAGACATCACCCAATAACGAATTGGCGAGCTCCATCTCTCCTAATGTCAGGTGTTTTCGGATACGTGTGCTGCTAATGGCTTCACCGTCATAAAAGACACGTTCGACATTAATCACATAAACTCCCGCTTCACGTCCCAGTTCAACCAACATTGAAATATCTCCAATCCGCTTACTTCCGAAGCGCCAATTGGATCCAACGTGAATCGATTGAAGATTAGGCAAACAATGTTTCAAGTGAGTCAAAAAATCTTTCGCCTCGATAGCGGAGAATTCTATATTAAACGGCTGCTGAATTATGTATTCGATATTATGTGCACCAAGAGCCCCCGCTTTTATATCGGGTGACATGATCATCTGCACCGGTTCACTTGGTTTGAAAAGACGACTGGCATGCGGCCAAAACGTCAAAACTCCGCTCACACCATTCGATGCCTGAGCGGACTGAACCGCAGTTTCAATAACTGCCTGATGTCCCAAATGAACTCCGTCAAACATACCCACGGCGAGGAACAGCGGCTTATCAGGAAAATCAGTAGCCTGTAATTGAGTAAATCGGATGGGTAAGTTTGTGGACACTGGCTTCAAGTTGCTTCTTCGGGAGTAAGAGCCCTATAACCAGGCATGAGATATTTGCTTACATCCGCCAGCGATTCATTTTCAAAATCTTCTAAAGTAACAGCGTCTTTTAAAGAGAGATTGTTAGATGCTGTTCGTCTCAACTGAATAAGCATGCCACCACATCCTAATTTTTGCCCAACGTCATGTGCAAGACTTCGAATGTAAGTTCCTTTGGTGCAGTATACATAAAACGCAGCTTTCGGACTTTCCCAAGAATTCAACGTATAGCTGGATACACGAATAAACCTCGGTTCACGTGCTACTTCCTTACCTTTTCGAGCATGCTTATAGAGGGGGACTCCTTTTATTTTTACTGCTGAAAACATCGGAGGAGTTTGATACTGATCACCAATATACGTATTCATTTCTTCCTGTATGCGTTCGGCTGTGATGCTTTCGGGAACATCCAGAGTCTCTAAAATCTCACCATCAATGTCATAAGAGTCTGATCTTTTTCCAAACTCAATAGTACCTTCATATTCTTTGTCCAATCCCATGAGACGTGCGGACAACTTCGTCGCTTTACCGACTAAAATGATCAAGAGACCTGTTGCGAGCGGATCCAGAGTTCCCGCGTGCCCCACGCGTTTCATTTTTAGTTTTCGACGAACGCGATCAACTACATCGTGGGACGTAATCCCGGTAGGTTTATCGATTAGCAATACACCTTCGAAGTCATTCAATACCTGCGCCATGTCTCAACTTTATGAACTTGAATCTACCTTTTTTATTTGATCGCCAATTGCCTCAAGTAATTCAGGCAAAAATACTTCAATCGTCGACTCGTAGTTCAAACCGGCGGCAGCGGCGTGTCCACCTCCGTTGTAGGCTTTCGCTATTTCATCGACTCGGTATTTTTTCTCTTTGGCGCGAAGACTACCTTTAATCTTACCAGCTCTTTCTTCAAGTAATACGCCGATATCCACACCATCGATACTCCGTGCAAAATCGACAAGACCTTCAGAGTCTTCTGTTTTTGCACCGACGGCCTCATACACGCCATCTTCGAGTAGACCCACGCATACACGACCATCGAAATGAAGCTCAAGTGATTTCAAGAATCGTTGCATCAGTTCCAAACGAGAAAAACTTTCACGCTCATAAAGCTCAAGGTTCACCTTATTAAGATCCACACCGCAATCGATCAAGACACCTGCTAAATCGAAGGTGTGTTTCGTTGTTGAAGGAAATCGAAATTGTCCAGTGTCGGTAGCAATTCCTACATATAAAGCGTTGGCAGTATCGGCATCGATTTTGTATCCACAATCGAGGAAAAATCCTGTTAGAATTTCTCCAGTGGCCGAAGACGTTCCTTCAATTAAATTCGTTTCACCATACAGCGTATTCGAAATATGGTGATCAATATTACCAATTGCCTTTGGCGCACGCGGACCTACATCCGCTCCAATTCGTTTTCTATCGGCACAATCAACCGTAACGACATCCCATCCGTCGAAATCGAAATCAGCTCCTCTATAAAAAGGAGTGTTTTCAACTAAGAATTCGAGTGACCCTGGGACTTCGTCTTGATTCACACAGACAGCCTCAATATCGACAGAGAGCAGAGCTCGACACAATGCAACCTGAGAACCGATGCAATCACCGTCTGGTCGCACATGACCGATAACTGCAATTTTTTTACCGGCAAGTGAATCTACGAGTAACTTAAACTGAGGTGAAGTATTAGGATAATATGACATTTTTCTAAGTGAGTTCTTCTTGGGATTCTTCGTCAGTGACCTGATCAATGAGATCCACGATTTCAACTCCACGTGCAATGGAATCATCGAAATAGTATTTAAGGAAAGGAAGGTACTTCAAAACAATGTTCTTCCCCAATTGAGTACGAATATCACGTGAATATTTACGAAAAAACTTTAAAGACTTTTCCTTTTCTTCTTCTCCGCCAATGACGGAATAGTAAACACGCCCATTGCGCAGGTCGGGTGAAACTGAAACTTCAGTAATTGTAATAAACACCGTCTGACCTTGATACCGAGTGTGCAAAAGCTGACTCACTTCCTGTTTTACCAAGACGTTAACTCTTACATTTCTCTGACCCATAACCGGCAGTGATTAATTTGTGTTCAAGGACTGGATACTTAGACTACAAAGAAGCTCGTTTCTTCTCGATCTCGAAACACTCGATGATATCGCCCTCTTCGTAATCTCCAAAGCCAGATAACTGAACTCCACACTCGTAACCAGTCCGGACCTCATTCACATCCTCCTTGAAGCGTTTCAACATAGAGACCTTACCCTTAAAGAGTTCCTCTCCTTTACGCAGAACACGAGCGCTTGCATCACGAGCAATACGACCATCGGATACCAAGCAACCAGCTGCGTTTGTGCGACCAACTGGGAATATTTGGCGAACTTCCGCAGAACCAATTTTCTTTTGAACCAACTCGGGATCAAGTTGATCAGCCATCGCCAACATCAGTTCGTCTATCATTTGATAGATAATGTTGAACTGCATGATGTTTACACCTCCATGCTTGGCAATCGAGGCGACACCTGTTTCAAGGCGAACATTAAAGCCAATCACGGCAGCTTCTGAAGTACTAGCAAGGTCAACATCCTGCTTACTGATCGCTCCTACTTCGGCCGAAATTACTTCCAAATCAATCTTGTCACTTTTTATTGTACTAAGAATTTCTTTTACCGCTTCAATCGAGCCATGAACGTCGCACTTAACTACAACTTTGTAGACTTTCTTATGTGTCTGTTCAATCGCCTCAAAAAGTGTTTCCAGAGTTGCTGGCTCTTGATCAACATCTTCAACGACAACACTCGCGCGCTTTAATTCAATTATTCGTTCCTCAGAAATTTGTTTGGCCGTTTTTTCATTTTTAACGACTTGAAACTCTGCACCACTCGCGGGTGCATCTGACCAACCATGAATACTCACGGGCGTCGAAGGTAATGCCTGCTTAATATTTTTACCGCCATCATCCATCATGGCGCGGATTTTTGCGTAACTAGTACCACATACGATAGCATCGCCTACCTTTAAGGTTCCTGCTTGAACAATAACAGTTGCAGTCGGACCACGGCCAACTTCCATTTTGGACTCAATCACCGTTCCCTTTGCTATACCAACTGGACTAGCTTTAAGCTCCATCACCTCCGCTTGGAGATTGATCATATTTATAAGCTCTTCAACATTTTCGCCCTTTAATGCCGACAACGCGACTGCGATGGTTTCTCCACCCCAATCTTCAGGTGCAATGTTACGCTCCTGCATCTGGGCTTTAACACGGTCAAGGTCTGCACCTTTCGAATCAATTTTATTGATCGCAACGAGAATGGGATCGCCTGATTCCTCTGCAAATTTTAAGGCTTCATCGGTCTGAGGCATAAAACCGTCATCGGCGGCTACTACTAGAATTGCCATATCAGTGACATGGGCGCCACGTTCACGCATCTTTGAGAATGCCGCATGACCAGGAGTATCTAAGAAAGTAATTTTCTTTCCAGTATGCTCAATTTGATAAGCTCCAATATGCTGTGTGATTCCACCAAACTCACCAGATACGACATTGGCTTTCCGAATATGGTCGAGCAATGTTGTTTTTCCGTGATCAACGTGACCTAAGATACAAACGACTGGCGGACGTGGTTCCAGGAACTGGCTTTGATCAATCTCAACTACCTTTTTCTTTTTTGGAGGTGGCTTTTCTTCCCCACGATGCTTTACCTCAAGAAGAAATCCGTGACGTTCGGCTAAACGAACAGCTACTTCTTCTTCAATGACCTGATTCATGGAAGAGAAGATTCCCATCTCCATGAGTTCTGAAATTAGCTTAAAGGGTTTTAGACCAATCTCGAGTGCAAATTCTTTAACAACAATGGGCGGTTTTACCGTGACCATCTTTACACCACTTGCTACAGGAGCGGCTGATCCTTCTGCATCGACTTCTTCTGTTTCAGCAGATTCTGGCGGAGCTGGAGTATCAGCAACGGGAGTAGAAGTTGGTCCGCCAACTACGGGTGGAGGTGGCGGAGAACTTGGCGGTGTTAAGGCTGCAGGCGAGGTCGTTTTAGGAATCGGAGGAGGTGCCTTGGGTGCCGCTGACACTGGTGGTGGTACGGTGGCAGGTGAAACTGGAGCAGGTGGTGGTGCAGCAGCCGCGGGTTTACGTTTCTCCTCTTCTTCCAGCCTTTTCTCTTCCTTCTCTCGCTCGATATCCGCTTTCGAACGAACAAACGCACTTAGCGGTGGAGCGACCTGGGACGGAGCTTCTTTCTTTGACGCTTCCACCTCAGGGGTTGGTTCTGGAACAGCAGGTTCAGGTTCTTTTACCCGGCCGAGTTCCTCGATTAGAGATTCAGCTGAGATGGGATCAATACCACTCGAGGCGGTAGATACTACGTATCCCCTTTTCTTCAGCAATTCGACGATTTCCTTATTCGGAACGCCTGTCTGTTTTGAAATTTCGTGAATTCTTACACTCATATATTTGTTCCGCCGGGTGAAGGGCAGTAGGATTTGGACCTAAAAAATATTCTAATTTATTGGGAGAGAAACACTTTAACTTTGGTTAATACTTCATCCGCCTCATCCTGGGTGAACCCAGCATCCAGAAGGTCAGATGCCTCAACACCTGTAAATGTTTCAGGACTAATCAAGCCAACTGCTACCAGACGATTGGCTAGCTCATCGCTAATTCCAGGAATCTGGTTAAGCCCGGCAATTGCCCGTTCTTTGCGGTCTTCAAAGCCATCAGCAATCTTCTCTTTGCTGATATCAAGACGCCAGCCCATTAGCCGGGATGTTAGTCGTGCATTTTGTCCACGACGACCGATCGCCACAGAAAGATCTCGGTCGGCAACTTCAAAGTGAATCCGTTTATTTCGTTCATCGATCTCCACATTTAAAGGCACCGCCGGTTTTAATGCTTCGGCAAGCATTTCCTGGGGATCTTCAAAATAACGAATGATATCGATCTTTTCTCCACCAAGCTCGCGGACAATACTTTTAACGCGTACTCCGCGTGCGCCTACACAAGCTCCCACGGGATCGACCTTTTTGTCTTTGCTCATGACGGCAATCTTAGTTCGGTAGCCTGGCTCGCGAGCCAAAGCCTTGATCACTACGGTTCCATCGGCAATTTCAGTGACCTCCAGCTCCATAAGCCGACGAATAAATTTTGAATGAGCACGTGTTAGAATTAACTCCGGGCCACGGTTCGTTTGCTCAATGGCGAGTAAAAGGCAACGGATACGCTCACCTGGAGCATAATCTTCGCCATGTACTTTTTCACGGGAGGGAAGAAGCGCTTCGGCCTTACCCAAGTCTATAATCAGATCACTGCGCTCCCGACGGCGGACGATTCCAGAAACCACATCACCAATCGAATCTTTGTAATCATCAAAAATGCGTTCTTTCTCAAATTGGCGGACTTGCTGCATAATCGCCTGTCTGGCTGTTTGCGCAGCGATACGACCCAAAAATGCTGGATCAATTGGCTTTTCGAATACATCGCCCAGATTCAATTCCTTATCAATCAATCTAGCCTTCTCAATGTGAATCTCAGTAGATGGATCGCTTAAAGAATCAACCACATTTAGAAGCATCCACGCTTGCAATCCACCCGTCTTGGGGTCGATCTCGACTTTGAGCTCTTGACCTGCATTTACACCTTTGCTGGCTGCGGTTTTGATAGCCAAAGAAATGGCGCCGATCATGTCTTGTCGATCGATGCCCTTTTCCTTCTCCATATATTCCAGGACGGATAAAATTTCGCTGCTCATGTCAAATAAAGTGATAAAAAAAAGCGGGCTAAAGAGCCCACTTCCCAGTGTTGGTAAAGTGTGAAAGGGGAAAGTGTTAGACCCCGACAAACCCCGTGTCAAGTATCCAAAAATTGAGACTTTGAAGGGCCTATTTTCCTTGTTTTGGTGTTCTCAGTTCAATCATTCGCTGCAAAGCACCTTGTAATTCTCCATTGCATATTGGAAGCCGTCCTGGAGAACCGTTTTTTATCAATTGGAGAAGCCTTTTCAAAGCGGCCGGAATATCTCCAGGAAACCAGTGGTACCAATAAGAAAACAACTCTCTTCCGGCGTTTGCGGCCAACAAAGGCAAAAATCCGTCACATATGAGGTTTTCAATACGCGTCCCTCCAACAGCGCCTCCAACGACATTTTCTGCCAGTAATGGCCTGATTTTCGCTAAACCAAGCGACTTTCGCGTAGAACTCAGCACTTCAGAATCCGCAACCTGGGGAAATCGTTTGAGCAAGGTTTCCAAATCAGAAGGCCACAACGGACGTTGATTGATCCAATCCTCGTACTGAAAAAGCCGCTGGCGAGGATGATTAGCTGGCCGAGTACCTGAGGTACGCCAACGTCCATGTCCTGCCTGGTAGAGGTCCGAAGCGGTGTGATTTCCCGAGCGCAATGCACTGAGCGAATAATCACCAGCGAGAAAAAGCATCGCAGCTCTATTATACCGGTAACCCATTATCTCTAAGCAGTATGGTGACAGGCCTCTTCCCAGCCAAGTGTATCTAATCGACCTTTCGCATAAGCCACCTTCGCTTTCCAACGTTTGCGGGCAGATTCAACCAAAAGCGTCATTCGGACCTCAAATGTCTGTTCCAAAAGCGATTCTTCCAAGCCGGTCTCATCGCCAGAAATGAGCGCTCCCAACGCCTCCTCTTCAGCATAGCTTTCCAAACCCTGGGGCAAAAGATCTAATAATAGCAGCGTATGCTCAATAGAACACCAAATTGAACGTTTACGGATTTTAGGAGGAAATACCAAAATATGCAGAATGACATTATTGAACGCAGGATCCGACCCATGGTTATGAGTCTCCCAATCTGAATCAAAGAAATGTAGCTCTGCGTCCCCGTATTTAACCTTTCCATCTACTTTAATAGAAACTTGCTTAAAATCGGGTCCAGCCAAGAGATTCCATTGCCCCAAATCCAGAATCTCAAGATGAGCACCTTCCAAGGTCTTTAAATCCGATTTGCGAAAATCTCCTTTCGCCCAAATTTTTTGGACCATGCGCTCAGATATAGTAAGCGGTCCGTATTCACCTTCGATCTTTGCTATCATTTCGGCTTTCACTAATTAACCAGTATGGACTCTCGTATACTGGTTCTTCAAGTTTCTAAATGCTTCATCATGAAAAACTTGGAAATCCAACTGCATAGAAAGAAATAAACC
>Ga0114996_10010081_pt1 | contig 10284 bp, 9 predicted proteins | sample ArcticOcean_MG_C_4_FD_87039 | JGI IMG/M metagenome (GOLD analysis project Ga0114996, IMG submission 87039) | Marine microbial communities from western Arctic Ocean - ArcticOcean_MG_CB4_134 | ecosystem: Environmental > Aquatic > Marine > Oceanic | place: Arctic Ocean: Canada Basin | collected...
CAGGCTGAATTGAACAAGGTGGCACGCCAGCTAAACGAACGGCCACGCAAAACGCTGGAGTTTGAAACGCCGGCAGAGAGATTTAACGCATGTGTTGCGTCGACCGGTTGAGGCGGCCGGGGCTAAGCGGACCTCATTTTTTAAAAGCTTGGAGGTCCGCTTCCAGGCGGAAGCGGACATTGGCGATCCAAATTCTTCGATTATTCTGGCATGCCCGCTTTGCGCAATAGATCAAGATAACGGTTTAGGTCTTCGCCTCGTTTGTACATACGCGGATGCTGATAGCTGGAAACTTTTCGTCCCGGATTTGTCTCGAGGGCGGCCGCCATGGTGGCACGGGCATTTTCCTCTTGTCCGCTCAGCCTGCGCCCCGGGCGGCCTCGATCAATCGCCAGATATTGGGCGGCGACAGCGGCAGATCATAGGGCTCGACGCCGAAATCGGCGAGCGCGTTGGCCACCGCGTTGGCAATCACCCCGCCGACCGGAACGATCTCGCCCTGGCCGGCGCCCTTGGCGCCCAGCGGAATGTGCGGCGCCGGTTTCAGCTCGATTATGGTTGAATGGATATTCGGAAAATCGCCCGCCGTCGGCAACAGATAATCGGCCAATGAGCCGGTCAGCAATTGGCCGTTCTCGTCATAGACCATATGTTCCAGCAAGGTGCTGCCCAGGCCCTGGACGATAGAGCCGACCGCTTGGCCCTCTAGGGTCGCCGGGTTGATCATGCGGCCCACATCCTTGGTCGAGGAAACCTGCAGCACCGTGACCTGGCCGGTGCCCGGATCCACCGCAACATGGGCGGCGAGGCTGCCATAGGCGTAGGTGGATTTTTTGTTGAAAAACGTGGCCTCGGCTTCGATGGGCTCATCCGCCAGCCCGGCAAACAGAAGCGAATGATCGCCCGGCCCCCGCGCCCGGTCCGTGTCCAGGATGACATCGGCGGGCGCACAGTTAAATTCGGCCGCCGCGATGTTGCGGATTTTCTCCCTTAGCGCCTCGGCGGCTAGCAGAATTGCCGAGCCGCCCATGGCCGTCGAGCGCGAATGAAACGAGCCAAAGCCGGCAGTCACGTGATCGGTCGAGCCGTGCAGGACGCGGATCGCATCGAACGGCACTTCCAGCGCATCGCCGGCAATTTGCCCCATGATCGTTTCCAGACCCTGGCCAATGGCCGCCGAGCCGAGATAAACCGTAAACATGCCGTCGATTTCAAGTGCGATGCGCGCATCTTCGGAAGGCCCCGCCGCCCCGCCTTCGACAAAGCAGCCGATCGAAATGCCGTGATAGCGGCCATCGATAAGCTGGCCCTGCAGCTTGACCCGTTCGTTCCAGCCAAACTCCTTGAGGCAAAGTTCGAGCAAAGCGTGATAGTCGCCGCTGTCGAGCTCGGACGACACCTCATAGGGTGTGATGGTTGGCAGCGGATAGGGCATCGCGGCCTCGGGCACCAGATTTTTGCGGCGAACCTCGACGCTATCCAAGCCCAAATCCTTGGCTATCAAATCGATCAGCCGCTCGCGCACATAATCGCCTTCATAACGGCCCGGGCCGCGAAAGGTGCCGGTCGGCGTTTTGTTGGTGGTCAGGCTGGACGATACCAGATGAATGTTTTCGATGGCGTAGGGGCCGGACATATATTGGGCCGCGTTGCGCGGCGCGACCGAGCCGTTGGTGCGGATATAGGCGCCGTTGTCGGCCCAGCATTGGCCGCGCAGCGCGAGGATGCGCCCGTCCTTGGTGGCCGCGATTTCAACGTCGCATTCGATTTCCCTGGCATGATTTGCGGTCATCAGATGTTCGCGCCGGTCCTCGATCCATTTCACCGGCCGGCCCACAAAGCGCGCCGCAAACGGAATGAGAAAGTCTTCCGGGTAAAATTCGCCGCGGCTGCCGAAGCCGCCGCCCACATCCACTTCGATCAAATCGATTTGCTCGACGGCGAGGCCGATGGCGCCGGCCAAAATCCTGCGGTTGGCAAAGGCGACTTTGGCCGCCCCCCATACGCGCAAGTGCTCGTGCTCGGCGTCCCATTCGGCCACAAATCCGCGCGGCTCCATGAACATCGCCGCGTGGCGCTGCACCTTGAAGGTTTCCCGGCGTACATAGTCGGCTGCGCTGAACGCCGCGTCGGTATCGCCCTTAACCGCGGTCCAGGTGATGGCGGTGTTGGAGCCGTGCTCTTCGAACAACAGTGTCGCCGCTTCATCGGCGCTTTGGCGCCCGGAAATGACCGGCAACGGATCGATCTTAACGTCAATATGATCGAGCGCGTCCTCGGCGATGGCTTGGCTTTCGGCAAGCACAACGGCAATCGCCTCGCCAACGAAACGCACTCTGGCCCCGGCCAGCATCGGCTGGCAGAACGGCTCAAGCTCGGGAAGCGGCTGCAGCCGCAAGGGGATGGTGGGCATGTTTTCGCCGATATCAGCGGCGGTGATGACGCTGTGCACGCCGGGCATTTTTAATGCGGCGGCGGCGTCGATTTCCAGCAACTGGCCGTGCGCAATCTGGCTGCGCAGGATGACCGCATAGAGTTGGCCCTCGCGGTTGACGTCGGCGATATATTGCCCCCGGCCACGCAAAAAACGGAGGTCTTCGACGCGCTCCATGGACTGGCCGATGAGCGCGTTGCCTGGCGTCTCGACATTCATTGCTTGCCTCCATAGGCGGCGCGCGCCGCCAGTATGGCTTCGACGATGGGAATATATCCGGTGCAGCGGCAAATGTTGCCGGACAAAACCTCGCGCACCCGATCGGCGTCCGCATCGGGCTCTTCGGTGAGCAACGCGTGCGCGGTGGTGATAATGCCCGGCGTGCAGAAGCCGCACTGCAAGGCATGGTTTTTGCGGAACGCCGCCTGCAGCGGCGACAGCGCCTCATCGTTGCTCAAGCCCTCGACGGTGACGACGCTTTCGCCGTCGGCCTGGACCGCCAGCATCAGGCAGGAGCGCACCGCCTCGCCGCCGACGATCACCGTGCAGGCGCCGCAAACGCCGTGCTCGCATCCCAAATGGGTGCCGGTCAAATGCAGCGTCTCGCGGAGGCAATCGGCCAGCGACTGGCGGGGCTCGATATCGGCCTCAACCGCCGCCCCGTTGACTTCGAATTTTATCAGCATCCCGTGCCCCCGGCATCGGCATATTCATTTCCATTGGCATCGGCATTATCATTGGCATTGTCATTGGCATTCCCGGTCATCGCGACGCCGCCTCGTGCAGCGCCCGCCCGGTCAGGGTTTTGACCAGACCCCGGCGGTAGTCGGCGGGCGTATGGATATCTTCGTTCGGATCAACCGCTTCGGACGCCGCAAGCGCCGCCGCCGAAATCGCCGCATCATCAAGCCGGCTGTTGTTTATGATCGCTTCCGCGGAAGTTAGTCGGTGCGGGTGGTCCGATGCACCGATGACGCCCATATGGGTGCCGGTGGCCCGCCCCTCAGTATCCAGATCATAAAACAGCGCGACACCGGCCAGGGCAAAATCGCCGCGCCGGCGGGAAAATTCCATGAAGCTCCAACGGCGCCCAACCGGCCAGGCCGGCAGACGGAGCCCGGTGATGACCTCGCCGGGCGCGAGGCTGGTGGCCATGGCGCCCAGGAAAAAGTCGGCGGCCATAACCCGGCGCTCACCGGCGCCGCCGGCGATGGCGATTTCCGCGTCACAGGTGACCGCGATGCCCGGCAGTTCGGCCGCCGGATCGGCCAGCGCCAGACTGCCGCCCACGGTGCCCCGATTGCGCACCTGGTAATGGGAGATGTTGCGCGTCCCTTCCACCAACAAGGGATGGGCGCTATTGAGGCTCGCGTCGCGCTCGATATCGCGCCAGCGGACTCGGGCGCCGAGGCGCACGCCATCATCCGCAATCTCGATCCCATCCAGCGCCGGCACATTTTTCAGATCGACGAGAATCTCCGGCGCGCTAAGCCGGAAGGCGAGAATGGGCATCAGGCTTTGGCCGCCCGCCAGCAGTTGCGCCGCGTCGCCGCGCTCGGCCAGGATCGCCAGAACCTCATCCAGGCTGGCCGGCGATACATAATCAAAATCGGGAAATTTCATTACTTTGCCTTCCCCCCGTGATATTTATTGCCGCCTTGGAGGCTAGCAGAGGAACAGGCCGAATGGCGAGCTTAAATCTCTCTCTGGCGTGCGGGCCCTATGACCGGACCCAGGCGCTGATCGATGGATCCCTGAAACCCGAAGGCATCGATCTCAACTATATCGCCTTGCAGCCCGCCGAAATTTTCTGGCGCCAGCTCCAATATAACGAGTTCGATGTGTGCGAGATGTCGCTGTCCAACTACACCATGCTGGCAGCCAAGCCGGACCCGCCGTTCATCGCCATTCCGGTCTTCCCGTCGCGCGTCTTCCGGCACGGCTATTTCTTTATCAACACCGATAAAGGCATCGAGAAACCGCAAGACCTGGCCGGCAAGCGGGGCGGCGTGCCCGAATATTCGATGACGGCGGCGGTCTATATGCGCGGGCTTTTGCAGCACGAATATGGTGTCAGCCCGGACATGGTGGACTGGGTGCAGGGCCGCGCCGACCGGGTGGAATTGTCGCTACCGGACGGCGTATCGCTTAGCTTCGCGCCCAAGGGCGCCGAGCTTGGCGACATGCTGGAGGCCGGCGAAATCGATTTTTTGATGACCGCCAACAATCCTTTGTCGTTCCGCCGGGGGGCGCCCAACGTGCGCCGCCTGTTTGCCGATTATGCCGCCGCCGAGAAGGACTATTTTAAGCGCACCCAAATCTACCCGATCATGCACACCGTGGTCATCCGGCGCGACGTATATGAGCGCGAGCCTTGGGTTGCCTTGTCGCTCTATAAGGCTTTTTGCACCGCCAAGGAGCGTTGTTACCGGCTGCTGCTCGAAGCCGGCTCGCCGAAGGCCTCGTTCGCCTGGCTGCAATCGATGATCGAGGAAGAGCAGGCGATCATCGGCGCCGACTGGTATCCTTACGGCATTGAAGTCAACCGGCCATCGATAGGCGCGCTGCTGCAATATGAATTTGAACATGGCCTTACGGAGCGCCAGCTCGAAATCGAAGAGCTGTTCGCGCCCTCAACGTTACGCGATATTCCGTTGTCCGAGGGCCAGCATGTTTGAGCGGGCGGGTGCGATATAAATGCGCATCACGGACATACGGGAGCAAGCGGTAAAGCTGGACGTGAATATCCGTAACGCGGTGTTCTCGTTCGACGATATGACCACCTCCATCGTGGCGGTGATGACCGATGTGATCCGGGATGGCGCACCGGTAACCGGTTACGCCTTCAACTCCACCGGGCGCTATGCCTGCGGCGCCCAGATGCGGGAAAGACTGATCCCCAGAATATTGCGCCAGGACCCGGACGGCTTGCTGGATACGGAGCATGGCGGCTTCGATCCGGAGGCCATTTTTCGCGCCATGATGTTCGGTGAAAAGCCGGGCGGCGACATGGAACGCTCGGTCGGCATCGGCTGCATCGAAGTGGCGCTCTGGGACGCCATGGCCAAGATTGAGGAAAAAGCCCCTGCACGCGCTAATCGCCGAGCGCTATGGGCTTGGCGCGGCGGCGGAGCGGATATTCTGCTATGTGGGCGGCGGCTGGTATTCGCCCGACGAGACGCCGAATAGCCTGAAGGCCGAGATGCAGGGCTATCTCGATCAGGGCTATACCCTGGTCAAGGCCAAGATCGGCGGCTTGGCTCTCGACGACGATGTGCGCCGCATCGAAACCATTCTTTCGGTCCTGGACGGCGGCCATCAGCTGGCCGTCGACGCCAATTGCGGGCTGAGCCCGGAGCGCGCCCTCGATTATGCCCGGGCCTTGAAGCCCCATGGCCTGCGCTGGTTTGAAGAGCCGGTCCATCCCATGGATTTCGAGGCGACGAAGGCCTTCGTTGCGGCCTATGGCAACCCGGTGGCGACCGGCGAGAACCTGTTCGCGGCGGAGGATTTCCGCAATCTGTTCCGCTATGGCGGCTTCCGGGCTGGAACCGACATCGTCAATATCGATATTCCGCAAAGCTACGGCATCGGCATGGCGGCGCGCACGCTGGATATGGCGCAGGGTTTCGGATGGGCGGCGGCGTCCTTTGTTCCCCACGGCGGCAATCAAATGTCCCTGGCGTGTGCGCTCGGCTTCGGCATGGAAATGTGCGAATTCTACCCGGAAGTCTTCGGTGTGTTTTCGGGCTACGCCGATGACGCCCGGATTGACGATGGCTACCTTGCCGCCCCGCAACTGCCCGGCATCGGTTTCGAAGGCCAGAACGCGCTCTATGGATTGTTCAAGGAACTAACGGCGTAATGTCCGCCCAGCCAAGGCGCCCGTATGCGCGCCATCCCGGAATGTGGTTTCGCCATTGACGATGACTTGGGCGATGCCGGTTGCAAACTGATGCGGATCCTCGTAGCTGGCCCGCTCGGCAATGGTGACCGGATCGAATATCACCACATCGGCGGCATAGCCTTGGCGCAGCAGCCCCCGATCGCGAAGCCCGAGCGCCCGCGCCGGCGCCCCGGTCATTTTCCATAGGGCCTGGTTGAGCGGCAACAATCCCTCGTCCCGGCAATATTGGCCGAGAACGCGGGGGAAGGTGCCATAGAACCGGGGGTGCGGATTGCCCTGCCCGGTGATTCCGTGGGGCGCAACCGAATTGCCGTCCGAGCCGATCATTACATCGCTTGCGCGCACAAAATCCTTCACGTCATCTTCCGAGATTGAGCTGATCAAAACCCGCGTCTGGCCGCGATCCTCGACAATATAATCCAGCGCCATATCCAGCCCATCGATGCCACGCTCCGCCGCCAAGTCGCCGATGGTGCGCCCGGCGTTTTCGGGCATGTCCGGCGAGATCGAGACGCGCACCGCGTTCCAATCCGGTATCCGGCCAAAATTATTCAGCCCCTCGGTTTCGATGGCCTGGGCGACCCGGCGGCGCACATCGCCATCTTGCAGCCGGGCGATCATCGCATCGACGCCGTTTTCCTGAAGCCACGGCGGGAACAGGTTCTTGAGAGGGTTGCTGGCCGCCGTGTAGGGGTAGATATCGCAATCGATTTTCACCCCCGCCTGGCGGGCATCCCGAAGCATGTCCATGACCTTGTTGGCGGCGCCCCAATTGTCGGTGCCGGACAATTTCATATGAACGATCTGCACATGCACGTCGATTTGCCCGGCAAACTCCATGGTCTCGTTCAGGGAATCAAAGACCGCATTTCCCTCGTCCCGCAAATGGGTGAAATAAAGCGCGCCCGCACGGACAAGCAAACCGCCCAAGGCAACCATTTCGTCCAACTTTGAATAGGAGCCCGGCGCCGTAAACAGCCCCGATGACATGCCCGCCGCACCGGCGCCAAGCGCATCGGCCAAGAGCCTCTGCATATGCGCCAGCTCTGCCGCCGTCGGCGCCCGGTCTTCCATGCCCATCGCCATGATGCGCAATGTATTGTGGCCAACCAGATGAACCGTGTTGACCGAAAGCTCAGGGTATTGATCCAGATAATCGGCAAAGTTCGTTGCCCGGAAGGTCAGCCAGGGCGCGCTCGGGGAGAGATAGTCGGCCAGCGCATCCACCTTGCCCGGCAGCGCCGGCGCGCAACTATAGCCGCAATGGCCGATGACCTCGGTGGTGACCCCTTGGCGGATTTTGCTTTCCGCTTCGGGCATCAGCGGCAGGGTCCAATCGGAATGGGTTTTGATATCGATAAAACCGGGGGCGACGACCATACCCGATGCATCGATCACCTCGGCGCCGCTGGCAGAAATATCGCCGCCAATCTCGGCGATGCGATCGTCCCGGATGGCGATATCGGCATCCATGCCTGGGCCGCCCGAGCCATCGAGGATATGCCCGCCCCGGATTACCAGATCAGACGTCATGGCGCACCGCCACTATGGGTTTCCGATGGTCACGACGATTTTGCTGCGGGCGTGGCCGGTCTCCACGAGCCGGTGCGCATCGGCAATCCCGGCCAGCGGAAAGACCCGGTTCACTTGCGGCGCCAGAACCTTGTCGCCGATCAAACCGGCAACCGCGGCGAGCGCGCCGCCGATATCGCTGACCTCGGCTATCTGCATGGTCACGTCCTGCTCGGCGGATAAGTCCTCGATGGGCGCCGCGTTGATGCAGACCAGATGGCCGCCCTTTTTCAATACCGCGTAGGACCGCGCGTTAATCTCGCCGCCCATGGTATCGAAAACCACGTCCATATCGCTCAACTCGGCGGTGAAATCCTGCGCATCGTAGGCCACCGTCGTGGCGGCGCCGAGGGATGTCACATAATCGGTGTTTGCGGCGCTGCAGGTGGCGGCAACCCGGGCGCCCATATGGCGGGCGATTTGCACAAGCATGCCGCCGACGCCGCCGGCGCCGCCATGGACCAGTACATCCCGGCCGGCGATTTCGCCGGCGTAGCGTTCCTCCAGCATGGCCCAGGCGGTAACCGCAGCCAGGGGATAGGCGGCCGCCTCGTGCATGCTGATATGGCCGGGTTTGAGCGCCGTAAATTCCGCCGGGATGGCGATTTGCTCGGCGGTGCAATAGACGCCCCTCGGCATCATGAAGGAAACCGCGTCGCCGATTTGCACAGCCTCAGCCCCGTCGCCAATTTCGGAAACGATTCCGGCGCCATCGCGCCCGGTACCCGCCGGCAACTCCAGGGCGAAATATTTGGCCATGAGCCCGGCGCGAATTTTCCAATCGACCGGATTAACGCTGACCGCGTGGACATCGATCCTGACCTGGCCCGGCCCCGTTTCGGGCGCCGCAATATCGACCAATTGGAGGACTTCGGCGGGCCCGTATTCCGAAAATTGGATGGCTTTCATATTGGGTATCCCTTTTGCCTCTGCCGTTGCGGCTATTGATCATCGAATTTGGCGGCCATTTTAAATACTGCCGGGCCAATGGCAATCGGTTACGGCGCCAATCATAGGCGGGCATTCTTGACAGGGACGCGCCGCCGGTTCGATAAGTGATGCCTTGGTGCGTCTTGGCGGCGCCTTAGCGGTTTGGGAATAGAACTAGGTTCGGGAATATCCAACTTTGAGAAAATTCTTCCGCGTCCTGATATTCAACGCAATCAGCATCCTCGGGGTTGCCGGATTGTCCGAGGCCATATTCGGCACTTGGGCAGGCGACAGTTTCGGCGCGTTGAACATCACCCGCGAAACCATCTATTTCGACGCCGGCGCTTTTTACAAAGGCGGCGGCAAGGTGACCTACGCGCGCGATAAATTTGGCCTTCGCGGGCGCTACCAGCGTGCGTCCGCGATCGATATCCTCACCATCGGCGGCAGCACCACCGATCAAAGGTACCTCACCGAAGGCAAGACCTGGCAGGATGTGCTGGCCGCCGCCTTTGCGGGGGGCGGGCAAACCATCTCCGTTGTGAATGCGGGCATCGATGGCCAGTCGAGCCTCGGCCATCTGTTCAATTTCGAGCGATGGTTCCCCCTGATCCCGAACCTTCGCGCCCGCTATGTGCTGGTCTATGTCGGCATCAACGACGTCTATGTCCACCAGAAGGACACGTCGGACCAGCTTATTGCGGGCGACGCCATCCTTCGGGTGCATCACGCCATCAAGAACAACAGCGCGGTCTACAAAGTCTACAAGATGGTGAAAGGCGCGGTTTTGGCGCGCCGGGTAAAACTGACCGGCGATATCGTCGATTTCGGCGGCGTCGAATGGTCCGACAAACCAAATCTTGGCGCCTCCCCGGCCAGCAAAGACAAAGCCCAGCAGTACCGGGCCCGGCTGGATAAGCTGGTGCGGCGCATTCGGGATTTCGGCGCCACACCCATTTTGGTAACCCAACAGCGCGGCGATGTGCGCCTGGATGGCGCCGGAAAACTTTGGGGCATCAGCGCTGCTTCCGGTCAGAACAACGGCCTTGATGAAGCCCGCGCCCTTGCCGCCATCAACCGCGAGACAATGGCGGCTTGCGCGGCGCTCAAGCTCCTCTGTTTCGATTTGGCATCAGAGCTCGCCTGGGCCCGGCGGACTACTACGACCGGGTTCACACCAACCCCCAAGGCGCGCGCAAAATCGGGCTGTATTTGTATGAGAAGGTGAAACTCTTGCCGATGGGCGGGGAATAGAGCGGGTGGGTTCGTAATTGTGGAAATAGGTGGTCATGAATTCACAATTCAAACTCAGAGATAGGTAATGTTGTCTAATTGCGCGGATGTGTTTCTCCGGGTTTGCGTTCGTCTTGACCGGTTTCATGGTTGTCTCCGAGGTCGGCACGGTGTTGATTTGGCCGCCTCATGATGGTGTCGGATGACG
>Ga0114996_10010082_pt1 | contig 10284 bp, 10 predicted proteins | sample ArcticOcean_MG_C_4_FD_87039 | JGI IMG/M metagenome (GOLD analysis project Ga0114996, IMG submission 87039) | Marine microbial communities from western Arctic Ocean - ArcticOcean_MG_CB4_134 | ecosystem: Environmental > Aquatic > Marine > Oceanic | place: Arctic Ocean: Canada Basin | collected...
CTTTTGTCGATATCGGTACCGAAAAAGCCGGCTTCCTTCACGTTTCGGATCTCAACTACGGTGAGGACGAAGACCCCGAGGGTGAGAATGGGGATGGAGACGGAGACGGGGACGGGGACGGGAATGGGAACGATCGAGGCCGCGGACGCGGTCGCCGGCGCCCGACGAAATACCCGTCGATCCAGGAGAACGTCCAGAAGGGGCAGAGCATCTTGGTGCAGGTCACCAAGGAGCCTATCAGCACCAAGGGATCGCGCGTGACCGCGCAGGTTTCGCTGCCGGGTCGGTTCATGGTCTACATGCCCTACACGTCACACGTCGGCGTGAGCAGGAAGATCGAGGGTCGTGACCAGCGTTCGAAGCTGCGTAAGATGGCGAAGCAGATCGTGAAGCCGGGCATGGGCGGGATGATCGTCCGCACCGTCGGTGAGGAAGTTACCAAGACGAAGCTCGCCAATGAATACAAGCTGCTGAGCGCGAGCTGGAAGAAGATCCAGAACCGTGCCAAGGGACGGAAGGCTCCAGCCTCAGTGCACCGTGAGGCGCAGCTCATTAGCGGTGTCATCCGCGACCTGTTCAGTGATAAGTTCGACGCGGTCCGCATCGACTCGAAGGAGATGTACGAGGAGGTGCTAGAGTACGTGAAGAGTGTGGATCCGGATCTTCAAGATCGAATCCACCTGCACTCCGGCCCTGACCCCCTCTTCGACGAGTTCGGGATCGAGGAAGAGCTGCAACGCGCGTTCCAGCGTAGCGTCCATCTCAAGTCTGGCGGTCACATCGTGATCGAGCCTACTGAGGCGTTGGTCACGATCGACGTGAATACAGGCCGATTCACAGGAAAGGGCAAGAAGGATCCCGAGCAGACGATCCTGAAGACGAACCTGGAGGCGGCGCGAGAGATTGCGAAGCAGCTCCGGCTACGGGACGTGGGCGGAATTATCGTCGCCGACTTCATCGACATGGAGTCTCAGAAACACCGCGACCAGCTCCTCCAAGAGCTACGTATGCACTTGGGCAAGGACCGAGCCCGCACCAAGGCGTTCGCGGTCTCGGATCTCGGCTTGATCGAAATGACGCGGCAGCGTGTACGCCCGTCGCTTTTTCAGTCGCTGACGTCCGAGTGCACGTTGTGCGGTGGAGTAGGGAGGGTCTACACACCCGCAACGGTGGTTCGCCGTATCGAGCGTTCTCTTCGACGAGCGGCTTCGTCGAAGCAGGAGAAGCAGATCGTGGTCCGTGTGCACCCCGAGGTCGCGTTGAGGGTGATCGAGGAGGAGCCGGGGCTTTTGAAGCGGTTGCGCCACCGGACTAGCCTGCGACTCGACTTGCGCGACGACCCACTCATGAGGCTCGACGAGTTCCGGTTGTTGTCCGGACCGGCTGAGACTGATGTCACGAATAAGTACGTCGCAGCCTGACGAGCGAGCGTATCGCGTCTGACGAGCAAAGAGTCGGTGCGCTCGTGACGTCAGGAGCGGTCACGAGTGACTTGACCGCTCTCCCCATCGGATCGACATTTGTAGGCTCTGCACCAAAACGCTGAGAAGCACTCGGGAAGTCGCTATGTACGCAGTATTTCAAACGGGCGGTAAGCAGTTCCGGGCTGAGCCTGGAATTCGTCTCCGCATTCCTTCGCTCGACATCGAGCCTGGGGATCCGGTTACGTTCGACGAAGTCTTGCTCGCCGGCGACGGCGAGGAGAAAATCCTCGTGGGTACGCCCACGGTGGACGGTGCGTCGGTAAAGGCCGAGGTGATTCGCCACGGACGCGCCGACAAGATCATCGTCTTCAAGCGAAAGCGTCGGAAGGGCTATAGGAAGAAGCAAGGCCACCGGCAGAACTTCACGGAGATCAGGATCGAGGAAGTCGCGCTCGCGTAGCGCCTCTCGAACCAGCTCGCATAGACGGGTAGCACCCCATGGCACACAAGAAGGGCGTCGGCTCCAGCCGAAACGGTCGTGACAGCAACGCACAGCGCCTCGGCGTGAAGCGCTTCGGCGGGGAGGAAGTGACTTCTGGCTCGATCCTGGTGCGTCAGCGTGGCACGCGCATTCATCCCGGTCGCAACGTCGGCCGCGGTAGCGACGATACGCTCTATTCGCGTGTCGACGGAGTCGTGACCTTTGAGCGCATGCGTGCTCGGAAGGTCGTCTCGGTTTACCCGGCTGAGTAGCTCTGCCAGCCGCGACTAGAGGTTCGGTGCCGGTGGTGTAGGCACTGAGAGTGATCGAAGAACGAGTCTCTCTCCGCGAAAGAGGGCGCAAGCGCCCAACATCGCTCCGAGAGACCCGTCCTCCGACCACCGCCTCGGCCGCTCCGGACCTTTTTCATTTTTTTCCGCCTGTCGGTTTCCCCTGTGAGCGCCGCTCAGTCTCCACTGTGAGCGCGGTCACTCCCCATTGTGAGCTTCGGATTGGAACACTTTGTGCGGATGTTCGTATGGTGGGCAAGCGACATGGAAGGAGGTTGACTATGTCTAAGCACGAGAAGGGCCAGTTTTCGATTCGGGTGAACGGCCGCCAGTATTTGGGGCAGCTCCTGTTGATACCGCTGCTATTGGTGGGCTGTGGCGGCGAGACGGAGGATTCCCCATCGGTTGCGCCCCCTGCGACGATAGAGGCGCTCGGCGCTCGACTTCCGCTCCGCGTGAACGCACGTGTCGAACGGTGGATGGGGCGGTTCCGGACGACCGAGAAGGTCGCCTTCGAGAAGCTACTGAAGCGGCGCAGCGTTTACGACGAGCTCGTGCGTGGGAAGCTTCGCGCACGCGGTATGCCGGAAGAGTTGCTCTACCTTGCGATGATGGAGTCCGGGTTCGAGCCTCGCGCGGTCTCGCACGCCTCCGCAGTGGGGCTCTGGCAGTTCATGAGCCCGACGGCGCTCCAGTACGGATTGCGCGTGGACGAATGGGTCGACGAGCGACGTGACCCTGATAGGGCCACTGACGCCGCTCTGGACTACCTCGAATGGTTGCACCGCCGATTCGGCTCCTGGTACCTCGCTGCGGCAGCGTACAACGCAGGGCCGGGCCGACTTGAACGTGTGTTGAGACGGCATGCGGAAGGGCGCACCGGCGACGAAGACGTGTATTGGGAGGTCCTCGATCATCTGCCTCGGGAGACCCGGGAATACGTGCCCCGGCTCGTGGCCGCTACGATTCTCGGGGAAGGTGCCCGCTCTTATGGCTTCGTCGTGGACTTCGATGAGCCGTACCGGTTCGATCGAGCCTTCGTGCCGGGATGCACCACGCTCGCACGGGTGGCAGCCAGCCTCGGTGTGGACGAACGGTTGCTACGCGACCTCAATCCTCACCTCGTGAGGCGTATCACACCGCCGGATGAGATGTACGGGGTGCGCGTCCCTGTCGGTGATTCTCCTCAGGTCGTGGCACTGCTGAACCGCGGTCTGCGCTCGAGGCGCGCCGACGACTAGTCAGCCTTCGTCGTCTTCGGCTTGGTGGCGTCTGAGCTATCTAGGGGAGGCGGTCCCCACCGGGTTCGTCCTTCCTGAGCGTCCCTCGCTGAGGCGATGATCCGCCAGATTACGTCCCGGGTCAGCTCTTCGTCGACCTCGAGTTCTCGGGCGAGTGCGGCCGCCCGGCGGACCACCTTGGCTTCCTGGGGTGGATCAAGAATCGGTAGGCCGAGCTCGTCCTTCGCGGCTCCAATCTCGATCACGAGATCTTTGCGCCGGCCAATCAGTGAGACCAGCTCCCTGTCCACTGCGCGGATCTGAACCCGCAGCGCCTCCAGTCGATCATCATTCATGAGAGGAAGCTCTTGCTCATGCGAAGAAACCTTTCAGGTGGTTTTCATCCTGTTGCGGCGTCATCAAGCTCACTGCGATCAGTGTGGGTACGTGCACCATCAAGGCCAACACGCCCTCATGCATATCGAACGGCTTAAGCTCGGGATTCAGGTAGAAGAAGGCTGCCGTCGCGATGCCCACGATCAATCCGGCCATCGTACCTCTAGTGGTGGCCCTCCTCCAGTACATTGCGGCGACTACTGGTGGTGCGAGTTGCGAGATGACGCCGTAGGCCGAAGCGAGAAGCTGCACCAGTGACGAATCGGGATCCAGGGCGAAGTAGTACGCGACTCCACCCGTGAGTACGACGACGGCGCGCATCAGCCTTCGTTGGGCGCGATCGTCGAGGTCCACGTAATGGGTCACGCCGTCTTGTACGAGCACCGACGCCGAGGCGTGAAGTAGCGCATCCCCAGTGGACATCGAGGCGGACAGGGCGCCGGCGCAGAAGAGACCAACGACGACCGCCGGGAGGCCGGTCTCGAGGATCATGAACGGCAGGATGAAGTCGGGCGCCTGCGGTTGTCCGGCGAACAGCAAGCCGGAGAAGCCGATGAGAAAGACGGGGATCAGGAAGAGCTGGAACGTCGGGAACAGAATGACCGTCCGGCGTAGCGTGTCGTCGTCCTTTGCAGTGAACGCCTTCATGAACAGGTGGGGCCACATCATCACCCCGACCGCACTCACGATGATGAACGTTGAGTACGCGCCCCAGCTCCATGGCTCTCCGGTGCCGGTGAGGCCCGGCAACGTCAAGAGATCGGGCCGCTCGGCTGCGATGCGCTTGAACATGGGCCCTATGCCGCCGTAGAGTCGGAACGGTAGGTACAGCCCGAGAGCCCAGGCTGTGACAACCATGAAGATGCCCTGGAACGTGTTCGTCCATCCGACTGCCATCGCGCCGGCGAAGAGCACGTACACGATGACGATTCCGTAAGAGACCGCCGCGCCGAGCCAGAGTGGGACGTGCCCTTCGGTCACGGCCTCGATTACGATTCCTGCGCCACGCATCTGGAGCGTGATGTACGGCACGAAGGCCACGAGGCTCACCACGGCGATGAGCAAGGAGAGCGACTTCGATGGGAAGCGACCCGTGACCAGTTGGGCCTGCGTTACGTACCCGTGTCGACGGCCGAGGGACGCCGCGCGAGGTCCCATCCAGTAGAACGGTGCCATACCGAGCGCACCGTAGGCGAGGATGTAGAATGCCGCCGCCCCCCGGGAGTAGGCCCATCCTGGGCCACCGAGGAAGGCGAAAGCACTGAAGACGGTCGCACCCGTGACGAAGTACATCACGAGCAGGCCAAAGCTTCGGTCTGCCGCGACGTACCCTGACACGCTATCGGATGTGCGGCGGCCGGCTAGAAGTCCGATCGTGAGTGTGAGCAGCAGATATGCCGCGATGATGATGGAGACGAGAAGCCACTGCTCCATCAGCGGTCCGTCCCCGGCGTGGAGTCTTCTTGGTCCTGTCGCTCCAGTCGGTACCGCCGCTCAACTCGATCGAGCAGGAACAGGACCGGGAGCAGGCCCGCGATCCAGCTGGCGATCCATGCCATGCTGAAGGGGAGACCGAGCACGAGTGGCTCGATGCGAGCGAACGGCACCACGCCCGGCCATGTCACGAAGATCGTGGCCAGCATCAAGTAAGCGCCCGTGAGCCCACGAGCCGTCTTCAGGTTCATTCCGTGCACTCCAGGTTCATTCGGTGCACTCCAGACTTATTCGTGCAATGCGTCTGGTAGCGAGCCTGCATGCTAGCGTGTCCGAGAGCAACTCGCACGCACCTAACGCGGCCTATCGCCCTTTGAACTCCGGCTTCCGCTTCTCGATGAAGGCAGCCACGCCTTCTCGACCGTCCTCCGACGCGAATGCATCGAGGAAGCGGTCCATCTCGTACGTGAGGCCTTCACTGAGCGGCATCTCCGCAGCGGCCCTGATGGCTTGCTTCGCCAGTCGCAGAGAAACGGGGCTCCACCGGGTCATCCGGCGCGCCAGCTCGAGTGCGCGTTCGAGGTGCTGGCCCTCGTCGACCAGAATGTCGACCAGCCCAATGCGGTGTGCTTCTTCGGCCTCTACGAAGTCGCCGGTCAGCGACATGATCGACGCCCAACCGCGGCCGACCAATCGAGGGAGTCGCTGAGTCCCACCACCACCTGGGATCAGGCCGATTCGGATTTCCGCCTGGCTAATCCGAGCGCTTCGGTCCGCCACGCGGACGTCGCACGCGAGCGCGAGCTCGGATGCTCCGCCCACACAGAAGCCGTGGATCGCGGCGATGACCGGTTTCGGGAAGTCGGAGACCGTCTCATAGATGCGCCGCTGGGCATAGGCGGCCCTCTGTTCCTCGGGGTTCCTTGCGTGGAACTCGCTGACGTCGGCGCCTGCGGCGAACGCTTTGTCCCCAGCGCCATGCAGCACGACCACTCGAACGTCGTCGTCGTTCTTGAGCGCGTCGAACGTGTCGCGCAGTAATTGGCGCAGTTGCGCGTTCAGCGCGTTCAGCTTGTCTGGCCGGTGCAACGTGACGACCGCGATATAGTCGTCACGCTTCTCGACGAGGACGGGTGCCTCACTCATTACGAATTCCCTTCGGATGGCCGACGGTCGGGTTGATCTTCACTCATTCCACTCGTAGAAGCCCTGTCCGCTCTTCTTACCGAGTTTCCCTTCCGCAACCATCCTGCGCAGCAGGGCGGGGGGTTCGAAGGCGTCTGAGCCGAGCGTGGCGTGCAGGTACTCCGCGATGCCCAAGCGCACGTCCAGTCCGACGAGGTCGGTGAGCTTGAGCGGCCCCATGGGGTGCCGGTATCCGAGCTCCATGGCTTTGTCGATGTCCACGGAGCTTGCCACGTCTTGCTCGACCATCCGGATCGCTTCCATGCCGAGCACGATGCCGAGGCGCGAAGACGCGAAACCGGGTGCGTCGCGCACCACGATCGGCTCCTTGCCGAGCCGTACGGCGAACGCCACCGCGGCGTCCCGGGTGGCATCAGAGGTCTCAGGTCCCCACACGACCTCGACCAGCTTCATGATGTGCACCGGATTGAAAAAGTGCATGCCAACGAAGCGGCTCGGATCGGAGACTGCTTTGGCGATCTCGCCGATCGACAGCGAGGATGTATTGCTGGCAAGAATCGAATGATCGGGAGCGGCGGCGTCGACCTCCGCGAATATCTTCGCCTTCAGTTCGATCGATTCCGGCGCGGCCTCCACAACGAGATCGGCCCTGCCCACTGCATCTGCGATGACCGTTCGTGTCGAGAGGCGGCCGAGTGCGTTGTCACGTTCTGCCTCGGTGACTTTGCCGCGAGCGATCCCCTTGTCGAAGTTCGCGCTTATGCGAGCGGCTCCTGCGTTCACCGCATCGTCATCGATATCGTAGAGCCGCACGTCACATCCGGCTGCCGCGCACACCTGAGCGATTCCGTGCCCCATTGTTCCGGCCCCCAGTACCGCAACCGTATCGATCACGCTCATGGCACCTCGAAGAGGCTAGCGATGCCCTGTCCGACACCGATGCACATCGTCGCGAGTCCGCGTTTGGCGCCGCGTCGCTTCATCTCGTGCAGGAGCGTGACGACGATGCGGGCACCGGAGCAGCCCACGGGGTGTCCGAGCGCGATCGCGCCTCCGTTCACGTTGACCCTCTCTGGGTCGAGGCCCAATTCGGCCATGCAGGGCACCGCCTGCGCGGCGAAGGCTTCGTTCAACTCGACCAGGTCGAGGTCGTCGTCGGCCCAGCCCACTCGATCGAGTGCCTTTCTGCTCGCCGGAACCGGCCCGATGCCCATGCGATTGGGCTCCACTCCCGCGACTGCACCGCCTACGATCCGCGCCATCGGCGTGAGCCCCAGCGCCTTGCCGCGCTCAGCAGAGACGACCAGGAGTGCGGCGGCACCGTCGTTGATGCCCGAGGAGTTGCCGGCGGTCACGCTGCCTTCAGCCTTGAAGACCGGACGGAGCCGAGCGAGTGCCTCGGCCGTGGAGCTGGCGCGTGGGTGTTCGTCGGTATCGACTACGAGCGGATCGCCCTTCCTCTGCGGGACCGATACCGGGACGATCTCCTCGGTAAATCTTCCGGCGGCGATCGCTGCGGCCGCCCGAGCCTGACTCTGAGCGGCGAACGCGTCCTGGGCTTCTCGTGTCACTCCGAATTCCTCGGCGATTACCTCGGCGGTCTCGCCCATACCAATCGTCCACTCGCTTGTGAACTTCGGGTTCGGAAAGCGCCACCCAAGAACGGTGTCTGCGGTCGACGGGTGGCCGCGCTGGTAGCCCACGGACGGCTTGAGCATCACGAACGGCGAGCGGCTCATGCTTTCCACTCCGCCCGCGATGAACACGTCCCCTTCGCCCGCGGAGATCGCGTGGAACGCGGAGAGCACCGCCTGCATGCCCGAGCCGCACAACCGGTTCAGCGTCTGGCCGGGTACCGATACGGGGAGTCCGGCCAGTAGGAGCGCCATCCGGGCGACGTTTCGGTTGTCCTCTCCAGCCTGGTTGATGCAGCCGAAGAGTACGTCGTCAATAGACTCGGGGTCGATTTGAGTCCGTTTTACGAGTGCCGCGATCGTGCACGCTGCGAGGTCGTCCGGGCGAATGGACGCCAGCGCTCCCCCGTGTCGTCCAATCGGGGTACGCACCCCATCGACGACCCAAGCTTCAGTCATGGTTCTGCCCTTCGAGAATGAGAAACGGGCCCCAGGTGCCCCGGGGCCCGCTCTCGGTAGTTCAATCGCTCAACTACTTGCCCTGGAACTCGGGTTTCCGCTTCTCGATGTATGCGTTGAGCCCTTCCTTTGCATCGGCGCTACCGAATAGCTGCGCCTGCAATTCGCGCTCTAGCGCGAGTGCCAGCTCGAACGGAAGCTCGGAGCCTGTCTGCACGGAACGCTTGATGAGCCCGACCGCTTTGGTCGCCTTGTTGGGTGTTGTGAACTGTGACGCGTACTCGAGCACCGCGGCCAAGAAGGAATCGCGGTCCTCGTTGTCATAGATCTCGTTCACGACCCCGAGCTCGAGGGCCTTGTCGAAGTCGAAGGTCGTGCCTTCCGCCATCAACTGGATCGCCTTCGCCTTGCCGACGATGCGCACGAAGCGCTGCGTACCGCCTGTTCCGGGAAGCACGCCGAGTGCGACCTCCGGTAGACCGACCTTGCCGGCATCCTTGCGGGCGATCCGGATGTCTGCGGCCATAGCGATTTCCAGACCGCCACCGACGGTGTGACCGTTGAGCGCGGCGATCACGAGCTTCGGTGTATGCTCCAGACGATTGAGCGTCTCGTTGGCGTGCAGGCAGAAGCAATACTTCCAATCAGGATCCGCCTCGGAGAGCATGCCGATGTTCGCGCCGGCGCAGAAGAACTTCTCACCCGCGCCGGTGATGACGATCACCTCGACAGCCTTGTCGAAACGCGCCTTTACAACGCTCTCGTCGATCTGGCGCATCATCTCGTGCGTGTACGTATTCGCGGGCGGATCGTCGAGCGTGAGAATCGCGATCCCGTCCTGCACTTCGTAACGAACCAGTACCTTCTCGGACATCTGGGCTTCCTTGAGTGTTTTAGATCGTGTTTCGGCCCGCTGCGGGCCGCACCGTATACACGCGAATGAGCCGGTGTTCCGTGCGCGAATCGGGCGAAAAGCCAATCGTGACATGCGGTTCGTGGCTTCTGTTCACCCTCCTAGGGTAGCGGCGGAAGCGCAGATGCCGCGAGCTTCATTACATGAGACTCCATTCGCCTGCGATTCCTCGTGTTCCGAGCCACGTCGCGCTCCTGCCAGTGGCCTTCTCGCTCGTTGCGCTTTCGGCGTGCGAGGAGGCCACGACCGACCCGCTGGCTCGACTAGTGGCTCAGGAAACCGCGGGGGCGTTGGCGCTTGGCGTTGATCTTCCTCATCCGGGCTCGTGGATCGTGCCGGATGACGCGTCTGCCGCCTCGGCCGACGCGGTTGTGCGCTGGTCGAGTTCGTGGGACCTTCCCGGTGATGAAGGTCGGGGGATTCGCAGCCTCACGTACGAGCCGCTGGCGACGCTCTTCGTTCGGGAGCTCGGCCGTGGAGGCATTGGCGAGCAGCTCGATCGACTCTCTGAAGGCGTGAGACGCGCGTTGGAGCTACCCGAGATTCAGCTTCCGGAGCGCATCCGCATCCGCCTTTCGGAGGCCGCGAATGCGCAGGTGCTGGCGCGCGAGGCCCTGCGAACCGAGAATCTCCAGACGGCGATGGTGCAGTTGCTCAAGGGAGCTGATGCGTTGCGCGAAGTCGGGCCGGAGGCGGTCGCGCGAACGATGGTGTCTGAAGTAAACACCGAGCGTGGAAGTATTTCGGTAGATGATGCGTACTCGGAGCAGGATCTGGAGCGTCTCGATCGTCTGCTGCAAGGGGGGAGTGAAGCTCTCTCGCAGCAGGATTGGGTGCGCGCGATCAGACGGGCCTTCTATGCAAGGGGCCTGATGGCGTCGGGAGGC
>Ga0114996_10010083_pt1 | contig 10284 bp, 11 predicted proteins | sample ArcticOcean_MG_C_4_FD_87039 | JGI IMG/M metagenome (GOLD analysis project Ga0114996, IMG submission 87039) | Marine microbial communities from western Arctic Ocean - ArcticOcean_MG_CB4_134 | ecosystem: Environmental > Aquatic > Marine > Oceanic | place: Arctic Ocean: Canada Basin | collected...
CCAAAGTCCAGTAATAAAACCTAAACTCCCTAAAATAAAAGAACTTAAAAATGCAAAAATAAAAACATAAAAAAAATTATTAATTTGAATTTCCACAATAAAAGAAAAGACAATAATTGAAATTATTGCAATTAATAAACTTCTAGTAATTGCAGCAAATATTATTGCAAAAGAAACTTCAAGAGCTGATAATGGTGCATAAAGCATATCAACAATATTTCCTTGGATTTTTCCAATCATTAAAGAAGAAACGGAGTGACTAAAAGATTGTGTCAATATACTCATTGCGATCAGTCCTGGTGCTAAAAAATTTATAAAAGAATGCCCAAGAACATCTCCTCTGTTATTCCCCAGAGCCAAGGTTAAAACAGATAAGAATAACAGACTAGATACAAGTGGAGATAGAAGAGTCTGTTGCCACACAACAATAAATCTATTACATTCCTTTAACCACAAGCTTTTAAAGCCAATCCAGTTTATTAGACCAAACCTTCTAACTCCAATTTTATATTTTTTATTTAATTCAACCATAAGTTACCATACATAACTTTTTTTTTGCATTTATGTAAAAAACAAACATTTAACTTGTTTTTTTTTTTGGCTTGTGTTTATCTGTATATAGTTATAAAAAGTAATTAACATACTAAATATAGTAAAATGAGCTGGACTGACGAAAAAGCAAATAAATTAAAAGAACTTTGGGGCAAAGGAAACACTGCCAGTCAAATAGCCCAAATAATTGGTGGTATGAGTAGAAATGCAGTTATAGGAAAAGCTCATAGGCTTAATTTATCCTACAAGATAAAAGCAAAAAATACCTCCTCAAATGAAAAATTTAAAAATTTAAGGGAAGAAAATTCTCAAAAACAAAAACGTGGAAGAAAAAGTAAATTTCAATCATTAATTATTGAAAAAAACTTCGAACCAGAAAACCCTAAGCAGTTAGAAGAATTAACAGATGATATTTGTAAGTGGCCAACAAACCATCCCACAGATAAAAATTTTTATTTTTGTGGAAGGTCATCCCTAAAAGACTTTAGCTATTGTAAACTACATTTATTATACGCGTACCAACAAAAAAATAAAAAAGAAGAACCAATAGATAAAGACGAAGAAGTTCCGCAATATATAGAAAAAAAAATTAAATCTGCTTAATTTTTTGAGAACTTTATATTTTTATTTTTTCTTTTATTCCTCTGTCAGTAGATTTAATAATCAAAAAATTACAAATATTATTTATAATCAATAATCATCAATATTTATTATAATAATAGATTTATATTAAGAATTTATTTTATTTGATTATATTTTTTTGTAGAAAATTGACCACCTTCTCTCCACATAAAGCAATATTTTTCTACCTCTTCTTCAAAAATACATTGACTGGGCACACCTATATCGAAGTTAGTTTGATATTTACCTGAAGCAATATTATTATAATTGAGAAGTTTTAGTTGATCCAATGTTATCAAAGGTTTTGGAAATAATTGAAAAAAACTTGCAGATATTTTTGCTAAAAATAATGGTAGAGAAAATAAAAATTTTTTTTTATTTATAAGTTTTAATAATTTATTAAGAATATCTTTTAATGAAATTGTTTCTGGTCCAACACATTCAATTATTTTTGAATAAATATTTTTTGAGATAACGTGATGAATAACATTTGTTAAATCAGAACAGTGTATAGGCATAAACTTTGTTTCTCCATTATAATAGAGTGGAAAAATAGGAAGCCTATTTAATAAAGTCATAAAACTAGTAGTAAAGCTATCATCTACAGAATAAACAATTGATGGCCTCAGTATTGTAGTTAAAGAAAAGTACTTTTGAATATTTGCTTCTCCTTCTAACTTACTTTTTGCATAATTCGAATCTGTTGCTTTATCAATTCCCAAGGCTGATAAATGAATAAATTGTTTAACTTTATATTCTTTACAAAGCTTGGCTAATAAAGATGGAAAAATAGAATGAATGTTTTTAAAGGTATTGCTCTTTCCTTTTTCATATAAAATTCCTATTAAATTAATACAAATGTCTGTTTTACTAAAAAGTTTTCTAATTTTTTCTTCATCAAATATATTGGCTTCTACAATATCAATATAGCCTGCATTAGCTTGAGTTTTAATTGCGTAGGCTTTTTGATGAATATTTCTTGTAACTACAGTAACTTTATAATTATTTTTTGTTAACTTTCTTATTAAATGACGTCCTATTTGTCCACTACCGCCAAAAATTAGACAATTTTTTGCTTTCATATATATATGATTAGAAATGAATATTGATATTAAACTTCACAAGAACGATCTACCAGAAGATTTAGATTTAGGCAATATTATAGCTGTTGATGGTGAATTTATGGGATTAAATGTAAAAAGAGATCCATTATGTCTTATTCAAATCTCAACTGGAAACTCAGATGCCCACATAATTCAGTTAGATAGATTAAATTATAATGCCCCCAACTTAAATAAAGTTCTTTCAGATGAAAAAGTTACAAAAATATTTCATTATGGTAGGGCCGATATTGCTCACATAAAACATTATTTAAAAACTGAGACTAAAAATATTTTAGATACGAAAATTGCATCAAAATTAGCAAGATCTTATTCAGATAGTCACTCTTTAAAAACATTAATAAAAGAATTCATTAATATTGATATAAGTAAACAATTCCAAAGTTCTGATTTTGGTGGAGAGTTAACGCCAGCACAATTAAAATACTGTGCAAACGATGTTGTCTATTTACATAAAATTCATAATGAACTTAATAAAATACTTGTTAGAGAAAAAAGAATTGATCTATATCATAGTTGTTTGAAGTTTTTAAAAACTAGAGTTGATCTTGACTTGGCTTTATTTAAAGATGATATTTGGTCTCATTAAATGAATAAAAAAGATTATAAAAAAATTGCAAAAAATGTAATTGATCTAGAGATAAGTGCTCTAAAAAAATTAAAAAATTCTATCAACAGTTCATTTAACGATGCTGTAGATGCAATCGTTAAGTGCCAATCAAAAGTAATTCTATGTGGAGTTGGAAAAAGTGGTCTTATAGCTGCTAAAATTTCAGCAACATTATCTTCTGTTGGAACTCCTTCATTTTCACTTTCGGCAAATGATTGTTCTCATGGTGATCTTGGAAGTATATCAAAAAAAGATATTTTAATTTTATTAAGCTACTCAGGTTCTTCGGAAGAGCTAAAAAATATCATTAAATATGCAAATAGAAATAGAATTACGTTAATTGGAATTATGTCCAAAAAAAATTCTATTTTATATAAAGCCTCTGATATTAAGCTGCATATTCCCGAAGTTGTAGAAGCAGGTCTTAATATTGTACCTACATCAAGTACTATTACTCAATTAAGTATTGGAGATGCTTTGGCAGTTGCAACTTTAAATAAAAAAAATATTAGTAAAAAAGATTTTAAAAAATTTCATCCTTCAGGAAGCCTAGGTACAAAACTAAAAACTGTTGAAGATTTGATGCTAACTAAAAACAAGATTCCTTTCATAAATGAAAACTCTACAATGCGACTTGCACTGAAAATTATTACTCAAAAAAAATTAGGAATATTAATAGCAAAAAATAATAAAGGAATCACCACTGGAATAATTACAGACGGACAAGTAAGAAGAATAAGTCAAAAAAATAACAATTTACACGATCTCAAAGTAAAAAAAGCGATGACAAAAAACCCTATAAAAATTGATAGAGAAGTGCTTGCGATTAAAGCACTTTCAATAATGAATTCTAAAAGAATTACTAGCTTATGTGTTCATGAAAAAAACAACAAATTCAAAACTATAGGTGTCATTCATATTCACAATATACTTGAAAATAATATTAACTAAATGCAAAAAAAAATATTCCTGCAATTATTTCTTTTATTAATTATTTTAATTATTTCTATAATTTTTTTTAAAAGTTATTTTTCTAACAATAAAATTGCAGTTGAAATTAGAATTCATAACGATGTAATAAGTTTTGATAAAAAGGATTCAAACGTAATGCATAATATTAAATATGTATCTTCAGATTCGGAAGGAAACAATTACGTTATTATATCTAAATTTGGAGAACTAAAAGAAGATGAGCCTGGGATAATTTTCATGAAAGATGTTATGGCAACCATAAATTCGAATAATTTAAATTCAATAAAAATTTCTTCTGATAATGCAATATACAATAGCGTTAACTATCATACTAATTTTTACAATAATGTCTTGATGACGTATGAAGAACATAATATTACTTCAAATAACTTGGATTTATTATTTGAAAAAAATTTAGTTACTATTACTAACGATGTTGTTTATAATAACTTGAATACAAAATTAATAGCTGATAAAATTGAAATTGATCTAATCACAAAAAATTCTAAAATCTTTATGAGCAAAAGTTCAGATAAAGTAAAAATTGTAAGTATAAATTAATGGCTATCATAAAAAAATTTAGAATTAAATCTTTTAAGAAGCAAAAACCAATAATTGAATTAAATAAATTATCTCTTTCATTCGGGAACCGAAAAATTTTAGATAATATAAGTTTTTCTATTAACAAAGGTCAAATTCTTGGTATGCTTGGCCCCAATGGAGTTGGTAAATCAACTATATTTAATTTAATTACTGGTTTAATCACGCCAAATTATGGGTCTATAATAATTGACTCAACTCTTGCTAATGATTACCCCATATATTTAAGGACCACAAAATTTAAAATTGGATATGTGCCTCAGCATGGTGGTTTTTTTCATGATTTATCTCTTTTAGAAAATTTAAATGCAATAGGAGAAATTTTAGTTAAAGATAAAAAAATTAGAATTGAGAAAATTGACTCTTTAATAGCAAAATTTGAATTAGATTCAGTTAAAGATATTAAGGCAAATTATTTATCTGGTGGTCAGAAAAAAAAATTAGTAATTGCATTGGCACTACTTGGGGATCCTAAAATTCTTTTATTAGACGAATGTTTTGCTGCTCTAGATGTTATGACTATTAAAATGTTACAACAAATTATTGTCAACCTACAATCTGAAAACAATATAACAATTTGTATATGTGATCACCAAGCGAGAGACTTACTAAGCTGTGTCGATGTAGCAGTTGTGCTCTCAAATTGTAAGGTGGTAGCTAGCGGCACTCCATCTGAATTAATTAATAACCATGCCGCAAAATCTGCCTACTTTGGAGACTCTTTTAAATTTAATTAAAATCAAATTAAGTTAATATGAAAAGTCCCTTTACAATAAATAAAAAAATTAAACCTTTTAATGAAAAAATAATAATAGATGGTGATAAAAGTTTATCAATAAGGTGGGCTTTGCTTGCATCTCAAGCAAATGGTAAATCAAGGGCTTATAAACTTTTAAAATCTGAAGATGTATTGAATACGTTAAAATGCATCAAAAAATTAAATATCAAAGTAATTCTAAAAGAAGATTATTGTGAAATTTTTGGAAAGGGACTCAATGGCTATACCTATAAAAATAATTTAACATTAAACGCTGGTAATTCAGGAACTTTGGGTAGACTAATATTGGGATTATTAGTTCATTCAAAAAAAAAAATTCGACTGGTTGGTGATAAAAGTTTATCAAAAAGAGATTTTTCAAGGATAACAAATCCATTAAAAAAATTTGGTGCTAAATTTATTTCAAATAAAAAAGATAAACTACCACTGTCAATTTTGGGGTCAGAATCAGCAAGGCCTATAGATTATGTTGAAACTAAAGGATCTGCACAATGCAAGAGTAGTGTTATGTTGGCTGCTCTTAATACAGAAGGAGTAACTTCAATAAGAGCTAAAAAATCTAGAAACCATACTGAATTATTTTTCAAAAATTTAAACATTCCAATCAAAATTAAAAAAACAAAAACATTTGATTTTATTAAAATTAAAGGAAAAAAAAAAATTCAACCATTAAACTACAACATACCTGCTGATATTAGCTCAAGTGCATTTTTTATAATTCTCACAGCTTTATCTAATAATTCAAAACTATTAATTAAAAATGTAAATATAAATCCTTCAAGAACTGGTGTTATAAAAATTTTAAAAAAAATGGGTGTTAAAATATTAATTAAAAATAAAAAAAACTACAAAGGTGAACTAATTGCAGATATTTTTGTCAAAAGTTCACAAAATTTAAAAGCTATTAATTGTCCTGCATATTTAAATAGTAGTGCTATTGACGAATTTTTAATTATTTTTTTGGTGGCTGCTAAATCAAAGGGTATTTCTTATTTTAAAAATTTATCTGAGCTTAATCAGAAAGAGAGTCCAAGACTTGAATGGGGATCTAAAATATTGAATATGATGGGTGTTAAAACACAACTCACAAAAAATTCTATAAAGATATTTGGAGTACCAAAATTAAATTTAACAAAATCAATCGTAATAAAAAATTACTTAAAAGATCATAGAATTTTTATGTTGTGTACTATTGCAGGATTGACTTGTGGTGGCAAATGGAAAATACATGATCCAGATTCTATTAAAACATCATTTCCTTCTTTTTTAAAAATAATCAAAAAACTAAATAAATAAATGTATGAAAGAAAAAAAATATAAACAAAAAATAAAAGTTGCTATTGACTCACCAGCTGGAGCTGGAGCTGGAACACAAGCCAAATTAATCTCAAAACATTATAATTTGTTTTATTTAGACACTGGAAAAATATATCGTGTACTAGCTTTTTTAAAATTACAGTATCCAAATAAATTTGATTATTCATATATAGAAAAAAAGATTAAGAGTTTAAAAATAAAAGAACTTGATAATAAAAAACTATTGCCTAATGAGATTGGCACTGAAGCTTCAATAATTTCAAAAGATAAAAAAATCAGAAAACTAGTTCATAACTTTCAAATAAATTGTGCTTATAACCCACCTAAAAAATATGCTGGATCATGTTTAGATGGAAGAGATATTACCTATAAAATTATGCCTGATGCAAATTTTAAGTTTTTCATTAATGCAAATGTAAAAGTGAGAGCTGCACGAAGATTTAAAGAGCTAAAAGTACTAAATAAGAAAATAACCTTTGATGAAGTTCTAAAAAGTATCAAAAAACGCGATAAAAGTGATTATAATCGAAAAATATCTCCCCTTAAGAAAACAAAAGATTCAATCTTGATTAATACTACAAAGTTAACTAAAAGAGCATGCTTTTTAAAAATAAAACAAATTATGGATAAAAAAATTAATATTTAATGCAAATTTATAAAGAACTTACAAGTCCTGCCTCAAAAGAATTTGAACAATTATTAAACAGTCAGCTTTCAAAAACAAAAATCGAAGAAGGAAAAATAATTGAAGGTAAAATAAATAAAATTACAGATAAGTTTGTATTTTTATTTATTGAAGGGCTAAAGAGCGAACCAGTGTTAGATATTAATGAATTAAAGAGCATGGGTTTAGCAGAAAAAATTAAAGTTGGAGAAAAGATAGCTGTACTACTAGAAAGAATTGAAGATAAAAATGGAGATGTTCTAGTATCAGCTAGCAAGGCTCAAAAAATTGAAGGATGGACAAAATTAGTAGATGCTTATGAAAAAAACGAACCAATTATCGGTAAAATTACTTCTCGTTGTAAAGGAGGATGTATAGTGGAGCATATAGAAACAGGTTCACTAATGTTTTTACCTGGCTCACAAATAAGTGATAAACCTTTAAAAGATATTAGTCACTTAATGAATGAACCTCAAAAATTTGCTTTAATTAAACTTGATAAAATTCGAGGTAACGCATGTGTATCTAGAAGACAAATTATTTCTTCTTATAAAAAAGAGGACAAAGCTAAAATAATTTCTTCTTATAAGGTAGGTCAGAAAGTTACTGGTACTTGCAAGGGGTTTACTAGTTTTGGTGCGTTCTTCTCTATCGGCGATGGCATAATAGACACCTTGGTTCATTTAATGGAAATATCATATCAAAGAATTTCTCATCCTGAAGAAGCGCTTAATGTAGGTGATGTAAAAGAGCTTATTATCATTGCTATCGATAATGAAAAGTTACAAATTTCAACATCAATAAGACAACTTTCGCCAGATCCATTCTTGGAAATCGACAACTACAATATAAATGATAGTTATAAAGTAAAAATTGTTAAAATTCTTGATTTTGGATTTTTTGCAGAATTAAAAAAAGGATTAACAATCTTAATTCATAATAGTGAAATTTCTCATGTGAAAAAAAATATTATTCCAATAAAAACTTTTTCAGTGGGAGAAGAAGTTTCCGTTAAATTAATAAATATAGATAAAGAAAAAAAACAAATTGCTGGAAGTATAAAGGCATTACAAGAAAATCCTTTTGTAACCTTCGAAAAAAAATTTCCTGTTGGCACAATTTGTGAAGCTACAGTTAAAGCTTCAAATGAGTACGCTCTATTTGTTACGGTTGATAATTTAGATGAGATAGATTGTTTCCTTCATCAAAATGACCTTTCCTTCAAAGAAAAAAATGATGAAGAGATTAAGAAATACAAACAAGGTCAAAAAATTCAAGTTAAAGTTTTAGAAATACAGCCAGATTTAAACAAAATCCGTGTAAGTCATAAAGCTACTTTAAAAGATCCTTTTGATTTCTTTAAAAATAAAAAAGTGAATGATACAATCACAGTTAAAGTTATATCTTCAGATACTAAGGGTTTAGTTGTGCAGCCTCTGGAATGTGAGATGGAATTTACAATCAAGAAATCTCAAATAGCAATTAATAATGCTGATGCAAGACCAACTAGATGGACTGGTGGAGAAAAAGTTGACTGTGCTCTACTTGATTTAAATTTTGAAAAAAGAAAGGTTTCGTTAAGTATTAAACTTTTAGAGGAAATTATGAATAAAGACGCAATAAATAAATTTTCATCTCCTTTATCTGGGAAAAATCTTCCTTTTTCATCACTGTCTGATGAGATGGGTAAAAAAAAAGAAAAAGAAAAGAAAGAAAATTAAAAAACATTGGCTATTGTAAAATCAAAGCTTCTAAAACAACTTTCAGATAACTACCCAAATTTTTTAAAAAAAGATCTAGAAAAATTCACAAATATTGTCTTAGATGAAATGAAGCAAGCCCTTAAGAGAGGAAATCGTGTTGAGTTAAGAGGTTTTGGAATTTTTTCTACAAATATTCAAAAAGCACGTATTAGCCGCAATCCTAAAACTGGTGAAAAAGTAAATACACCACAAAAAAAAACAATTCACTTTAAAATAGCAAAAGAACTGTTCAAAAAACTAAACAATGACGAATAAAAATATTTTCGTAGCCTGTGATGTGTCAAGCCAAAAAGAAATATTAAATTTATTAAATTTAATTTATGAGGATATCTCTGGAATTAAAATTGGATTACAATACATAACTCAAAGAAGTCCTGAAGAAATAAGAGAGCTTTCAAAATTCAAAAAACCTATTTTTTATGATGGTAAGTTTTTCGATATTAAAAATACATTGGTTGAGTCAGTAAAGTCACTTAAAGAATTAAATATTACTTATGCAACTGTTCATCTGCTTAATGGTTTGGAAGCTCTTAAGGAAGCAAACGAAGCTGCACAAAAAATTAATTTAAATTTATTAGGTGTATCTGTTTTAACAAGTTTTAATGATGAGGATCTAGAAAGTTTAGGATTTAATAATAAAGTTGAAGATCAAGTTAAAAATTTAATTAAAATTGCAATGAATGCAAATTTATATGGTGTCATCTGTAGTCCTTTAGAGATAAAAATGATTAAAGAAATTGCACCAAATCTTAAATGTTTTACACCGGGAATTAGAATAGAAGATACTAAAGATGATCAAAAAAGAACTATGAGTCCAAACGAAGCTGTTAAAGCAGGTAGTGATTGCCTAATAATTGGTCGACCTATTACTAAAGGTGATCCAAAAAAAAACATAAAAAATATAATATCCTCCATTGAGTAGATGAAAGCAAAAATTTGTGGAATCTCAGATTCCAAAACTTTAGAACATTTAACAAGCCACTCTAATCCTCCTCAATATATTGGTTTTGTAGTCAACTACCCAAAATCGAAACGATTTGTTGAATATAAAAAACTAAAAAAAATTTTAAAAGTCCATAAAAAAAATTCTAAATACGTTGCTGTTTTAGTAAAACCCAATACGGACATCTTAGAAAAAATAAAAGACTTACCATTTGATTATTATCAAATCTATGATTGTACAAAAGATGAGATTTTATTTATTAAAAATAGATATAAAAAAAAAATTATTATTGTAATTACTGTAAAATACCAAAATGATATCTCAAAGTATCAAAAATATAAAA
>Ga0114996_10010084_pt1 | contig 10283 bp, 6 predicted proteins | sample ArcticOcean_MG_C_4_FD_87039 | JGI IMG/M metagenome (GOLD analysis project Ga0114996, IMG submission 87039) | Marine microbial communities from western Arctic Ocean - ArcticOcean_MG_CB4_134 | ecosystem: Environmental > Aquatic > Marine > Oceanic | place: Arctic Ocean: Canada Basin | collected...
CGCTGAGAGCACGATGGCTTGGCCGGCTCGGGGGCTCGCGCCGAAGCGGACCAGGCGTCTGGTGGCCTCGTCCGCGTCTTTTCGGGGGTGGGTGGCGAGGACCACGCCGGCCACATACTGCAGGAGATGTTCCCCGCACAGGATCTGTCGGGAGATCCCTTGAAGCTCGACCAATTCGTGACCGCTCAAGACCCGTCCGAGGTCCGGCGATGTCCCGCCCGTCGTCGAGTCGAAGACCTCGACCAGGTGGTCCACCGACGGCATCTCGACGTTCAGCTTGAACAGGAATCGATCCAGCTGGGCCTCCGGTAGAGGGTAAGTCCCCTCCAGCTCGATGGGGTTCTGGGTGGCGATTACGGAAAAGGGTTGCTCCAGGGCGTGGGTAGTATTCCCGACGGTCACCGAGGCCTCCTGCATGGCCTCCAGGAGCGCGGACTGGGTCTTGGGGGTCGCCCGGTTGATCTCGTCCGCGAGGAGCAGGTTTGTGAAGATGGGTCCCTCCTGGAAGCGGAAGGCTCGCTCGCCGCCCCGCTCCTCAATGACCCGGGTGCCGGTGACGTCCGCGGGCATCAGGTCCGGAGTGAACTGGATCCTGGAGAACTGCAGCCCCATGCAATCGGCCAGCGACTTGACCAGGAGCGTCTTGCCCAGGCCAGGCAGCCCTTCGAGCAGGACATGACCCCCGGCGAGCAGCGCCAGCACGAGCTTCTCGATCAGCGCATCCTGCCCGATTATCGCCTTGCCGATCTCCTCGCGCAGGATGCCCACCTTGCGCACCAGGGGCATCGCCCTCTCGCGCAGAACGCGATCGTCCGTCACTTCAGTCATGGATGGATTGTAGGAAGCCGGCCCGGGATTCAGAATGCACTCCATGCGGTTGTTGGTGTGTGTGTTCTCGGCGGTAGTCCTCGGTAGCGCCTGTTCGGGTCCCGGGCCGACACCTGCCGAGTACGCGGATCGACAGCTGACCGGCGGCCCTGAGCTCCAACCGACCGTTCGCGAGCGTCTGAATCGCGAGACGAGCGTCGCCTTGCGCGCGCTTCGGGACGGCAAGCTCGAAGAGGCCTTGGACCGCGCCGAGCAGGTCCTCCGCTCGAATCCGAGGGCGGGGCTGGCGCGAGCGATCCGCGGTCGCGTGTTGGCGGCCAGGGCGACGCGTTCCAATCCTTCGGATCTTCCCGTCATGGAACGCGCGGAGGGGGAGATCCTCCTGGCGCTGAAGGTCGACCCCAGGAATCCGGAGATCCAGTTGCTGCACTCCGAGTTCCTCGAGCTGGATGGGCAGGTGACGCTCGCCGCCACGGTCCTGGACGGGTTGCTCGAGTCGAGGCCCGGACACGTGGGCGCGCTCCGCGCCGCATCGCGACTCCGTTTCGAACTGGGGCAGGAACGTGTTGCTCGACCACTTCTGATTCGTCTGCTCGAAGCGACCCCGAAAGACGCAGCAGCCGTGTTCCGCCTCGCGCACTGTCGCGTCCGGCTCGCGGAGGCGGTCGCACGGGGCGACACCCCTTCGCGCCTCAAGAATCCCAAAGAAGCGGCGCGAAAAAGCTACCTCGGTGCAGCACAGACTTTCCGCGACTACCAGGCGTTGAGGGATCGGGACGTGGATGGCTACCTCGGCGAAGTCCACGCGTTGTTCCTCGCGGCGCAGTTGCTCCCTGTTGCGAGCGCATCGAAGTCCGCGACCGAGATCCAACACGCACTGTCGATTCTCGACCGGGCAGAGGCGGTCGATGCGAAGGCTCCCGGAACGGCGCACAGCCGCGGTGCGATCCTCGAACATCTCGGTCGTCACGCCGAGGCACGCAACGCCTACGAAGCGGCGATCGCCAGGGACGACAAGTTCCTCCCGTCGATCCTCAACATGGCCCAGCTGCTCGACGCGACGGGTGACAAGAAGACTGCCCGCGTGTACTGCCAGCGCGCGTTGGAGCTCGGTGTCTCGAGTTCTGAGCGGCGTCGACTGCAACTCTATCTCGACCAGGCGAAGCGCTAGTGTCACGGGCCTCGACAGTCCGGCCCCGCGGAGCGTCGTGCTCCCCGAAGGAGTGGGGTGCGCTTCTCGAGCTTTCACGGCTCACCGCACTGCCGATCTTGCGGTCGCTGGAGGTGCTCGAGTGTGATCAGGTCACGGAAACGGCGCTGCGTACATTCGACTCCGACGTCGCCACGATGTGGGGCGGCTAGAGTGGAGTTCCACTTGCGAGCTTCCCCGGTGTCCCGGACGATGAGCGTGGCCACAACATGCTGGGAGCCATGCCAGTCCGGACACACGTGAAGAGATCGAAACCCCTCACTATCTCGTTGATCCCGAGCTTTGTGTTCGGCGGAGCTCTCGCAGCTCAGGGTGCCACCGTCCCCGTGGACTTCGCCCGCGACATCCTCCCGTTGTTGTCGAACACGTGCTTCGTCTGTCACGGGCCGGATGGGAAGAAGAAGGATCTTGTTCGGCTGGATTCGTTCGAAGCCGCGACCAAAGATCTCGGCGGTCACCGAGCCATCGATCCGAACGACCTCGGCAAGAGCGAGATCCTCGCACGCATCCATGACCTCTACGACCCGATGCCGCCGAAGAAATCGGGCAAGACGCTCACCGACGCGGGGCGCGCTCTGATCACTCGGTGGATCAATGAGGGTGGGAAGTACGCGAAGCACTGGTCCTTTGTCCCGCCCAAGAAGGCTGGCAACGTTGCAGCCGGCGAGGCCATCGACGCGCACATCTCCGCCCGTCTCCGAAAGAAGGGGCTCGCCTTCGCACCCGAAGCGAACCGCCGCACCCTCGCTCGTCGAGCTGCGCTCGTGCTCACGGGTTTGCCGCCCGAGCCGGGTGTGCTCGCGTCATTTATCGCGGATCAGAAACCCGACGCGTACGGGCGGTTGGTCGACACGTTGATGGCCGACCCTCGCTTCGGTGAGAACCAGGCTCGCTATTGGTTGGATGCTGTTCGCTACGGTGACACGCATGGACTGCACCTCGACAACCGGCGCGGGATCTACCCGTATCGCGACTGGATTGTGCGCGCGTTCAACGACAACCTTCCGCTCGACGACTTCATCACATGGCAGATCGCTGGCGATCTGTTGCCTTCACCGACGCTCGCGCAGCGCGTGGCTACAGGTTACGTGCGGATGAACCCGACCACGGCGGAGGGCGGCGCGATCCCAGCGGAGTTTCAGGCGAAGAACAACTTTGACCGCACGGAGACACTCGGGACGGTCATGCTCGGGATGACGATGACGTGCGCGCGGTGTCATACGCACAAGTACGATCCGATCGCGCAGCGCGAGTACTACGGGTTGTTCGCGTTCTTCAACAGCACATCCGAGTCCTCCATGGACGGCAATCGGTACGCGTACGCACCCGTGGTCAGTGCGCCCGCGAACCAGGCGGGATGGGAGGAATGGGCTCGAGTCGAGTCCGAGATGATTGCGCTCGTTTCAAGTTGCGAGAAGGGTATCGACAAGGCCGTCGTGCAAAAGCACGCGAGAGCGGCTGCCCGTTTCCGCGCGACGGATTGGCGAGTGAGCAAGGCTCTGGCACCGAATGCGCCAGCGCCGAGCGAACTGCCGAAAGCAGGGCGCCTGCCCGGTGTCATGCGGAGGTTCAAACTCAAACGCGAAGAGGTGGCCTTCGTCACTTTCCGCGCGGACGCGTCCGTCGATCAGGTCGTGTGGATCGTGCACTCCGGTGGCCCGGGTTCGACGGTCCAGGTCGATTCGGGACCGATTGCCAGGATTTCGGACGCAGCAGGATCAGGCACGCGGTCGCCGCTCCATGTTTCCAAGGGATCGCACGTCGTCCATCTCAGGCTCACGGGCCTGAAGTCCGCCACCGCGCTCGAAGTGCGCGTCGAAAACCTGTGGAAGGACTGGCAAGCGAGCAGTGTCGAAGGACGTTTGCGAATGATCGCGGACGAGTCGGGGCCGTTTGTCCAATCACCAGCACGGAAGAGTGCCTCCGAACTCGTTTCGCGCGTCGAGAAGGCGAGGCGCAAGTTTACGACGACGCTCGTCGCGCGGGACCTTTCAACACCGAGGAAGACCCAGGTACTCCAACGCGGTGAGTACAACTTGCCGGTGGGCGACGCTCTAAAGCCCGACGTACCGAAAGCGATGGGTTTGTTTCCAAAGGACGCACCTCGAAATCGGCTGGGGCTCGCGCGCTGGCTGACATCGCGCGACCACCCACTCGTCTCCCGCGTACTCATCAACCGGATATGGCAGCGCGTGTTCGGCCACGGAATCGTGCGCACTCCCGAAGACTTCGGTCTGCAAGGCGAACAGCCGACGCACCCCGAGCTCCTGGACTGGATGGCTATCGAACTGCAAGACAGCGGCTGGAACATGAAGCACATGTTCCGGCTCATGCTGACGAGCCGGACCTTCCGCCAGCGTTCCGCATGGCGCAAGGATCTTGACGATCCCGAGAACCGCTTGTTCGCGAGGGGTCCTGGCCATCGCCTCGACGCCGAAGTGATCCGCGACATCGCGTTGTGGGCGAGCGGCCTTCTGGATCCCACGATGGGTGGCGAAGGGGTCAAGCCGTACCAACCGCCAGGATTGTGGAAGGCCCTGATGCACCCCGCGAGCAACACCAAGAACTACGTCCAGGACAAGGATCGCAGGCTCTACCGCCGCAGCTTGTACGTCTACTGGAAGCGCACCAGCCCTCACCCGATGATGACGCTCTTCGACGCGCCGAGCCGTGAGGCCAGTTGCGTGAAGCGATCGCGGACCAGCACGCCGCTGCAGTCCCTCGCGTTGTTCAACGAGACGCAGCGCATCGAGATGTCCTGCATGTTGGCCCAGCGTCTGCTGCTTGAGGCTGCCGACGATCGAGGTCGATTGGACCGCCTTTTCACATTGCTGACCTGCCGGAAGCCGACGAGTCGGGAGCGCGCGGCTTGCACAGTGTTGCTGAAGAAGATGCGCAGTCGCTACGCCGGCGCCAGGCAGGATGCCCTGAAGCTTCTCGATCGACCTGCGCACGCCACCCGCGACAAGAACCTCGACCCGACCGAGCACGCGGCGTGGACCCAATTGGTGATCACCGTGTTGGCCAGCGACGCGGCATTGTGTCTCAACTAATCTAGAACGGAACCATGCGACAACCCGATCCCGATCGCGAACACCAGTTGATGATGACCCGGCGGCACCTGTTCGGTCGCGCGGCCTTGGGGTTGGGTACGGCGTCGATCGCAGGCCTGCTCGGTCCGGAACTCCTCGCGCAGGGTGGGGGATCGTCGGGTGCCTCCGGACTGCACCACAAGCCGAAGGCCCGGCGTGTCATCTACTTGTTCATGAGTGGCGGTCCCAGCCACCACGACACCTGGGACTACAAGCCGAAGATGCGCGCGATGTTCGGCAAGCCGCTGCCGGATCAGATTCGGGACGGCCAGCGGATCACGGGCATGACTAGTCGGCAAAAGACCCTCCCCGTCTGCCCGAGCCGGTTCGAGTTCAAGAAGTACGACAACAACGACCGCGGTGTGTGGGTCAGTGAACTGCTGCCCTACACCGCGACCGTCGCGAAGGAGTTGTGTGTCGTCCACAGCGTCTTCACCGAAGCGATCAACCACGATCCTGCGATCACGTACATTCAAACCGGGAGCCAGATCCCCGGTCGCCCGAGTCTGGGCGCGTGGCTGAGCTACGGTCTGGGCCGTGAGAACGAAGACCTCCCCGGCTACATCGTGATGCATGCGCGCACGGGGTTCGCCGAGCAGAGCCTGTTCAACCGCCTGTGGGGGACCGGGTTCATTCCGTCGGACCACCAAGGCGTCTTGTTGCGGAGCCAGGGCGATCCGGTGCTCTACCTCCGAAACCCTGAAGGCGTCTCGAGAGAGGACCGGCGCGCGCAGCTCGATCTGCTCGCCGCGATCAACGAAGGGCAGCACGAGCGTTTCGCTGACCCCGAGGTCCTGGCGCGGGTCCGTCAACACGAGTTGGCGTTTCGGATGCAGACCTCTGTTCCCGAACTGATGGACTTGTCGGGGGAGAGTGACGAGACGTTCGAACTCTACGGAGAGGACGCGCGCACTCCGGGGACGTTCGCGGCGTCCTGTCTGAACGCCCGCCGTCTCGCAGAGCGCGGCGTGCGCAACATCCAGATCTTCCACCGCGGCTGGGACGCCCACGGCAACCTTGTCGGCGAGCACAAATCGCAGTGCAAGGACGTCGATCAGGCTTGCGCCGCGCTCATTCTGGATCTGAAGCGTCGCGGCATGCTCGACGACACGCTCGTGATCTGGGGTGGTGAGTTTGGTCGCACCGCCTACTGCCAGGGACGGTTGTCAGAGAAGAACTACGGGAGGGATCACCACCCGCGCTGCTTCTCGATGTGGATGGCAGGTGGTGGAGTGAAGGCGGGCATCACCTACGGCCAGACCGACGACTACGGCTACAACATCGTCGACGCGGACGGGCAGACGCTGAAGCCCCAGCCGAGCAAGGAACACTGGACGCCTGGGACGATGCACATCCACGACCTCAACGCGACGATCCTGCACTTGCTCGGCATCGACCACACGAAGTTGACCTACCGCTACCAGGGTCGCGATTTTCGCCTCACGGATGTCCACGGTCATGTGATGCACGACCTGATCGCTTGATTGGTCGCTGGAGAGACGTTCAGAAAAAGAACACGTCGCCCGACAAGGTTACGACGGGTCTGCTGCACATAGATGAAGTGATGAACGCGCACGAACAGCACCGACGACTGCACGACTATTATCCTCGCAGTACGAGAGAGGCAGGCAGTACCGCCTAGCTCCTGAAGGAATCGGTCTGCGAGGGCTCAGGAGCGCGTCCTGAGCCTTTTTGATTTAGGGCATTCGCCGGGTTTCAGGCCGCGTTCGCGACGACCCCGAGCTTCCGCGTCGGGTCATCGGGAGCGATGCGACTACGCAAGCTGTACGGCAGGGGATGCAAACTGGTAACGCAGAGCGGTCGTAAACCGTTCGCTTCGGCTTTGGGGGTTCGAGTCCCTCCCCCGCCACCACTCTCGCCTTCTGGAGACCACAGTTCACCGAGCGATGGCGGAGAGGCCTATCGCACTGCACTGCTAACGCAGAGCCCCCCCGGGGGTCGCGGGTTCGAATCCCGCTCGCTCCGCCATTCCCGCGTTATGCGCCCATGATCGATACGCCGGAGTCGACGTAGATCACCTGGCCGGTGACGCCCTTTCCCCAGTCCGACAACAGGAATGCTGCGGTGTTGCCGACGTCCTCTTGCGTCACGTTGCGACGCATCGGCGCGCGTTCACCGATCGCCTTGAGGATCTCGCTGAACCCCGTCACGCCCATCGCCGACAGGGTCTTGATCGGGCCGGCGGAGATCGCGTTGACGCGCGTGCCGTACGGGCCGAGGTCGGCAGCGAGGTAGCGCACCGAAGCCTCGAGTGCGGCCTTCGCCACGCCCATGACGTTGTAGGCGGGGACGACCCTGACCGAACCCAGGTAGGTGAGCGCGACGATCGCACCTTCACGACCTTCCATCAGCGGTTCGGCTGCCTTCGACAGAGTCACGAGCGAGTAGGCGGACACGTGCTGGGCCAGCTCGTAGCCGTCGTACGAGGTGTCGACGTAACGACCGCCGAGTTCTTCACGCTTCGCGAATGCGACGCAGTGCACGAGCGCGTCGATGCCGTCGACCTCGTCCTTCAGCTTCTCGAAGAAGCTGTCGACCTCGTCTTTCTTGGTCACGTCGCACTGGGCGACGAACGTGTTGTCCGGCAGATTCTTGGCGAGCTTGCGGACGCCCGGTTCCATGCGTTCGTTCTGGTAGTTGAGAGCGACGCGGGCACCTTCGCGAACGAGGGCGCTGGTGATTCCCCAGGCGATCGAGCGCTTGTTGGCTACACCAAAGATGACCGCGGTCTTGCCTTCCATCAGGCCCATGACGAACTCCTGTCGTGTGTTCTTCTCGAGAAAGGGGCAGTCCAAAGTAAGGACGGCGACGACGTACACAAGGAAACTATCCCTCCGCGACCTGCAGCCCCGCGAGGGCGAAGACCTTGCGAGCGATCGTGGTCCAGGGGATGGACGGACCGTCCGTCGGGGCGGATACGAGAGGAGCGCGGAGCCGTCCTCGCACTGTGGCTTCGTGGGTGATCAAGCGGATGCGGTGATGCGTGATGGCGTGACGGATGATCCCGAGTTCCGCACCGACTTCGCAACGAACGCCGAATCGCTCCCAGATCGCCGCGGCGAGCTGGTCGGAGCCCGTGCAGAAAACGAGCGGCCCGGGGCCCGGCAGGTCGACCTGGCCCGCGTTGATCTCGCCCGATGGCACCCGAAAGCCCACGACCTCGCCCGATCCTCGCCGCACGAGCGCTGCGCGAGCCTCGACGTCGACGGCTGCCCGCCGCTTCGGCAGCACGGGTAGCTGTTCGACGAGCCCCTCGGCCAGCCCCTTGCAGTCTACAGCCACCGGGCATTCTCCGCAGCGCGGCGATCGGGGCGTGCAGAGGGTTGCACCGAGTTCCATCAACGCTTCGTTGAAGTCGCCGGGTCGCTCGCGATCCAGAAGGGCGTCCGCCGCTTCGCGCACGATGCGCTTGCCGCTCCCGGACTTCACCACGTCGCGAATCGCGAGGTGGCGCGCGAGGACGCGTTCCACGTTGCCGTCGACCGCCGGCATTGGGTGGTCGAACGCGATCGACGCCACGGCGCCGCAGGTGTAGGTCCCGACGCCGGGCAGCGCCGCGAGCGCGTCGGGATCGGAGGGCACGACGCCACCGTGATTCTCCTCCACCGCCTGTGCGCCGGCGCGCAGCAGCCGCGCGCGTCGGTAGTAGCCGAGCCCGCGCCACGCCGAGAGGAGCTCGTCGTCGTCGACCCTCGCGAAATCCGAAGGGTTCGGATACCGCTGCATGAAACTCGGGAAGATCCTGCGCACCGCCTCGACGCGGGTCTGCTGGAGCATGATCTCGCTGACCCAGATCGCCCAGGGGTCCGCCGACCCGCGCCACGGAAGATCCCGATGATTGCTGTCGAACCAGCCGAGCAGACGTTGGGAAAAGCCCTTCGCAGGCACGGTCTGGTCTGGGGGTCCTATTCCGCGGTCTGGCTTGTGTCGCCGGTCTCGCGGGTGATCTCGAGGCCGAGGCGCGCGCGGAGGTCGGCTTCGGCCCGGCTGAGCAGGCTGTCCAGCTCGTTTTCGTCCGCGTGCTCGCCGAACAGGCTCACGCGCAGGCTGGTTTTTTCATCGCCGATCGCCCGCGCCCGGGTGTGGATCTCAGGGAACCGGCGGTTGATGTCGGTGAGGATGCGCTTGAGGGCGGATTCGTCGCCGCCGGGCCACTCCACGTGCCGGGCCTTCTTGACGATGCCGGGCCCGTCCGCCGCCAGAGCGGGGATCACGTAGAGGCCGAAGAGCCGCTGCATTTCCTCCGGGACGCCCGGGAGGAGGAAGAACGTGGTCTCGTCGACCTTCAGCCGGACGGCCGGGGCGGTGCCCATCGGATTCTCGTAGCAGACCGAACCCTCCGGGACATCTGCCATGGTCAGCCGGTCCTCGTTGAGCTCGGCGACGTCGACTACGCCCTTGGCCAGAAGCCGTTTATAGGATTTCTCCAGCATCTCGACGGCGCGGTCGTCCCGCACCAGGGGGAGCTTCGCGGCGTGGGAGACGCACTCCCGCGTGATGTCGTCGTGGCCTGGGCCCATGCCGCCGGTCGTGATGATGTAGGTGGGTTTCTGGGCCAGAGCCGTCTGGAAGGCGTGAACCATCTCCGACTCGACCTCGTCGAGGATGTGCACGGCCTGCACTCGGAAGGCGAGCTTGTCGATGCTCTTGGCCATGAAATTGCCGTTTCGATCGAGGACAGATCCCTCAAGCAACTCCCTACCCAGACAAAAGATGAAGACGTTCTTCGTACTCAAGACGAGATCCCGGATGATGGTCCCCAGCGACTAGCCGGCTCACCTTACAGGAAGACACCGAGCCGTTCCTAGCGTGAATCCTGGACGCGAGATTCCGAGTCTCCAGCGATCGCTCCTGACCTGCTTGCGATGACTGACACCCCACCCCCGGCGACCCCTTTTGAGCATCCCAACCTCCTTCTCGAAAAGGAGATGCGGGAGAGCTACCTCAACTATTCGATGAGCGTGATTCTCAGTCGCGCTCAGCCAGACGCTCGTGACGGGTTGAAGCCCTCCCAGCGGCGGATCCTGGTCGCGATGAACGACCTGAATCTCGGGCCGCGGGGGAAGCACCGGAAGTGCGCGAAGATCTGCGGCGACACGTCGGGTAACTACCACCCCCACGGCGAGTCGGTC
>Ga0114996_10010086_pt1 | contig 10281 bp, 12 predicted proteins | sample ArcticOcean_MG_C_4_FD_87039 | JGI IMG/M metagenome (GOLD analysis project Ga0114996, IMG submission 87039) | Marine microbial communities from western Arctic Ocean - ArcticOcean_MG_CB4_134 | ecosystem: Environmental > Aquatic > Marine > Oceanic | place: Arctic Ocean: Canada Basin | collected...
ATATTGGTTTCCTTGCTACGGCAAAATTGGCGAAGCGCGAGGCTGAGCTGGCCGGCGAAGCCCTCGATATGTATCTATCCATGCGTTCGGCCCTGTTTGCCGATCTGGCGGATAGTCTTTCCGCTGTGTCTCCCCTCGAGCGCAAGATGGCCGATGCGACGCAACAGTTTTTCAACATCGCCGGCATGAACCCCTGGAACGAAGCGGTCAAGACGATGGCCTCGCTGATTACCGGCTCAAGGATCATTGAGGAATCCGCCAATTTGGTAAAAGGCCGGATCAACAAGACCGAATTAACCAAATTAAGTAATGTGGGGATTGACGTCGAGACAGCGAGAGTGATCGTCGAGCAAACCGAGAAGCATGGCATGGCCGGCGAGCGCGTCCGGATCGCCAAGACGCAATTATGGGACAAGACGGCCGAGGCGCAAGCCGCGGCGGCGATCTACACCCGCGCGCTTGGCAAGGACATCAACCGGATTATCGTCACCCCCGGCAAAGGCGAGACACCGCTCTTTATGTCCAAGCCGATCATGGGGCTGATATTACAATTCAAGACCTTCGCCATATCTGCAACGCATAGAACCTTAACGCCTGGCCTTCAATTGAAGGATCAGAATTTCCTGATGGGCGTGATCGCATCGGTCGGCCTTGGTGCGCTGGTGAATGAAATCCGGCGCTACCAGCTCGGCATCACCAGCGAACAGGATTTTGGCGACTGGCTGGCTTCGTCGATCGACCGCAGCGGCGTGATCGGCGCGGTCACGGACCTGAACGGCGCTTTGGAGACATTATCGGATAATCGCTTCGGCCTCCGGCCACTTCTTGGGTCCAGCAAATCCTTTGGATCCTCTGGCCTTTCACAGCTTGGCGTCTTCGGTGGCCCCACTGTGCAACAGGCGGGCAACGCTGCGCGTGTATTATGGGACCTCGGCCCGGGCAACGTCGACGAGCGGACAGTGAACTCAGCCAAACGGTTGATCCCAATGTCGAAACTATTTTGGACAGATGGACTTTTTGATCTGGTAGAGGACGGGGCCAACGCCCTGGTAGAATAATGGCACAAATCACGATAGCTGATGATGATGCGACCGTCCAATATACGGTAGGATCAACGCCGACCACCGGGCCGTGGTCAATTCCATTCCCGTATTTTAGCACCGCCGATATCAAGGTCTATTTTGATGGGGTGCTGCAAACAATCACCACGCATTACACCATATCCGGCACCGCCGTTGATGACGGCTTTTCCGCCGGTAGCGTGACGGCCGTTTCCAATCAGAACGACATCACAATTACGATTGATCGGGACGTCACTATCGAGCGCACCACCGATCACCCGGCGGCGGGTATCTTCTCGATCGCTACATTGAATACCACGCTCGACAAGATATTTGCGATCATGCAATTTCTTGAAACACGTTTCAGAAATTCGCTCAGTCGCCCGACAACCTCGACGGAAACCTATTCCCTCGATTGGCCGGACGGCGCGACAGCCATCGAACAGTTTGTGACCGTGACGACCGCTGGCCTCGGCGTGTCGGCATCCACCGGCGCCCAATGGAAGGGCGGCGATGGAACTGTCTCGCTTCCCTATTACACATTCTCCGCTGACCTTGATTCGGGGCTGTATCGGATCGGAGCCAATAATGTTGGCCTGACCGTCGCAGGCGCAAAGGTTCTTGATGTTGGAACTGGCGGTTTGGGCATCACCGGCACATTGACGACCTCCGGCATTATCTCTCAGGATGATACGACAGACAGCACCAGCGGCACGACCGGCTCGATCCACACCGACGGCGGTCTGGGCGTTGCCAAGAAACTTCATGTAATCGGCGTTGCGACCTTCGGCGATGATGTGGTTTCCGATACCGATAGCACCGATGATCTCGGTACGACCGGCGTTCGCTGGGCCAACTTGTGGGCGGACGCCGCCACCCTGACCGACAATCTGACGGTTGGCGGTAATGCGACGATCACCGGCGACTTGACAGTCAACGGAACGACCACAACGGTTAATACGACCAACACCGTAATCTCCGATCTGCTGATTGAGCTTGCCAATGGCGCGACCGGATCGGCTGCCAATGACGCCGGTATCATTATTGAGCGCGGCGACGATGCGAATATCTTCGCTGGTTGGGATGAAAGCGCCGACGAATATGTGCTGGCAACGACAACCTCTGTCGGTTCGGTGTCCGGCAATGTGGTTATCTCGGCTTATGCGGGTCTTCATGTTGCGGCCATCACGGCCTCGGCTGGTACGCTTGCCGGGTTAACCTCGCTTGCCATGAGCGCCGGCGCGACCCTGACCGCAGGCTTCCTCGATGAAGACGATATGTCCACCGACAGCGCCGTGGCCGGCGTCACCCAACAATCGGTTAAGGCATATGTGGACAGCTCGTCGAAGGCGGCTGGTATTTCCATGACCTGGGAAACCACGACCACCGATACCGATCAGGGAGTGGGTAAGGTTTGGGCGAATAACTCGACGCTCAGCTCGGCGACCGTTTTATATTTTGATGATGTGGAGCGAAATAGCGTAAGCATTAATGCTCTGGTTGACAGCCTCGATGATCCGTCGGCTACGACTTCGGCTTTCATTTATATTCAAGAAGCCGGATCAGCCACCGCAGGTGTGGTCTTCAAAGTTACCGGCGCCGTAACTTCGGCCTCGACATATTCTAAGGTTGCCGTCACCCATGTTGCTACGTTCGGGACGCTGGCTGATGGTGATGTCGTCGGTGTTCTATTCTCATTCTCAGGTGATGATGGTGCCGGTTCTGGTACCGTGACCATGACGGCCGGCTCTTCGACGGATAACGTCTGGCCGCGCTTCGATGGAACCGATGGTATCAATCTTCAAGATGGGGATTGGGCCGAAGATGATAGCGGCAATGTCGTGGCCGGCGGCACACTGGGAATGGTCGACCAGGAGCTGGGCCGCGCGCTTTTGAAAGATACCGCCGAAACCACCGTTGCCAAAGGTAATTTTGGAGCAACGCCGGCTTTCGATTTATCGGCGGGCAATGTTCAATGGGGAACGGCTGACCAGGCAGTAACCAGCTCGACCATGACCAACTGGGCGCCAACTGGGACAACCGGCTATCTGGCTCTCGAGATTATCAATGGCGGAGCCCGTGCTTTTGTATGGCCGACGAGTGTTGATTGGGTTGGCGGTGTGGCACCGACAATGACCGCCGCCGGTGTTGATCAATTTGTATTTCGATCGCGGGATGCCGGAACAACGGTTCTCGGTTTTGTTGTCGGCCTTGATGTGAAGTCACCGGCATGAGTTCTGGCAATGATCTTCTTATGGCGGCGGGTGCTGGTGCCGCACATGAAATTGACAATGCTCTGGTCTTTAATGCGGCGGGAAGTCCTTTTATTGCGCGGACCCTTACAGCCGGCACAAGTGCTAAAGAATTTACCGTTTTTGGTTGGATTAAACGTAGCAATCTTGTGACGGCTCAAACCATTGTTGCCTTTGATACCGGAGGTGGGAACACTTGTCGCCTTGAGTTTGCGACAACTGACCAAATTGAAGTTCTCTTGACAACGACCGGCGGAACTAGCCGAGCTGCGTTTACTTCGGCTGACAAGTTTAGTGATAATGGCGCGTGGTTGCCTTTTCTTTTATCCGTCAATTCCAATACCGCAAGTCCCACCGTTTATTTATGGATTGGCGGAAGGGCTATAACCGTTACCAATACCGTTGCTCAGGATGATCTGTTTGGACCCGGCACAAATGCGTATGTATTTAATGTGGGTGCAGACCATGACGACGCCAATTCATTCGACGGATATATGGCGCAAATTGGCTATCAAGATGGTCAATCGTTCACCACATACACAAATCATTTCGAACAAGACGATGAAGGAATGTGGCGCCCCGTTAATGTTACCGGATTAACGTATGGAACAGTGGGGAGTCTTTATGATTTTGCCGTTGCGCCGGGAACAGGCAACGGTGCCGGTACTGATGTATCTGGCTTGGGCAAACATGGGACTGATAATAATTTAGCGTCAACTGATCAGGTCATTGATACACCGACAAACAACTTCCCAACAATTAGCCCATTGCCGCCGGCGTTTACTACCTCGGAAGCAACTTTGACAGAGGGCAATACAAAAGCAGTTTATGTCTCTGCTTTTGTGGCCTACATAACTCCTTATAAAATTACCTCTGGCAAGTGGTATTTCGAATGCACAATGTCCGCGCAAGCCGGCCAAGTAGGCGTCATGCACGCAACGGGAATCAACAACGGTATTGATCATTCTGCTAATGCCAACCAAGAAGGCTGTTACGGAGTTAACCCGACCAGTGGCGATAAAGGTAAGGATGGATCGTTCGAAAGCTATGGTTCTGCCTTCACCGCTGGTAGTGTGATTGGCTGTGCCTTTGATGCTGATAACGGTAAAATATACTGGTCTGACGATGGCGTGTGGATGAACTCTGGTGATCCAGCGGCAGGAACCGGCTTTGCTTATGATGATCTAACCGATGATTTTTATATGCCCTATATTGGTTATGGTGCGGCAGTTACATTCACCTTGAATATGGGCGGCACGGTAGCAGGCTTTGCTGCAACTCCGCCTACTGGTTTCTTAGCACTAAATAGCACTAATTTCCCAATACCAGATACGCCGAATATTGCGGATCTATATGTTGAAGCACTGGCTGACGAAACTGGCATTGCGGCGGCCATTGCGGCGGCACACGATTTTACCAATTATGTTGAAATATTCAAAAATAGAGACACGGGTTCAACAAATTGGTTTGCGCGCTTTAGTCATGACAGCTCGAATGAACACGTTTGGCAGGGAACAAATACCCATACCACCAAATCAACGTTTTCTGGCACCGACGCTTTCCTGGCTTTCGCCCTAAATGGTGATGCGACCGGCATTAAGATGGGAAGTGTAGCCCATACAAATCTTTCTGATACAACGGTCACTCATAATGCCGGGAATGCCCGACAAACCATTTGGTTGTTTAGTCGAGGCGCCGCAACAGAAATCTTCTTGTGGCATTGTTTAATGGATTCTGGCGACACCAACGAATTAACATCTGCCATTGATGATGCCGCAGGCTCAGAGATTAAAACGCAATTAGCAAATTCGTTTGTAATTGATGGTGCTTTGCCAACAGGTACATATGATTATCTTGTCGTTGCCGAGGGCTCAGGGTGTGTCGATCATGGTTTATATGTGGGTAATCTCGCTGATGATGGCCCTTATACCCCATTAGGAATTGTTCCTCATTATATGAATCGGGATAATAAAGATGCTGCCGGCCAACAAAGCATATATTCACATCATCTTTCAGATGAAAGTAACCCCGTAAGATCAAACGTGTTTTTTGAGTTTGGTAGCGCTCAGGGTAGCAGTATTCATGATTGGAACAGACTTGTTGGCGGCTGCAAGCAGGCGGACAATAGCGGAACAAGTAATAAAAGCGGCTCAACATACTGGATAACCGCAATTGGGCCAGCAGTAGCTGGGCATGGCGGAGAATTTGGCGACGGAATTGCGCCAGCAATAGCGAGGTAAATAATGTTTATTATTGAAAAAACCGATGGGTCGGAAGTTGCCCGACATAATAATTTGCTCAACATCAATTGGCCGGATGGTGCCAGCTCAAGCTGGCAATGGCGGGCGGGCGATAGCCGCGTTGGTGTTGATGGCGAAACCTACTTGATTAAAGAGGTTATCCAAAAGGCTTCAGGCGAGGGGCCGCGTCGTTTGAGCATAGGCCAGGTCATAAAGGTTGATGATGAATGGCACCAGATTACAACTTATGGCCCGGCGTTGGTGCCACCCATCCCGAAGCCAGGTGATGAAGGATACAATCATTCGGATCTTCGCAGGGAGGAATTCGAGAAGACCATGCCCTCCGGCGATCAGCTCGACGCCTATGCAAAATGGGCGACGGCAATTCGCATGAAGCAAAGTGCAATAGACACCGCCATAGATAGTATGGCAGAAGTCTCACAAGCCAGCCGGGATGCCTTGAAAGCGGCGCTTGCGCCGATCTTCGATTTGCCGGCCGATCTGGACACAATCCTTGCTAAATGGGTTGCCGGGAAAACCAAATTTCCGAAGGAGTAGACTATGGCCGATCGTTCAGATAAGCGTGCAACAGATAGCACCGGATTTCAGAGATATAATCTTTGGATAAAATTGGGTGGAATTCTATTGCTTGGTATTGGCGGCTGGTTCACCTTGCAGAACAACGTATCCAATAATGCCAATGCCATTGAGCGAAAAAGCGCCACTGATAGCCGGCAGTTTCAAAGGCTGCGCGAACACCGTGAGCTGATCAATAATGGCATTGTTCAGCGCGCTGTAATTGAAAACAAAATCGAAAACATCGATAAAAATGTTGAAAGCATTCTGCGCGCCGTCAAAAAGTAATGGATGGCCTGTATGATCACTTCTCGCTGGCACCCTGGCAGGAGGCGCGCTGGCCGAACTTCTCGGCAAAAGAATTATCGTGTCCTCATTGTGGCGAGTATTATCATTTTGAATTCTTGCTCGACGCCGGCCAGCGAGTGCGAACAGCTCTCAATCGACCACTCAATATCCACTCAGGCCATCGTTGTGCCTTCTACAACGCCTCGAATCGTATCAATGGTGCAGCACTCTCTGAACATAAAATGCGTATCGCCTGGGACATTGGAATCCGGGGCCATGATCCCTACCAGCTTTATCGCGCGCTTAGTGAATCAGGCTTTGGCTCGTTTGGATTCTACAACTCCTTCATTCACGCCGACGCTCGACCTGGCCGGCGATGGCCGATCCCCGCCGACCGAAATCCCATCTGGCAAGGAGTAGACTAATGGAATGGCTCGGTGATTTAATTGGCCTTGGTGCCAACGTGGCGAGCGGGGGGTTGTTTGGCCTGCTGGGATCCTTGATCGGGGTGGGCGCAAAATGGCTGCAAGCGAAGCAAGCAGCCAAAGCGAAAGCGGAGGAATGGAAGCATGAAATCACGTTACGCCAGTTGGCGATGGAGGCTAACGATCGAGAAACCGAGAACGAATTGGCGATCGCACGATCCGAAGGGTCATGGAAGGGATTATCTGACAGTTATCATACTGTTATCCCTTCTACCGCTGTTCCTTCTTGGACTAATGCAATTCGCTCACTATTCCGCCCTTTCCTCACAATCTCTTTATGGGTTCTGGTCGTCATTGAACTAAGGTGGATGCTGGATGGTACACTTGAAATCTGGATCGAAAACTCCGGCCAATTCGGCGTCACGATCAAATATGTGATCGACAGCACCGTATTTAGCGCAGCTACGGCGACAACTTGGTGGTTTGGTGATCGGGCTATGACGCCGCCAGGTCAAAAGGCGCGTTAATAGTCTTTTTTGGGCCGCCAGCGTTCGGTCATGGTGCCGGACAATCTGATGGCGAAGAATATCAGGATGGGCGCAAGCCCAAAGAAAACCATAATCGTTGGGACAAAGCCCATGAAGCTCATGCCGAGTGCGGCGATCGCGATCATGGTGAAATAACAGATGATGCCCGTTCCAAGCCGGAGTGCGGCATAGAAACCCCACTCCGGCTTGGGGACGGCTCCCCTAGCGAACTTGAAGATGTTCATTCAAGCCACCCCTTCGAATTCTCGACCAAGGCAATTGCGAGCATTGCCCGGAGCTTTACATGGAAGGCAAATCCGATTTCCATCGCCGCTTGATTTGAATGGCTCCGCGCATCCAAGACAGACTTTGATCACGCCTTCGTCGGCGGCATCTTTAATCGGCTTGCTGTAATTTTGGCGATAAACCTGATAATCCAATTTGAACTCCTTCATACAATTTCGAATTGTCATGGAGCTGCAATCGAAATAATCTCCCATTTGATCAACGGTCAGTTGATCCATCATTAGATTGATCAGCGTTTCCTTGGTCGGCCTTTTCCACATGATATTCTCCCAGGAATGAGGCCGGGGGCTTAGGAACCCCGTCAGAGGGTTGGCGGCCCCCCGGCCTCCTTGTCACGCCGCCAAATGGATCAGAACGGTATTTCGTCGTCGTCCTCCGTCGCCGCGGGATCGTAATCTTCCTCCGGGGGCGGCGCAGCTTTCTGGCCTCCGGTCGGTGCGCGCTCGAGCAGCTCGAAGGCGCTGTTGGGTCCGGCAACGATTATCTCGGTGGTGTACCGATCTTTACCTTCGTTGTCGGTCCATTTGCGGGTTTCCAATTTGCCCTCGATATAGACCTTGTTGCCTTTCTTGACGTAAGGCTCAATGAAGGCGTCGATGATCTTGGATTTGCCGCGCTGCATCACGATCACGCGATGCCATTCGGTCTTTTCCTTTTTCTCGCCGGATTGATCGGTCCATTTTTCCGTGGTGGCGACCGACATATTGCAGACCTTGTTGCCATCGTTGAACATTCGGACTTCTGGCTCCTGTCCGAGATTACCGACGATGATTACCTTGTTGACATAACCCGCCATTATTTGGCTCCTTCATCTGATTGTGGTTCTGAGGATACTTCTTGCTCTGCTTTGACCGTCGCATATTGAGCCTTAACGGACATTGCGAGGGCTTTTGTTTTTGGGTCTTTTAGCCCGACATTGACGGCGCCCTTGTGGTCTTCGTACCATTTAGCCAGGCCCGATTCGTCGGTGATATTGCCGAGGTCGACAAGAGCTTGTTTGGCCCATTCGTTGTAAGCCTTGGTGCCTTCGTCATGCGCCGCGGCCTGCGCTTCGACATATTTGTTATCGTCGAATTTGCCCAGGAATACGTCCGCATTGAAGCCCAAATAGGATAGGCATTTGGTTAATCCGTCCGTGACGGCCTTCTTAACGGCGTCTTCGTCCGGCCCGTTGCCCTTGTCGAGCTTCTTTTGCCCGAATTGGACGACGTACTGGTCTTTTTTGCCATGCCAGAGCTGAACCTCTGCAATAACGGTGTCATTCTGAGGCCAATGGAGCGTGACGTCCCAGCCCCATCCTACGCCGGCAGGGCCGAATTGCTCGGTGGCGTTCTGAACCTGATACATGGCATCGATGGCGGTAAATCCGCCGCGCTGCGCAACGTGCTTGGTATGGGCCGGGTCCGTTTTACAGACCGAGTTCCATAGTTTCATTGTGTCCTTTGTCGGCATTTTGATAGTCCTCTATAATTGTGTTCAAACGCTCAATCTCAGCTTCGAGTTCGCGTATCTTTTGAGCGCGGTTAAGTTTGACTGGTCGCTTATCGAGCCAGTCTTCGGTTCGGGGATTGATCTCATAGACAATGCGCTCGCAGCCGGAAGCACCCTTGCGGGTGATCCCATGGCCGTTGAACCAGAGCTTTTGTCTGATAATGAAGCGCTCCATCAACGCCGCCATCCGAGGCGTGATTCTGCTGACCGGAAGATCGACAAAGTTGGCGATTTCCTCTGAGGTCAGGGAGCCGAGGGTGTCGAGAGTATTCAACACAAGGATTTCCATTTTCGTTGTGTTGGTTTTTTCGGCCGCCCAATGACTTGTCGCTGGGTGGTCGTTGCCGGTGAGGGCTGGCGAGCCTTCGTGATCAGTCATCGTTCACCGGGGTGGGCAATGCCGTTTGCGTCAACGTCGCGGCCATGAGCTGCTCGGCAACCGCCTTTCCGGCATTGACAATGCCATCGGCACATAAGGCGACGACTTTGCCAGAGAGGTCTTCGTTGAGGTTTAATGTAACCTCGCCTGCGCCTCCGACAAATGTAATGCGGCCGCGTAACTGGTCTTTGTCGGCGCCGTATTCGACGCGAGAAATAGAGAGATTTTTCAGGATGATTAAATCTGACATTATTCGGGGTTCCTAAAGGTTAGAGATCCAGACTTGGATCGGTGAATTTCAATGCCGGCGCCGGAAGCGAGTTTCACATCATCCGGCACCATTTCCTTGAGAGACTTTTTGGCGATTTCGAATAGTCCCGCTGATACCGCGCAGCCGAGATATGCCTCTGCGTGCATTTCCCAATCGGCCTTGGTGTTGCCTTCGGTCATATCGAGATCGCGCATGGTTGAGGTTTCCTGCTTGGGAACCTCGAGGGCGGCAACGTCTTCCTCCGGGCGCGTGCCGCTTTCGATGTGAAGCCAGAACGATTGGCATAAGCCGATGTAGTTTTCGCACCATTCGGCATCGAGTTTGATGTGGATGGCGATCGGCTCATCATTGCCGAAAATGACGCTCAAGTATGATTCGTCGGTGTCGGTGGCGATCATATTGTGCTGCATCTGCGGGAAGTAATATTCGGCCACTTTGTTCTCGTCCCACCATGGAGCGGTGGCG
>Ga0114996_10010087_pt1 | contig 10280 bp, 7 predicted proteins | sample ArcticOcean_MG_C_4_FD_87039 | JGI IMG/M metagenome (GOLD analysis project Ga0114996, IMG submission 87039) | Marine microbial communities from western Arctic Ocean - ArcticOcean_MG_CB4_134 | ecosystem: Environmental > Aquatic > Marine > Oceanic | place: Arctic Ocean: Canada Basin | collected...
CGGCCCGCAATGGACCGGCGATATTCTCGCCATCTCCTCTGTCGATGTGCGATCTATCGGCGCCGGCGGCGGCTCGATTGCCTGGATCGATCCGGGCGGCCTATTGCGCGTTGGCCCGCACAGCGCCGGCGCGGTACCGGGGCCAGCTTGCTACGGCGGCGGCGGTGATCAGCCGACCGTGACCGACGCCGCCCTGGTGCTCGGCTATCTCGACCCCAAGTATTTCCTCGGCGGGCGCATGGCGCTTGATGTGGAAGCGGCGCGCCGCGTCATCCTGACCATCGCCGATCAGATCGATGCCAGCCTTGATGACGCCGCCTACGCCATTATGAATTTAGCCAGCGAATATATGATCAAGGCGATCCACAACATCACCGTGACGGAAGGCTTCAACCCGACCGAAAGCGCAGTTGTCGCCGGCGGCGGTGCTGCCGGCCTTAACATCATGTCGATTGCCAGCGAGCTTGGCTGCAAGCGCGTGATCCTGCCCAAAACGGCAAGCGCGCTCTCGGCCTGCGGCATGCAATTCTCCGACATTATCACCGAGCACAGCGCCACCAAGGTGACGCTGAGCGGCAACTTCAATTTTGATGGCGTCAACGAGGCTCTGCAGTCGATTGACGACGAGCTTGGCCGCTTCATCAAGCTACTGGAAAGCCGCGGGTTAGAGGATTCGAGCATCGAATATTTTATCGAAGCACGCTATCTGTTCCAGGTCTGGGAGCTCGATGTGCCGATTAATATCAAGCGCTTTCGCGGCCCGGAAGATGTCGAGGCCCTGGTCGCTGCCTTCCATGACGCGCATGAGCGCGTGTTTGCCGTGCGCGATGTGGAAAGCCAAGTTGAGTGCCTCAATTGGAAAGGCCGCGCCAGGGTGCGCCTCGCTCGCCCGCCGGAGCAGTCATTTACGGCGACAGGATCCGGCGACAACCAGCCGATCGACCACCGCCCAACCTATTTTGGTGACGGGCGCATCGACACCCCAATCTATCACGGCGATCAACTCAGCCCCGGCGCGCTAATCATTGGCCCGGCGATTATTGAGGAGCCAACCACAACGTTGGTGGTCAATCCCGGCATGTCGGCACGCCTTAGCGACGCCGGCAATTATCTGCTCGAAACTGAAGCGAAATAGGGAAAGAAAAAATTATGAATACGGAAATTAAACCCAGCGCTTCACAACTCGATTCCGTTCTGCTTTCGATCCTGTCCAACCGGCTCGACGGCATCGTGCGAGAAATGTCAAACACCCTGCTGCGTGCGGCGCGTTCAGCCGTGATCGCGGCAGCGCGGGATTTCTCCTGCGCCATTTGCACCGGTGATAACCGCCTGCTATCCGCCGCCGAGGGCCTACCGGTGCATATTTTCGGCTCGCACCTGCAAACCCAGTCGATGACTGATCTGCATGAGGATCTCGCCGAGGGCGACGCCTTCCTGCACAATGATTCCTATCTCGGCAACACCCATTCGGCCGATCTCACGGTGTTGGTGCCGGTGTTTATCGACGGCGAGCATATGTTCACCGCCTGCGCCAAGGCGCATCAAGCGGACATCGGAAATTCGATCCCGTCGACCTATCACGCGGCGGCGCGCGATGTGTATGAAGAAGGCGCGATGATCTTCCCCTGCGTCCGCGTGCAGAGAAATTACGAGATGAACGGCGACATCATCCGCATGTGCCGCCGGCGCATCCGCGTACCCGAGCAATGGTACGGTGATTTTCTTGCCGCCCTCGGCTCGGCCCGCATCGCCGAACGCCGTCTTAAAGAACTCTGCGCCAAATATGGCAAGGACCAGATCAAGCAATTCATCGAGGAATGGTTCGATTATTCTGAACGGATGATGGTGCAAGCCATCCGCAAACTACCGAAAGCCAAGATCGTCAATGAAGGCGCACATGACCCGTTCGAGCCAATCCTACCCGACGGCATTCCGATCAAAGTTGAACTTGACCTCGACCCCGACAAAGCAATCATCGAGATCGATCTCAGAGACAATATCGATTGCGTCGATTGCGGCCTCAACCAATCGGAGGCCTGCGCCATCAACAATGTGGTTGCAGGTGTATTCCACAGCCTGGAAGGCGATCTGCCACATAATGCTGGCTCATTTCGCCGCGTCATCGTGCATCTTCGCGACGGCTGCGTGGTTGGCCGGCCAAGCTTCCCACACAGCACCTCCATGGCGACTACCAATGTGGCCGACCGCCTCGTCAACCTCACCCAATCAGCGTTTTCCCAATTGGGTGATGGCCACGGCCTAGCCGAGGGTGGCAGCTCCATGTCGACGGGATTTGCCGTTGTGTCCGGCAATGACTTCCGGCGTAACGGCGAGCCCTATATCAACCAACTCCAGACGGCGGTGAATGGCGGCCCGGCCAGCCCACAGGCTGACGGCTGGGTGACCTATGGCCTGCCAGTGGTCTCCGGTCTGATGTACCGCGACAGCATTGAATTGGATGAGATCAAGCATCCAATGCATTTTGATCGCGTGCGCCTGATGCCGGCGACCGGCGGCGCCGGACGCTTTCGCGGCGGCCCGGCGACCGAAACCGTCTACGGCCCGCGCGAAGATCCAATGACGGTGGTAATACCCTCCGATTGCCAGATCAATCCGGCGCGCGGCGTACGTGGCGGACTTGACGGCGCTCCTGCAGCGCAGTGGAAAGTGAACGCCAATGGCGATGAAACCAAGCTGCCCAACGTGGTGCAGGTCGAGTTGGAACCGGGTGAATTCCTGCACGGTTTCGAGTCCGGCGGCGGCGGCTATGGCAGCCCGTTCGAGCGCCCGCCCGAGCGCGTGCTCAAAGATGTGGAGCGGCGCTGGGAAACCATTGAGCGGGCACGCAACATCTATGGCGTAGTGCTAAGCGGCAGCGTCGACAATGACGATCTGGCGATCGATATGGCAGCAACCGAGGCGGCGCGCGCCTCTGCCTGATATTTGCCAGAAGACCAGGGCCTAGATCTTCGTCACGTTCCAGGTGGTGTCGATCTTGGTACCGGCTTGCGTAAAAATCACCGTCACCGGACAGCGCAGATAAAGATCCGATTGTAGCTGCGCCAATTGGGTGTCGTTACCATCGCTCGCCACATTTACCGTCAGGGTAAGATTGGGAAACGGCAAGATGGTCGGCGTCTGGGTCGAAATACCATTGGTGTCGAATTCCGCATCGAGCGCCATGGTCATATTGTCGAGCCGGATGCCCATTTCATCGGCAATCAAGTGCGAGATGACATTCAGGCAGCCAAGATAAGACGACAGCATGGTCTCCAGCGGCGCCGCCGCCGCATCCGTGCCGCCACGAATTTCCGGCTCATCAGTCACCACCTTGTGATAACGTATGGTCGTGTCGGTACGCGAATGGGTCGGGCAGTCCGCCTTCAATTTAAAGTGGTGGCTGGCCGGCAAATCGAATGTCATGTGTCCCTCCCCGGGGTGTTTATTGACCAGCATAAAACCACGGAAGGCTGGAGCCGCCAATGCTAAGCTCCGCAACAAAAAAAATTAACGGGAGGAATTTAATATGCTGATGAACGGCAAAGAATATCTTGAGAGCCTGCGCGATGGACGCACTATCCGCATCGGCAGCGAAACCGTGCATGACGTCACCAGCCATCCGGCCTTCTGCAACGCCGCGCGCTCGTTCGCCCGCATTTGGGATGCCCGCCATGAGGCTGAATATAGAGATGATTTAAGCGTCGACGTGGATGGCGAGCGTATCCCGTCCTATTATCTGAAGCCCAAGAGCCGTGCCGACCTCGAGCAGCGCACTCGCTCGGCGACGGCGATTGCCGATCTCTCCTACGGCATGATGGGCCGCTCACCGGATTTCGTCGGCGGTTATGTAACCGGCATCGCCATGCAGCCGGAATTGTTTAAGACAGACGAATATGATTTCTCGGACAATGTGCGCAATTACTACAAGCATGTCTGCGCCAACGATATCTTTCTCTCCCATGCTGTGGCGCCGCCGCAAGGCACGCGCGACCCGCAACATTATGGCCGCTCCTCCTCCTTCGTCCCCACCCTTTCTGTCACCTCCAAAGATGATGACGGCTTGGTGATCAACGGCGTCAAGCTGCTCGCCACGGCGGCGGCCTTTTCGCATGATGTCTGGATCGGCAACATCCTGCCGCTCGCACCCGACCGCGAGAACGAGGCGGTGACCTGCGTTATTCCAGTCAATTCACCCGGCCTGGAGCTGTGGTCGCGCAAGCCCTACGGCCAGTTTGCCCAAAGCGAGTATGACAATCCCCTCGCCTATCGCTACGACGAATCCGACTGCGTGGTGATTTGCCGCGACGTCAAAGTACCGTGGGAAAAGGTCCTTACGCTCGGTGACATCCCATGGTCGCGCAGCATCTATTTCGACACCCCGGCGCACACGCTGTCCAACCATCAGGCGGCGGTGCGCTACCGCTCAAAACTGAAGCTGCTGCTCGGCATTGCGCGCCGCGTCACCGAATCCATGGGCACCGATCAGGTGCCGGCGGTGGCCGATACGCTCAATCACCTCTCGGCCATGCACGCCACCATCTCGGCCATGATTGCCGGCCAGATTCAGGACCATGAAACTCTGCCCGGCGGCCACGCCTGCTATAACCGGCGCTACATGTATGCCGCGATCTATTTCGCCACGCAGAATTACGACAAGATTCTGGCCCGCATCCGCGAGCTGACCGGCGGCAGTGTGCTGCAAATGCCGGCCGATGTGTCGGTTCTCGACGATGAAGAAACCAAGCGTATTTTCGACATGTGCTGGTCGACCAAAAACTGGGACGCCAAGGACAAGATGAAACTGTTCAAGCTCGCCTGGGACATCCTCGGCACAGATTTCGCCGGCCGCCACTCACAATATGAACGCTTCTATATGGGCCCCGCCTTCATCGTCCGCGAACATGTCGGGCGCGAGACCGATTGGGACGAAATTGGCGATTTTACCGACACCCTCCTCGCCAGCTACGAAGCACCCGGCGGCGAATAGTTAATTATAGGGACAATATAATTAGAGGGGTTGGAAGCTTTTAGCCTTTGGCCAACAAGGCGCGCAGCACGCGTTCCGGAGTTAACGGGATTTGCTTGAGGCGCAGGCCCGTGGCGGCGCTTACGGCATTATTGATCGCTGGTGCCGCGCCGACTAAAGGCGGCTCGCCGACGCCCTTGACGCTGAACGGGTGGCTCACCTCGGGCGTCTCTAAAATGATGGCGTGGATTTTATCGGGCGTATCCAGGGTGCCGGGGAATTTGTAATCCATGAAGCTTGGGTTCACCAGGCGGCCGTCCTCCCACAGCATTTCTTCGCACAGCGCATAGCCCTGGCCCTGCACAAAGCCACCTTGGATTTGGCTTTCGACCGCGCCGGGATTGATGGCGCGGCCAACATCATGGGCGCACCAGGCTTCTAGCACCTCAATTGCGCCCGTTACTTCATCAATCTCAATCTCCACCACCTGTGCGCCGAAGGTGAGGACCGAGAGGGCATCAAGGCCGAGGAAGCCGGTCAGTTTTGTATGTTGCGGGTCCGGCGGATCATTGGGAATAAAACTGCCGGAACCGGTAATCGGCCCGCCGACGGCCCAGAGCGAGCGCCCGGCGATATCGGCGAAACTTACCTCGGCATTGCGCGCAGGCTCGGCATTGACGCCGATGCGCCCGCCCGGGCGAAGTTCCAACTCGTCCGGCTTGCATTCGAGCATCGCGGCGCCATGTTCCAACAATTGCGTGCGTACCTGCATGGCGGCCCGGTGCACCGCCTGGCCCACCGTATAGGTTACGCGGCTGGCGTTGGTGCCGTAATTGTAGGGCGCTGAATCCGTATCCGGCGTGGCGAAACTCACCTGCTCAATATCGAGGCCGAGGGCGGCGGCACACATTTGGCTAAGCGCCGTATCCGAGCCCTGGCCGATATCGACCGCACCGACATTGAGAATGACCGTGCCATCGCCCTGCAAACGGACAATCGCGCCGGACGAAAGAAAGGCCGAGGTGTGCGTCATGGCAGCAACGCCGAGGGCGCGCTTGCGCCCCGGTGGCGCTGGCCGGGGGCGCGCCCAATCCGAGGCATCGCGTACTTTCTCCAGAGATTCGACCAGGGCGCAGGAGGTAATGCGCTGACCGCCGAGCCACTGCTCGCCCGCCTTGATGGCGTTCTTGATGCGCAGCTCGATCGGATCGATGTCGAGCTTTTCCGCGATCTCATCCAACTGAGATTCAGCCGCAAAAGAAGCCTGCGGATTGCCGAAACCGCGAAAGGCGCCGAGACGGAGCTTGTTGGTATAGACCGCGTGGCCAAGGGCGCGCACATGGGGGATCGAATAGCAGCCGCGCGCGTAATAGAGCACCAAATTCATCACCGCCGGACTGTCATCGGCGTAGGCGCCGGCGTCTAACCAAACTTCCATTTCTCGCGCCACTAAAGTGCCGTCTGCCTTGGCCCCTGTCTTGACGCGAAGCGTGCCGGGATGGCGGGCGCGCATGGTGATCATGTCTTCATCGCGGCTCAACACCAGGCGAACTGGTGCGCCGGCCTTGCGCGCCAGCATCACGGCGATCAATTGGCCGGAGACTTCTGCCTTGGCGCCAAAACCGCCGCCGATACGCGGCGCAATGCAGCGGATCTTGCCCATCGGGATACCGAGGCCTTCATGAATATTAGCCTGGGTGCGGAAGATGCTCTGGGTTGACGACCAGACGGTCACCCGGCCATCCGGGCCCCACGATGCAAGCGCCGATACCGGCTCCATATAGGCGTGATATTGCGCGCCGACCTCATAGCTGCCTTCGACGATAATGTCGGCCTCGTCGAAACCGTCCACGCCCCGGCCCATAACCGCTTCGGCGCAGGCCAGCAGATTGCCTGCATCCTCCGGCGCCTGATAAATTTTGGCGTAATCGGCGAAATCCTCATGCAATACCGGCGCGCCTTCGGCCATTGCTTGTTCGACCGTTGTCGCCGAGGGCAACTCCTCATATTCCACCTCGATCAAACGCGCCGCCAGACGCGCCGTCGCTTCGTCCAGCGCCGCGACCGCCGCCACGGGCTCGCCGATATAGCGCACCTTGCCGCGTGCCAAGGCGCTCTCGTCCTTGCAGACGAGGCCGATATAGCCGCCGGTGATATCCTCAGCGGTGACAACAGCCTTGACGCCGGCCAGTGCCAGCGCCGCCGAGGCGTCATAGGAAAGAATGCGCGCATGTGGGTAAGGACTTGTGAGTAGCGCGCCGTGCAACATGCCGGGCAGTTCCATATCGCCGGTATAGATTGCTTTTCCAGCTGCCTTCTCCACCGCTTCCAGGCGCGGCGGGCTTTTGCCGATGGCACTTTCGATATCGCTCATGCGCCCATCCGTTCTGATGCCAATATCACGGCATCGATGACCCGCACATAGCCCGAGCAGCGGCAGAGATTGCCCGACAGAGCGGCGCGTATTTCCTGCCGCGAGGGCTGTGGGTTTTCAGCCAAAAATGCCGTTGCACTGACGATCATGCCGCTCATGCAAAAGCCGCATTGGATAGCCCCGGCATCGATGAAGGCTTGCTGCATGGGAGAGAGCGTGCCGCCTTCACCCAAGCCCTCAATGGTCACGATCTCGCGCCCGGCGACATTCGCCGCCAAAACGAGGCAGGCATTTACCGGCATGCCGTCGAGCAGCACGGTGCAGGCGCCGCAAACGCCCTGATTGCAGGCATTTTTTGAACCAGTCAGCTTTAAATTATTGCGCAAGGCGTCGAGTAGAGTGCGCGAGGCCGGCACGCACAGCGCGCGCTCCTCACCATTTATCCTAACGGTGATATTGATCATGGCGCGCACGCCTCGGCAGCGTTAAGCGCGCGCTGCAACAGGCGTGGCACCAACATCAGGCGGTATTCGGCGCTGCCGCGCACATCGTCTATCGGGTCTGAAGCTTCGCTCAAGAGCTGCGCAGCATCCTGCACCGTGCCGCCGTCCAGGGCGGAACCGAGGAGACGCGCCTCCGCTTCGGGCACACGCACCGGCGTCGCGCCAGCAGAGCCCAGGGCAACACGCACATAGCTGCATTCACCGCCCTTCATTGCCAGGATGAGCGCGACAGACAATGTGGCGTAATCGCCGTGCACGCGGGCGAACTTCTCATAGTGTCCGGCCGTATTTTCAGGCAGGCGCGGCAATCGTACCGCAGTGACCATCTCGCCCTCGGTCAGCGCCGTGGTGAGATAATCCTCAAAGAATTCCCCGGCGGCGATGCTGCGTTTGCCGGCGGGTCCGGCCATCTCGATCACCGCATCCACTGCGACCAAAGCTGCCGGCAGGTCAGAGCTGGGATCGCCATGCGCCACCGCGCCGCCCAGCGTGCCGATATTGCGCACCGATGGATGAGCGATCTGCGCTGCGGCCTGGCGCAATACGCTATGGCCGCCGGAGAGCCGTGCCTCCATAGCCAAATCGGCATGGCTGATCATGGCGCCAAGCCGCAAAGCGCCATCGGCCAACGTCTCGATGGTGCGCAATTCTTTAATCGCAGCAAGGCTGATGAGAGCAGATGGCTCGATCAGCTCGGCATTCAACATCGCCACCAGGGTCGCGCCGCCGGCGAGCGGCATCGCCCCCGGGTCACCCGCGAGCAGGGCCAGGGCTTGCTCAATAGTTTCCGGCTGGTGCAATTCCATGCGTTAGGCCTCACCCTTCTCTTCCGCCGCAGTGCTAAAATTCTCGGCGAACTCGGCGCCGAGCGACTTCGCCTTTTTTTTCATGATGCCGAGACCGAATTTTGCCAAACGCCCAACAACTTGCACATCCGCCTTATAATGCACATTAGTTGTAGCGGTTGCGGCGGTTGTGGCATCTCCGGAAGCCGTTAGGGTAAGTTCGCTTTTGGCAGTCAGTCGGCTGGCATTGGTGCCTTCTTGTCCGCGTGTCTCAACGCGGGCAAAATTGGGCGGCGTTTCTTCCAGCACCGCGATATCGAGCTTAAATTCTGTCTTGATCGGGCCGATGCCGACCTTGATCACCGCGCGATAAGCGCCGTCACCAATATCTTCGACGTCGCGGCAGCCGGGCACGCAGGGCGCAACGAAGGCCGGGTCGCGAATGCAATCCCAGACATGTGCGAGCGGCGCGTTGACGGCGAATTCTTCTTCGATGATCACACGTCCCCCATTCTCTCCTGCTTCGTTGTTATGGCTCCGAAGCCAACCTGTCAATTGGCGAAGGCAACGCTCGGCACCAACACCCGGCCTTCCATCAGCCGACGCGCTGTGCGCGTGACCGTCACGCGCTCCGCCGTCCAGCCACCATCCGCCTCGTGCCTGAGCTCCGCGCCAAGCGAAAGCACGCCGGACGGGTGGGCGATGGCGACCTCTTGGCCGCTGCCGGGCGCCATCTCCTGCACCACGCTGCCGTCGATGCCGACAGCAATTGCCAGGCACATGGCACCGGTGAGCGGCAGGGCGCGGTGTGGCTGGCCCATGGACATCATGCGCGCCGTGAATTGCATTTCATCTGCCGCCAACACCTGACCAGAGAGCGTGCTGGCCGCCATGGCCGGTGCGACGAAGCCGAGTTTGGGCACGCTCAAGCCATCCACGGCAAGGCCCATGGCTTCGGCAGCAGCGCGGCGGACTGCTTCCAGGCGTTTGAGCAGCGCTGCCTCAGACGCCAACGCATCCGGCATTTCGGTGCCGCGCAAACCGATATCATTCGCGCGCACAAAAACGCAGGCGGTGGTGGCATCGACCAACGAGACCTCAACAGCGCCGAGCCCCGGCACATTAAGTTGATCGCGTGCATTGCCGGTGGGCAACAGCTTGCCGGTGATAGCGCCGCCGGGGGCGACGAAATCTAGCGCAATCGGCGCGCCTCGCCCGGCCACGCCCTGGAGCTCAAAATCGCCATCAATACGGGCGTGGCCGGCGACGATTTCGAAGCGCGCCTGCACCAGCGCGCCGCTATTGGTGTTATGTAGGCAAAGCTCTGTCTCGCCATCGCCAATATTTATCAGGCCCTCATCGACCGCAAAGGGGCCGACTGCGGAGGTTAGATTACCGCAATTGCTGCGCCAATCGATGACACTTTGATCAACCGCGACCTGGCCGAAGGTATAATCCAAAACGGCCTGTGCCCGGCTGGAGGGCGCGATGATCATCACCTTGCTGAGCGAAGAAATGCCGCCGCCCAAGCCATCGAGCTGGCGACCATGCGGATCAGGGCTTCCCATCGCGGCCAGCAACACGCGGTCGCGTGCGGGTCCCGCAGGCGGTATGTCTTGGGCGTGAAAAAACAGACCCTTGCTGGTGCCGCC
>Ga0114996_10010088_pt1 | contig 10280 bp, 8 predicted proteins | sample ArcticOcean_MG_C_4_FD_87039 | JGI IMG/M metagenome (GOLD analysis project Ga0114996, IMG submission 87039) | Marine microbial communities from western Arctic Ocean - ArcticOcean_MG_CB4_134 | ecosystem: Environmental > Aquatic > Marine > Oceanic | place: Arctic Ocean: Canada Basin | collected...
AAAGGCCGGCGATACGCTCGACAACATGCAGCAGCAGATCGAGGCGCTGCCGTTTGGCTTTCTCAAGTCAGTCGACAGCCAGAATCTGCTGACCTTTATCATTGACGAACATCCGCAGACGATCGCCCTGATTCTCTCGCATCTGTCGGCCGCAAAAGGTGCCGAGATCCTCGCCGGTTTGCCGAGCGATCGTCAACTCTCCGTGATTCGCCGGGTCGCCACCATGGGCCAGACCATCCCCGAGATCATTCAAGAGGTCGAACGGGGCCTAGAAAACCGCATGGCCAGCGTAATGAGCCAATCGTTTGAGAACGCCGGCGGAGTGCAGAGCGTCGCCGAGATGCTCAACGTCACCGACCGAGCCACCGAGCGTAGCCTGCTAGAGAACCTCTCGCAGGAAGACCCTGATCTGGTCGAGGAAATCCGCCGGCTGATGTTCGTATTCGAGGATATCGCCAAATTCGCCGACAAAGAGATCCAAACCGTTCTGAAAAACGTCGAAAGCTCTCAGTGGGCCATGGCGCTCAAAGGCGGCAGCGAAACGCTGCAGGAGAAGATCTTTGGCAACATGTCCGAACGGGCGTCTGAACTGTTGCACGAGGAGATGGAGTATCTTGGCCCGGTACGGCTGTCGCACGTCGAGCAGACGCAGCAACAGATCGTCGATATCGTTCGGCGACTCGAAGACGCCGGCGAGTTGAGTGTCGCCAGCGACGAAGAAGACGAGCAGTTCATCCAGTAACCGTGCTCGCCCGGCGATTTTTCGCCCCCTACAGACGCTCTGGCGATCTTGCTAGACTGCCGCACATGGCAACGACGCCCATGATGCAGCAGTACCAGGAGGCAAAAGCCGCATGCGGCGATGCGCTGTTGCTGTTTCGGATGGGCGACTTCTACGAGTTGTTCGACGAGGACGCCAAAACAGCGGCCCGCGTCATCCATCTGACCTTAACCAGCCGGGACAAGGGCGAGAATCCGATTCCGATGGCCGGTTTTCCGCACCATCAGCTCGATAGCTACCTCGCCAAACTCATCGCCGCCGGCTATCGCGCCGCGGTGTGCGAGCAGGTCGAAGACCCCAAAAAAGCCAAGGGGCTCGTCCGCCGCGAAGTCACGCGGATCGTCACGCCGGGAACCGTCACCGACGACGCTCTGCTCGATCCTTGCCAGAGCAATTTCCTCGCCGCAATTGTCGAGGGTGATACCTCAGGGCTTGCCTGGGTCGATGTATCGACCGGGCAGTTCTTCGCGACCTCCGTACCGGTAGCTCGATTGGCCGATGAACTGGCCCGCATCTCGCCTGCGGAATGCCTGCTGAGCGACGACGCCACGACCACGCCGCCTGTCGATGAGAGCGTTTTGATCGCTCGCCGCCCGCCTTGGGCGTTTGCTGCTAAGGCGGCCCAAAAGGCACTGACGCAGCAATTCGGTACCAAGAGTCTCGAAGGGTTCGGTTTCTGCGACACCGACACGCCGGCCGTGCAAGCAGCCGGTGCAATACTGGACTACTTGCAGGAAACCCAGAAGGCCTCACTCGGTCATATCGAGCGGCTGGTGCCGTTTCACAGCACCGCCTCGTTGCAACTAGACGAGTCGACCCGGCGGAGCCTGGAAATCACACGCACCATTCGCGATGGTCGTCGAGAAGGCTCGCTGCTCGCGATACTCGACCGCACCGTCACCGCCATGGGCTCGCGTCTGCTGTCGGACTGGATCGCCAACCCGCTGACCGACATCGACACGATCAACGGCCGACTTGACGCGGTCGAGGAACTGCTCGCCGATGCGACGTTCGCCGAGGCGTGCCGTGAGTTGCTGCGGGGTGTTTACGACCTGCAGCGGCTTTTGGGACGCATCTCGACCGGGCGGGCCAGCCCTCGCGATTTGAGCTTCATCGCTCGCACGCTCGCCTGTTTGCCGAAGATCAAAGCCAAACTGACCGGCCGGACCAGCCCGCTGCTGAGGCAGCTCGAAGCCGATCTGGACCTTTGCCCCGACCTACGCACTCAGCTCGAAGCGGCCCTGGTCGACGATTGTCCGCTCACCAGCCGCGAAGGTGGCCTGATCCGCGACGGATTCAGCGAGAAGCTCGACGGCTACCGCGATCTGATGCGGGGTGGCAAACAGTGGATGGCCGAGTATCAGGCCCACGAAGCCGAGCGAATCGGCATGCCGAAGCTCAAGATCGGCTTCAACAAGGTGTTTGGCTACTTTCTGGAAGTCACCAACGCCAACCGCGACAAAATCCCCGACGACTATATACGCAAACAGACGCTCAAAAACGCCGAACGCTATATCACGCCCGAGCTTAAGCAGCACGAAGAGGGCGTGCTCGCCGCCGACGAAAAATCGAAAGACCTCGAGTACGAACTGTTTCTGGAACTTCGCGACGCCGTGGCCGCATCGCTCCACCGGCTGCTGGCGACCGCGCGGATATTGGCCCAAATCGATGCCTTGGTCTCGCTGGCCGAATTGGCCCGGGCTCGTGGCTATTGTCGGCCGACGATGTGCCAGGAGCCTCGGCTCGAAATTCTCGATGGCCGCCATCCGGTGCTTGATGTGACCGAGCCGGATGGCACGTTCGTTCCCAACGACACGACCACCGGTGCCGACGACGGACTGATGCTGCTGATCACCGGGCCGAACATGGCTGGCAAGAGCACCTACATTCGTCAGGTGGCGCTGATCACAATCATGGCACAGTCCGGCAGCTTTGTCCCAGCACGCCAAGCCACGATTGGCATCGCGGATCGAGTATTCGCCCGAGTCGGGGCAAGCGACGAACTCTCGCGAGGCCAGAGTACCTTCATGGTCGAAATGCTCGAAACGGCGAGGATCCTGAACACCGCCACCGAGCGCAGCCTCGTGATCCTCGACGAAATTGGCCGCGGCACGAGCACCTATGACGGCCTCTCGCTGGCGTGGAGCGTGGTCGAGTATCTGCATGACGAAATCGGCTGCCGTACGCTGTTCGCCACGCATTATCACGAACTCACCGATCTAGAAAAATCGCTCTCCGGCGTAAAGAACCTCAACGTGGCGGTTCGCGAATGGGAGGAACAGGTCGTCTTCCTGCACAAGATCGTCGACGGCGCCGCCGACAAGAGCTACGGAATTCATGTCGCCCGACTGGCCGGCGTGCCTAAGTCGGTCAATGAACGGGCCAAGGCGATTCTCTCCCGGCTTGAAGAAGAACATCTCGACCCGCGCGGCGGTGCCAAGATCGCCCGCCGTGACGAGCCGCATACGACCGGTGACTTGCAATTGACGCTATTCGGCTACGAAGAGCACCCGCTGCTGGAGAAGATTCGCACTCTGGCGATCGACCAAACCACCCCGCTCACCGCCCTGGAAACACTCCAGCAATGGCAACAGGAACTGGCCAGCGAGCCCCAGGTCAAGCCACGCTAAATAACATTCCGTGATGGTGAGAGAGCAGGTCGTGTCGTTTCTGAAATCGCTGCGCAAGCAATTGCAACGACCGTTGGTGATTGTATTGGTTCCGAAATCCCTCTGCGTTACGACGATCTCAGCGTCACTCTCCGACCGTCGGCGTCGCTGGTTCTTGCGGCCGAGACGATCGAGAGTGCGCGGTAGGCGTCCTCGAGACTCGAGATGCTCCGTACCAGACTAGTCGCGTCGCGGTGAAATTGCACGAGAAGCTGCTCGCCAACCGGACGTTCGCTATCGAGCGATTCGCGGTGGCGGCCCGCATCGTCGAACCAAATCAGGGTCGACGGCAGGTCAACAAACGCGATGCCATTCTCACAAGCGATCTGCAGATCGGCCGGAGGACGAAACGTGACCGCCTCGGGCCATTGCGAAGAGGCGTACCGCCCACAACTGATCTGTGCGGTGATGCCGCTCCCCGGGCGTTGTGGATCCGAGAAGTCGAGGCTGATCACCTCATAGTCCTCGCCACCGATGTTCGAGGGGGCTTGATGCGATGCGCCTAACACGCTGGTCGGCTCGCTGCCCACCACATAACAGCACCAATCAACCAACTCCATCAGGTCGCGCACGCCAGCGGCCTGATAGCGGGATTGCGTCACTTCGCTGTTCGGATCGCGCGCCGGCCGACGCGCATGACAGAAGAGCAAACGTGGTGCACCGAGTTGCGTCGCCAAGAGTTCCTTAAGGCGCAACGTCGCAGCGTTATGACGGTGTGCAAAACCAGCCATGAATGCGACGCCCTGCTCGTCGACGCGGACTTTGATTCGTCGGGCCTCCATCGGGTCCAGATCGAGCGCTGCGGCGCAGAAGATCGCCTTGCCGGCGTCAGAGGCCGCCAAGATCGGCTGCCAACCGTACCACTGTGGTGCCAACATCAGCACGGCGTCGATATCTTCCCGAGCGCAAAGCGCCCGATAGCCGTCGACCGGTGTCGCGCCAAACTCGGCCGCCGCCTGCTGAGCTCGATGGGCGACTTGCTCGCAGACGGCTCGGACCTCGTAGCGATCTGCCAGCGACCGCAGCGCAGACCGGTAGCGAGATTCCCAGGCGTCGCCCAACCCGATTAGCCCAACCCGAAGCTTCATAGCACATAACCTATCGTAGGAGTTCTCGCCCCGATTCCCGAGGCGCCCGGTCTGAGCGCGAGGAAATTATATCGTAACAACCGCTCGCATTGACCAGAAACTTGGTAGTCACCCGGCCATATTGACATTCCAAAGCACACAGGTCTACGTATTCCACGCAAGGCCTCTTGATTTCTTAACTTGCCCCAGTATCCTAAATATCGATCGGGAAACTTAGGGAGTGTTAGAAGTTTACGGAAAATAAAACGATCCACACAGGGCAACGGACTGCAATTTCGCACTCCTCTTTCACCTGGCCGCGTCGCTCTTCCGATACGTCTTCTAGGCCCCGCCTTTTTTCCCACCTCGATTTTTCCCGTCGCGGCATCGATTACTGACCGCCATGACCGGGAATCCTCGCCCTAAATTCCCTATCTCCCCACGCCGAAGGAGACTGATCGTGACCAGCCTCACCGCCATTGTTGTTTTGCAGGCCGCATTGCTTTCGACTGGACAGACCTATGCCGAGGCTCACAAGTCGGCGACCTCCTCGGGACAACCGCTGGTGATTCTCGTTGGGGCCGATTGGTGTCCCGCTTGTCGCGAGATGAAGCACAACGTGATTCCAAAGGCCGCGCGGGATGGCGAACTGACCAAGGTGTCGTTTACCATGGTCGATATCGATCAGCAGGAGCGGCTCGCAGGGCGATTGATGAGCGGCGAATCGATCCCCCAATTAATCATGTTCTATCAAGATGGAAACGAGTGGAAACGGCACCAGTTGACAGGCGGCCAGAGCGTGGCGACATTCAAGGCGTTCTTAGCAAAGGGAACCCGAAGCGCCAGAAGCTCGCGCCGCGTACAGCGTTAATCGACGCGGGGATAATCAACGCGGGCCAGTTCTGATTCCCACTGGTAGGCTCCCAGGAGATTGTTCCATGGGTGATGTAGACCAGGGCGATGAAACGCCCGATGTCGCCAGTTCAGATATCGTCGTAGAACAGGTCGAAATCTCCGGCCACATCATCGACAGCCTGATTCTGCCCAAGATCCTGGATGTGATCACGACCGGTGGCGGAACGTTTCAGATCGTCAAGATCACCGTGGGCCAGAACCGCAGCGACCCCAGCTACGCCCTGGTCGAGGTGCGTGCCGCTGATGCGGAAACCTTGGAACATCTGCTGGCAAAGATCTCTGACCATGGCGCCGTGCCGACCCATACGCAAGACGCGCGGCTAGTCGAGGCCGACATTGCCGGGACCTTTCCCGAGGGCTTCTATAGCACCACCAACCAGCGGACCGAGGTGAAACTCGACGGCCAATGGACCGCGGTCGACGACCAAGAGATGGATTGTGGCATTCGGGTTCACGACACCACGGTTCACTGTGTGCCGATGACCAACGTTAGCGCCGGTGATCCAATCGTGGTGGGACATGCCGGCGTGCGGGTTTTTCCGCATCAGCGGGCAACCGAAGCCGAGTCGTTCGAGTTCATGGGCAGTGACGTCTCGACCGAAAAACCCAAACGCATCGCCGTGCGCCGCATCGCCGAGCAACTCGCACAGGTCCGGCGCGCGGGCGGAAAGACGCTTCTGGTCGGCGGTCCGGCAATCATCCACACCGACAGCATTGATCACTTCGTCGAACTAATCCGCGGCGGATACGTCGATAAGCTGTTCGCCGGCAACGCCCTGGCAACGCACGACATTGAACACGCCATGTTTGGCACCAGCTTGGGCGTTCATCTGCGAGAAGGCAATGTCGTTCAGGCCGGCCACGAACACCATCTCAGGGCGATCAACCGTATTCGCCGCGCGGGCGGAATCGCCAAGGCGGTCGCCTCGGGCATCCTCACCCAAGGCATCATGTACGAGTGCATTCAGGCGGGCGTCGAAGTAACGCTCGCCGGCAGTATCCGCGACGATGGCCCGCTGCCCGAGGTGATCACCGACACGCTCGAAGCACAAGCAACGATGCGAGAGCGGGTGCGCGACGTTTCGTTCTGTCTGATGATTGCCACCGCCCTACACTCGATCGCCACCGGCAATCTGCTGCCGGCGTGGGTCAACGTGGTTTGTGTCGATATCAATCCATCGACCGTCACCAAACTGGCCGATCGCGGTTCGTTCCAGACCGTCGGTTTAGTAACGGATGTGGAGCCGTTTATGCGAGAGTTAGTCCAAGAACTGGCAGAGTTGGAAAATAACGAATGAATAATGCCGAATGTCGAATGCCTGCGTCGTTACGGCAAAGGTCGCGCATGATTCCTTAGACATTCGACATTACACATTCGTCATTTCCCCGCATCAACTCCAACCGATGTTCTCCTGCTAATAACGTTCTAATAACGTTTCCGCCCGTGCCCAATTCCGCCCCCCAAATCCTCATGTGCCCGCCGGACTATTACGGGATCCACTACGAGATCAATCCGTGGATGGATACCCGATGTCCTGCTGATCATCCGTTGGCGGTACGCCAGTGGAGCGGATTGCGAACGCTGCTAGAAGATCTGGGTGCCGAGATCTCGCTGGTCGATCCGGTCGAAGGTCTGCCTGACATGGTCTTTACGGCCAACGCCGCGGTGGTTCGTGGTCGGATTGCTGTGCCGGCTCGTTTCAGACACCAGCAGCGTCAGGGCGAGCAGCCGCATTACCAAAAGTGGTTCACGGACAACGGTTACGAGCTTCAGCAGCTCCCGGGCGACGGTTCCTTTGAAGGTGCCGGCGACGCCCTCTTTTGCGGCGACACGTTATGGGCCGGCTATCAAACCCGCAGCGATGCGCTGACGCAACAACATCTGGGAGAGTTAATGAAGTGTCGAGTGATGCCGTTGGAACTGGTCGACGATCGCTTTTATCACCTCGACACCTGTTTCTGTCCCTTGGCGGCCGGCCTGGCGATGGTTTTTCTCGGGGCGTTCGATGAATATGGCCGTCGAGTGCTTACCGAATCGGTCGAGCAGTTGATTCACATTGACGAGGAGGATGCCCGCAGCTTTGCTTGCAACGCGGTGGTCGTTGGCCGCGACGTCGTGACCAACACCGGCTGCGATGCGTTGCACGACGCCCTTCGTGCCGCCGGCTACGAGCCGCACGCAACCCCACTGAGCGAGTTCGTCAAAGCCGGCGGCAGCGCCAAATGCCTGACCCTCCGCCTCGACGGCGAAGAGGCGGCAGACCGATCCGAAGTAAAAAGAGCAAGGTCGTTGTGAAGGCTGTGAAGAAGGGCCAGTTGCTATGGCGGCGCTGGGGCGTAATTCTGCATGATGTGGGGGGAGTGGTCTCGCGATGGGATTCGATCTATCCTTGCGTGCGCCGGCTCCTGACACGGATTCGATCTCGACGGAAGAAAAAACGCATGTCCTTTGCGCCTGACTTTGAACTGCCCGACACCGAGGGCCGGACCCATCGGCTGGTCGATTACGCGGGCCAGTGGTTGCTGTTGGTATTTCATCGGCACTTGGGCTGACTGCCGTGTCGAGAGCATCTCGCGCAGTTGCGTGAGCAGCAGCAGAAGCTGGCCGACAGCGATGTGCAGGTGTTGGCGGTTACGTTTCAGTCGAAGTCGGTTGCGCAGACGTATGTGGCCGAGACGCACCTGCGCTGGCCGATGCTGGTTGATCCGTCGCGCACGGTGTATCGGGCCTATGGCATGGGACGAGGTCGAGTGCGAGACGTGTGGGGTTGGTCGACGTGGTGGATCTATTTCAAGCTGATGGCCAAAGGTCGCCGTCCGCACGGCGCAGCAGGCGACGTCCATCAATTGGGGGGCGACGTACTAATTGATCCGCAAGGTCGTGTGCACCTTCACCACGTCGGGCGAGGCCCGGCGGATCGCCCAACGCTCGCCGCGATTCTCGCAGCAAGGCGTCAGGAGGCGTAAACCGCAATGTCGTGTCCGGCGGCGCTTGGCCGTCCAAACGTCTCGATCACCCCATGCCTCGGACAAAACCAGCAAAAAACGGGGGAATCATTTTGACAGGGCAACGATTGTCGGGTAGACTTGCTAAATTTGGCGGACAACCGGGCAGCCAGCCAAGCTGGGTCGTGCCTGACATCTGCAAGAAATCCGCTTAGGAAAATCGCGTACTTCTCTTACGGCCAGAGGCGTCGGTGGCGTGGAGAGATCTCTTTTTAGGCCCGGCGGCTAAGCGGAAAGACCTTGAATCTCGATGAGCACCTCGGCTGCTGTGAACAAGGATCGACCGTTCTACGACCCGCACAAGGTGCCGCTCGCCAAGCCGTGGTTTGGCGAAGAGGAGGCCGCCGCGGTTGCCGACGTGGTCCGCTCTGGGTGGCTGTGTCAGGGTCCCAAGACAGAAGCCTTTGAAGCCGCGCTGGCGGAGAAGTTCCAGGTCAAAAATGCGGTGGCCGTTTCTAACGGTTCGATCGCTCTGCTGGTCGCGCTGCAAGCGATGGGAGTCGAGGCGGGTGACGAGGTCATCGTGCCCAACATGACATTCATCTCGACTGCCACGGCCGCAATGTGTTTGGGGGCTCGGCCGGTGCTCTGCGACATCACTCTGAGCGACTACAACATCGCGGTTGACCAGGTCGAGGCGCTGGTCACTGAGAGAACCAAGGTGATTATTCCGGTCCATTACGCCGGCCAGACCGCCGACATGCGACCGCTCGCGGAAATTGCTGATCGACACGGCCTGAAGATTCTCGAAGACGCGGCCGAAGCGCATCTGGCACAATATGAGGGCGACGGCTACGCCGGCACGATCGGCGATGCGGGCATCTTTAGCTTTACACCGACCAAGCCGATGACGACCGGCGAGGGCGGGATGATCGTCACTGACGATGACGCATTGGCCAAGCGGTGCCGGCTGATCCGTAACTTCGGGGACGAGGGAAAGTTCCAGTGGAACGTTCTCGGTTTCAATTACCGTCTCAACGAGATGGCGGCCGCGATTGGCCTGTGCCAGCTCGATAAGTTGGACGAGATCGTTCGCCGTCGCCGAGAAAAGGCTCAGCGCTATGACGAGGCGCTGGCCTCGACGTCGGCGATCGTGACGCCGCACGTACGCAGCGTCCAGGACACGAACTATCAACTCTATACGATTCGCTTACTCGTCGACCAACTCGACGTTGACCGCGATACGATTATCGCGGAACTGGCAGAAATGGGTGTCTCGACGCGTCTTTATTATCCGGCGCTGCATCCCATGGGTGTCTTCGCCGATCTGCCGAATCGTGGTGACGACGCGTTCGCCAACTCGGTGCTGTTCGAGCAGACCGCACTGTCACTGCCGATCTACACCGAGCTCGCCGAACAACAACAGCAATATGTCATCGACTGTCTCACGAAAGTTGTGAATTCCCACCAATCTTAGGTCCCACGGAACGATTCAATGATTCAAGGCAAGAAAATTCTGATCACCGGTGGAGCGGGCTTCATCGGCAGCCACATGGCCGAGCGATTGGCACCCACCAATGATGTGACCTTGCTGGACGTCGAACTCGACGGGCCGATCAAATACACGGCGCTAGCCAGCGACGAGAAGGTGCGAAAAATCGAGGGCGATGTCTGCAACGCCGATCAGATCGAGGACGAAGTTGCCAATTGTCAGGTTCTGTTGCATTTCGCTTCGATTCTTGGCGTGCAAAAGGTCATCGACCATGCCCGACCGACGATGGATACGATTCTGCAGGGTACCCGAAACGTCATGGATGCGGCATCGCGTAACAAAAATATCGAGCGAATCGTCAATATCTCGACCAGCGAAGTCTATGGAAACATCATGAGCGCCGAAGAAGG
>Ga0114996_10010089_pt1 | contig 10280 bp, 8 predicted proteins | sample ArcticOcean_MG_C_4_FD_87039 | JGI IMG/M metagenome (GOLD analysis project Ga0114996, IMG submission 87039) | Marine microbial communities from western Arctic Ocean - ArcticOcean_MG_CB4_134 | ecosystem: Environmental > Aquatic > Marine > Oceanic | place: Arctic Ocean: Canada Basin | collected...
CGCCATCGCGACTGCGGTGGCGCACGTTCCTGCTGCCGTCCCGCGCGCGCCGTGAATTCCACGCGTTGAAGGCAGCGTTCGACGCGGGGCTGCCGTGCGTCAAACCGATCTCGTTCCTGGAGACACGCCGATTCGGGTGCGTAGCATCGAGCGAGGTCGTTTCGAGCTACGTCCCGGGGCGATCGCTGAAAGCCGTCCTCGCTGCAGGACTTCCCGCCCGCCCGCGACGCAAGACCTGCGTGCAACTCGGCGAGTTGCTCCGCAGGCTCCACGAGTCCGGCATCCTGTGGATGAGCGCGATGCCGCGAAACATCATCCTCTGCGAGAGCGGATTGGAAGCGATGGTGGCGTGTGACTTCCCTTACGGGCTGTCCTTCCGCAAATCGATCGTCGACCGCAAGCACGCACTCGTCGATCTGTATTCGATGGGATTCTCGAAGTCTCGCCTGGAGGATTTCTCCGAGTCCGATCGCCGCGCGTTTCTCATCGCGTACTGCCGCGGAAACCGCGCGTCGTGTCGATCCCTGTGGACCACCCTCACCGCGCGCACCAAGTGTCGACAGACGATCGCGACCACGATCATGCACAGCGGGGCGGGGGTCCTGATTCCGGCGGCCTCGAAACTCGCGTCGATCTTCACACGCCGTCGAATCGTCTCGGCAGGCGAGCCCACTTCGAACACGCGATGAACGAGACCCAACCAGACTCGTTCATGAGCGCCGGCAAGCTACGCAACTACAGTTCCGAACGCGGCGCCGAGAACTACCGCAGAGACTACGAGGACAAGCTCCACCGCAAGATCTCCGATCGACTGGAACGGCGGATCCTGAATCGGTACTTCGACCGCATCACCGGGCTTGAAGGTGATCCATGCGGCAGCCTGCTCGACGTGCCCTGCGGCGCCGGTCGGCTGCTCGACCTGTTTCGATCCCGGGTCCCGACGGTGTTCGAGGCGGATTGGTCGCACACGATGCTGAGCTTGAACCGCCGTAATCATCCATCGAGTGATGTGCCGTTTCTGCGCTGTTCCGCGCTGGAGTTACCCTTCGCTGCCCGAACCGTCGACATCGCCGTGTCGATCCGGTTGTCCCACCACCTCGACAGGATCGAAGATCGTGAGACCCACCTGCGTGAGCTGCTCCGGGTTTCGGACCGGGCGGTGATCGCCACCTGGTTCTCCGCGAATTCGTTGAAGAACATCCTCCGCGAAGCACGGGTCAAGTTGTTTGGCAAGAGCCCGAAGAATGTGCTGCACACGAGCCGCGTGCGAGAAATCGCCCGCGAGCATAGCTTCCGACTGGACTCCGCGGTCCCGCTCTCGCGGCTCAGCTCCGGTCATCGCTTCGGTTTGTTCTTGCGACTCTGAGCCGCGCTCGATACTCCGGTAGCCATGGCTCCGATTCTCGCTGTGTCGGTTCTCTCTCCGTTGCTGACCGTCTACGCGCACACCACCGTGACGCCGGAGGATGATCCGCAGGCGTTCAAACTCGCCGAGGTCACCGACATCGCCATCGCGTTGGCGGTCCTCGTCAGCCTGAGCATCGCGGTACTCGTCATCACTCGTTTGCTCGTGATGCCGTTGCTTCGGCGCGTCATCAAGAGAACCCGCTTCGAGTGGGACGACGTCTTCTTGGACGCCAATACGTTCAAGTGGCTGGGATACGTCCCTCCAGCCGTCGTCTTCTTGCTGGGCACGGTCATCCTCGAGTCCAAGTTCGTGCCGATGGATCTCGCGGTGCGACCGGCGGCCCTGAACTTGCTCCAGCAAGTCGCCTCCGGCTTCATCGTGTTGTGCATCATGCTGGCGATCAACGCATCGCTCACCGCCGTCAACTCAATCTACGACCGGAAAGAGGTCGCGCGGACTCGACCGATCAAGGGGTTCGTGCAGCTGGCGAAGATCTTCATCTCGATCATCGGGTCTATCTGCGCCGTCGCGCTCGTGTTCGGCGAGGAGCCCTGGGTGTTCTTGAAGTACACAGCGGGCATGACCGCGGTGCTCCTGTTCGTGTTCAAGGACACGATCCTCTCCTTGGTCGCGTCGATCCAACTGACGAGCAACAAGATGCTCAAAGTCGGGGATTGGATCGACGTCCCCTCCTGCGGGGCGGACGGCGACGTCATCGATATCGCCCTGCACACGGTTCTGGTGAAGAACTTCGACAAGACGATCGTCACCGTCCCCACGCGGAAGCTCGTCGACGGTGCGTTCCGAAACTGGCGCGGCATGCAAGAGAGTGGCGGTCGAAGGATCAAACGCGATCTGAACATCGACTTGTCGACCATCCGCTTCCTCGATGAGGAGGACGTCGCGAGGCTCGGGAAGATCCATCTCATCGCCGACTACATCAAACAGAAGGAGACCGCGATCGCGGCAGAAACGAAAGAGAGCGGTGACGCGACCCCCCTGAACGAGAGGAAGTTGACGAACATCGGCACGTTCCGCGCGTACGTCGCCGCCTACCTCAAGTCGCTGCCGAAGATCCACGGCAAATTCACCTTCCTCATCCGGCAACTGCAACCCGGACAGGTCGGTCTGCCGATCCAGATCTACATCTTCACGGACACCACGAACTGGGTGGAGTACGAGGGCATCCAGTCCGACATCTTCGACCACCTGCTGGCCTCGCTACCGGAGTTCGGGCTGCGGGTGTTCCAGGAGCCATCCGGCCACGACGTCGCTGCTGCGTCGGCGGGTGGATCCTCGTCCCCGCCGACGCATCGCGCGTTTCCCTAGTTGCCGTAGCGCACGCGCACGCCGTTGGTGCTGATGATCCCGGTCGGCGAAGACTTCTCGAGCAGATACGCCTGATAGAGGATCGTGGCGCTCGCAATTCCCGAGCCCAGACGAACGCGCAGAGACCACGTCCCGGCTGCGTTCACAGGAACAACCGCCTCGAACAGGAACGGAGAGACGTAGGTGTTGACGTTCTTCCACGGGAAATCGATGAGGTTCACCTGGCCGACGGACGAATGCGTGATGGCCGACGCCTGCGCGCGCAATCCGGCGAGAGTCAGCGTGACCGAAACTAGAATCCAACTTCCGGGGTGTATTGTGCGCATGATCATTCGGCGCGAAACCTGGAGGATTTGGTCTGGCGAGTGGCTGGGGGTGGGGGTCGAGGGTGGAACGCCCCGCAATCTACCCACGCGATAGTGGTTCATCCAGGGATGGAGAATCGCAAGCCGCGCGTCATCCGGACATTGTGGTTATCCTCCCGAATCATGCGCTACGAGGGACGCCTGTATCGCCCGCCCAGCGAAGCCCACTCCTACATCCTCCAGGCCACCATCGGTTGCTCTTGGAACAAGTGCACGTACTGCGACATGTATCGCGACAAGGAGTTCCGCATCCGCGACCTGGCGGAGACGCTCGAGGACCTCGTGCTCGCGCGGCAGAACTACGGCTCGGATATCGACAAGATCTTCGTGGCCGACGGGGACGCGCTCGTCATGCCGCTGCCGCACTGGCGCTCGATCCTTCAGAAGATCCGCGAGTTGTTCCCGTCGATCCGGCAAGTGAGTTGCTACGCGATGGCGACGAACATCAACGAGAAGAGCGCCACCGAGCTACGCGAGCTTCGCGACCTCGGACTGAGCCTTCTCTACATCGGTCCGGAATCCGGCGACGCCCAGGTCATGAAGCGCATCGCGAAGGGAAGCACGTTTCAGGAGCATGTAGATGCTGCGCACGCGACGCATGATGCGAACATGAAACTGTCTGCGATCTTCCTTCTCGGCGCAGGCGGCACCGAACGATCCGAAGAGCACGCGGTGGCGTCCGCCCGGCTCGCGACGGAGATGGATCCTTCGTTCCTTGCCGCCCTGACGCTCACGATCGTACCCGGGACGCCGATCGCAAGACTCGCTGACACGGGCCGCTTCGAGGTCCCCGAACCAAAGCAACTACTCACCGAACTCCGGACCTTCGTGGCGGAAACAACTCCTTCGAGGAGCCTGTTCCGCACGAACCACGCTTCGAACTACTTGCCGATCGGCGGCACCCTGCCCGACGATCGCGACACGATCCTTGCGGTCATCGACCGCGCGATCGCTGGCGACGTGCCGCTTCGCCCCGAAGAGTACCGAGGCCTCTGACAGATGGAACGGGCCGACGTGGTCGTGATCGGCGGCGGCATCGTCGGACTCGCCACGGCGTGGCAACTCCAACAGCGCAAGCCCGACCTCAGCGTCGTCGTGCTCGAGAAGGAACCGGAAATCGCCAGCCATCAGACCGGACACAACTCCGGCGTGCTCCACACCGGGATCTACTACACGCCTGGGTCTTCGAAGGCTCGCAACTGCACAGCCGGGCGAGCAGCGATGGTCCGATTCTGCGAAGAACACGACATCCCTTACGAGATCTGCGGCAAGGTCATCGTCGCCACGCGCGAGGACGAACTCACGCGCCTCGACAACCTCTTCGAGCGCGCCCAGCGCAATGGCGTGCGCAGCGACAAGATCGGGCCAGAACGGCTGGCCGAGATCGAACCCCACGCGACCGGCATCCAGGCCTTGCACGTCCCGGACGCGGGCATCGTCGACTTCGCGGTCGTCGCGCGCACGCTGGGCTCCCTGCTCCGCGACGGCGGCACGAAGATCCACACGTCCACGCGCATGATCGCTGCGCGCGAGAGGGGTGGTGAAGTGGTGGTCGAGACGACGGCGGGTGATTTCGTCGCTTCGCGCGCGATCAACTGCGGCGGCCTCCACTCGGACCAGATCGCCCACCGCAGCGGTGCACGACCGCGCGTACGCATCGTCCCGTTCCGCGGCGAGTACTACGAGTTCGCGCCGGACAGCCCGCGACTCTGCCGCCACCTTATCTATCCGGTCCCGGACCCAGCGTTCCCGTTCCTCGGGGTCCACCTCACCCGGACCATCGGCGGGAAGATCGAAGTCGGACCGAACGCAGTGCTCGCGTTCTCGCGCGAGGGCTACACCAAGTTGTCCATCAGCATCGCGGACCTCGCCGGCACGCTGACCTACTCCGGATTCCTGAGACTCGCCGCCCGGCACTGGCGCGCGGGCGCCTTCGAGATGTGGCGGTCGATAAGCAAACGTGCGTTCGTCGGCGCGCTGCAACGCCTGGTCCCGACCGTGCGCTCCGAACACCTCCGCAAGGCGCCAGCAGGGGTCCGCGCACAGGCCATAAGCCCGGACGGGCGAATGGTCGACGACTTCCTGATCGAGGAGACGGAGCGGATCGTCCACGTTTGCAACGCGCCTTCTCCCGCAGCCACCGCATCTCTGAACATCGGCGCGGCGTTGGCCGATCGGTTGTTGTAGTATGGCAAAGCCGTGAGAAAACTCACCCTACCCATCCTCTTGTGCGTGCTCGTGATCAGCAGCGTGATCTGGGCGCTGACGGGACCCGACGATGAACGGGGTGTCGACCCGACGGACCCGGGCAGCATCAGCAGAACCTACGATCCCGACAACCTGTCCGGAGAGCGAGATCGCGATGAGAACCGGACCCCGGCGGGCGCCGGTCGGCGCGGCAATCGGACAGGCCGTCGCGACCCCCCGAGCATGATCATCGTCCGCGGAAGGTGTGTGTCCGAGGAAGGCAAGCTGCCGCTCCCCGGTTGTCAGGTCGACGTCGGCGGAATGCGACGGCGGCTCCAGACACACAGCAGCAAGCCGCTCCCGATCACCTCCACCCCCACCGCCTACACCGGACCGGACGGACGCTTCGAGGTCGAGCTCGAGTTGCAAGACGGACACCACATCCGCGTCACCACGAAGATGAACGGTCGTGCGGACATGCAGGGGTTTCTTAACCGTCGCCGGGGTGTCGCGGACGCCGGTGACATCCCGATCCCGACCGGTACCCGTCTCGTCGTGCGAGTCGAGGACCAGAAGGGCATACCGCAACCTCGCATCGGTTTCCGCTTCTACCGCGCCGTGACGGGTAGACGGGCCGCGATCGCGCCGCTCAACTGGCTCAACTTCGAGAGCGATATCGGCGGCACCTTCCGATCCGACGAGTTGATGGCGAGCGGCATCTGGACTGTCAGGGCGGACGCCAACGTGAAGATCATCAAGCCAGGCGTGAGGCTCGAGATTCCCACGAACACGTCGATCCACGAGACGAAGTTTGTCGTCGAGCTCCCCGACCCCGAGGCGATGATCACCGGCAGGCTCGTCGACCAGCAGGGTCGCGCAGTACCGGATGTCGCGGTCCAGGCCAAAGACGGTTCGAAGTGGCCGATCGGCTACGGCTCCTCGGGGCTGAAGGGAGAGTTCCAGGTGCGATGCCGCCGGAAGCCCGGCAAGCCAGTGCATCTCACCGTGCCCAGAGCGGTCGGGTTCGAGACGTTGCTCTCGCCGCAGACGTTCCCGTGGGGAAGCACGAACGTCGTCCTGACACTTCAGCGCGCGGGAAACCTCACCGTCAAGGTCACGGCAGACGGCGGTGACCGACCGGTCGAAGAATTCAGGGTCGTCTGGTTCAGGGTAACTGACTCCGGCGTCGGCAGATCCCTCGGAGGCAGGGAGCAGATGGCGCACCATCCGGACGGCATCGCCACGGTCAAGGCCGTGCCCGCGGGGAAGATCAGGATCATCGTCAACCCGCAAGGCAAGTCCTTCGCCCCAAACGAGCCGTACGAGTTCGTGAAGGCGACCGGCGACTCGGAGATCGAGATCAGCCTGGCCAAGCGCGTGGAGCTCCCCGTCCAGGTCGTCGATGGGGACGGAAACGTGATCGCCGGAACGCGGCTCCAACTCGTGCGAAGCATGAACGGCAAGCCCGTGACCCTGAGTTCGTACGCCGTTGACCACGTCCAGTACCCGCAGTTCTCCAATTCGAGTTCGTACGTTTTGCTATTGGACCGCACGGTCACGAGCCGCGACGGATCCGCAGTGCTGCGATGGTCCGCCTCCGCCGACTCTCTGGCGATTCGGGTCCTCGGCCCGGGTCACGTGCCCAAGATCCACGCGCCCGTCATGATCGACTCGACGATCCTGCCCATCAAGATCGTCGTGAGCAATGGCACCACGCTCTCGGGATCCGTCGCTCCCCTTTCCGTGCTCGAACAGTTGATGACCAAGGACGACAGCCGGAAGTTCGCCCCACAGTCGCCGACGATCATTCTGACCTACCGCAACGCCGGCGGCCCACAGGGCGCGCATCGCACAAAGACGGCCCGCGTCGACGGGAAGGGTCAGTTCCGCATTCTCGGCCTGCACCCTGGCAAGTGGGACGTCACCTTTCGGGTTTGGCGCTTCGGAACAGGTCGAGGTTTGAACGTGTCGCACAAGAAGTTCGACCCCGTCGAACTGCGGGGTAACGGGGGCCATCGTATCACCCTCGACATCAGCGACATGCGACCCTCGATGTTGCGCGGTCAGGTGTTTATCAACGGAGTGCCGTGGACGCGCGATAGCATTCATCTCACGAGACTCGCCAGACAGGAGGGCGGGAAGTTCGCGCAAGCGAACGACACCATCCTGACGACGGACGACAGAGGGGCATTCCTCGCGGAGACAATTCAACCGGGCACGTACCGTGTCAGCGTCGACACCAAGAAGGGCGGGCTGCGGGCGCACAGACTTGTCTCGTCGTCGATTGTCGACGTACCGCCGGGTGGAACCGTGGACAGGGTCTTCCACATCGAGTCAGGGAAGCTGCGCGTGCGACTCGTGGACGAGAAGAAGTTGCCCGTACCCAAGCAGTACCTCATCGTCCATCACAAACCGAGCGGCTTCCGGACGGGAGCCGTGACCGGGGCGGACGGTTGGATGGAGATCGAACCCATCGGTGTTGGAACCTACACGATCGAAATGTTCCCGAAGATCCGAAGGACGCCCGGACGCCTGCAAGCCCCGCGACGCAATCAGGAGATCATGTTGGGGGAAGCGACGGTCAACGCCGGATCCTCCCCCAAGGAGATCACCCTGACGATTCCTGACCTCGCCCCAAACAAGGGCAAGCGGCGGTAGTGGTTCGAGCTAGTGGTTCTTCCGGTTCACGGGAGCGCAAGCGCCGGGTTCGACCAGCGCACCCTGGCCTCGATCGCGAGGACTACGTGGACACCACTCCGCAGCTGGAAGAGGACTTCCGCCATCCGTGCCCCTCCTGTGAGAAAGAACTGGTCATCCTCGCCAGCCAACCGATACGCCGCGTACGGTGCTCGGACTGCCGTGAGGAGTTCACCCTGGACCGGAGGATCGGTGGAGCGCTGTGCCTGCTGCCGTTCAACGCAAAGGTATACGCCGGACATCGGGCACTCGTGGAGAGACTGAAGAACTTGACGCGCCGGGGCCTCGTCTATGTGGTCGCCGCCGTCGTGGCGGGGTGATCGATCACGCTCGTCGTGATCTCGCCGATGTTCCTGTTCGGGCTCGCTGTAGTTCCTCTGGCGCTCCTGATTCGCGATCACGACAGGTCGAAGCCGATTCGCCGTCGTCAGCGCCGCGACTCTACTTGAGTTCGAATGGCGGCGGTCCGAGCTTGCGCGGCGGGAACCGATCGAGCTGGGCCAACCACTTCTGCCAGGTCTCCCGATCGGAGAATTCCCCCGTCTGGGCCAGCTTGCCGAACAGGCGGCGCACAGCGAGGAGGATGGGATCGCCTTCGCCCGACGGAATGGAACAATCGCGACCAGTCTGACGGCTTTCGACCGTCAGACTGGCGCAAAGCGCTCGACGAGTTCGCCGCAGACCTGGTCGAGAGTCGCGGCGGACGTGTCGATCGTCAGGTGTGCTTGCTCGTACAGTCGCTCGCGCTCCTCGAGGATCGCGCAAAGGTGGGCGAAGGCCTCGTCATTGCCCTGCATCGGTCGCATGTCTCCCTGCGCGACGACCCGCTCCCAGTGATCCTCGGGGCTAGCGCGCAACCACACCGTCTCGGCGCCGCGTCGCAGCAACTCGAACGTCGCGGGTTCCGTGACGAGCCCGCCACCCGTCGATAACACGAGCGGCTCCCCGGAATCGAGCAACGACTCGAGGGCCTGCCGTTCCATCCGACGGTAGTAGGGCTGTCCGTGCAGTTCGAACATCTCGGAGAGACTGAGACCCGACTGCTCCTCGACCAGGGAGTCGAGTTCGATGAACAGCCAACCGAGCGTCTTTGCCAACCGCCGACCGACGGAGCTCTTGCCCGCCCCACGAAGACCCAGCAGGGCCACGACGCGGCGGCGGTCGTCCTGGGAGAGGATCGCAGCCGCCGATGGCTCGAGCAGAGCCGCGGGGGTCGTGCCCAGACAAGTCGCCAGGTCCAGGATCCTCAGCAGGGACGGGTTGCCGCGTCCGGTCTCGATGTCGGCGAGGAACCTCTCGGATACCCCGCTCTCTGCCGCGAACTCTCGTCGGGTCCAGCCCCGGCCCTTGCGGGCTTCGCGCACCGTGCGGCCAAGGTTCGTCAGTAGCACGGCTTGGGGATCCATATATGTGATATCATGCACTTATCGTCCCGGTTGTCCACAGCCGCATGATATATAATGCTTGTGCCCCCCCATCCGGGCCGATAGAACTCCGCCCCCCCCAGAGGTGCCAACCCCTGGCGACGGTCGGGAAGCAACCCGTCAGCAAGACCATGATCCAGTTCAACACCAGTCCCGCGCTGTACAAGCACTGGAAGCTCAGCTTCGATGGCCCCATCGCGCACCTCGACATGGACGTGTCGGATGAGCACCCCTTCCGCGATGGCTACGAGCTCAAGCTGAACTCGTACGACCTCGGCGTCGACATCGAACTCGCCGACTCCATCCAACGCATTCGGTTCGAACACCCCGAAGTGAAGGTCGTCGTCATCGGCAGCGCCATCGAACGCGTGTTCTGTGCCGGCGCGAACATCCCGATGCTCGGCTCGTCGACCCACGCGTTCAAAGTCAACTTCTGCAAGTTCACGAACGAGACGCGGCTCTCGATCGAGGATGCGAGCCGACACTCCGGAATCAAGTTCATCGCCGCTCTCAACGGCACTTGCGCCGGCGGCGGCTACGAACTCGCGCTCGCCGCTGATGAGATCTACCTCATCGACGACGGCAACAGCGCCGTGTCGCTGCCCGAAGTCCCCTTGCTGGGGGTGCTGCCCGGCACAGGTGGCCTGACGCGCATCGTCGACAAGAGAAAGGTGCGACGCGACCGCGCCGACGTCTTCTCTACGCTCGAGGAAGGGATGAAGGGCAAGAAGGCCAAGGCTTGGGGCTTCATCGATGACACGTTCCCGAAGAGCAAGTTCGACGAGAAGATCCAGGAGCGGGCGAACGCGATCGCCGAAGCGACGCCGACCAAGGCCGACGCCGGTATCGAACTCGGCCCGATCGAGGCCG